>JAEIGA010000862.1_pt1 | contig 44994 bp, 38 predicted proteins | sample 9270691 | NCBI WGS metagenome assembly JAEIGA01 (sample SAMN17057246, study PRJNA624740) | gut metagenome | biome: biome; isolation source: fecal sample | host: Bos grunniens | place: China: Xizang | collected 2019
CAAAGGGCTGTTCCGCTATTGGGAGCCTTAATCCATTGAGTGCCTGGAAGCAATGCTGTGGCATTATCTTCTACGTGAATGGTTTCCAGACATTCAGGGCTGCTGTTGGCATAGACAACGGCAGATTCCTTGACCACAATCCCGCTGTTAGCGGGCACATCTTCCGTATAAAAGGAATAAGAGGAGAATGAGAGGTGCGCTCCGTTTCCGGGGGTGCCACCAATTCCTGTTGCGTCATCTATCCATTCCGTGCCATTCCATGTCCACGTATTATTTGTTGTGACTACAGGTTCTGTCATCGCTGCCTGGCTTGTGCCTTGTGCCATGCCCAGAGTAAGGATTGCAGCCAGGAGATACTTCGGTAAATGAGCTTTCATGATTGAGAGAGTGTTCGATGTTAAATGGTTGGAAGCAGCTGTAAGTTGCCTCTTATCACACTCTCTCAGTTTATCGTTTTTTTGATGCGATAGCATGAATTTAACCGGGAATAGGCTCATTATCAACAGTATGCATTTTTGTATCATGCCTGAATCTGAAGATGGTTGTAATGAGTTTCATATAATATCCACTAAAAATGAAGATTATAGAAAAATTTTCTGTACATCGCATCAAAAATGCGATGTGCAGAAAAAACTGCATTCTGATTCTAACAAAATGATTATATCAGAGTGCTGAAAAAGAATTGTCAACAGCGTATTCTTCGAATCTCGTGCAGACAAATATAATATGTTGATTAACAGGTGATTTTATCAACATAAGCCATATCGCATTCGCAATGCGGTATGTTTTGCATTTTTCGTTATCTGTGTGGGCGTGCGCTAATCTTATGATGTAGCTGTCTCCTGGTTTAATAGTGCCATCAATTCATCATTCAGCCGGGGCTGGTCGGCGGCGGTGGCACAATCTTCCAGCTGGGCTACGGTGCGTGCACCGATGAGCACGCTGGTTACGCCGTTGCGCTGCAGCAGCCAGCGCAGCGCCAGCTGTGTGAGCGGAATGCCTGCCTCTGCGGCGATGGTCTGCAAGCGGGCAACACGGGCGGCCTCCGCGGCTACTTTGTCTCCATCCAGGAAGACAGAATCGCTGCGCAAGGCGCGGGAATCAGCCGGCAGATCAGCACTGTTCAGGTATTTACCGGTCAGCATGCCCTGGGCCAGCGGGGAGAATACGATGTTGCCGGCCCCCTGGTCCTTGGCGGCGGGCAGCATGCCGGTTTCGCACGCGCGGTCCAGCAGGTTGTAACGGAACTGGTGCAGCAGGCAGGGCACATGTGCCTCTGCCAGCAGGGTGCAGGCGCGGTTGAAAAGCGCGGGCGGGTATTTGGAAAGCCCCACATACAGCGCCTTGCCGCTGCGTACTATCTGAACCAGTGCTTCGACGGTCTCCTCAATCGGGGTTTCCGGGTCGGGGCGGTGGTGGTAGAACACATCCACGTAGTCCAGCTTCATGCGGCGTAGGCTCTGGTTCAGCCCGGCGATGAGGTGCTTGCGGCTGCCCCAGTCGCCGTACGGCCCCTGCCACATCAGGTGCCCCGCCTTCGTGGCTATGAACATTTCATCCCGGTGGCAGGCAAACTCATGCTGCAGCAGGTCGCCGAAGCGTTCCTCTGCGCTGCCGGGGGGCGGGCCGTAGTTGTCTGCCAGGTCAAAGTGGCAGATGCCCAGCTCCAGCGCCCGGCCGATGATGGCTGCATTCTGCGCCCGGTCGTCACTCTCGCCGAAGTTGTGCCACAAACCCAGTGATATTTCCGGCAGCAGTACCCCGCTGCGCCCGCATCGTCTGTATTTCATGCCGGGCATTATAGCGCACACGCCGCCTTGTGTAAAGATTACGCCATGCCATTTTCGCTGGTGCTGCCCGCGCGGTATGGGAAGCTAGCGGATTTCCACGGGGGTGCCGAGGGGGACCAGGTCGAAGAGCGTGGCGGCATCCTGGGGGGAGAGGCGGATGCAACCGTGGGAAACGGGTGTGCCGAGGCGGGCGGTATCGGCCGTACCGTGGATGTAGATGAAGCGGGCGCGTGTGTTGGCATTGTGCGGCTCGAGTCCGTGCAGGCAGAGAATGCGGGCGAGGATGGCGTCTTCCCCCCGGCTGGCTTGTGGATGTAATCCCACCGGTAATCTGCCGCGGAACACGGTGAGCAGGGGGGCGTTTTCGCCGTGTTTGGAGCAGATGCAGAAGCGCCCCAGCGGGGTACGGCCGCTGCCTTCTTCGCTGCCGGTGCCGGCCGCACCTGTGCTGCAAGGTGCGGCAAAGAGCAGGTCCCCGGAATCAGAGCGGAGCTCCAGCCGTTGCGCAGCAACGGAGACGCGGATTTTGTGCGGGGGGTGAATCATGCTTTTTATTCCCCCAGGATGGTGCGGGCGATGTCCTGCGCGGCATCCGGGCGGGAAAGGGAGCGCATGGCGGTCTCCATGGCACTGCGGGCGGCGGGGTTGAGCACGGTGTTGTGCACAAAATCGTGCACCTTTTCCGTGGTGAGGTCGGCCTGCTGGATGAGCACGGCAGCCCCGTGGTCGGAGAAAGCGCGGGCGTTGTGGGTCTGGTGGTCATCTGCCGCAAAGGGGAAGGGAACCAGAAGCGTAGCCTTGCCGATGATGGAGAGCTCGGTGAGGGTGCTGGCACCGCTGCGGGCAATCACGCCATCCGCTGCGGCATAGGCGGCGGGCATGTCGGAGCAGAAACCCAGTACGGTGATGTTCGGGGCGTTGCCTGCAAGGGAATTCACGCGCTCGTAGTCCAGGCGGCCGGCGATGACGAGGTAGTGAACGCCGGGGTCGGCCTTGGCGGCTTCAATGAGCATGCTGTTGAGGTTTTTTGCACCTTGTGAGCCACCCGTGACCAGGATGACGGGTTTGTCTGCCGGCAGACCGAGACGCGCACGGGCATCGGCCTGGGTGGGCAGCTGGCGGATTTCGTCGCGCACAGGGGTACCCACCACGGCGCAGCTGCTGCCGGGGAAGTGGGGAATGGCCTCTTTCATGCCCACGAGTACCTTGGTGCACCAGCGGGCGGTGAGGCGGTTTGATTTGCCGGGCATGGCGTTGGAGTCATGCACATAGGAGCGCAGCCCCAGTGCATGGGCCGCCTTGCAGGGGGGCAGGCTGGTGAATCCGCCCATGCCGAGCACGGCATCTGCCTTTTCGCGGCGGATGAGCGCTTTGCAGCTCATGTAGGTGGTAAAGAGCTTCCAGAGGAAGCCGGGCATGCGCAGCGAGAAGGTGGGGGGCTTGGCAATGGCCGGGATGCTGTGGAATTCCAGGTCGCCATATTTGCTGGAGGCTTCGGCATCCACCTCCTTGCGGGAGATGAGGAGCACCGGGTGGTGTCCCATTTTGCGGAGTTGCTGAGCCACAGCAATGCCGGGGAAAAGATGACCGCCCGTGCCGCCACAGGCAATGATGATGTTGAGAGATTTTCCGGTGTTCATGGGTTCTGGATTTCCTTGAGTCTGCGGGTGGGCCAGTAGTTCTGGCGAATAATCGGGGTGTGGCGTTGAATGCTGGTGAGCAGGCCGATGGAGGCAATGGTGAAGACGAGGTTGGTGCCGCCACTGCTGATGAAGGGGAGCGGCAGACCGGTGTTTGGCAGAATGGCGGTGACCACCATCATGTTCAGCATAGCCGGCCAGAATATAGTGCAGGAAAGCCCCAGTGCAAAGATGCGGCCGAAAGTATCCGGGGTCTGCACGGCAAGCGCCAGCCCGGATATGGTCAGTATGGTGAAGAGGACAAGCACACCTGCGGAACCGAAGAATCCCCATTCTTCGCCGATTTCGGCGTAGATGAAGTCGGTGTGCGCATAGGGCAGGCTGCCGTATTTTTCAATGCCGTCGCCAAGACCTACGCCGGCCAGTCCGCCGCGGGCAAAGGAGAGAATGGCAATCCACTGCTGGCGGCCGGCGCCCTGGCTGAATGCCTGCGGGTCGCGCCAGGCTTCAATGCGGAGCATGCGGTTGGGGCTGCCGGTCATCATCACGTACAGCAGGATGCTTGCCACCAGTATAGCCAGCAGCAGCAGCCACCAGCGCGTGCCGGAGACAAACATCACGCAGAAGCCCGACATGGCAAGCGCTGCGGCGGTGCCCATGTCTTTCTCCACCAGAATGAGCACGAGTGGCAGTCCGAAGAGGAAGGCACCGGGAATCACAAAGCCCTTCCAGAATGTGCCGGCCATTTCCCGGTAGGTGGTGTACCAGTTAGCCAGCGTGAGCATGAGGGTGATTTTGGCCAGCTCACTGGGCTGGAAGGTGATACCCAGGCTGATCCAGCGAGATTCGCCGTTGATGGTTTTGCCGATGCCGGGCAGGAAACAGCAGAGCAGCAGGATAACGCAGATAATCCACGCCGCTTTGACAAAGCGACGCCAGAAACGGTAGTCTATCTTGCTGAGACCCAGGGCCAGCACAATGCCCAGCGTGCCGTACAGGCATTGTTTGCCCAGGAATGTGCCGTGCCAGGGGAGTTCTTCCTGCCCGGGCACGCAGGAGCCGGTGCTGGCCACCATCACTACCCCGAGCACAAGCAGGAGGATGAAGCAGACCCAGATGCTGATGATGCTGACACGGGCGGTCATGGTGGCGCGGCGGTGTTATTCGCTGACTTTCAGTTTGCGGCCAACTTTGAGGCGCTTGGCGTCGGCGTTGGTCATGTTGTTGAGCTTGAGGAGCCTGGGGAGAGAAATCTTATATTTGCGGGCAATGATGCCGAGATTTTCGCCACGCTTCACTACGTGGAATTTAGCTGTTTCCTGCACCACAGGTTTAGCTGCCTGAATTTCCTTCGCCTGGGCAGAATCCGCAGGCAGCGGGACGCTCAGGTAAACACCGCCGGGCAGATTAGTGCGGGCTGCCAGCTCGGGGTTGGCACCTTTGAGTACATCTTCGGTGATGCCGTACTGTGCTGCCACGCGCCCCCAGGTATCTCCGGAGTTGACGAGATGCTTGGTTTCAACTGTAGGACCAGCTGGTGCTGCAGGTGCCGGAGCCGGCTGCACCGCAATGGGCTTGACGGCTTCGACCGGTTGAGCCACTGCGGGGGTGACAGCCTGAACATCCACCGGTGCCTGGGTGATGTGGTTTTCCTGGCCTGCCGACTGTGAAGCGGTCACTGCAGGTTGGGCAGGTGCTGGTGCCGGGGCGACTGCCACGGGGGCAGCCGGGGTGGTGGCCTCGGGAATGCTCGGAGGCGGAGTGATGGTGGGCAGCACGGCCGGGCCGGTTGTGCTGCTCACAATGTTGCCGCGCAGCATGACACCGCCGATGACGAGCAGGTGCACAATGATGAGACCAAAGATGATTCGCAGCACGGTGGCCGGGCTGGTGCGGTCGACTACCAGGCCGGTGTCGGAATGGTGGCGCTTCTGTTTGAGGTTATCGTCTACAAAAGTTTTGAGGAAATGGCGTTTGGGTTTGGCACGGCCAAGGTCAGAGTTGCGGAATGTGGCTTTGGTGTCTTTTCTCATAAAGTGAACGTGTGTGTTATAGATTCAGGGTTTTTCTGACAGCTGTGCGGAAGCATTCGCCGCGCTGCACATAGCCTGTAAATTGGTCGAACGAGGAGGTGCCGGGAGAGAAGAGCACCACATCACCGCGCTCGGCAACCTTGTGGGCTGCTGCCACGGCTTCCTGCACGGTGGTGACCTTCACCACGCGGCAGACGGGAGAGAATGTTTCCTCCAGCTGGTCGGCAATCTGCCCGAATACGATGCAGGCGCGGGCTTTCTGTTCCAGCATGGGGTTGATGGCGGTGTAATCCAGCCCTTTGTCCTTGCCGCCTGCCAGCAGGATGATGGGGCGGGTCTGGGAGCGCACTGCTGCCTCGGTGGAGTGCAGGTTGGTGCTCTTGGAGTCGTTCAGCCACAGAATGCCATCTATTTCAGCCACGGTTTCGCAGCGGTGCCCGGGCGGGCAAAAGGAGCGGATGGCGGCGGAGATGGTGGCATCATCCAGTCCCACGGCGCGGCAGGCCAGGGTGGTAGCCATGGCGTTTTCGGCATTGTGGGCCTGCTCCAGCGCGGTGCCGCGCAGCGGCGTGAGCACCTGACCGGCTTCGCAGATAGAGCCGTTTTCAAAGTAGAGCTGCCCGGTGGAAACCACGGAAGAGAAGCCTACGCGGCGCGGGGTGATGCCGGGGAGTTCATCGCCCTCGCGTACGATGGCGAGCTGGTCGGCGCTCATGTTCTCAAAGATGCGGAGCTTGGCGTTGAAATAGTCCTCCACCTTGGTGTAGCGGTCCATGTGGTCCGGGGCAAAGTTGAGCCAGATAGCAACCTCGGGCTTGAAATCAACGATGGTTTCCATCTGGAATGAGGAGACCTCCAGCACGGCAAATTCCGGCTGCGGTTCCATGAGGGCTACTTCGCTGAGCGGGTAACCGTAGTTGCCGCAGGCCCTGGCGGTTTTGCCGGCGCTGAGCAGCACATGTTCCAGCAGGGCGGTGGTGGTGGTTTTGCCGTTGGTGCCGGTGATGGCGATGATGCGACCGCCGTAGTAGTGCCAGGCGAGTTCGGTTTCGCCGATGAGGGGAGCACCGTGGGCGGTGAAGGCGAGTGTCCAGGGAATGTCGCCCTCGATACCCGGGGAGAGAATCACCATATCTGCCGCGTAGGCGCGGGCGTGTTCCTCTGTGGCGCCGGCCACGAGGGAGACACCGGGTTCGTTGCAGGTGGCGGCAGTATTGGAGTCGAAAATGCAGACCTCAGCTGCACCCTTGGCGAGTGCCAGTCTGGCGGCGGCAATACCGCTGCGTCCGCAGCCGAGTACTGCTAATTTTTTACCCGTGAGTTCCATGGTGAAGAAAGTGTTGAAGATTTAGTTGATGGAGCAGAGCGGCAGAAGCCCGATACCGAGCACAGCCAGGAAGAAGGCGATAATCCAGAAGCGAACGCAGACCTGGGTTTCGCTCCAGCCGCACTTTTCGAAGTGGTGGTGAATCGGTGCCATGCGGAAGAAGCGGCGCGGCTCGCCATACAGCTTGCGGCTGACCTTGAACCAGCCTACCTGAATCATGACCGAGCACGCTTCGGCTACAAACACACCGCCAACGACAACCAGCAGTAGCTCAGAGTGCGTGCACACGGCTACTGTACCCAGCGCACCGCCCAGGGAAAGGGAGCCGGTGTCACCCATGAAGACCTTGGCAGGGTGGGCATTGAACCACAGGAAACCAAGGCAGGCAGAGGCGATGCAGAGCAGGTAGCAGACGAGGGGACTGTTGCCGGTGCCAGGGAACAGGACAAACGAACTGATGATGATGAATGCCAGGGCGGAAATAACCATGCAGCCGCTGGCAAGACCGTCCAGACCATCGGTGAGGTTCACGGCGTTGGAGGCGCCGATGATGACCAGCATGGCAAAAGGAATGAAGAAGATGCCCAGGTCCAGCATACCGTAGAAGGGAACGAGCACGTTGGCAATGGCGGGGTCGAGGTAGTAGAGATACCCGGAGCAGGCAATGGCAGCCACGGCTTGCAGGGCAATCTTGAACCAGCCGCTCACGCCGTCGGTGCTTTTCTTGGTGATTTTGGCCCAGTCATCCAGGAAGCCCAGAATGGCGGTCACGCCCATGACCAGCAGACAGCACTGGAGCCTGGGGCTGCCCATGTCCAGGAAGAGGACGCTGGTGAGCATGATGAGACCGATAATCATGATGCCGCCCATGGTCGGAGTACCTACCTTGGCCTGGTGCTCGGGGGCAAGAACGCCACCGCATGCCTGGCGGATGGGCTGCCCGGCTTTCATGGCGCGCAGCACGGCAATGAGCTTCGGCCCGATGAGCATGGAGCCGATAAAGGGCACCAGCAGGGCCAGCAGAATCTGAAGCCAGGTGGGGAGGTCGTAGATGTAGTTAATCATGACGCTGAAGAATTGGGATTAAGAGTGGGAAAGAGTTCGTACATGCTGCGCTCCATACCAGCGGAGCGCGAGCCTTTGAAGAGCAGGGCATCGCCCGGCTGCATGAGCGCACGCAGGGCGGCGGCGGCTTCTGCGGGTGTGTTCACCAGCAGCGCCGGGATACTTTCGGAGGCTGCCTGGCAGAGTGCCAGCGTCTCCGGGCACTCCGGGCCTACCACCACTACGGCGGCATAGCCCAGGGAGGCTGCGCACCAGCCCATGTCGGCATGGGCGGCGATACCGCCCTCGCCCAGCTCGCCCATCTTGCCCAGCACGGCAATGTGGCGTTTCGGACCGCGCAGGGCGGCTACGGTTTCGAGAGCAGCTTTCATGCTCTCGGGGTTGGCGTTGTAGGTGTCGTCCACCACGGTGTAGCCTTCCACTTCCTTGCAGGCGAGTCGGCCGTGCGTGAGGGAAGAGGCAGAGAGACCGGCGGCAATCTGGTCGAGGGTGCAGCCGAGTTTCCAGCCGGCGGCAGCGGCCAGCAGGCTGTTGCTCACCATGTGGGCACCGGGAACGGGCAGGGAGACTTCCACCTCGCCCTCGCCTTCGATGTGCAGGGTGTAGGTGGTGCCAGTGGCGGTGCTGCGCGGGTTAAGCGCGCGTACCGGGCTGTTGCAGCCTCCCACGGGAATCGGGGTGGCGGCGGTCTGCGTGGCTATGAAATCTGCAAAATCATCCTGCGCCGGGTAAATCATGAATCCGTCTGCCGGCAGGGCGCGGGCTACGGTGCATTTTTCCTCGGCAATGGCCTGGCGGGTGCCCAGATATTCCAGGTGGGCGGAGCCGATGGTGGTGATGATGCCAATCTGCGGGCGGGTCATGGCGCAGAGCGGGGCGATTTCGCCCGCGTGGTTCATGCCCATTTCCCAGATGGCGGCCTGGGTGCCCTGCGGGGTGCTCAGGATGCTCAGCGGCACGCCGATGTGGTTGTTGAGATTGCCTTTGGTTGCCAGCGCGTTAAACTTCTGTGAGAGTACAGAGAGGCACATGTCCTTGGTGCTGGTCTTGCCGCTGCTGCCGGTAAGGCCGACCACGTGCAGCGGCTCCAGCTGCCCACGCCACCAGGAGGCAAGGCTTTGCAGCGCCACGAGCGTGTCTTCCACCAGCACTACGGTGCTGCCGGGGGCATATTCGCCCGCCAGGCGTGATACCACCACAGCTGCTGCGCCCTTCTGCGTGGCATCGGCGGCAAAGTTGTTGCCATCGAAGCGCTCGCCACAGAGCGCCAGGAATACACAGCCGGGGGTGATGGCGCGGCTGTCGGTGGTGAGACCGGCGGTAATGGCGCGGTCACCCGCCACCACTGCCTTGCCGGCGGTGGCAGCGATGAGGTCACTGGTGCTCAGGTGGGTCATGGAGTAGGGCGAAAAGGGTTATTTGCTGCGGCGGCCTTCCGGTTTGCGGGAGGGTACGGAGATGCCCTCCGGGTTCTTTTCGGCGTAGAACTTGCGCACAACGGCAGAGTCGGAGAAATCGATGGTTTCGTTCGCGAAAATCTGGTAATTCTCATGCCCCTTGCCGGCAATGAGAATGGCATCGCCCGGGCGGGCCTGCTCCAGCGCGGCGCGGATGGCTTCCTCGCGGTCGGTGATGCGGTGCTGCTTGCTGGTGGGAATGCCAGGCATGATTTCATCGATAATCTGCTCGGGGTCCTCGCTGCGGGGATTATCGCTGGTCACGAGGCAGAGGTCGCTGTAACGGGCAGCGGCTTCGCCCATGAGCGGGCGCTTGGTGCGGTCGCGGTCGCCGCCGCAGCCGAAGATGGTGATGAGACGCCCGTTGCGGCAGAGCGCTTTCATGGTCTTGCACACGTTTTCCACAGCATCCGGCGTGTGGGCGTAGTCCACAAAGCACTGCACGTTGTTCACGCTGGAGACCAGTTCCATGCGGCCGGGTACCTGCGGGCTCTGCGCCAGGGCGGTGATGGCCTCGCTGATATTGATGCCGGAGCACACAGCGCCTGCCAGGGCTGCCAGGCTGTTGGAGAGGTTGAATTCGCCGATGAGCGGTGTGCGCACCAGGTAGCTGCGCCCCTGGTAGATGAGTTCGTACTGGCTGCCCTTCAGGGTGATGAGCCTGGGTTCGGCGCGGAAATCGGCCTTTTCGCTCATACCGAAGGTGCGCACCTTCATGATGGGAGCCAGTTCTGCAGCCAGGCGGCAGCCGTATTCGTCGTCAATGTTGATGACGGCAGTGCTCTTGCGGTCAGCAGCAGCCATGCGGGTGAAGAGGAGTTTCTTGGACTGGTAGTACTCCTCCATGGTGCCGTGGTAATCCAGGTGGTCCTGCGTGAGGTTGGCAAAGATGCCGATGCGGAAGTGGGTGCCGGCGGTGCGCTGCTGGTCGAGCGCATGGGAGGATACTTCCATGGCAACGGCCCGGCAGCCGTTCTTGACCATATCTGCCAGATTGCTCTGCAGCAGGGCGCAGCCGGGTGTGGTGTTGCTGCTGGTCACGCGGCGTTCGCCGTTGTCGTAGATAATAGTGCCGATGAGACCGGCGCGCTGCCAGGCGGCGCGGTAGATGTGGTTCACCAGATAGCTGATGGTGGTCTTTCCATTGGTGCCGGTAACACCCAGGACTACCATGTTTTCGCTCGGGCAGCCGTGCCAGGCGCTCATGAGCAGACCATCTGCCTCGTGCGTGTCCGGCACCTGCACCCAGAGGATGCCGGCTGCCTTTGCCTGTTCGCTGGCCGGTGTTTCTGCCACAATGGCGGCGGCACCGGCGGTAACAGCACCTTCAATGGCGCTGTGCCCGTCAAACTGAGTGCCCTTGACAGCCACGAAACAGCAGCCGGGTACCACCTTTCGGCTGTCATCGGTCAGCTGGGTGAGGGGGGCGCTGAGCTTCCCGCTGATGGTGGCGGTGGGCAGGATGCTGAAAAGTTTTTTTGTGTTCATGGCTGGAAATCGGGTGAGTGTGAATTCTTATTTCTTTAGATTATCAGATTCTTCCTTAGTAGCAAGATATTTTTCGTATGCTTCGGGGTCACTGGGGGTGAGATTAAGCACATTGATGAAGCGTTCTGCCGCTGCGCGGAAAATGGGTGCTGCCACCGTGCCGCCGCCGGGGTTGCAATCGGTGGGGTGGGGCTCGTCAATGACGGTCATGACCACCAGTTTCGGGTCATCAATGGGGAGTACGCCGGCAAAGGATACGGTGTAGAGGTTTTCGGTGTAGCCGCCACCGGCTTTGGTCTTCTTGGCGGTGCCGGTTTTGCCGCCGATGCGGAACCCCGGAATGGCTGCCGCTGTGGCGGTGCCGCGACCGCATTCACCCTTGCGCTCAGTTACGCTTTCCAAAGCAAAGCGCAAATCGCGCGCCGTACTGGATTTCATGACCCTGCATACCTCCTGCGGAGCGCATTCATCATATATCGAGCCATCGGCTGCTATGATTTTGTCGATGAGGCGGGGTTTCATGCGCACGCCGTCGTTGGCAATGGTGGCGTACACCATGGCCATGTGCAGCGGTGATACGGCCACGGAGTAGCCGTAGGCAATGCGTGAGTAGTTCACGATGTTGGTGCCGTCTGCCAGCAGACAGGCACCACCGGAGGGCAGGTCGATGCCGGCGGGTTTGTTAAGCCCGAATTTTTCCAGGTATTCCTTGAAGTTCGGCCATTTGCCGATGAGGGCGATACGGGCGGCACCGGGGTTACTGGATTTCTTGAGCACGCCCCACACCGGCAGGCTGCCGTAGTTGAAGGGGTTGTCGTTGATGGCTTTACTGCCGAAGCCTACGGAGAACGGGGAGCAGTTCACATAGCCGCGTATGCTCATGAGCCCCTTATCCACCACTGTGGTGACGGCCAGTACCTTGAAAGTGGAACCGGGTTCGTAGCGGGTCTGGCAGGCAAAGTTGAAATCGCCGGTAACGGCTTTGCCGTTCTCATCTTTCTTGGTCCCGCGGTCAAAGGTGCCTTCGTGTGTGATGAGTTGCTTGGTGTTGAGGTTGAATGCCGGCCGGCTCACCATGGCCAGAATGTCGCCCGTTTTGGGGTCTACCACAATCATGCAGCCGCGCTTGGCGCGGAAATGGCGCATGCCTTTGTCGAGCTCCTGCTCGACGATGGCCTGCAGGCGCATATCAATGGTGAGTTTCAGATTCAGCCCATGTTTGGGGGCCAGGTAGCGGTCATCCTCATTGGGCAGCACCTGGCCGCGGGCATTGTGGCGGTATTCGCGCAGTCCGTCCACGCCGGCCAGGTAGCTGTGGAAGTAGGACTCTACGCCGCTCATGCCTTTGTTTTCGTGGTTCACATAACCGAGCACGTGGCAGAGCATGTCGGGCATCACGTATTCGCGGTTGATGTTGTATTCCACCATGAGCCCGCGCACGCGCGCGCCTTTGATGGCTTTGCGGAGGTTATCGGCCTCCTCGAAGCTCAAATCCTTGGCCAGGATGATTTTGTTGCGGTAGGAGCGCCGGGGCAGCCCTTTCTGTTCCGCTTCCTTGTTGTGAAGAGTGACGGCGGGTTGTTCGATTTTGTCGATAATAGCCTCGCAGACTTTCCTTTTTCTCTCCTCGTGGCTGGAGACTTCGCCTACATCCAGGTTTGTGATGAGATGGGGGCAGAGCACTTCTGCCACGAGTTCATCGTGCCGCGCGTAGTAGTGCTTGCACATTTCCGCATTGTATTGGCTGAGCCGGTTTGCTGCAGCATCTTTTACAATGGGTCTGTCGCCAATGGCTGCCTTGTCTTCCGGGGTCAGTTCTTTCTTGGCGTTGTTAAGCAGCTTTGCCCGGAAATTGTACACCAGTTTGCGGCGCTCCTTGTCATCGGTAAGCGTTTTCCAGCGCGGGTCATGAGTAGCCTGGTTATACGCCAGACCATCCACCACAGCGGTAATTTCGCGCAGGTGGTAGCGGTCTGCCACAAGCACAGCCTTCTGGAGATTGTGGGTCAGCAGTTCCTCATTGCGGTCCATGATGATGCCGCGCTGCGCAGGTATGCGCTCTTTGTCGATGAGGTCGTTTTCTGCGATGCTGGCCACTTTGCCCTGGTCAATAATCTGCAGATTCACCAGCCGCACCGCAATAAAACACGAGATAGCCACCATGATACAGGTGAGAAACAGGGTGCGGCCTGCAAATGGAACCTTGGTTTTCACGTGGGGGTATCTGCGGCGGTGCGTTAGCGGTGAATAACGGCGAATCCGCTGTCCTGCAGACGGCGGGCGAGTTCAATCTGGCTGCGTTCGATATCACGCAGGGAAGAGCCGTCCTGGCTCAGGCGGTCGCGCATGGTCCAGCGGATGGTCAGGTCATTGGTTTTGGCGCGGTGCTGGTTGGTGTTCATGTTGCTCACCGCAATTTCGCGGTGAAGCTTGTTGATTTCCGTGCGCACGGCCACCTGGTCGTTCTTGAGCAGGGCGTATGTAATGCCGCCGGCCGATACCAGGAAGGCAAAGAGCACCATCCAGATCAGGAAGCTGAAGCTTACCTGGTCGGCGTAGCGTGTGCTGGTGGGGTTCGGTGGCATGAAGAGGCGGTCGACTTAAAGTTTTTCGATGACTCGGAGTTTGGCGCTGCGGGCGCGGGGATTGGCAGTCAGCTCGGCTTCGCTGGCCACAATGGGCTTGCGGGTTACCAGCCGGGCGGTATATTCCGGGTTGGGGCGCGGGGCGGGCCATTCCGGGCGGTCGATTTCCGGGCGGGTCACGCGGTCAAAGTAGCGTTTGACGGCGCGGTCCTCCAGACTGTGGAAGGTGATGATGGCGAAGCGACCGCCGCTTTTGAGCAGGCTGAGACCGCTTTCCAGCAGGGCATCCAAGGCGCCAAGTTCATCGTTCACGGCGATACGCAGCGCCTGGAACGAGCGGGTGGCGGGGTGCTGCTTGCCCTTGCGGGGCAGCACACTGGCGATGATGTCTGCCAGCTGGGTGGTGGTGGTGACGGGGGTCTTGGCGCGTTCCTGCACAATGCGGCGTGCAATGGCGCGGCTGGCGCGTTCCTCTCCGTATTGCCAGAGGATATCGGCCAGTTCGCTTTCGGCGGCGGTGTTCACGATGTCGGCAGCGCTCTGCGGGGCGGCGGGGTTCATGCGCATGTCCAGCGGACCTTCTGCCAGGAACGAGAAACCGCGCTCTGCCTGGTCTACCTGCGGTGAGGAAATGCCGATGTCTGCCAGAATGCCATGCACGGTTTCAAGCCCCTCGGCGCGCAGCAGGTCAGCGGCGTTGCGGAAGTTGCCAGCCACAATGTGCAGGCGGTCGCCATAGGCTGCCAGGCGCTTGCGGGCTGCTTTGCGTGCGGCGGGGTCCTGGTCAATGCCCCATACGGTGGCGCCTTGCTCCAGCATCAGTTCGCTGTGGCCGCCTCCACCCAGGGTGGCATCTACCAGCACGCGTCCTTCTGCCGGCTGCAGGGCTTCTACAGCCTCGGCGCGCAGCACGGTGACGTGGTGGAACGGTGCGGAATCCGTGTCCTCGCAGAAATTTGTGTCAGCCGTGTCAGCGCTTGCTTCAGCGCGGCAGTTTTCCTGCCACTCGGCGGCCTCGGCTGCGGAAATGGCCTCCACCAGCGGGGTGGTGCACCACTGCAGCTCCGGTGTGCTGGCGACCCAGCGGCTCACCAGGGTGTCGATGCCTTCCTCGCCCACCAGCTCGGCAAGTATGGTGGCGCTGCACGGGCTTAAGCGGTAGGCCAGAACGGCGGCTTCGCCTTGCAGCTTCGCTGCCAATGCGCCCACGCGCGTAAGGGAAAGGCTGGCTGCGGCGCAGGTGTCCAGCGGGGTGGCTATGGCACGGGCCGACAGCTCGCGCAGTTCGTCGCCCAGCTTCGCCAGGGTGCCACGCGCGCCTTTGATGCCCGCATCGCGCATGCGCGAGAGCAGTTCGCGCCGGGCAGTCTGCCAGGCGTCCAGTTGCTCGGCGGTCAGTGCGCCCTCCTCCCACAGGAGCACCTTGTAGCAGGTGCCGACAGGGGCTGTCTGCGCCGCGTGGCTCTGTGTTGCTACCTTGCTCATGTGAGGATGCCGAATACTTTGTCCAGTTCCAGTTTCGCCAGGGCATCGGGTGCTTTCGTGGCTTCGAAATCAACCGGTGACCATATCTCGAAATACGATCCGCGACCTACGATTGTCGCGGTGTCCGCCAGTTTCAGGCGTTCGCGTTGTGCCTTGGGTATGAGGAGTTTGCCCTGGCTGCTCACCTCGGCCTCGAAGCTCAGGCCTATGATGGTGCCCAGGTAGCGGTTCACGGCTGCCGGGTCGAATCCGCGTGCTTCTGCGTGGCTTCGTATCCCATTCACCATCTCTTCAAAACTCTCTCTCGTGTAGCACTTCAGCGTCGGATACCCTTCATTCTGAGCATCTATCATCCACAGTACTGCCCCCTGCGCGTCACGCCAGCCCGCCGGAATCGCTACGCGACTCTTCGGGTCGAGCTTATGCGTCACGTTGCCCGTGAACATTACTGTGGAGACACTATTCATGCTTTTAAGTGCACTTACCTGCACCACCAGTACACTCCAATACACCGAAAAAGTCAATCTTAAATTCTGCCTTTCTGATAAATTTTTGCCACCGGGAGCAAAATTTACCATTCAGGGACAACCTGCAGCCTGAAAAATGAAAGAGGTCGGAAAAACAAAACCCCCGCGCCTTGATGAGGTGCGGGGATTCGGTATGAGGGTAAAAGAGTGCTAATCAGTTGGCTCTCAATGCGTCCACACAGATGGCAGACCAGGTTTCAAGACGCTCGTAAAGTGGGCCTGCGAGTTCATCCAGTGTGCGGAAGACGAGGTCGGCCAGCGCTTTTTCGTTGGGGGCTACCTGGTCATCCTGCAGCTCGAAGCGGTGCACAAAGCCGAGGTGCACGGAGCCTACTTCGTTGGTGTCATCGTTGATGATGGCGAAGAGCTCCTGGGTGGCAGAGCCGGTGAAGGTGATTTCCTCGCGTATTTCTCGCTCCATGCCGGAGAGGTAGGTGGAGATGGAGTCGGTGAGACCATCAATGGGGTTGATGTGGCCGCCGATGCCGAGCGACATCTTGTTGTGCAGGCGTGATTCGCCGCCCTTGGAGGTGCGGGCGTAGGCCAGGATGCGCCCCTGGTGGCAGAAGATGGCGTAGGTGATGAGCTGCTTGAACTCGGGGCTCTGCTCGGCCAGCTCGCGGTCCATGTAGCGGGCTACACCTGGCTTCAGAAAGGCGCTCAGGTAGTCCTGCGGGTTGAGCTTCACCCCATTGAATGCGCCCACAGCCTCAAAGGCTTCGCGCGGAACGACCAGCACCTGTTCTCCATTGTAGCGTGACATGCGGGTATACTAACACAATGCCCGGTGCATGCAAGAGAATAGTGTGGCTTACTATCTGCTGCTCTTTTTCTTGCTCTTCCTTTTTTTCTTCCTGGTTGTTTTTTTCTGATGGGAGCTTACAGAGCTTCCCGGACCGTTGCAGGTATCGGGGCGGTTATCTATCTTCTTACCCCCGGTGGAATAAATGCAATAGCGTTTCCCGTTCCATGAGACAGCCATGACCTCCGTGGCGCCGGGGGGCAGGAAAACATCGGTGGATTCATTATCATTCTGGTTGAGACCGCGCAGACAGATGCGGATGAGTTTTCCTTCCTTATTGTATACTTCGAAGGCAACGGAGTTGGCCCATTGGTCTCCTGGAACGGTAAAATGCGGGAAGGGGGCATCCTTGACAACGGGCTGGAACTGGGGGCTGGGTTTGATGGGGAGCTTGTCTCGGTAGATGCCTGCGTTGTTCACGTTGATGTAGAAGATGACAGGGGAGTCTGGTTTGGGGTACTGTGCTGCATGCGCAAGGGCATGGCGGCACATGTCCTCGGTGATGGTGACCCAGCGGGAGGAGTAGTCATTCACGTAGCGGTTCATGACGGCAAGCATGCCGGTATGCAGGAAAAAGTCGGAGAAATCGAGTCCTGCGGCATCACAGCAACGGTCAAGATAGGCCATGCGGATTTTTCCTGTACCCCACTGGCTTTCGTCGGTATCGCGTACGTTCTTGAATATGCGCGGATAGAAGAGTTCGTTGCCGCGGGCTACGGTGTTGTACAGGTACATCTGCCACATGGGGCAGAGGATGACGAAACAGTCGCCGCAGCGCTCGCCGGGCTCTCTGTTGCCGTCATCCGGGCCTTTCTGGAATTGCCAGAGCTCCTTGTTGACCAGGGCGCTGTTCACATACCAGTCGAATCTGGCGCCGCGCACCGGTACGCCTTCCATGGAAGGCCCGCCTTCGTGTTCCAGGCGAACTTCGTTGGGGTTGAAGTCGTAGTTCACACACATGGAAAACAGGTTTACCGTGGTTTCCTGGGTGCCGGCCCACATCATACCCGGTCGGGTCTGGTTCACGTGGCCGAATTCATGCGCTGTTCCCCAGGCGCCGCTGCGGCGTACTTCCTCCACGTCGACAAGGCCGGGGGTCGCGGTAATGACAAACGCACCGCCCAGACCGTCTGCGTGCATGTAGCGGGCGGTGTCCCACATGGAGCGGCCCATGATATGGTTGCCGGGGTGAATGCCCTCCCATTCCCAGCCGAGCAGCCGCTGTTCAATCATGATTTCCCGGTCATACAGCGCCACGAGCTCCGGCCCTTTCTCCGGGCAGCGTTCACGGAGTGCCTTCAGGTCAAGCACCCATTGGCAGCGCTCACCCATAATATCCAGGAAATCGCTTTTGGCATTGGCCAGCATGTTCTTCCATACCTTGGCATTATCGTGGTTGGTGAACACGCCGTTGATGCGGCCGCCCTGAATCTGCACCTTAATGGCTGGTGCTGTGGCGGGGTCGTCATCGCGATAATTGATGTAGGCATGGCCGAAATGACTGGCCGTGAACGTGTTTTCACCTTCATGAAGCTCGTAGCGGCTTTCGGCTCCGGGATGCCGGAAATCCCGCAGGATGAGGTCTACCTTGGTGCGGGGGTGTCCTTCCATCCGGATGCCGATGCGCTCTCCTTTTTCGTAGGCGATACCGGTGGGATTCTCGAAGCTGGAGTAACTGGCAATTTTGAGCCTCCTTGCCATTTCTCCGACGGGGAGGTAGGCCCGGAACTCACGCACGCGGTAATTTGTTTCCTGTTTGCCTGGATTGCTGTTGAGTTTCGAGAAATCCGTATACTTGGGCAGGGGGTGCTTAGCCAGTTCGGAGCTGGCTGCCTGTTTCGTGCTTTTTTGTGTTTTTGCCTGGCAGAGAGGCAACAGCCCGAGTGCCATGGTAAGGAGGGTGAATACTGTTCGCGTTTTCATAACGCAGTATGTTTCTGAGGTTAAAGTAGGTTGCGTACATGTTCTGCTGCCGCTTCTCGGGCAGTCTTGCCATTCTTGTCTCTGGCGTTTTTATCTGCACCTGCCTTGAGCAGTAGTTTAATGCATTCTGCTTTGCCGGAGACGGCGGCATGAACCAGTGGTAAACTCCCGTTCTTGTTGTCATTCAGGTCAATGCCTGCATCGATGAAAAGCTGGACTACATCGGCAAAGTTACGGTCAATGGCCAGGTTGATGGGTGTGCCGTTGAAACCGCCGGGCGGACTGTAGTTGATATCTTTGTATGCCGGGAGCAGGGCCTTGATGCTTTCATGCTTCCGTTCCCACACAGCATCGTGCAGGGCTACGGCCTGGTTGCCTGCGCGTATCATCGGGTCTGCCCCTCCGTCCAGCAGAGCCTTGATGATACCTGCGTCATTCCGGAGAATGGCCTTGTGCAGCACAGAGCGGGAATCCGTTGATACGAAGTTGGGGTTTGCGCCGGCCTGGATGAGCCTGGTTACGCTGGCTGCATCGCCGTGGGCGCATACCAGCATGAGCAGGGAAAGCTTGTTTTCTCCATCCAGCATGTTGGGATTGAAGCGCTTTGAATTCATGCTCTTGTGAAGGAAATCCATATCTCCGGCAATGACGCGTTCACATAAATGCAGGTCTGCTTTGCGGTAGTTGATGGCTTTGGTTATGAGTTTGCGTGCTTTTTCGGATTTGGTCAGCAGGTCGGCCGTTTTGCCATCGGCATCGGTAACTGTGGCATCCGCTCCCGCCTCAAGGAGTAGTTTCACGCATTTTGCTGAGCCGAATCTGGCGGCCTGGTGCAAGGCGGTGTTACCGTTTTCGTCTTTCTGGTTTACATCCCGCCCCTCTTTGATTCTGGCTGCCAGTACTTCGCTATTCCCTGTTTCTGCAGCTTCCAGTACGGAATAGACCGCGTTGCTGCGGTAGACGAGCTCAGGCAGCTTTGTGTCTGCATAACCTGGTGCTCCCATAATCAGCAGCAGGGCGGGGGTCAGCATGTAGCTTTTGTATTTCATGGTAGAGTCAGCTTTTCACTTGCTACACATTCTACTACCCTTGAGGTTGAATGAAAAGCAAAAAAACACAATTGTTGGAGCTCTTATCCGGGAAAAAAGCATCCCCGCAATCTGTGGGACTGCGGGGATGCTGGAAAGTAACAGGGAATTTACTTCAGACGCGGCTTGCCTTTCTTGACCTGCAGTCCGGCGCGGAGACTGTCCTTCACGCTGCCTGTGTTGCGGAGACGGGCGGCGCGGGCCTCGATTTTGCGGCGTTCGTTGCTGCGGCCAATCGCGCTGATGATGGTGATGAGTATGACCAGTCCTACGCCAATGAGAATCCAGTGCAGTGTGGTCAGCTTGTCCAGCCCGAGCTTGGCCAGGAGTTCCTGAATCATGCCAGGTTTTTCTTTCTTCTTCTTGATGGTGGGAGCTGTCTTTACAGGTTCCTGAACCACTTTTTCGGGCTCTTCAGGTTCCACTTCTGTGGGCTCTTCATCCTGGAATTCCTCTACCTCGGGCTCCGGTTCTTCGTCTTCAATGATTTCGGGCTTCTTCTTGGGCTTTGCGACCGTCTTCGGCTTGTCTGTCTTGTTGGGCGTGTAGAGGCGCTTTTCCTCATCATCGAGAAGGGTCTGCACGGCGGATGAACCACCGGAGCTGCCCATAGCTGATTTTGTGGAGGTTACTTCACCTTCGCTGATGAGTCGGCGGTTTTCTTTCGGAACATCAGTGTAGAATGTGAGGCGCATGCACTTATTGGCGCCGGTGAGCTCCTGGAACATGTAGCCTTGCTTGAATTTCATGGCGCGGGAGCGACCCATGTAATACTTGGCTGCTTTTTCCGTCGGGAATTTTTTCCATTTGGCTTCCTCAAACTTGCCGATATCGGCGGCATCCTTATCGGCTTCCTCCAAGGTTACGGGTTTGCGATAGTCTACGACAATGCAGATGAGGTTGCCCTTCTTTGCGTCGAAATCGATGCTCAGCTTGCGGTTGGAATCAAGATTCCAGATGCGGCGCACGCTCAAATCGCTGAGAACGCGGTAGGCGTAGTTCTTGGTCAGATTCTCATCGGCTGAGGTGCGGGTCAACTCGGGAGAAAGATCGCTCAATTCGATACCCATTGCGGCTGAGGTCAGCAGTAGCAGGCCAGCAAGAGCGCGTTGGAAAAGTTTTTTCATACGCAGATTATGTTATCATGTTCATTTTGCTCTTACAAGCCTATACTTTGTTTGTGCTTATCAAAAAAGTCCTCGCTCGCGTACGCAGAGTGCGCGTACGGTGTGCAGCTTGTTTTTCTTTCTTTTTTTTGTAAAAAAATGACATTTTTGAAACTTTGGGGTTGACAAGTCGGGGAAAATGAGTAGAATCGCGCAGCCGGGCGTTACACCCCCGGAGAGGAACTTAAAAAGGAAAGAAAAAAGAGATGAAGACTATCGCTATCGTACTTGGCCTTACTGCTCTCACCGCTGCTGGGAACACGCTGCCTCCTACCCCGGAGAATACGCTGCCTCCCACCCCGGAGTTCTGCATGTAATTGCTGATTGAGGGTAGCACGGTGCATTCGCGCCGTGTTTGTGGGGTGTGGTGAATACCCCCACTAGGTTCGTTCTTCCGCTTATGGTAAAGCGGAGGATTTTTTTTGTCCGGGAAACGGCATACTGTCAATCTGTAAGCTGCATAAAGCTTGACAAATGCGCCTACGCGCGTATAGTTTCCCGCGAACTTATGAAAAATCAGATTGCAAGTGTACAAGCCGAAGCCCTGGCGCGCATAGCCGGTATAGCCGATATGAAGGCGCTGGAGGATGCCCGTGTGGGTATTCTGGGCAAGAAAGGTACCCTCACTCAGGTGCAGCAGGGCATGCGCGATGTGCCCAAGGAAGACAAGCCCGCCGTAGGTGCGCTCCTGAATGAAGCCCGCGCCACCATTACCACTGCGCTGGAAGACCGCAAGGCTGCCCTGCAGCAGGAGATTGATGCCGCTGCTGTGGCCGGGGTAGATTTCACCATGCCGGGTGCCACACTGCCTGCCGGTGGTCTGCACCCCATCTCCATTGTGCGCGATGAGGCGGTGCGCGTGCTGCGCCGCATGGGCTTTACCCTGGCTGATGGTCCGGAGATTGAGGATGAGTGGCATTGCTTCGATGCGCTCAACACCCCGGATGACCACCCCGCCCGCAACGAGAAGGATACGTTCTACTTCGACAGCGGCAAGCTGCTGCGCACGCAGACAAGTACCGTGCAGGCTCGTGTTATGGAAAAAGACTGCCCGCCCATCCGCATCATCTGCCCCGGTTCCGCTTTCCGTCGCGACGCCATCGATGCCACCCACCTTTCTGCCTTCAACCAGATTGAGGGGCTGTACGTGGCCAGGGAAGTGAGCGTAGGCGACCTGAAGGGTACGCTGGAATATTTCCTGAAGGCGCTGTTCGGCGAGGAGACCGCCGTGCGTTTCCGCCCGCACTTCTTCCCGTTCACGGAACCCAGCTTTGAGATTGACGTGCTGCTGCAGGCTGCGGGGCAGGCTCCGCGCTGGATTGAGATTGCCGGCTGCGGTATGGTGAACCCCGCCGTGTTCGAGAATATCGACAAGGCCACCGGCAAGAATCTGTATGCCGGTTGCACCGGCTTTGCCTTCGGTATCGGTCTGGAGCGTCTGGCCATGATTCGCTGGGGTATCCGCGATATCCGACTCCTTATCGAGAATGATGCCCGCTTCCTCGCCCAGTTCCAATAAAATCTAACCCCTTTCTATCATATCATGAATGTTTCACTGAATTGGCTTTCCAGCTACATTGACCTTGAGGGCCTCGGCACGCAGGAGATGGCCGATATGCTCACCTTCGCCGGTATTGAGGTGGAGGGTATCCAGGAGCGCGGCGTGACCACTGACCTCGTGGTGGTGGCCCAGGTCATGGAGAAGACTCCTGTGGAGGGCAGCGACCACCTGAATGTGTGCATGGTCGACGCCGGCGAGGGTTCCCTGCGCCAGATTGTCTGCGGTGCTCAGAACTACAAGGTGGGCGACAAGGTGCCCTGTGCGCTGCCTGGTGCTGTGCTGCCCGGCGGCTGGGAAATCAAGGACGGCAAGCTGCGCGGCGTGGAAAGCCGCGGTATGCTCTGCTCTGCCTCTGAACTTGGCCTGCCCGACAAGGAACACGGTCTGTGGATTCTGCCGCAGGATTATGTGGTGGGCACTCCGGTGCGTACCTTTGTGGAGACGGATACCATCTTCGAGCTGGAGATTACCCCGAACCGCCCGGACCTGCTGAGCCACTGGGGTATGGCACGCGAGCTGGCCGGCATCACCGGCCGCAGTCTTAAGACCGACCCCGCCGCTGCCCCCACGGCCGCTGCCGAGACCAAGGCTGCCGGTGATTTCATCACCCTTTCTGCCCCGGAGCTCTGCCCGCTCTACACCGCCACCCGCATTTCCGGCGTGAAGATTGGTCCCTCTCCCGAGTGGCTTGCCAACCGTCTGGTGTCTATCGGCCTGCGCCCCATCAACAATGTGGTGGACATTACCAACTACTGCCTCTTTGAGCTGGGGCACCCGCTGCATGCCTTCGATGCCAGCAAGATTACCGGTGGCCTGAACATCCGCCGCGCTGCCGAGGGTGAGCAGTTCACCAGCCTCATGGATGAGCAGTACACGCTCAAGAGCGATGATGTGGTGATTTCCGATGCCAGCGGTGCTGCCCTGGCTCTGGGTGGCGTGATGGGTGGTCTGGACTCCGGCGTGACGGAGGCTACCACTGATATCATCCTCGAATCCGCCTGGTTCCTGCGCAGCAGCATCCGCTTCACCAGCCGCCGTCTGGCGCTTGGTTCCGATTCCTCCTACCGCTTCGAGCGTGGCACCTCCCCCTGGAATGTGCTCCGCGCTGCAGCCCGCGCCACCCAGCTGATTCTGGAGTGCTGCGGCGGCACCGCTGAGCCGGTGATGGTGGGTGGTCAGGCTCCCTGCCTGGTTTCCGAGGAGCTGGCAACCAGCGCCACTGTGCTGGAGCAGGGCACCGAGGCTAAGATTTACTATGCCCTCGACCAGGTGAAGCTCGACTGGAAGGAGCTCGATGTGATGACCAACGGCACGCTGCCCCACATGGAGGGTGCCCGTATCCTCCGTAATCTGGGCCTCAAGGATGTGGATGTGAAGGGTACCTGGGATTGCCCGCCCTGGCGCCTGGACCTGAAGCGCAGCTGCGACCTGCTGGAGGAAATCGTGCGTGTGTACGGCATCGATAACATTCCCGCCACCAGCACTTCCATCTACGTACCCGAGAGTGCCAACGACCGTGCTCACGACTACCGCATGGCGCTTTCCCGCAAGCTGGCAGGTGCCGGTTTCTGGGAGGTGCAGACCTTCAAGCTCATCGCTGCCGAGAGTATTGACCCCACCATTGCCAGCGTGGAGAACGCGCTGCCCATCAAGCCGCTGATGGAGGGGGACATCATCCGCGTTTCTCTGCCGATTTCGGAAGACCACTCCACCCTGCGTCCCTCGCTGGCTCCCGGCCTCATCTCTGTGGCTGCCCGCAACATCAACCAGGGTATGGATGTGCTCCGCTTCTTCGAATGCGGCCGCGTGTTCCGCAACACCGGTGGCGGCAAGGGCAAGGATATCGAAAACGAGGTGCTGGGCATCTTCATGGCTGGCAAGCTGACGCCCTCCAGCTGGGCTTGCACCAAGCCTGGTGAGGTACACTTCGAGCACCTCCGCGCTGTGCTCGATACGCTTGTGCCCAAAGCAGCCATCGCCATCACCCCCGCCAAGCAGCAGCGTGAGAACGCCGCTGTGGGGGCTGATATCTCCATCAACAATCAGGCTTGCGGTTATGTGGCCCGCCTTTCCCTGGCCAAGTGCCGCGCCCTCGGCCTGCCCATGGAATGCTACTACGCTGAGCTCGACCTCCGCAAGCTGCAGCAGGTGGCTACCGCCCCCTTCAAGGCGGCAGACCTGCCCCAGTTCCCCGGCTCCAGCCGCGATGCTTCGCTCGATGTACCCGCCGCCACCCGTCATGCCGATATCATGAAGGTGGTGGAAGGTGCCAAGCAGAAGCTGTTGGTTTCCTGCGCGCTCAAGGATGTGTTCTGCGACCCGACCGGTGAGAAGCTTGCCGCTGACCGCAAGGCGATGACCTACACCTTCCTTTACCGCGACGCGAAGAAGACCCTTACCGCCGCCGAGGTGGACGCCGCTCACAAGACGGTGCTCGATGCCCTCGCTGCCAAGGTGAAGGAGCTTAAGTTCCGCTAAAGAATATCAGATGTTCTTTTCAGGAGGTCGGAGATGCATCATCTCCGGCCTCTTTTTAATGCCTGAATTCTGAAAAGTCGTCCGCGAAATGTGGTTGAAAATGGAAAAAGTCGTCCGCGAAATGTGGTCAAAAATGAAAAAAGTCGTCCTACTTTTGCAGATTGCTATTGATAATGAATGATAAGTGTGATATCTTGCTTCTGGGAAGAGAATGCCATGAATAGATACGCCGAACAACAGCTGCAGGAATGGAAAAAGAACCCGATGAGGAAGCCGCTTCTCATCATGGGGGCTCGCCAGGTCGGAAAGACCTGGCTCATGCAGGAATTCGGGCGTAAGCATTACAAGGAGGTGGCATTTGTCAGTTTTGATAGCAACGAGAATATGCGTCTGGCTTTTTCTGGTGGTTACGATGTGCAGCGCCTGCTGCTGCTGATTCAGGCCGAGACTGGTTGCCTGCTGACTCCTGGGGAAACACTGATTATTTTTGATGAGATTCAGGAATGCCCGCAGGCGCTGACTTCGTTGAAATACTTCTGCGAGAACGCGAGGGATCACCATATTGTGGCAGCAGGTTCCCTACTGGGGCTGCAGGTGCATGAGGGTACCGGATTCCCGGTAGGCAAGGTGGACATGATGAATCTCTACCCGATGACCTTCTGCGAATTTCTGGAGGCTATGGGGCAGGGAAATCTGGTGAAGCTCCTGGAATCCCGGGACTGGGAGCTGGTGAAGGTATTTGCTTCCCGTTTTTCGGATTTGCTGAAGCAGTACTACTTTGTGGGTGGTATGCCGGAAGCCGTAGCTGCCTTTGTGCAGACAAGGAACTTTGCAGAGGTGCGCCGGGTGCATCAGACACTGCTGGATGGCTATCGGCGTGATTTTACGAAGCATGCTCCCGCCGAGGTTGCGCCGCGTATTTCGATGGTGTGGAACTCCATACCCGGGCAGCTTTCCCGAGAGAATAAAAAGTTTATCTGTAAGGAAGTGGCTCCCGGTCTGCGGATGCGCGATGTTGAATACGCTCTGCAATGGCTCGTGGATGCCGGTCTGGTACATACTGTATCCCGTGTGAGTAAACCGGCATTCCCTCCTGCTGCGTATCGGGACAGGATGTTCAAACTCTTCTTTGTGGATGTGGGGCTGCTGGGGGCTATGGCCGATCTGCAGGCTAAGACGATTGTAGAGGGAAACGCTATTTTTACCGAGTTCAAGGGTGCTCTGGCGGAGCAGTATGTGCAGCAGCAGCTGCGTGCCGTGAATACCCGTGAGCTGTTCTACTGGTCTTCGCATCAATCTGATTGCGAAATTGATTTTGCCTTCGGCTGTGGGGTCGCTTTTGTCCCCGTTGAGGTGAAGGCGGAGATAAATCTGCAGTCCAAGAGTCTGATGACCTTCTGCCGGAAGCAGCAGGTTCCGCTGGCTCTGCGTGTGTCGATGCGCTCCTTCCAAATCAGCAATCCACCCGCCGGTAAGGATGGTGGAACATTCACGCTGGTGGATTTACCGCTCTATGGTATTGAACAGGCTTATAACGTGTGCGAGGAGATACAGGGATGAGGAAGATGGGATGCTTTGCAGCGCTGCTGGTACTGCTGTTGATTGGGATTTTCCTCTGGCCGGAATCGGAGCCGCCGCTTCGCACAGATGTGGAACCGCTGCAGCGCCGCCTGGTGCTGGATAGCGGCATCAGCCGCGCGCAGTGGCGTGCCCGACAGAAGTTTGACGACTGCTGGACGATTCCTACCCAGGATAATTATCTGGTGATTACCGGGGTGATTGAGGTGCCTGCTGCGGCGGATTGGTTTGCAGCGGCAGAGGATGCCCGCCCTGTTCAGGTGAGCGTGGAGGGGGAGTCTCTGGATGCGCTGGAAAGCGCTGCCCTGTTGGCGCAACTGAATGCCCGGATGCAGGGACGGCGCAATGAGGGGGTGCCGACGTGCTGCCTGAAGCGTTTTGCCTGGTGCCAGCAGAGGAATCTGGTTTATATTGAGCTGGAATGCCATTAAAATAAGCATTCCTTGTTTTTTACCTTTTCATTTAGGGCGTGTTGTGCTAATCTCCACGCGCATGCACGGTATATTATATAAGAAAGTGCTGGCAGTGATGCTGGCGTTCATGGCGCTGTTTCTGACGTCCTGTGGCGAGAAACAGGAGGAACGCAGCAAGCTGATTATGGTGACGAATGCCACATTCCCCCCCTATGAATTCTACCAGGGGGAGCGTATTGTGGGCATTGATGCCGACATGGTGCGCGAGATTGCCCGCCGCAATAATTATGAGCTGGTGATTGAGGACATGGCCTTCGATTCCGTGATTGCTGCTGTGCAGACGGGTAAGGGCGATGTGGCCGCCTCCGGTATCACGGTGACGGAGGACCGCAAGAAGCAGATTGATTTCACGACCAGCTATGTGAAGGCTGACCAGGTGATTATCGTGCGCGAGGACTCCGATGTCACCGGACCGGAGAACATGAAGGGCAAGCGCATCGGTGTGCAGCACGGCACTACAGGCGATATGTATGTGGCCGCCAACATTCAGGAACCTGAGCGTTTCCAGGATGGTGCGCTGGCGGTGGCTTCGCTGGTGACGGGCAAGATTGATGCTGTTGTGCTTGACAGCGCTCCCGCTGAGGAACACGTGGCCCGTAATGCCGGTATCAGGATTCTGCCTGTGGCGCTTGTTTCGGAGGAATATGCACTTGCCATCAGCAAGAGCCGCCCGGAGCTGCTTGCCATGTTCAACAAGACCATGGCTGAAATGAAGGCCGATGGCACCATGGATGAAATCTGGGCCCGTTATCTGGATAAGGATGGCAAGCCGCTGGCGGTGCCTGCTGTGGATACGGAGGAGAAGGGGCTCTGGGGCCGCATGGTTGCCTCCTTTGAGGTAAATTTCGTGAAGGATAACCGATGGAGCTACCTGGTGAATGGTTTCCTGATTACGATTGAGATTTCCTTCTGCGCGGTGCTCATGGGCCTGTGCATTGGTTTCCTGGTGGCTGTGGTGCGCAGTGCCCACGACCAGACAGGCCGCTACAAGGTACTCAATTTCCTGTGCCACATTTACCTGACGGTGGTGCGCGGCACGCCGGTGGTGGTGCAGCTGCTCATTATATACTTCGTGATTTTCGGTTCGGTGGATGTGAGCAAGGTGCTGGTGGCCATCGTGGCTTTCGGTGTGAATAGCGGCGCCTACGTGGCTGAGATTATCCGCTCCGGTATTATGGCGGTGGATGGCGGACAGATGGAGGCAGGGCGCAGCCTGGGGCTGAGCTATGGCACCACCATGCGTTCGGTGATTCTGCCGCAGGCCTTCAAGAATGTGCTGCCGGCGCTGGGCAATGAATTTATTGTGCTGCTGAAGGAAACTTCCGTGTGTGGTTACATTGCCCTGCAGGATCTGACCAAGGGTGGCGATATTATCCGCAGTCAGACCTACGATGCATTCCTGCCCCTCATTGTAGTGGCGCTTATCTACCTGGTGGTAGTGGTCTGCCTGAGCCAGTTGCTGAAAAAACTTGAAAACTCTCTGAAGAAGAATGAACGCTGAGAATATTTTAGAGGTGCGTAACCTGGTTAAGGAATTCGGCGACCACCGCGTGATTGATGGTGTGTCTGTCGGCGTGACTAAGGGTGAGGTGGTGTTCCTGCTGGGACCTTCCGGTGCAGGTAAGAGCACGGTGATGCGCTGCATGAATTTCCTGGAGACTCCCACCGGGGGTGAGGTGCTGTTCCACGGCGAGCCGGTGAACCGCAGCGAGAGCGGACTCAACCACTATCGCGCCAAGGTGGGCATGGTGTTCCAGCATTTCAACCTTTTTGCCAATCTTACGATTCTGGACAACATCACCCTGGCTCCGATGAAATGCGGCCTCATGAGCCGAACCGAGGCTGAGACCCAGGCGCTGCACCTGCTGCACCGCATTGGTCTGCGGGATAAGGCCAGGGCTTATCCTTCCCAGCTTTCCGGCGGGCAGAAACAGCGCGTAGCCATTGTGCGCGCCCTCGCGATGAATCCCGAGGTGCTCCTCTTCGATGAGCCGACTTCTGCGCTCGACCCCGAAATGGTGGGTGAGGTGGAAAACCTCATGCGCGAGCTCGCCAGGGACGGTATGACCATGCTCGTGGTTTCTCACGATACTGATTTTGCCATGGAACTGGCAGACCGCATCGTCTTCCTGGCCGATGGTAAGGTGGTGGTGGATGCCCCGCCCAGCGTTATCGCTGCCAGCGATAACTCCCGTATACGCGACTTCTTCTCCCTGCGATAAAGAAGTTGAGCGTCATGAAGCTATAACGGAAAGCGGCACTCGGGTGAGTGCCGCTTTCCTGCGTAATAAGGAGGAGGTAAGGAGGAGGCGGGGAGTTGCGCAAAAGTGCTAATCTTCCTGCCGGATGCGTTTGTTCGGACCATCGCCTACGGAGACGGTCTCTACTGTGACCTGGTGCACACCGCGGCGGTGGAAGCCCAGGGCGCGTGCTGTAGCGGGGCTGAGGTCAATAATGCGCTTGCGGTGGAATGGTCCGCGGTCGTTCACGCGCACCACGCAGCTTTTGCCGGTGGATATGCTGGTGACGCGCACCATGCTGGGCAGGGGGAGCGTGCGGTGTGCCACATACATGCCGCCATAGGGCAGTTTCTCGCCCATGGCACCAATGGTATCTGCTCCTTCGTAAATGGAAGCCTCGCCGGTTTCGTGGTATTGCAGAGCCTCGGCAATGGTCAAGGGCTTGTAGCGCTTGCCATTCACGGTGTAGGCCGCCCGCTTGACCTTAGGCTCAGGGCGGGTATCAACCACCGGTGCCGGTGCGGGCTTTTTGCGCCAGTTACAGCCCGTGCCGGGCAGCAGTACAGAAGCTGCCAATAGAACAAGCAGGTATCGCGTGGTATTCCTCACGCCGTTCATTCTACCATTTTTGTTTGGAAATAGCAAGAACTCTGCCGAAATTGCTTGACTTTATGCAGGGTGGGGAGCAGACTCATGCTATATGAGCGCGCGTGTATGTTCATTAATGCTTGGAGTGCTGCTTCTGGGCTTGTCTCCGCAGAAGCCGCTGTATGCCGCAGGTGCAGAAGATTGCAAGTTGGCTCTGGCACCTCTGAAGACCGGTAAGTTGCCGGCTGGTGTGTCGGCAGCATTGGAGAAAGGTGATTACACTGCGGTGCAGGCTGCCCTGGTGGAGGCAATGAAGAAGGCCGGCAGGATATCGTACGAGGATGATGCAACCCTGTGTCTGGCCATGATGCATGAGCTGGTACGTGTAACCGGGGCAGATGTGTTAACGGCATTTGCTGCCGAAGATAAGGAGAAGGGCAAATTCCTGAAGCAATTTGTGACGGATGCAGAGTGGCTGGAACTGTACTTGAGCTGTGGTCTTGTGCCGTCCAAGAAAGCAACTGGCGTGGATGTGCTCTACCGCATCTGGAAGGAGGAAGCGGGCGAGGTGAGGAATAAAGCGCTGGCGGTGGCGCTGGCTTCCTGCTGGGGTGGTGGCGAAACGTGGGCGAATCCCCCCCTTGCCGATCTGCTTCCCAACAAGTATAACCCGGTGCGGCGCTATAAGTTCTTCCAGAAACAGGACAGTAAGGGACTGTTGCATCCCAATTACCGGAATCTGAAACCCTGGGAGCTGCGTTTCGTGGTGGCGAATCCGGGCCAGGACTGGGATGACGCCTCGTATGAGTTTGCGGCTCGCGCTATCAATCTGCCCTGGGATAAATATGGTATTGCCTGCTGGGCGGCTACTTACACGGGCACATCCAGGTTTGGTGATAGTGTTCAGGGCGGTGCCTATAACCTGCCTTATGCTAATGAAAGCTGGGCTGAGGCCACGCTGCGCAACGGCGGCGTATGCGGCGCAATGTCGCATCTGGGCGCGGTTGCTGCCATGGCACACGGCATCCCCGCATACACCTGTGGACAGCCCGGCCATTGTGCGTACGCGGTGCGCACGGAGCGTGGGAAGTGGATAGGTGGTTTCGGTGGGCCGGACGGCTACATGCATAATATGATTTTCGGACATCAGGCGCCTACTTCCTGTAATTTGATGGAGGCAGTGTTCGGGGATGATAAGAAGGTGGCCCGAGCGTATCGCAAGAGTTTCTGTGCCCGCGCTCTGGAGGCCGTGGGGGATGCAGCCGGGGCTCAGAAGGCGTGGAAGTCTGCCTTGAAGGATTCTCCCCTGCATCCGTTCTTTCGCGCTGCATTACATGCGCTCATGAAGAAGGAAGGCATTACTCCGAAGGAATGCTATCAATATATACTGTGTGAATTGATACCGCATTATGCCGGGCACGGTGTGGCCGCCATGGAAGCCCGCGCTGATCTGGCAGAGGAATTCGCCGGAATGGATGATTTGGAGCGCCTGGATATTTTCCAGCGGGAGCACCAGGCGCTTGCGTCAACTCCCTCCAGCTGGGCAGTGAAGCTTGACGGGCTTGTGGAAAAACAGGCAGCCACGCTGCAGTCGGACAGCAGCCGCCAGAAGCTGCTCGAGGTAATGTTTACTGCACACATGATGCAAGGGGATGGTACTACCTTCGGCCAGTTGCTGGAGTGGGCGGTGAAGACCTACGTGGCAACTGAGGAGGGCAGCCGTATGTTCAACAAGGCTTTTGCCAATGCGGCAGACTCTGCAGGTGCGGGGCAGGGTGGTGATGATGCTGAACGTCAGAAGAAGATGGCTGCAGCCTACAGCAAGGCGATCGTAGCGGCGGAGCAGGCTCGCTCGGCTCCCGCTTTCCTGGCTCTTACCAAGGGAGCCCTGGCTTTGGATAAGCCGGATTTCAAGGCAGACCCGCTGCAGAAGGTTGCTGAGATGTCAGGAGCTCCTGCCAAAGCTGCCCTGTTCCGTATTTCCACCACCAGTAACTGGGATTCTCCCGTGCTGCACTTGGCTGTTACTACCCCGGAAGGTGGTAAGTGCCATACATCGAAGGAGAAAATGCCCTCCTTCATTGTAGAGTTGGAGAATCCAGGTTTCACCACGGGTTGCATTATCCGTAAGACCAATGGCAATGAAGGTCGCATGAAGAAGGCGGTGGTTTCCACGAGTGAGGATGGCGCTACCTGGTTCAAACGTGCGGAGGTAGAGAATATGCCTAAGGAATGGGCTGTGACCTTCCCCGAGGGGATCCGTGCCAAATGGGTGAAGGTGGAGTTTGATAATCCTGAGCCCGAGGTCGCCCATATTTCCCATGTTGTTGTTTACACTCGCTAACCCTTTCTGATTTAACGATATGAAGAAGTTTCTCTTGGTTCTCATCCTCCTGGGCGTGGTTGCCACTGGTATTTATTATTACAATCCCGGTTTGCTGGGGTTGGATGCCCCTGCAGGCAAAACGCTGAAGAAGAATGCTCAGGCCGGGCAGGAGGCGCTGACGACCGATACCTCCGGGATTTCGGATGATGAAGACCGGATTGTCGATTCTCAGCCCAGCCCGTTGGGATTCATGGAGAATATGGATGCCCGCGCCAAGGCTAAGGCGGAGGGGCTTCCCTCGCTCATTCTCTGGTATGGCTCAGACTGGATGCCTGGAGCAGCCAGTCTGGTGAACGAATGGAACAAGCTTGAAAAGAAGAATCTACCCGTAGTCATGGGGCAGATTGACGAGCGCGTGGGCTCGGTACCGGAGTTGAATGCCCGCGAAAAGCTGCTGCCCACGGGTGCATTCATGGATTTACCGGTTGCAGTGCTGATGGCGCCGGATGAAACGCTGTTGGGTATTTATTCAGGTAAGACGGTGAGGAATGCTGCCGCTATGGAACTGGCTTTGAAGCGTACTCTGGCGCACATGCCGGAGTATATGAAACTGGTTGAAAAAGCGTGTTCCGCCGAGGGGCTGGAAGGAGCACGTGCTGCGGCAGATGCCCTGGCGATGCAGCCATATGAGGTTGCCACCCGCAACCACCGGTTGAAAGATATTCTGAATAAGAAGGACCCGGAACACAAAACGCTTTGCCGCTATCTCTACTGCATGGACCACATGGGAATGTATGATGAGATTAATGCCGTGCTTGCCGGTGGTAAGGGGGCGGATGCCAAGTTCAAAGGCGCGGAGCGTCGGTTTGACGAGGCAGAACTCTTTGTCAGGAATGTGCTTAATGCCCGCAAACTCAACACGGAGCTGGAGCAACGCTGGCTCTCAGGTCTTGCCTACGTCTACCGAGAGCAATACAATGCCACCAAGGCGCCTGCCCTGCGCCAGAAAGTGGTGGATACTTACCGCAAGGTGGTTGCTGTTGACGACATGAGCGAATACGGCAAGGGAGCTCAGCGCTGGGCCAATTACTGGGATGAGAAGTTCCCTTATGTGTTTGAGGAACCCTACTATGATAGCGGTGAAATGACCGTCGGCTTCGAGAAGGAATGGCGTGTGAACGTGAGTGAGAGTATGAAGGGGCCTGGCCTGTACTCCTTCTCATTGGTGCCCAGTGCCAGCAAGAATGGACGCATGACTTCCCGCGGATTCAAGCTGTTTGCTAATGGTAAGCATGTGTGCGATGCTGAAGAACCTGCCGATAAGGATACGAAGTCGGTGACCTTCAATGTGCCGCGTGCACTCAAGGGGCGCGTAGAGGTACGCTTCCATGTGCAGTGCCATGATGGTTGGTTCGGCTGTGCTGGTGAGATGAAGATGCAGAAGAAGTAAGAGCCCTGGTACAGCGCCTGATAAAAGGGGATTTGACGTCGGAGCATAGCACTTCAGCTATGTTTATGATTAAGGGCGACTGAGGTCCCTTGCTTTGATAAAGTAGGCGGTCTGCCCGTGCACATTCCCATCGGGACACGCCGCATTGGATATTCTGTTCCATAAAACAGGCCGCGCTGTGATGCAGCGCGGCCTGGAAAATTGCCAGAGTTTATTGAAATGCCCGTTATGCTTTCAGTTCGTTGCCCAGCTCGATGATGGAGTATTCACCCGGGCGCAGGCGATAGACAATCTGCAGCACATTGCGGCGCGCGTTGCGGTACAGCACAAAGGGCTTGCCGGAGATTTCCAGCTCCATGATGGCGTCTTCCTTGTACATGGTGCGCAGGTCGTACCCTTCGCGGGAGATGCGTACCGGCTTCGGGTCCTCCGGACCATCGGTATCGTCGTAATCCAGCACGTCTTCCTCGTACACCTTCTCGTCCAGCTTGCGGATGCTCTGTGAGCGGTGCGGGCGGTAGTGCTTCATGAGGCGGGTCTTGTGCTTGCGCATGCGGCGCATGATCTTGGTGATTGTTTCGTCGATAGCGGCGTACAAGTCATCGCAAGAGGTAGATGCCTGAATGGTGATATGGTCAGCGCAGAAGAGCACGATTTCGGCCATCTGACGGTCTTTCTGCACATCCACCACTACGCGTGCTTCCACAATCTTCGGGTAATCGATATGGATGGCTTCAATTTTCTTCGTAGCGAAATCACGGATGGCATCAGTCACATCAATATGACGGCCCGTAACAGTAATATTAGTATCACTCGGCATGGTTGTTACCTCTTTCTATTGGTTTGGTTTGGTTTTCTGTGCAGGCAGGCTGCATGACACCACCTTTCTGCAATACTCATCATAACCTGCTTTGTGATTTTTGCAAGATAATTCTGCTTTGCAGAGTAAAAATTCTGCATAACGGCGCGGTTTGCGCCGTGTTTATCCCTGGATCTGGCCCAGGTCGGTATCATCGGGAATTTCTACCAGCTTAATGCGTCCGCTGGTGCCGTGCACAACTTCTACTGCAGCTTTTGGGATGCCCAGCGCCTTGGCCAGGAAGTGTACAATCTCCTTGTTTGCCTTGCCTTCCACGGGTGGGGCGGCTATTTTGACTTTGAGCACGCGTCCTACCTGGGGGTAATCGTCTTCCCAGCCCAGAATTTCGTTCTTTCTGGCACCGGGGGTTACTTTGAGGGCAAGTTTCATGAGCTTAGTCGTTCAGGAGTGATGCCAGGGCTGGCAGACGGGTGATTTCCTTGCCGCAGGCGGCTGCCTGAGCGGCGGTAGGCAGGTCTCGCCGGGTGTGTATGCCCTCGGTCAACAGGAAAGGCAGCAGCAGCACCCTGCGGGCGCGTATGGTTGTGAGAACTTCACTTGCCTGCGGGTGCTGGCTTGTGTATCCCAGGGCAATTTCTGTATAGGGCAGCAGTTCGCGCAGCCTCCGGCAGAAGAGCGCCGGTTCCGGCGGCGGTTCCGGCAGGGTGGAATCATGCGCTACTACCAGCACGGCGGTATCTGTCCCCAGTTGCGGGCGCAGATTGCGCGCTGCGGCTTCTGCCAGCCATGGCGAGGCTCCCAGCACAGGCTGGAAAAAGAGCTGGGGTTTCACCGGAGCTGCTGCGTAGGCCTGGTGTAGTTTTTCTGCCAGTTTGCGCCCGCTGCTGGTGCCGCTTTGCATGAACATGGGGTATACCAGTATCGGGGCGTTGGTCGGTGGCAGAGCGGAGGTGTCTAAATTATTCAGGTGGGCTCGGTAAACGCGGTGCCGGGGCATGCGGATGCCGGGTGGATTAAGCTGCATGCCGTTTTCGTTGTAGCTGATGATGAGGTAGTTGCGTTTCCATTTGTGGTGGTAGCAGTACACCAGTGTAATGGCTCCGATGACAGCCAGCTGAGCCAGAGCAAAATGGAAATAGATAAGCCCCCTGAGGTGGGATTCCACTTCAGGGGGCAGGGTGGGGGAATCGAGACGCGCACCGCAATCCACGGAGCCCCACACAGCAGCTGCAAACACAGCAGCGCAGAGCAGAAGCAGGGCGTGGAAGAGCGCGCGGTTCATGTGGGGTTAAACACCTGCTGCATCCTCGGCTTCCTGGAGCTCCTTGCGCAGGTCGCCGCGCTTGTCGAAGTAGAGCACCACGGGGGAGGCGATGTAGATGGAGGAGTAGGTGCCGATGAAGATACCCAGAAGCATGGTGATGGAGAAGTCCCACATGGAGGGACCACCCAGAGCCAGCAGGGCTATCAGTGCAGCAATGGTGGAACCGGAGGTGAGCAGCGTACGGGAAAGCGTGGAGTTGATGGCATCGTTCATGATGTCCACCAGCTTTTCACCGGGTTCTGCCAGGCGCAGGTGCTCACGGATACGGTCGTAGATAACGATGGTGTCGTTAATGGAGTAGCCGGCCACGGTCAGGAAGGCGCCGATGTGGATGATGCTCAATTCCGTACCCATGACAATCACCAGGATGATGATGGCCAGCACGTCGTGCAGGGTGGAGAAGAAGGCACCCATGGCGAAGGACCATTCGAATCGGATGGACAGGTAGAGGGTGATGCCGAGCATGCCCGCTGCCAGAGCGATGAGGGCTGTCTTGAAGAAGGCAGAACCCAGGGCGGCGCTCACTTCCTCGATGGAGGGAGCCTGCAGTTCCTTGACTCCAGCCACATTTGCACGCAGTTCATTGTCAATGCGCTGGGCTTCTTCCTTGCTGGCGCAGCGAATCTTGATGCTCGTATCGGTGGCAGAGGTGAACTGCTGCGTGGTTGCCTTCTTGGAAAGCTGCATCTTCTCCACGTAGTCTTCCAGCTGCTTGTATTCCAGCTTGGAATCGGAGGGGACTACATAGGTGGAGGTGGCACCGCCCATGAAATCAACGCCCAGGGCGCTTTCACCACGCACGAAGACGGAGTAGGCCAGACCGGCAATCAGCACCAGGGAGGAGCAGATCATGGCGACCTTGCGGTACTTCATGAAATTGAATACCTTGCCCTGGAACGGGGCGCGTGCAAAGGTGAATTCCTTGAGCAGTCCCAGGTGCTCTGCCCAGAAGAAGAGTACGCGTGTAACCACAACGGCGCCAATGAGTGAGGTGATGATGCCCACGCTCGTGGTCACGGCAAAGCCCTTGATGGAGCCGCTGGCAATCCAGAACAGAATCACAGCGGTGATAAGGGAGGTGATGTTGGAGTCCCAGATGGCGGAGAAGGCCTTTTCGTATGCCTGGCGCAGGCATACCAGGAAGGGACGCCCGGAGGCTCGTTCTTCACGCATGCGTTCGTAGATGAGCACGTTGGCGTCCACTGCCACACCCATGGTCAGCACGATACCGGCGATACCCGGCAAGGTGAGCACAAAGCCGAAGAGGCTCATGAGCCCCAGCAGGGCAATGGCGTTGAAAGCCAGACCCACCATGGCGACCATGCCGGCGGAGCGGTAGTACCAGTAGCAGAAGAGGAATACGCCCAGCATGCCGACCAGACCGGCAATGCCGCTCTGCTCCAGAGCGCTCTGACCCAGCTGGGCAGATACATCTTTGCGGCCTTCAACCTTCAGGTCGCTGGAGAGCGGGTTGGCCAGTGCCTTGGAAATGTCTTCGGGTTCACCCTTGCCATTCAGGCCGCTGATGTTGAACTCCTTGTGCAGTACAGCCTGCACCACGGGAGCGCACTTGATCTGGTTGTTGAGCACAACGGCCAGGCGGTCACGGCCAATCTGCATGGCGCCGGTGAGACGGCCCATGCGGTCAGCACCTGTGCGGTTGAGCACCACATCCACATACCCCTTGCGCACATAGTCCGGGTGGGCCTGTGCCACTTCCTTACCGGTGATGTACATGTCCTTCTGCATGGCTGCATAGGGCTTCTGCAGCACCATGTATTCGACCACGGGGCGTCCGTGCTTGTCCAGTTCGGGCAGCCCGGTTTCTTCGTTGATGTGGGGGTAGGGGAGAATCATGTAGTCATTCAGACCGAACTTGGTCGGAATGCGGGGCAGGGCGGGCTTGCGGGCCTTGGTGTTGCCGGCTGCCACTTCTGCATCATAGGCGGCAAGCTTCTGTTCGTAGGCGGCAATCAGCTCGTAGGTGTCGGGGTCACCGATGACGCGCTCGCTCTCCGGGTAAACAGAAAGCAATTCCAGCTTGGCCATCTTGGTGAGCATCTTGACCATGGCGTCCAGCTTCTCGCTGTTCTTGGCGGGGTCGCTGTCCTGCTGCGGGATCTGGATGAGAATCTTATTGCCGGAGTGCAGAATCTGCACTTCGCTGGTACCGGTGGCATTGAGGCGCTCGTTGAGGATGTCGCATGCCTGCTGCATGTCTTCCTGCGAGGGTGGGGTCATTTCGCCGTGGTCATTGAGCTTCGGCTGAACTTCCAGGGTAAGCTCCACGCCGCCACGGATGTCGATACCGTAGTGCATGCCGTTGAGGAACAGTGAAAGCAGCGAGAAGGAGCACAGGCCAATGATGAAGAAGGTGCCTGCGTTGCGCTTTACTTTATCTTCCTCGGCTGCCAGGTACCAGAAAAACAGTACGATGAGCAGAATGCCTACGATGAAGTAGAATGCCGGTGTGTGAATGATGCTCTGTAAGAATTGGAACATGATACGTATAGGTGAACCGCACCATTCTGCCAGTTTTTGGCGCTGCGTCAAGTCTGCATGGCGTCATTTTCGCGCGCGTGGGGTTATTTGTGGGCTTGTGTGTTCCATATGGAACGCGCTGCCGGGTGTTGTTCTTTTCTTGGCATGGGGTGCTGGTGGGTGTACAACTGGCGTCATGGGATTTACAGCAGCAACCGCTATGACATTGTTGAGCACCGCCGCTACCGTGGCGGGCAAAGCCGTGGAGGCGCAGGCAGAGCGCAAACAGGCTTCCGAAATGGAGAAAGCCGCCGCCGAACGCCGCCGCATCGCAGAGAATCAGGCCGGCGTCGTTACCCGCAACGCCATGGAAAACCAGCGTCGTGAGCAGCGCAATGCGCAGATGCAGGTGGCTTCGGCCCGTGTGGATGCGGCGGCTTCCAATCTGGCTTCGGCGGGCACTGCATCGGTGCGCGAAACCGACCTCGCCACCCGCCTGGAGGACGATATCAACAACCGCACCAACGCCGCTCTGCACGAGGCCAATACCCTCCGCACCCAGGGTGAATATGATGCACGCGACCTGGAAATGCAGTCCAGCCAGGCGCGCCTGCGGAGCAAGGGTGCCTGGCTGGGGGCAGCCGGTGGGTTATTCCGTGGCCTCAGCTCTATAGAGTAGATTTTCATGCTGCAGGGTCCTCTCACATGTGCGCAGCACATGTTTTCATTTTTCATCTTTCATCTTTCATTTGAGCGCGCAGCGCGAGTTTTCATGCTCAAAAGCGTGTATGAAATGAAAACGCCCACATTCGCGGACGAGTGAAAAATGAAGAATGAAAACGCGCATTGCAGCGCGTAAGAGGCGCTATCTCACATGTGCGCAGTACATGTTTTCATTTTTCATCTTTCATATGAGCGCGCAGCGCGAGTTTTTCATGCTGAAAAGCGTGCATGAAATGAAAACGCCCGCATTCGCGGACGAGTGAAAAACGAAGAATGAAAACGCGCTTTGCAGCGCGTAAGAGGCGCTATCTCACATGTGCGCAGCACATGTTTTCATTTTTCATCTTTCATTTTTCATCTTTCATTTGAGCGTGCAGCGCGAGTTTTCATGCTGAAAAGCGTGTAAGAAATGAAAACGCCCGCATTCGCGGACGAGTGAAAAACGAAGAATGAAAACGCGCCTTGCAGCGCGTAAGAGGCACATTCCGTGGTCTCAGCTCGGTGGATTGGAGCTCCGGCGGCTCAGGCAGTTCAGGTAGTAATGCAGGGCGAGCTTGAGGACCGATGTGCGGTCCAGCTGGCGCTGTCGGGCAAAGTGTTCGAGCCGTTTGAAGAGGTCGGTTCTGCAGCGGAAGGTAATCATGTGAAGAGCGGGCATGCTGGTAGTATGCCCGCTCGTTCCTGTTCATTCAAGTAAAGTTATGCGCTGTACTCCTAACGTCTATTCCGGCCGTACCGAAATCCAGGTACGGGTGGCGGTAGGGGCGAGTACGCCTGCCAGGAATCGCTTCATGCTCTCCGGGGTGACGGCACGCAGCATATCGGGTACGCGGTCATCGTAATCCGCGCCGAGGCCGAGCAGGGTGTTCACCGCCATGCCGCTGCAGCGCTTGCCGCAGCTCTGCAGGGCCAGCACTCGGGCCGTGAGGGCGGTGGAGCGGGCGCGCTCGAGGGCATCGGCGGGCATGCCTTCCTGCGCCAGCCGGTTGAGGGTTGCTTCCAGAACGGAGCGGGCTTCGCTCAGTTGTTCCGGCGCGGTGCCCAGGTAGAAGTACAGGCAGCCGGCATCCACCCCCAGCAGGGAGGCCGCTGCGGCATAGTAGGCAAGCCCGCGTTTTTCACGGATTTCATCGAAAAGCGGACCTGCCATGTCGCGGCACCATTCCTCGAAGAGTAACTGGGCAGGTGCGGTGTCGGAAAGTGCGGTGGAGGCGGGCACGGCCAGCGCCAGCACAGCCTGTTCCTTGTCCAGTATTTCTACGGCATCTGCGGGCATCTGGGCAGGGGTGGCGGTGCGTTCTGCGGGGGCTCCGGCGGGCATGTTGCCAAAGAAGCCGGCGGCTGCTGCCACTACAGCGGCGGGGTCAATATCCCCCGCAACGGCCAGCACGGCATTCTGAGCGCACACCAGGCGGGCGTGCTGGGCCAGCAGGGCTTCGCGGGTGAGACTCTGTACGCTCTCCACGGTGCCGTCGCGGTGGTTGCCGTAGGAAACATTGCCGAAGCAAAGGCGGCGCAGGCGGCGGAACGCCAGGGCAGCGGGGTCTTCCTCTGCGTCCAGAATATCGGCCACCATGGCGTTTTTTTCTGTTTCCACCACCTCGGCGGGCAGGGTGGGGTGCAGCGCGGCATCTGCCAGCAGTTCCAGCAGAATGGGCGCATCCTCTGCCAGACCGCGGATGGAAAGGTTGAAGGTGTTGTTTCCTGCCGCGCTGGAGATAGCGCCCCCCAGGTTCTCCACCTCGTTTGCCAGCTGCGCGGCGGAGCGGGTGGTGGTTCCTTTGAGCAGGCATTCTGCCAGCAGGGAGTTGATGCCCGCATTGGCGGCGCTTTCGGTCTGGCTGCCGGCGCCGAAGACGATTTCGGCATAGACCATGGGCACGCGTTTATCTACCCGGGTGACGACTCGCAGACCGTTGGGCAGGGTATGGGTTTCCGGGGCGTTGTTATCGGCGTTGGCGCCGGTGGCTGTTTCACCGGCGTTGCTGCCGGTGGGGTCTACGCTTACTTCCACCAGACGGTCGGGGGTGAAGTATGTTGCGGCCACGCGGGCAAGGTCCTCGTTGGTGACGTGGGAGAGCGCGGCATCCCATTCCTCCATGCTCTGCGGGTTGCGGCTCAGGTGCCACGAGATGCCGAGCACATTCGCCACGCCCTGCACGGTGGAAAGTCCGCGCAGTCGCCCGGTGAGCATCATACGCCGTGAGCGGCGGCGCGCTTCATCGAAATCTGCCTGCGGAAGCGTGGTCATGAACTCCAGCACCGCGTCGCGCAGGGCATCTCGTTTGTCGCGGTCTACATCAAACTCCATTACCAGTGCCCCTTCGCCAGTACGCTCGGGAATGGGCATGAGCGATACATCGTGCGCCAGAGCGAGTTCATCGTGGAAGCGCTTGTAGAGCCAGGCGGAGCGACCGTCGCCCAGTATTGACCCCAGCAGCGAAATGGCGGCCGCATCCGCGTGGTTTGAGCAGGGAATACGCCAGGCCAGCATGAGGGTGCTGGTGGGCTGGGCAAATTCGCAGCGGTGGGTGCGCGGGCCCCACTGGCGGGGTTCTGCCACCGGCACTACAGGCCTGGCCGGGGTGGCAGGCGCAGTGCCGAATTCCTCATTCACGGCGGCAAAAAGTTCACAGGTGTCCACATCGCCCGCCACGCAGAGGAACATGTTGCCCGGCACGTAGCGCTCGCGGTGGTAATTCACCATATCCTCGTAGCTCAGGGCATCAAATGCCTCTTTCGTGCCAATGACCGGCAGACGCCGCGGCGAAACTTTATAGAGCGTGCGGATGAGGGCGTGGTAGGAGGTGTCCTGCGGGTCATCGTTGTACATGCTCATCTCGCGGCGGATGACATCGCGCTCGCGTTCCCACTCCTCGCGAGGAAAGGCAGGGTGCAGTGTGAGCTGAGCCAGCAGGTGCAGGAATTCGCGCCAGTGCGCCGCCGGGCCGTCAATGTAGAACACGGTGCGGTCGGTGCTGGTGTAGGCATTCCACATGCCGCCGAGCTCCGGCACGCGTTCATTCAGCTGCCGGGCGGAAAATTCGCTTGTTCCTTTGAATACCATGTGCTCCAGCAGGTGGGAAAGACCTGCTCCCAGGTGTTCCCCCTCGTGCATGGAGCCAGTCTGAATCCATACCTGCATGGAAACTAGCGGAAACGCCTTCTGCGGAGCCACCACGGCGGTGAATCCATTGGAACATACATGAACCTCGTGCTGCATGACCGCAGTATCGCACAGCCGCCGCCTCTGCGCAAGCTATTTGGGCTTGTTATGGCAGGAAAGCGGGGGTATAATACGCCCATGTGGCGTAAAGTCTTGTGTGCAGTGGCATTTCTGGCATCCATTTACCTGCTGGCAGCGGCATATATGCAGGCATGGCTTACAGCGGCAGACCCTGATGCCGTGGAGCAGCACCGACTGTGGGCGTATGCGTTCCTGGGGTTGGCTTTGTTGTGCTATATCGGGTTTGGTGTGCTGCTCCGTCCGCGCAGTGTGCTGCATTTTGTGCTGTGCAGTCTGGCTGTGCCGGCTGCGATTATATCTGCCATGGCCGTGCAGCACCAGGGATGGTGCACCGCATGGCCGGCATTACTTGTCGTTTCCTGTGGGTATCTTCTCTGGCGTGTGTGGATAGCGCTGAATCCTAAGTGAGGTTTTGCATTTTGCATAAAAAAATCCCGACTATTCACTATTCCTTATTCACTATTCACTCCAACTGTGTTAGAATACCCCCGTCCCTCCCATGTTCGACCTTGTTCTCAACTCATTCTTTGCCTCGATTCCAGTATTCATCTTTTTCGGAATCGGGTTCTGGCTGCGGTATAAGAAGGCCATTGCCCCTGAGCATGACAGCGTGATTCTGCAGCTGGCCATGGATGTGGGCTACCCCTGCCTGATTTTTCACAGCATCATGAAATACATGGTGGTGGAGGCAAATCCCGTAATGAGTACTTTCGGGTTCTCGCTGCAGGGTATACTCTGCGGTTTTCTGGAGCTGCTGGTCGGTGTGCTGGCGGCCTATGCTGTGGCCTGGGTGCTGCGGCTGAAAATCGGCACGGGGCTGCGCACGTTCACGCTCACGGCGGGGGTGCAGAACTATGTGTTCTTTGTCGTGCCTATCATCCAGATGCTCTTTTCCGCCCCCGGCGACCCCACGTTGGGTGTGCTCTTCATTCACAATATGGGTTGCGAAATCTTCGTCTGGAGCCTGGGAGTCATCCTCATGTGCGGTGGGGTGAAGGACCTGCGCATCGGAATGCTGCTGCGCGGGCCCTTACAGGCTGTGATTATCTCACTCATCATTGCCTGGGTGGGGCTTGGTGAGTATGTGGCGCTGCCGCCCATCATGAAGGCTGCAGAGATGATTGGTGCGGTGTCCACACCTATCTGCCTGATTATCTTCGGCTGCTCGCTCTATGACCTGACCCGGAACTTTGTGTGGCAGCCGCGCATGCTGGCCGCGGGCGTCATCACGCGCCTCATGATTGCGCCGGCGCTCATTCTGCTGCTTGCCTGGGTGCTGCCGGTGGACCCGCTGCTCAAGCGCATCATGGTCATTCAGTGCGCCATTCCCAGCGCGGTGATTCCCGTCATTCTGGCGAAGCGCTTTGGTGGCCGCCCGGATGTGGGTGCCCAGGTGCTGCTGGCTACCACGCTCTGTTCCTTTGTGACCCTGCCGTTCTGGCTGGCCATGGGCAGTAAGTACGTGGTGCCGCTGCTGAGCACGGCTCCGTAAATGAAAAGGAAAACGCCGCATCTGCGGCGTTTTTCGTTAGCGGAGCATCAATCTGTCCCTGTCCAGCCCTGTAAGTATTTCCAGCCGGGAAATGAGGTGGCGGATGACACCGATGAGGGTGACCAGCAGGGGAACACCGATGACCAGGTAGCCCCACCAGGTCATGCGCCCCACGGCGTAGTTATACTCCAGCGCCTGTTGGGCGGCGGGGGCATCCAGCACAGGCAGCAGGAAGCAGAGGGAAAGAATGAAGTTGCCCACGGCGGAGACCACCAGCGAGAGCCCGAGGAACAGGCTGGAACGCCAGAGCAGGGAGTCATATGCCTGCTGCTGGTTGTTTTCGGCCACCTGCTTTTCGATGGTGTGGATATCGAAGAGGGAATCGGAATAGAGCAGCACGCGCAGCAGGGAATCCTGGCGCTTTGCCGTGACCATGACTGCCCCGCAGAGCAGCAGGGGAATGGCGGCTTCCTTGGCGGCGTACCACCACGGCGTATCCGGGCGGATGGCGTCGCTGGTGCCGGTGTTGGCATAGATGGTGACTACGCCGGTGAGAATAGTACCCAGCAGACCGAAGAGCGTGATGGGTTCTACCTTACGGCTTTGAATGAAGGTCCAAACCCCGAAACCCAGCGGCAGTGCCAGTGCCAGGCACATGGCGGGCGTGGTGCCCAGCTGCCAGAGTTCCGGCCCGTTCACTGAGCAATGGTCCAGCACCAGAACCGGTGCCAGCACACTCAGCAGGACATTCAGCAGGCTTTGCGTTCCCTTATCCATCACTTCATTGAGGCAATAGCGGCTGCCATATCGGGAGCCTTGAAGGTGGAGGAACCTGCCACCAGACAATCAGCACCGGCTTCGGCGCAGAGCGGAGCCTGGGTCGCACCGATGCCACCGTCCATCTGGATGATGAAGTTGAGACCCTGTTCCTTGCGGGCGGCATCCAGCACGCGCACCTTGTCCAGCACTTCGCCCATGAAGCTCTGCCCGCCGAAACCGGGTACCACGCTCATGACCAGTACCATATCCAGCTCGCCGATGTAGGGCAGCACCTTTTCCACCGGAGTGGCGGGGTTGACTGCCAGACCAGCGTGGATGCCGGCGGCGCGGATGGCGGCCAGCGTGGCGTGCAGGTCCACAGCGCCCTCACGCTCCACGTGGATGGTAATCATGTTCATGCCCGCCTTCACAAAGCGGGGCAGGTAGTGGTCCGGTGCGTCAATCATGAGGTGCGCATCCAGATACGCCTCTGCCGGCACAGCTGCGCGGATGGCGGCGCAGATATCCGGACCGAAGGAGATGTTGTCTACAAAGGAACCGTCCATCACATCCAGGTGCAGCCAGTCGGCGCCGGCTTCAAGGGCGCGGTTGGCTTCTTCACCGATGCGGCGGAAATCACAGGCAAGCATGGAAGGGGCAATCAGCATGGTAGCCCCATTGTAAAAGCTTGCGACCGCATTGGCAAGGATATTCGCCCTGTACGGTATAAATTGTCACGTGTGAACCGAAGATTATGAAAAAATAGCCTTAAACGACATAAAGACATAGTGTTTTGCGTGACAAATTGCGTTGGAGTATCACCTGCCCCCACCATCGACAGTAAGCATTCGCTTACGAATATATCGGCGTAAGTTGCTGATTTCAAATCGTAAACCCATGTATCCCAAATCTTTGGCACACGTTTGATAAATTGCCTGGTTCGCGTGAATAAAATTGCCTTCCTCCGGCAGCGCTTTTCATGTGGAACGCGCTGCCGGGTGGGTATTATTCATTGCTCCTGCCGGGGGTGGGTCTGTATACTGCGCTTTGCCGTTTCAGGCATTGAACCTTCACCAAA
>JAEIGA010000863.1_pt1 | contig 44963 bp, 37 predicted proteins | sample 9270691 | NCBI WGS metagenome assembly JAEIGA01 (sample SAMN17057246, study PRJNA624740) | gut metagenome | biome: biome; isolation source: fecal sample | host: Bos grunniens | place: China: Xizang | collected 2019
CTGTAACTTCCTTCATCGCCGCTTGCTTTTTTTATTTAATAATGCTTAAAAAAGCAGTTTTTCTTCAATAATTATTTTATCTTTGCGAAGGTACTTGCACAAGGCCATATTGTCGCAATGTTGCAAAGTTAACCAAAACTATTAAAAATGTTCCAAAAGTCGTGAAAAAGATTTTCAATTATACATTAAAAACCGTGTTGCCGATTATGCTGGGTGCACTCATCCTGTATATGGTGTATGCCGATTTTGACTTTTCACGACTATGGAGCGAACTGAGAGGAATGAATCTTTTCTGGTTCGCGGTTTCGACAGTCTTTGGTGTAATGAGCCATGTGATAAGGGGGTGGCGATGGAAACTTTCACTTGCCCCATTGGGATATGACCCCTCATCGTCGGTTTGTGTGAACTCCGTGTATGTGGCTTATGCAGCCAATCTCGTTCTGCCGCGTGTGGGCGAGGTTTCGCGTTGCGTAATATTGGAAAAGCATGAACATGTACCGTTTGCACACGCATTGGGAACGCTTGTCATGGAGCGCATGCTCGATACTGTTATGGTATTGCTGATAACGCTCATTGCTGTAGCATTGCAATGGCCGGTGTTCAGTGCATTCATAAATGAGGCGGGTGTTGAGGTTCCCGGTGGCAATATTATGTCTTCTGCACATGGATGGGTTGTCGTGTTGTTGTCGGTATTGGCAATTGCGATACTATCGTTCCTGTTTGTCAGAAAACTGGCGATATGGAAAAGAATAAAGTCATTCGTGGCCCGTTTTATGGAGGGAGTCCTCTCGCTCAAGAAAATGAAGAATGGTTGGCTGTTCCTGCTTGAGACTGTTGGCATATGGTTCTGCTATTTCATGCAGTTCTATCTCTGCTTCTTCTGTTTTGGTTTCAGTAGCGGATTGACTGTTGCTGCAGCGTTGCTGCTTTTTGTCGGTGGCAGTATTGCGGTTGTTGTCCCGACACCTAACGGAGCCGGTCCATGGCACTATGTCATTATGAGTATAATGGTGCTTTATGGGGTTCCAAGAACCGATGCCGGAATTTTTGCGTTGATAGTGCATAGCACCCAGACGCTGCTTGTTGCAGTTCTTGGTCTTTATGGAATAGCGGCATTGCAGTTGAAGGCAGCAAATGAGAATAGGAAAAAATTAAAGAATATTTATAATTAATAATTTTGTATTATGGCAGTTACAATTAAAGATCTTCAGCCACGCGAAGTGTGGAAGCACTTCGAGGCTTTGACACAGGTACCTCGTCCATCGGGTCACCTTGAGAAAATTCAGAAATATTTGCTCGATTTCGGTAAGAGCATCAATGTCGAGACATGGCAGGATGAGGCAGGCAACATCATCATGCGCAAGCCTGCAACTCCAGGTCTTGAGAACCGCAAGGGTATTATCCTTCAGGCACACATGGACATGGTGCCACAGAAGACTCCAGACAGCAAGCACGATTTCGAGAACGACCCTATCACAACAGTGGTAAAGGGTGATTGGCTCTATGCTGACAACACAACACTTGGTGCAGATAACGGCCTTGGTGTTGCGGCTATCATGGCAATCATGGAGGATTCTTCATTGCAACATGGTCCTCTTGAGGCTCTCATCACAGCCGATGAGGAGACCGGTATGTATGGTGCTTTCGGTCTCAAGGGCGGCGAACTTGAGGGTGAACTTCTTTTGAACCTCGACTCAGAGGAGGAGGGTGTTCTCTACATTGGTTGTGCCGGCGGCCTTGATATCTCTGCTTCTATGGAGTTCATGGAAGAGGAGAGCGATGATGCCGATGTCGCAGTACGCGTTCAGCTCAAGGGCTTGCGTGGCGGTCACTCAGGTCTTGAGATCAATGCAGGCCGTGGTAACGCCAACAAACTGATGGCTCGTTTTGTGCGCGAGGCAATGGACGAGCTTGCAGTGGTACTTGCAAGCTGGAACGGCGGTAACATGCGCAATGCTATCCCTGCAAGCTGTGAGGTTGTGCTCACATTGCCCGAGGAGGCTATCGATGAACTCAAAGAGATTGCTGCAAAGTACGAGGCGCTCTATAACAGCGAGTATGCTACAATTGAGGAGGGTATCACCATTACAGTAAGTGAGACCGAGATGCCCGAGACTGTCGTGCCACAGGAAATCCAAGACAACCTTGTTGATGTTATCCTCGCGTGCCACGACGGTGTATTGCGTTTTATCCCTACCATCCCCGATACTGTTGAGACATCAAGCAACCTCTCAATTGTGAAGATTGGCGAGGGCAAGGCCGAGATTAACATCCTTGCACGCAGCTCTTGCGATACAATGAAGGAGTTCCTTGCATTGCAACTTTCAAGCTGTTTTGCTATGGCCGGCATGAAGGTAGAACTCAGTGGCGGATACAGCGGCTGGCAGCCAAATGTGAACTCACCATTGTTGGCGGCATTGAAGAATGCATACAATGACATGTTCGGCAAGATGCCGGATGTACGCGTTATCCATGCAGGTCTGGAATGCGGTATCATCTCTACCAACTATCCAAAGATGGACATGGTTTCATTCGGTCCTACATTGATGTCTCCTCACTCTCCAACTGAGCGCGTCGAGATTCCTACAGTCGAGAAATTCTACTCGCTTGTAAAGGCGCTTGTAGTGAACGGTGTACTTTAACAAGTCACATACACAATAAAAGAAGAAAGGAAGCAATCGTTTGCTTCCTTTCTTCTTTTATTGTAGTAGTTTTTTATTGCTCTATATATTCATATCCTAATTCCTTTATGGTTGCAATGACTCTGCATCTGTCCACATTCTTGCCGTCAATGTAGGCCATGCCTTCGTTCAACTCCACGCGTACGGTTGTAACGCCTTCAATGTTTGCAAGTGCTTTTTCTACATTTGCCTTGCAATGGTTGCACATCATTCCGTTTATCCTGAAACTCATTTGTATATCAGTATCATTGCTTTTGCGTATGCGTAGCATGAATGCAATTACCAACAGTGATACGAACAGAATGCTTGAGGCTACCTGCCACCATGGCGTGCTTGCATCATGGCACAGGTTGCAATGGCTACCACAACTTGCGGGGCTGAACCAATTGGCTGGTAGCAAGTAATCGACCACCAGGCCAAAACTCACAGCTCCTATTATTATTGACATAAGGTAGATGATGAGTGTCCTGCGCCCGAGTACTTTGTCTATTACAAGCATTGCTGCCATGTTGGTAGCCGGGCCTGCAATGAGCAGAACCAATGCCGCACCTGGTGACAGTCCCTTGAGCATGAGTGCTGCGGCAATGGGAATTGAACCCGTTGCGCACAGATACATGGGTGCCGAGATTGCAAGTATCACAATCATGTTCAGCAAAGGCAATGTACTTAATCTTGTGAAGAAGTCATCCGGTATTGCAATTGTTATTATTGCGGCAATGACAAGTCCAATGACAATCCATTTGCCTATATCCTGCATCATGTCAATGAAACCATACCGCAACGCGTCGGCACATCTTCTCAAGAAACTCTTGTGTACATGTTCGGCAGCACAGGTTATGGGCGCTTTGTCATTCTCATCCTTGTTCCAACGGTTTACTGCACATCCACCTGTCAAAGCCGTTGCCAATGCCACTACCGGGCGGCATATCGCAAATGGAATACCAAGTACGGATGCTGTTGCAAGTATGGAATCGACACCGGTTTGCGGCGTGGATATCAGGAACGACACGGTTGCTCCGCGAGATGCTCCTTCGCGTCTGAGAGATGCTGCAGTGGGTATTACACCGCATGAACACAACGGCAGGGGGATGCCGAACAGTGCAGCCCAAAGTACCGAACGGAAATTGTTCCCTGATAGTTTGTCGGCATAAATTCTGCGTGGTACGAACTCCTTCAGAATGCCTGCGACAAGAAAACCAAGCAACAGGTATGGTGTCATTTCGTTCAGCAGGTCTATTAGTGGTGTGATGTATTTTTCCATATAAAGTATTTTTGCATCGTCTTTGTGACGATGCAAAAATAGAACTAAAATTCTTAAAACTTCCTAATCATTTATATTTAAAATTACCGTTCCAACTCCTTGTTTTTGTTATGCTCGATTATCTGAAGGTTGATCATAGCCTGTTCATTACCCATACCTGCTGCCTTTTTGAATGCTTTCTCCGCGGCATGGCGGTGGTGTAGACGGTATTCGATGATGCCTTCCAAGTTGAGTACGCGCGGGTCATTCTTGTACTGCTTGAGTTCACCAAGCAGTTGGCTGTAGTCGGGTGATGGGTTGTTTATGAGTTCATCAACTATCCTGTTGAGTGCAATCGCTGTGATGTCGGGTGAGTTCTGATAATATATGCCGCTGCAACATGCCATCCTGTGGGCTGGAAAGTATCGCTCCTGAAGTTCTTTGTAGAGCCTGCCGTCGTCATATTGCTTGAGCATCCTGTCGCGCCTGCTTTCGTCCGGTTCATTCCGTAGTGAGGTTATGAGTTCCTCTGCTCCCGGAACACCGGTTTCTTCTATATCCTTATATATGATATTCCAGTTCCTGCCACCTCCTGCTACCTCAAAAATGGAATCGGGCAACTGGTGCTGTTTACGGATATGGTCGCGCAAGGCAATGGCACGCTTCAGTCCATTTTGGGTGTTCTTGTCCTCATACCCTTCGGGCGATGTATAGCCGGCAATCTGAACAGCCTGGAGTGAGGTCGTGCTGTCTGCAAGGATCTCGCCAATAATAGACATTATCTCATCAATGGATTGCGCATTGTTCAGATAGTTGGGGGCGAGCTTGCTGCTGTTGCTGGTGTAGCGTACGATATTTGGGGTGACTGATATCTCAGACGCACTCTGGTTGGTGAGCGGAGTGTAATACCTGATGCTCTTTACTTGTGGATGTTCGGCTGCAATGTGGTCGGCGATGCTCTTTCTTTGGGTGACTCTATGGCAACTCATGGGTGGGCATTCGGGCATACATATAGCGATGGTGTCACGATAGGACTCAGTTCCATGCCTGTTGCTGTATTCGCAATAGGTAATTCCGTATATGGTATCATTTATGGAACTTTCGGGAAGGATTAGAGTGCAACTGCTTGGTCCATGCTTCTGCAATGCCGGTTGCGTCCCGTGTCTTTTTACATACCGTTTGGCATATCGTTTGCCCTGGATATGCCTTTCGGCGGTGCTTATGCAGGTGTCGGGCGTGCACAAGTGAGTGACAATGAGCATGCCTTCATTTGATGATGGCTTGGGGATGTCATAATCAAAAGTGAAAAACCAGCTGCTGTCGCTGTGCATTGTTGTATAGTCCTCGGGAGAAAACTGCGCGTTGGCAATGCTGCATGTGGCAACAAGCAACATCGTGATGATGAACTTCTGTCTCATAATGGTTTCTTTTGTTGGTTAACAATACTATGTTTCCATTATAAAACATAAAAGCACCGGTTATAGTTCTATGGCGTCGATCTTCTCCAATATGTCAGGCAATTGCTCTATGTTGTTGATGATGGCTGTGGGGGAGTGCCCTTCCTCAATGGGCTCGTCGGCCCAGCAGATATTTTTCAGCCATACGGTCTTGCAGCCAAGTGTTGATGAGGGGGATATGTCCTTGCGGTAAGAGTCTCCGATTACGACAATTTCATCGGCCGGCAAATCCAATGCCTTGACACCCAAGGCAAAAAGTGCCGGGTCGGGTTTGCGTATGCCAACGACTGATGATTCTACTATGCATCTGAAATATTTTGCCAACCCGAACTCCTTGAGAACAACAGGCATGTTTCCATAGAAATTGGTAACAAGTACCAGAGGATATCGCTTTGCAAGTTCTTCTACAATCGCGCAACTTGTTCCCAGTGCCTCTTTTACTTTGTTATAGCAGCCATCGGCAATCTCATCGGCTTTTGCTGCAGTGAAACATCTGTCACCGGTCTGTTCTCTCAAGTACTCGAACTGTATCGCAAGTTTCTTTTTCAGCAGTGTATGAAAGGTGTCTTCGGGCATTATAACCGGCGATTTTGCCAATGTACGCTCGCCGTGCACATATGCGCTACGGTAAAGTTCGCGCTCGATGTCAAAGCCTGCAAGCCAATACTGTTCTGCGATGACCTCGCCCCAATGTATTCCGTTGGTGTCGATGGTACCGCCGTAGTCGAATATTATTCCTTTAATTGTACTCATATCCGTTCTCAATCTTTTCGGTCAGTCTTTTGCAGAGTCTCTCGTGTTTCTGCTGTGTATATATGAATAGCGCCATGAGTATTACAAGCTCAAAGAACAGGTAGAACCACAAATGGCCGATAATCATTGTAAAACAGAGTATTATGGCTCGTGAGTTGAAGGTTAGGATATTCGTGTACTTCATGAGTGGCAGGCTGCCTTTACGGAACTCCTTGCGCAGCGAGTCCGGAATCTCAGTCCCATATTTCTCCTGTACGGCCTTGATGAACTGCTGGAAGCGTGGGGTCATCCTTTCCTGATTCCCGACATATGCAATATATGCGTTCAGGAATATTTTCCAGAAGAAATTTCCGCGCCATGGTGTCTCCTTGTATTCATTCTTGACGGCTGCCGAGTTGTGAAACTCGTTGCCGTTCTTCTCGTTGGTGAAATATAGGTGTATGTTGCGGTAATAGTCGGCAAGCTGGCATTGCGAGCCGTGTACCCAAAAACCGCTGAACGATGCCAATATCCATATTATCATGCCCCAATTGTATTCGGGAGCAAATGGTATTGGTTGGAATGTCTCGCGTGCCGCTATGGCAAAATAGATGCAGAAGAACCAGCAGTCGCCGGCAAAACCGTCCAGTATTCGTCCCCATCGTGTCTTTTGTCCTGTGATGCGCGCCAACTGACCGTCTGTGCTGTCATATAGGTTTGCCCACATGAGCAGCAGGATGCCAAGGATGTTCCATCGAAGACTCTCCTGTATGAAGCATACTCCGGCTGCAACTCCCAGGAAAATGGATATTATAGTTATGACATTGGGGTGAATGCCGCGGTTGCGGAAGAACAGCGCGCAACGGAAACCAAGCGGGCGGTAGAACCACATGTCAAGGAACTCCTCGGTATCGACCGATTTTATTGATGCCTGATACATCTTTTTCTCTTCTGCGTTCATTCTTCTATTCTGTTTTATTCATTATTATTTCTGCAATCTCCCTAGCCGCTTCCTCGCGTATTGCCGTGAAGCTTGGAAAATCGTTGATGTCTATTATGGTGATATCTCCCTTGGAACTAATTATGGCATCGCCACCATAGATGACCAGTCCAATGGCTTCGGCTGCCCTTTGTGCAATTCCCTTTAGCTTGTCTGCGTCAAAGATGTAATTCTGTGGCGCCCCGTTTATTTTCTCATGTCCGAATTTGCCGTTTACAGGATAGCTGTAGTGAAAGAGTCTGTTGCCTATACCGTAGAACTTCACAATGTCACCTTTGCAATGCTGCATCTGAATGAACTCTCCTATACCGCGTGATGCCAACTGTTCCACTGCGGCAGTGGCCTCTTCTTTGGTCTGTGCGAAACTTACATCTTCCTTGTGGTTGCTCCATCCCTCGGCCTTTTTTATCCAACATGGAAAGCATTCGTCAAGCAATTCATCGGCGGTGTCAATTATCTTGTAAAGCGGTTGCGGAATGTTGTTGTCGCTTAGAATTTTCATAAATTCAATGCGTGAACATCTTTCCACTGCAGTAGGCGGGTTCAAGACCTTTACGCCTCGTGCTTCGGCAACCTTCAGCCAATGCAGCGTGCTTGCCGTGCGCGACATTGAACAGATGATATCAATCTCTTGTGGTATCTCTGTGTTGCCGTCAATCTGTGTGACTACGGCGCCGCGCTCGGTCAGCATAGAACCTATCCGTTCCAGAATCGCCGCATCGTTCGATGCCATGTTGGGCGAGTCTGCCGTGTTGCGTGCTATGGTTGCCACTCTAATCATCCGGCAATGAATGTTTCGGCCTTGGCTATGTCCTCGGCATGGTCAATGTCTATTATCTTCCCGAATGGGTAGGCTTTCAGCTTCAGTCCGTTCTCTACAAGGCTCCGTTGGAAATTGCGCATTCTCTCCTTGCCGGCTGCCATGCATTTGTCAAGTATGTCAAGTGCGTTCTCCTGTAGGCCATATATGCCTCCCGAAATGTATTTTGATATAGCCGATGGCTTATCATTGAAGGCTGTGATGTTCAAATCACTGTCGGTGTCTACATATAGTGGCTTTTCATCATCAATGTAGTCGGTTACAGCCATTAGGCCGTCGCATTGGCTTGCTTCGAATGCCCTGATATATTCTGCAAACTCTTTCTCCTTGAAAATTGTGTCAACGGTGGTAAGACAGAACTTGTCGCCCCTTAGGAGGTGGCTCAGCGCATGCAGGCTGTGCATTGAACTTGGAGTCTCCTTGACCACAAGATCAATGGGGTATTGCTCCTGTAACTTTTGCAGCAACTGCAAGGTCTCGGGTTGCCGGTTGTTGATGATTATGCATATGCTCTTTGCTCCCAATGAGGCAAAAAGCATTACAAGGCGTTCTATGATGGGAATGCCTTGTAATTTGATTAGGGGCTTCGGCTCCTTGACACCTTCCTGTGCCAGACGGGAACCTTCGCCGGCTGCAATTATCGCGAATTTCATGTTATAGGTCGTTGTCCTCTTTCTGCAGGTTCAGACGGTTGCTGTCATCGCGCTTTTCAAAATAGAGCTTGCGCAGTGGGTTACGGCGTGCTTCAGCGTAGAATTTGCGGTTGCGCATGATGTCTATTGCCGCATATATCGCCTGGCGGAATGAGTTCTCGTCGGCAATGCCCTGGCCTGCAATGTCTGCAGCGACACCGTGTGCCGGCGATGTGCGTATTATTGGCAAACCGGCAGTGAAATTTACGCCACTGTTCATTGCAAGTGCCTTGAACGGAGCAAGTCCCTGGTCGTGGTACATTGCAAGGATGGCATCAAAATTGTCATACTTGCTGCAGCCCATGAAACCGTCGGCGGCAAATGGACCATAGCAGAATATGCCTCCGTCGTTCATCTTGCGAATGGTCGGGCTTATGACTTCAATCTCCTCCTTGCCGAGCAAACCATTGTCTCCGGCATGTGGGTTCAATGAGAGTACAGCGATTTTGGGAGCATCGATGTTGAAGTCTTCTTTCAGGCTGTTGTTCAGGAGAGTAATCTTCTCCTCGAGCAACTCGGGGGTGATTGCGGCCGGTATGTCGCGCAGTGCAAGGTGCGATGTTGCAACTGCAATGCGCAGGTCATCGCTGCACAGTATCATGAGTGCCTTGTTGTCATCACCACTGCATTCCTGAAGGTATTCAGTGTGCCCGGGGAACTTGAACTGTTCGCTCTGTATTGCATTCTTGTCTATCGGTGCAGTTACAATGACATCAATCTCACTATTCTTATATGCCTCAACGGCCTTTTCCAATGCCTGGAATGCGGCCATGCCCGCTTCGGCACTGCTGGTGCCAAGCTCAATGTGAAGCTCGTCGTTATTGCAGTTCACAATGTTCAACTTGCCTGCCTGTGCATCTGTAACTTTCTCAATGGCATTATATGTGATTTCCATCTCAAGAGCCTTGCGATGGTAGGCTGCAGCCTTGGGCGAACCGAAAACTATCGGGGTGCATATATCGAACATCTCGGGGTTCTCGAATGTCTTGAAAATTATTTCGTAACCGATTCCGTTGATGTCTCCTTGTGTGATTCCAACACGAATTTTTCCTTTTTCGTTCATTTTTATCGGTTTTTATATTTGCTTTCTATGATAATTCAGTACTTCTATTGGACTTAAAACTTCAGTGTGTAGAGTGATGCCTCCAGTTTTCGTATGAATCTGCGCTTTTCCTTGTTTGGTGCATAGACAAATGCCTCCACAACGATGACTCTACCGTTTTTCTCATCAACTATTGAGTGTGAAACGAAAGGCCCTCCGCCAAACATGTCGTCGTTCTCCATATACCAGCTTCCACGGGCAATAATCATTCTGTGTCCGTTGAATTTAGCTTCTTTGATTGAGACACTGCTATTTACGGTCTGTATATATGAGTCGGGCTCAGAACCTTGGATGTTCTCCTTCATGAAATAATTGCGTTTTTGGATGAACTGCTCTCTGGATAAGTCTTCGGGAGAAGTGTATGGATAGCTGTAAATCGCAAAACTCTGTATTTCGTTCTTGCTTCTGTTGTTGTAGTCTGAAATCCATATGAAATCCTTACCTACTTTGCGTCCATTGATGTCGGCCGGAATCATTATTTCACAGCCGAACATTTTCTTAACCAGTGACAGGATGTTCCTGTTGTGCAATTTCTCAAGTTCCATAATCTGTACCTCGCGTTCTTTCTTCGTGAAGAAATCAACAATGGTCTTCGAATTCTTGTGTACGAATTCACCGAAAGACCTTTTGTCCGGGGCGTATATTCCCATGACGACTTGTGGTTCGGCATAGATGTCGTTTTCAAATCTGAACTCGCATTTTTCGTGGCTGCTGTTTATGTCGACAATGATGATATTGCGGAAAGCTTGTTCGGTTATGCCGAAATCCTTGTAGTTGCGTCTTGTTACCTTGAACGAGGCTTCTTGTTGTGGAAGACCTGGAACCGGGGTGTCGAGCGCTTCTTTCAGTGCCATGCCTGCCGATGAATCCCAGACATCGTCGTCACAAACAAGCAATACTTCGAATGGGGCTCCCATTGAACTGCGCTTTATGTCGTCACCACACGAAGTGAGCAACACTATTGATAGTAGGAATAGAAAGATCTTTTTCATGAATATGTGATTGTTATTGTTTTTTTTCTTGCTTGAGTGTAGACAACATTCCGCATGCTGCAAATATGTCCTCACCGCGTGATGCCCTGATTGTAGTAAACAGCCCGTTGTGTGTCAGGAAATCGCGGAGCTGTATCATCTCGTCGTTGCCAACGCCCTCAAGGGGTACACCTGGTATGGCATGGTATCGGATGAGGTTTATGCGGCAGTCAATGCCGTCGAGCAATTGTAATAGTTTGCGTGCATGGAATGTGGTTTCGTTTACTCCCTTGAATACGATATACTCGAATGTAAGTCTTCTCTGATGGCTGAAATCATATTGGCGCAACAAATCCAGTACCTCTGTTATGGGGTATCCCTTCTCTGCCGGCATAATCTCGGCGCGTTGCTGTGGAATGGGGTGGTGCAGGCTTATTGCAATGTGATAGTCGCCCGAGTCAAGTAGGCGTTTCAATCCCTTTCTTATGCCCACAGATGACACGGTCAGGCGATGTGGACTCCAGCCAAGGCCATATTCCGATGTAAGGATTTCAATGGCTGGCAACAGGTTGTCAAGGTTGTCGCATGGCTCACCCATTCCCATGAATACGATATTCGTGAGTTTCTCGAACTCAGGGAGTGACAGTATCTGGTTTACGATTTCGTTAGTGGTGAGATTGGCAGTGTATTTCTGTTTTCCTGTCATGCAGAAAATACAGTTCATCTTGCAACCAACCTGAGAGGAGACGCAAAGTGTTGCACGATCGCCGTCGGGGATATATACGGCCTCTACAAAATGGTTGTTGTCGACTCTGTAAAGGTACTTGACAGTCCCGTCAACAGAACGGGCCTCGTCGGCCGGTGCAGCGTATCCGACCTCGAAGAGTTCGTTCAACTTCGTACGGTTCTTGAGCGAGATGTTAGACATCTCGTCAATTGTGTTCACGCGTTTTTTGTAAACCCAATCGGCAATCTGTTTGGCAGTAAATGCCGGCATGCCGGCCTCCTTGACTGCATTCGTGAGGTCGCTGAGTGTCATTCCTGCCAATTTTCTCTTCTTTTCTTCCATTGTGACCGTGGGTTTTTTATTTCTTTGCGAAGATAATGCAAAAAAGTGATTATTCAGCTATGTGCATGCTTTTTTAATAATGAATAATATTTTATATGGCAACATTGTTTGTGTGCCGAGCTTTTTTTATATAATTTCGCGCTAAACAAAAAATGAAATGAAAAATTATACAATAGAGATATTTCTCCCGGCTGCAGGTGGTACTCTTCCTGCAAATGTCGAGTCATTCTTGAATAATCCTGCGGTTACGGGTATTTGGTTGTTGTGTTCATCGCCTGTTGATGCATGGTTGCCTGCCAAGGTAAAGATGTTGCCGGTCGGCTCTTTGTCTTCAACAGCGACATTCAGGCTGATTGCAGAGAAGGCAATTGCCGACTACCAGCTTTTTATTGGCAAGGATGGGGTAGTGGTGAACGAAGAAAAACTTGCAGAAATGTGTGAGGCTATGCCCTGTGAGGCCGTTATGGCCTATTCGCACTATCGTAAGATGCTTGAAGGTGAGTGTGCGGATGCACCTACCATCGATTGCTTGCCTGGCAGTCTGCGCAACGACTTTGATTTCGGGTCAATGCTTCTTTTCAGACGCAATGCCTTGAAAGATTATCTTACCATGCCTTTGGATGAGTACGAGTTCGCGGGCCTGTATCAACTTCGTTTGGCAATGATCCGTTTAGGCGGATTGTTCCATTTTTGTGACTATGTTTATGTAGAGGATGAGGCGGATATGCGTAAAAGCGGTGAAAAGCAATTTGATTATGTGAATCCGTCACAGCGTAATGTGCAGATAGAAATGGAAAATGTCTGCACCCATCATCTGCAGGAGATCGGTGCCTGGTTGCCCCCATGTAAATATGACAAAATAGACCTTTCTATCGGTGATTTCGCGGTTGAAGCTTCGGTTGTGATACCTGTTCTGAACCGTGAATCTACAATTGCTGATGCAATAACTTCGGTCCTGAAACAAAAGACCTCTTTTGCGTTCAACATTCTGGTTGTCGACAACCATTCTACCGACAATACACCGGCAATCATTGACTCTTTTGCCGATGAAAGGGTGGTGCATATTGTCCCGTCCGAAAATGGTCTTGGTATTGGTGGCTGTTGGGATTTGGCTGTGAATGACAGCCGTTGCGGGCGTTTTGCCGTCCAGCTCGACAGTGATGATATCTATAGTGACGAGAATACCCTGCAGCGTGTTGTCGATGGTTTCTATAAGCAGCAGTGTGCAATGCTCATTGGAACATACAGGATATGCGATTTTGAACTCAATACATTGCCTCCGGGTGTGATTGACCATCGTGAGTGGACCGAGGAGAACGGCCGTAACAATGCGCTTAGAATAAATGGCCTTGGTGCGCCACGCGCATTCTTTACTCCGGTAATCCGCGAAGTGGGTTTCCCAAATGTGAGCTATGGCGAGGATTATGCCGTGGGCTTGCAGATATCGCGTCGTTACAAGATCGGCCGTATATATGATGTCCTCTATCTGTGTCGCCGTTGGGGCGGAAATTCCGATGCGGCCTTGTCGCATGAAAAAGTCAATGCGCATAATCTGTATAAAGATACCTTGCGCAACGAAGAGCTTGCAGCCCGTCAATTGTATCTAAAGAGCCTGTCAACAGTCTCCGAGGAGGATGTTATGGGTTTTTTCGATAGACAGCTGGCTGTTTGGCCCGATGCTGCAAAACGCTACGGGGCGCTTGCCGGCGTGAAGGTACGTGATTTGGGAAATGGCGTAGCTGTGCAATGTAATCCGTCGCGTGTCGTGTCCACTGCAGCGAAAATGGATGCCGCATCACTTGCAGCCCGTCCTTGTTTCCTCTGTGCGGCAAATCGCCCGCCGGAACAACTTGTGGAAAATGTAATGGGAAGTCTTGAACTGCTTGTCAATCCTTTCCCGATTTTGCCGAATCATTTTACTTTGCCTTTGAAACAGCATGTGGGGCAGGAGCTGAAACCGATGTATGCCGATATGTTGCATCTTGCCCGGAAGTGGCAGAACATGGTGCTTTTCTATAATGGCGCAAAATGTGGGGCTTCGGCACCGGATCACGCTCATTTGCAGGCGGTGCGTCGTGCTGACATTCCGTTGGTGAATGGTTCGTGGAATGATATGTTGCGGTGGGGACAACCTTTGTGCAGTATAGGGGATGCTTCACTTTATAATGTTGCCGGTTATGTCGTGCCTTGCTTTGTGCTGGTTTCTGGGAGTGTGTCGCACTTGGTTGAACTTTTTGGACGCTTGACTGATGCAATGCCTTTGAAGGATGGTGAGGTTGAACCCAGAATGAATGTGATTTCGTATTATATACCTACAGAAGGATATGTCACGGTCGTGATTCCCCGTGCAGAGCATCGACCCGCTTGTTATTATGCAAATGACGGCACGCAGCGTCTTGTCAGTCCGGGGGCTTTGGATATGTCCGGTCTCATTATCACCCCACGAGAATGCGATTTTGAGACATTGACGGCCGATGAGGCTGTGGCATTGCTACGCGAAGTGGCATTGTCCCAAAACGAAATGGCTGCTGTTGTAGAAAAAATTGTAATGGCATGAGAAAGGTCGATGTCGGCATATTGCGTGCGCCGCGTATAAGTTTTGATTTGCTCGGGGATTTCCGTTGCGGAATGTGCGTGCCTGTGTCGAAAAACAGCGTTTTTATCGAACAGGGCAAAATCTCATATGATGGCAGGCTTTGCGAAGAACTGGTTTTTACTCCTTGTGGAAAAGATTCGGTGTTTACACTGCATGATGTGGTGATTGGTGTCAATTTCCATTGGCAAAGAAAAGAATCGCAGAGCTTTAAGGGTGAACTGCGTCTGATTGTTGAGGATGGTGAGGTTCGGGCTATAAACAGAATTGATGTAGAGGAATATCTTGTGAGTGTGATATCGAGTGAGATGTCTGCTACATCTTCATTGGAATTCTTGAAGGCGCATACAATCGTTTCGCGTAGTTGGCTCTATGCGCAATTACAACGCAAGGAAAAAGTGCAACAGGGAGTTCTTGGCTGGGAGGATGGTGACGAGATCGTTCGCTGGTATGCCCGTGAAGACCATTTTCTCTTTGATCTTTGTGCCGATGACCATTGCCAACGATATCAAGGAGTTACAAGAGCACACAATCCTAATGTGGAGCTCGCGGTAAAGGAAACAGCCGGGCTTGTTCTCATGTATGATGGCGAGGTGTGCGATGCTCGTTTCAGTAAGTGCTGCGGCGGTGTTACGGAGCGTTTCTCGGCATGTTGGGAAAATGTTGATTTTGACTATCTCCAGGCGTTCAGAGATTGCGGCGGCGATGGCGAGTTGCCCGATTTGACAACAGAGGAGGGTGCCCGGGCTTGGATCGAGAGTTCTCCGGCATCCTATTGTTCTACTACCGATGCTCATGTGCTTTCGCAAATTCTCAATGGATATGACCGTGAAACAAATGATTTTTACCGTTGGAAAGTGATATATTCGCAAAGTGAACTTTCCGGGCTTGTGACAGAGCGTTCAGGGTTTGACTTCGGGATTATTGAAGATTTGCGACCTGTTGAACGAGGGGCTTCGGGGCGCATAATCAGGCTTGAGATTGTCGGTTCGAAGATGACCAGGACTGTCGGCAAGGAACTTGAGATACGCCGTTGGCTTTCAAGGAGTCATCTTTACAGTTCAGCATTTGTTATTGACAAGGTCGTGGGCTCTTCGGGCGAGCTGCAGTTCGTGCTCAAAGGCGCTGGCTGGGGGCATGGTGTCGGGCTGTGTCAGATTGGTGCTGCAATGATGGGGGAGGAAGGATGCTCGTGTGAGCAGATATTGTCTTTCTATTACCCTGAAACAGTGCTGTCTCGTATTGAAAAGTAGCATAACGCCATTTTATTTCGTTTCACCCGAAAGATTTTGGGAATTCTGTCAAGATTTTCACTGATGTGTTGGTTTTTGATGCTTATTTTGTATATCTTTGCAAGATATCGCAGAGTTATGCGGCCTTTGTGGAAAAATGCCTGATATGGCGTTTTTTAGATGTGTAAATTTATTTGGAAAAACACACAATAAAAAGCAAAATAAGTAGTTACTATAAAAGACAACATATATAGTGTGATGGAACAGCCAGTTTTGGATTCGGTTATGCATGATGGAATGAATGTTTTTGAGCGTGCCGTGAAACGTGTTTTTGATTTTATGGCATCGTTGATAGCGTTGATAATACTTTCTCCACTTTTTGTCATTATTTGCATCGTTCTTCTTTGTCAAAGGGATGGAAAGGTTCTTTTCAAGCAAGAGAGAATCGGTTACAAGGGAAAACCATTCAATATCTACAAATTCAGGACAATGCACTCCGACTCTGAGAGTGATGGCAAACCCCGTCTTGCAATGGTGGGTGATGAGAGATTGACAAAAGTCGGCCGTTTCTTGCGTGAGCATCACCTTGATGAATTGCCCCAGTTGTTGAATGTACTTAAAGGTGACATGTCTTTTGTCGGTCCCCGTCCGGAACGCCGATATTTCATAGAAAAAATCCGTAATGAAAATCCTGACTACGATTACATCTATCTCATGCGTCCCGGATTGACATCAATGGCTACATTGCACAATGGTTATACAGATACTATGGAAAAGATGCTCACCCGTCTTCAAATGGATTTGGATTATCTTTGCAAACGCTCATTATGGCTTGATACAAAGTTGATTTTAAAGACTTTCCTGTATATTGTAAACGGTAAAAAATTCTGATATAAAATGATAAAGAGAATATTCTTGATTATTGCGTTGTCATTCACATTCCAGTGGGTGACAGCGCAAATTGTCTCTGATGAGCAGGTCATGAGAATGATTATGACCGAAAAGCAACGCGGTGCCGATGAGACTAGTATAGCCCGCATGTTGTTGCAGAAAGGTGCAACTCCGGCTCAACTTCGCCGTATAAAAGAGAAGTACGCACAGGAACAGAATGGTTTGGGCGCAGTTGACTTGACCGGCAAGGAAACAAAAACCGAACGTTTGAGAGGCGGTAAAAAAACTGAGGGTGACTTTATGGTCTCAAAAGATGATGTTCCCGGTGGGGATGAACTGAAGAAGGATGTCCAGAAGGAACTATCTTTCCTTGATCTTGATTCGGTTGTCTATTACAATAATCAACTTAAGGAGAAGACGGGTGTCTTTGGCCGCAACCTTTTCAACAACGAATTGTTGACTTTTGAACCGGCTATGAATATTCCTGCGCCTGCTGATTATGTTCTTGGTGCCGGTGACCAGGTGATAATTGATGTTTGGGGTGCATCTCAGGCTACATTCAACAATGTTATTTCGCCCGATGGCTTTATCGTTATAGAAGGGGTAGGTAGAGTGAAATTGGCAGGACTCACTGTCGCCGGTGCCGGAAAACAGGTCGGTAAAGTGCTGAAAGGGTATTATAACGGCTCTTCTATCAACCTTTCGTTAGGTGAAATCCGTAATGTGAAGGTTGAGATTGTCGGCGAGGTCGCTGTTCCGGGTTCTTATACTCTAAGCGCATTCTCAACCCTGTTCAACGCCTTGTATATGGCTGGTGGTATCAGTGATGTCGGTACTTTGCGTGAAATAAAAGTCTATAGAAACGGAAAGGCTGTGTCCAAGGTGGATGTCTATGATTACATCTTGAATGGAAATAGTAAAGGCAATATCCGTCTTCAGGACAATGACCTCATAGTCGTTGGACCTTATAATGCAATTGTAAATATTCAGGGTAAGGTCAAACGTCCAATGATGTATGAAATGAAGAAGGATGAGACTTTGTCAAAACTGCTTTCATACACAGGTGGTCTTACCGGTGATGCTTATGACAAGAATATCCGCGTAATACGCAAGAACGGCAGGGAATATTCGATTCATACGGTTGAGAAGGCTGAATTTGCTGCTTTCAATCTTGTAGATGGTGACTCTATCTATGTGGATTCCATTATACCTCGTTTCTCGAATATGGTCGAGATAAAGGGTGCGGTATTCCATCCGGGTATGTACCAGATGGACGGCAAGATAAGGACAGTGTTGGATTTGATTGAGGCTGCAGATGGCTTGTGCGAGGATGCATTCCTTGCTCGTGCGGTTATGCACCGTCGTAAGGCTGACAGGCGTTTGGAGGTTCTCTCTGTGGATATGGAAGGTATTGTCAATGGCACATCACCGGATATTGAACTCCGCAAGGAGGATGTCCTTTTCATTCCTTCAATGAATGAAATGCGTGGCCAGGAAACAATAAAGATTTCGGGTGAGGTAAATTATCCTGGTGTGTATGAATTTGCAGAACATACTACTATCGAAGATTTCGTATTGCAGGCAGGCGGCTTGACAAATATTGCATCCACGGCAAAGATAGATGTGTATCGTAGGCTTTATGACCCCAAGTCGGTCGAAAGCAGCAATACAATAAGCGAAGTCTTCTGTTTTGCACTGAAAGATGGTTTCGTTATAGATGGAGAGCCTGGCTTTGAGTTGCAACCATTTGACGAGGTGCATGTCCGCAAGAGCCCTGTAAACAACCTCATCAAGAGTGTTACTGTTTCCGGCGCAGTGAATTTCAATGGCGATTATGCAATGCATACAAATGACTACCGATTGAGTGAGTTGGTAAAGGATGCCGGCGGCTTTGCTTCTTCGGCATATCCTCAAGGTGCCCGTCTTTATCGTAAAATGTCCGAAGAAGAGAAGGCGCAGCGCGAGAACATGATAAGGCAGTCCCAAAAACAAATATACGAGGACGCCTTGCGTTCCGACAAGACTTTCGACATGGCAATCTCGGATTCATTGATAAACCTGAATTCGACTCTGGGTGAGATGTATCTGCTTGACATTGATCTGGAGCTGGCAATAAACCAACCTGGTGGTGAGAGTGACATCGTATTGCGTGAAGGTGACCTTTTGATCGTACCCGAATATACTGGTACTGTAAAAATCAGTGGTGAGGTCCGTTATCCAATTACTGTTACCTATAAAGAGGGAAAGAGTCTGAGCTATTATGTAAAGCATGCCGGAGGCTATGCAGACAGGGCGAAGAAGAACGGCGTCTATGCCATATATATGAATGGCGGTGTGAAGAAAATATCAAAGTTCTCGAGTAAGGACATACAACCGGGTATGGAGATTGTCGTACCTGCCAAGAACCTGAAGAAGAGACTCACTACTGCCGAAATTGTAACAATCGGTTCTTCTGCCGTTTCTATTGCAACAATGATGGTGACCATTATCAATCTGTTGAAATAAGAAATGTAAATAGTAGTAGGTGTTTGAATTTGTTCATTTGATAAATAATTGGATACAATTATGAGTGAAAACAAAGAAAACGAAAGTAAAATGGATGTATTGGGCCTGTTGTTGCTATTGTGGGCCAAGCGAAAACGACTTTTTATAAACTGCTTGATTTCGTTTGCATTGGCAATGGTCATTGCTTTCAGCATTCCTAAAGAGTATACTTCAACAGTCGTTATGGCACCCGAAGTCTCGTCTACAAATAGCCTTGGCGATCTTGGAGAGGTCGCTTCTCTTGCCGGGTTTAACCTGGGGAACATGGCTGGTGGAGCAGAAGCGCTTTATCCCGAACTTTATCCACAGATAATAACATCTACTCCTTTTCTTATGGGTGTCTTGTCTGCTACAGTGGAAACTGTAGGTGGCGACAGCATATCTGTTTATGATTATCTTCATAAACATACAAAAAAGCCTTGGTGGAGCTGGTTGTATTCGGCAACTGTAAGATTGTTCAAGAAGGATTCTGCTTCAGAAGAAGGTGTTGGCTTGAATGCCGCCCATGCCGGAAGCCAACAGCAATATAGTCTTACAAAACTACAACATTCAATGTTGAAAAAACTTGAAAAATGCATTGAAGTTGATGTAGATAAAGGCAATAGTCTTGTAACGGTAAATGTAGCTATGCAGGATAAAAGAGTAGCCGCATCTGTCGCTAATATAATTTCGGAGAAACTGAGGAACTATATTGAGGAGTATCGTTCCGCAAAGGCACGCAAGGAACTGGTATTCTATGAGCAGCAGTTTGAGGAGTGCAAGGAAAAATACATGACAGCCCAAAGTGTGTATGCGGAGTATGCAAATCTTCATCAGAATGTCGTTAACAAGAAATATCAGGTAGAACTTCTTCGTCTTCAGAATGAGATGGATTTGGCTTATGGCAGATATAGCCAGATGGCACAAGTCCTTGAAATGTCCCGTGCGAAAGTACAGGAGAACACGCCTGTATGCGTGGTGATACAGCCTGCATATGTGCCAATTAAGGCCTCTTCGCCCAAAAAAATCATGATGGCAGCTCTATATGTGTTCCTTGCATTCTTTGGAACATCTGCATGGATTATAGTTAAGGAGAGGATTGTAAGGAAGAGGTGCTGAAATTGCAATGAGCGGTTGGACAGACATCTTGTATTTGGTAGCGCTACTGATAGAAGCCGCTGTACTGTTTTATTTGGAGTGTAAGATCTGGAAAACGGTCTATACTCCTTTGAATTTTTTGATGTTGCCTTATGTGGCTGTCCTGCTTATAACAATTATGCTTGCAGGTGGAAAACTCGGTTTTGTAGAGTTCTATTATCCTAGCATATTCATCTGGAACATCGGACTTCTGATATTCTTCTTGCCTAGTGCAATCATAGGATGCATTATTGCCCGTAATGGCAAGAGTACCGTGGCTTTGCCTCCAGTTGACGAAGTACCACAAAGTCTCAAGTATTTGTTGGTGTTCCTGGCATTGCTGTTTCTTGTACACTTGAAAGGTATGATGAGTAATTCGGCCGAGGCGTTGGGCTCTGATGAATTTGGTGAAGAACTCAGTGGTGGCGGTATCTGGGGGCATCTGAGAATCCTCTCATTGCCATTGCTGATGATGAGCATCTACTATGTGTCAAAGAAACGGTGGTGGCTGTGGCCAATTATCCTGATATTCCTTGCTGTAAGCGTGTTGAACCAGGTCAAGGGCTGGGTGATAATACCGGTGCTTGCCGCAATGGCAATGCGTATATGTGCCGGTAAAACCCGTTTGTCTGTCAAGTTTCTGTTGTATGTCCTTTTGGGTGCATTCCTGGTATTTTTCCTTTCTTATGCTCTCTCTATTCTTGTCGTTCAATCAAGAGGTGTGAGTGACGAATTCATGGAATTCATATACATGCACTTTCTGCATTATCTTACAAGTGGAACATTTGGCTGGAGTATGGACCTGCAGTTAGGGTTGCCCGACAATACAGAGGATTTCCAGAACATAATAGCGCAGTTTGTAAACCTCTCCAAGGTGGTAACCGGTGACAAAGAACTCGTATATCCGGTCAACCCCCTATATTTCAATCCGGGATGGGCATTGACCAATGTCAGGACAATATTCGGAACCTTGTACATCAATTCAAACTGGATTGGTTTTACGATTTATGTCTTTGTACTTAGTTCATCGATGTATTTGATGCGTACCGCAATGGTGCGTTTTAACAGCATATATCTTTATACTGTTTACTTCTTTTTTTGCGGAATGCTTTTTATGGGATGGTTTGATTTCTATTTCTCAGGTGTAATAGTGATTGAATTGCCTATAATGCTTCTGCTTTTGCTGCTTTTTGAAAAGGTATTGTATAAGAGACGGGAGGATACAGAAAATGAAAACTGCAATAGTACTGATTAATTGGCACGGAGCCGATGACACAATTGCTTGCCTTGAATCGTTGAGCAAGCTTAGTGAACCACATACGGTAGTTATCGGTGACAATGGCTCGACTGATGATTCGGTTGAGCGCATACAGTCGTGGCTGGACAATAATGCAGCACGACCCAATGTGAGTGGCTACAAGATTGTTGCACTTGGAAAGAACTATGGTTTTGCCGTGGGTAACAACAAGGCTCTTGATGTTGCAATGCAGGATGCCCCCGACTATTGTATGTTGCTGAATAACGATACGGAGGTGGAGCCTGATACATTGACGCATCTGGTCAATTATGCAAAAGCCAATCCTGATGTCAAGGTCCTTTCGCCTTGTATATGTTATTATTCCGATAGGGAAAAGGTTTGGTTCGGTGGTGGCAAATTGGAATTTGGCACTCGTAATAATCTGTTTGAGAACCAACCAAGGGAAGCTGTCGGTACAAATCCTTTTGCAATAAATTTTGTTTCCGGCTGTGCATTATTCTTTGATGCATCACTTCTGAACGAGAAAAAGGAATTGCTGTATAACGGTTTTTTCTTCGGAGAAGAGGACTATGAATTTTCATTGAGAATGAGGAGAGAGAAAGTGAAAATGGCTTGCGTCCCTCGCTCACTTGTCTATCACAAAGTCGGTTCTTCCCAGAAGAACACGAAGGATTCCCGTGGATTGGGGCGTATATATATGTATTACCACAACAGACTCATATGTAATAGAATGTATGAGAAGCGATTGAAATTCTACACGATATGTCTTTTGAACAGTATGACTTGCTTGAAATATTTCAAGATGTATTCAGGTTCCTGGTCTATTGCTATAAAGCTTCTTAAAAGACTGATGAGGGATGTGAGGGTGAAAGACAGTTTTGATTATGACGATTTTCAGGCATTGATGTTCGAAAACCGATATTTCGATTTTGATATCTCAGTCAAGTAATGCATATGAAAAAAATATTGTTCTGTACTCCATATCTGGGAATCTCGGAAAGTAATATTGGAGGCATATCCGTGTGGGCAAAGGCCATTGTTTCACACTACGAAAATAAAGAAAGAGAGGTTGAACTGGTGCTTCAGCCCTTGGACAGAAAAACATATGTGAGGGGAGTGAATGCCATAGTACGCATATGGCGCGGAGTAGTGGAGTATCTATCTTTGGTCAAACAGGTCAACAGGCGGGTAAAGAATGAGCGTTTCGATACCTTGCATTTGTGTACTACCGCATCTTTGGGCTTAATAAAGGACTATCTTATATTGCGCTATGCAAAATCAAGAGGGGTCAGGACTGTCTTGCATTTTCATTGTGGCCGTATTCCCGAGATATTCAAGAATAACAATTGGGAGACAAAACTGCTGAAGAGAGTATTCAAGAATACAGATGTACCTCTTGTCATGGATAACGCTTCCCTGCTTGCATTGCATAAAAATGGCATCGATAATGCAGCGTATCTCCCCAATCCATTATCTTCCTTTGTTTGCAATGCCGTAGCGGCTTGTGACGGTAAGGTCAATAGAAATGACAAATGTCTGCTTTTTGTGGGGCATATTGTTGACATCAAAGGTGTGTACGAACTTGTCGAAGCCTGCACCCGCCTTTCGGATGTGTCGTTGCGTATGGTGGGACATGTCGAGGAGCGTGTGAAGGATGAACTGGTCAATATAGCCAAGAAAAGAGATGGAGAATGGCTCTGTTTCACGGGAGGCCTTTCACGCGAAGAGACAATAAAAGAAATGCTTGCTGCAGATATCCTTGTGGCTCCATCTTATATTGAGGGATTCCCGAATGTCATTCTTGAAGCAATGGCTTGTGGTACTCCAATAATAGCCAGCGCAGTGGGGGCGATTCCCGAGATGCTCGACAACGGCAAGTGTGGAGTCTTGATAAAGCCACGCAGTGCAGATGAAATTTGCAATGCAGTGGAGAAATTGATGTCGGACAAGGTGCAGAAATCCTCTATCGCAGCAAGTGCAAAGGAGAGAGTGAACAGGGAATATACAATCTCGTCCGTATGGGATAGATTGGTGAATGTCTGGAAAGGTTGATTGTATGAAGGCGATTACAAAAAGTAAATCTCAGGTCATATATCTGTATGCATCTACATTGCTTGGCTCCTTGTTGGGTTTTGCAACATCTATTGTGAATACGCGTTTCCTTACTGATGCTGAATATGGTGATGTGAGATATGTGCAGAACCTGATAACAATGCTCGCGTGTTTGCTGCAGTTTGGCTTTTTTCATGCAGGTAACCGTTTGTTGGCTCTTTCGGATGATGAAACCCGTAGCAGGCGTGTACGCGGTGCAATGGTTGCGATATTGACGGTCAGCTCACTGATTCTTATTCTGATGACCCTTGTGGCCGGAGTTGTCCATTACGGGCAAAAAGAACTCTTCTTGTTCCTTGTTTCCTTACCTGTCTGTTTCTACCCGTTGTTTACCAATTATGTAAATACCACGGCTCAGGGAGATAATTTTATTGGCCGTTTGGCATTGTCGCGCTTGTTGCCGCCCATCCTGTATGTTGCAATAGCACTTTTGGCTTTCAGATATTTTGAAGCTACATCCTCTTTTGTGATTCTTTTGCAGTGGGGGGTATATAGTGTCGTTTTTGTCTTGATTATTATCTCGACAAGACCCTCTTTTAAAGACTTGAAGCCAATATATTCAGAATTGAAGGTGGAGAACCGTTCCTATGGCGTACATCTCTATTATGGTGCCCTGGCAATGGTGGCGACAAACTATTTGGCAGGCCTTATGCTTGGAATCTTCAATGATGATAATGTCAATGTCGGATATTATACATTGGCTCTGACATTGACAACGCCTCTGTCATATCTTCCCGGTATTATCGGTACTGCATATTTCAAGAAATTCGTGAATGAATCCGCGATACCGAAAAGCGTCTTTAGGGCAACAATGCTATTGACGATAGTCTCATGTATAATGTTCCTGTTGTTCATAAACATTGTCGTTGATTGGTTCTATCCGAAGTCATATGCAGTTGTTGCAAGTTATTCATATTGGCTAGCCATTGCTTTTTGTGTCCATGGTATTGGTGATATGATAAACCGTTTCCTGGGGTCTCATGGTCTAGGAATCCCTATTCGCAACAGCAGTTATCTATGTGGCGTATTCAAAGTGCTGGGATTTATTGTACTGGTATGGTTGTGGGATGTTGAAGGAGCGCTTATCACCAATGTCGTCAGTTCGTGTGTATATTGTTTGACACTATATTACTATTATAAGAAAAGCATCAAAGTTTGATTACTTTGATGCTTTTCTTATAACGGACAGTTATACTGCCGCATTTTAATTATTGTTTCCTTGTTTCAGTATTTTCTTAGAACAATACGCACTTTGTCCGAATTCAGTACCAAGGAACTCCTGTTTAGCTTTTCAATCAGGAATGTATTGAATGTCTCGTATAGACCGAACTTCTCCAGTTTTGACAAAGGGGCTTGTGTGGCATTTTTATCAAGATAGATGCGGAAATCGGTCATTGCAATTGAGTCGTTCTCATGTACAAAGTAAGCGATGTAATTTTCTTTCATTTGCCCTGTGGGTGCATTTGGTGATACATATGATATTAACACCAGTTCCCGTTGGAACGAATAGTAGAGGTCTCCATTGCATTGCGCAATCTCGCCGGTTTCTTTGTTCTCAATGCTTGATACTTGCCAAAAACCATCCAGATCACCATGGATATGATAACTTTCGCACGATGATGTGGATATAACGGTGAGCAGTATAAGTATTTTGTATATAATTCTCTTCATAATTTGTCGTCAAGTCTCTATTTTTTGCTCAACCATCCCTCTTTGCAAATGGTCAGCATCCCGCCAAAATTATTGCCAATGAGTCTGCTGTGATCATAGGCTATGGCACCGGTAAACTTCCATCCATGCAATTTCTTGGGTGTATAAATGATTTCCGCCATTGTATTCAATTGGGTCAGTGGCTCGGGCAACGGGTCTTCGTACGAACCCCAATGCTTGCTCCATGATAACATCACGCGGTAATTCAGTTGCTCGCATGGTGTTCCATTGAATCCTAGATGATGCGACAGTATGCGTGAATATGGCATAGTCATGTTGGGCTCGCTGTTGTATAATGGGGATAATATATGTGGGTTGCATATTGCCATACCCCAATGTTGCCATGACTGATAGTAAGTGTGTGTGTAGTACCAGTCCTTTCCTCCGGCTTGCCCAATCATGTCTCCACAAGGGTTGTGGAGTATCGGGCCGCTTTGGTCTCTTGAGTTGATGAACTCATATACAATTGTCTCGACGAATCTGTTTTTGGGGATAGTGAGTTCAAGACCGAAAAGCCCGTCTCTCCAAGGCAGATATGTTATCCAAGTCTTTTCACCTTCACGGTTGTAGTGATAATCCAGACCGAATAGACCGGAGTGGTCTTCGTAGTAGTGCTCGTAATAAGCCTTTATGTTCCATTCCTCAGTTTCGTAATTCAGGGCAAGGTGAAGGCTGCCAAGAACATTCCCGTTGATATTTGATTGATCCATCTCGGTCGATTCGCTGCCGCCGGCCAATGGTATGAATGCCTTGAAGTACTCTTTAAATGAGTGTGGAAGCTCATATCTAAGGATGTCGCCGTCTGCGCTTTTCTCCCAAACCTTGCCGCCGAATTGGGTGTACATCTCAACTCCCATTTCCAATGAGAATGGCGTGCGGGATCTTTTGCCAATTTTCAGGAATGCGGTTTTCTCGTGGAAAAGGACATCTTCGATATATCTGCTTCTATATCTGGCATTGCTCATATATGAGCGTTGGAAACGGTCGTCAGTCTGTCGCCCGTAACTGAAATGACCTTTTACATGTACCCATTCGTTGAATAGCCAACTGGCTGTCGTGTATTCATTGATGCCGAATCTTACTTGCGGAATTGGACGGGCATTGGGCGCAAATGTAAGTCCACCACCGCTGAGTGTTGGGTGCTTCCCCTCGGAGTTCCGTTCCTTGCTGCCGATGCTCAATTCCCAGCAGTTGTACTTCACATCGGCATAAAGCTGTTGAATGTAGAATGGCGAAGTGTAGTTCCATGCGCCCGCAATCTCTGCTCCGTATGCCCAAGTGAATCCCTTTTTCTTGTCGAAGTCGCGGAACAGGCCTGCGCTGAGTTTTGTGCTGTAGTTCTGTAAAGAGGACAAACCATGCTTGTTGCTTACCAGCCAAAAAGGTGCATGCTCTCCATGTGAGACAACTGCTTTGGCCTGTACCTCATATTTTATTTTCCCCAATTCGCTTTTTTGTGCCTGCACAGGAAGTGCAAGCATCACAATGGAGAATAAAAACTTTATGGCATGCTTCATAAGTGTATTTTGCGGTTCACAACAATGTAGTGCAAATATACAGCCTTATTTTGTATATATAAATTCTGTGTTTTATTTTTTTTTGTTCCATATTGTTTTTAACTTTGTGCGCCCTTGTGGGAGCGATTCTCGGGGGTAATCATATATTCTTGATTGATACAATAAAGCACTGTCGCGGTGAAAGTTCTTATCGTTTCATTCTATTATGAGCCGGAATTGGGCGCAGCACCAAGCCGTATCACTAATATGGCACGGGGATTAAAGGATTCCGGTGTAGATGTTGATGTGCTTACATGTTTGCCCAATTATCCCAAAGGACGCATATTTGAAGGGTATCGTCGTCGCTTTTCAATGAAGGAACAGCTCGATGGTATAAATGTCTACCGCTATTGGACATATGCAACCGTTTCCAAAAATCCATTGAAACGCGTCTTGGCAATGACATCCTATGCTGCTACAATGTGGAGTTTCGCCTTCAAAAGGAATTTGATCAAGAGTTATGACCACATAATAGTCCAGTCGCCACCAATACTGGTATCGACATCGGCTATGACAATCTTTAAGAAATTATTCGGTAAAAAGGTTATCCTCAATGTGTCCGATTTGTGGCCCGGGTCAGCTGTAGAACTGGGCTTCGTGAGAAAGGGAAGTTTTTCCTATAAGGCGTTGAGCTGTTTCGAAAGGTATATATACAGGAATGCTTCATCCGTAATGGGACAATCACAGGAGATTGTAGAACATGTTGAACAAATGTTCCCCGGAAAGCGAACTTTCCTTTACCGCAATCTTCAGCCTGTCAAGAATCCCGTTTATGTTAAAAGACTGAGGAATAGCAATCTTAAAATCGTCTATGCCGGTCTGTTCGGCGTGGCGCAGGATATGCTTTCGCTTCTGAAATCCATCAATTTCAAAGCCCTTGGGGTTGAAATGCATCTTTATGGCGGTGGAAACCAGGTTGAGAAAATCGAAGAGTATATAAAAGCGGGCGACAAGAATATCTGGTATCATGGTTATGTCTCCAAGCAACAGATGAATGAGGAATTGAAAAATTATGATCTTTCAATAATCCCCCTTGCCGCAGCAATTCATGGTGCAGTACCATCGAAGATATTTGATCTGCTCCCGGCAGGTATCCCCATCCTTTTCAGTGGAAACGGTGAGGGCGCACGCATCGTCGAAGGGTGCAAGTTCGGACTTGTGTCAGATTACGGTGATTACAAAGCACTCGAGAAAAATATCAAGTTGTTCGTGGATATGTCGGACGAGGAGTATGCCGGATATTCGTCCAATTGTTATAATGCTTCGCTCGATGCCTATTCTTTCTCTAGACAGCTTGAGCGTTTTGTCGGGTTCTTGAAAAACTGATTTTTTATTCCTCAACCTCGCAACCGCTGAACTGGAAATCCTTCTCGGCCACATCCTTCGGGAATGTATAATAGGTCATTTCGGCACTTGAACGCACTTCGCCGTCAAATATAATCTCGGCCTCAATGAATACGAACATACGCTTCACCTCCTTGACTCTTCCGCGTATTTCAATCTTTATATCCTCCCCTGTAGGCACGGGTTTCTTGTATTTCATTGACAAGTTTGTTGTCATGCCCGATGTCTGGAACTTGCGTGCAATTATCCAGCCGCCAAGCTCGTCGAGCAGTGTTGCCTGGATTCCGCCGTGCAATGTATTGAGCCACCCCTGGTAGTTGTTTCCCGGTGTCCACATTGATACTATGTCATCTCCATCCTCATAGAACTCCATCTTCAATCCATAAGGGTTCGATGGGGCGCATGCAAAACAATTGTAACCTTTGTCGGTTAGGTCAATCCAAGGGTTGATAATCTTCTTCATTATGTCTTTGTTTTTTTGCAAAGTTAGCAAAGAATGTGCTTTTGTGTGGAATTTCAGGCTGTTATTTAAGTATTCTTAATATTTGCAATCCTTTTTTGAACACATCTGTTGCCACTTTTTATTATCTTCGCCCATACTTCAAAAACAATGCATATGAGAAAAATAGTTTTATCCCTTTTCATTGCCTTTACATCAGTAATTGTATGCAACGCACAACTATTGTACAAGATTACACATAAAGACCTTGATAAACCTTCGTACATTGTAGGTACATATCATCTTGCACCTGCGTCGTTCGTCGATTCCATATCCGGAGCAAGAGCTGCACTCGGTGCCGTAGGTATGGTTTGTGGCGAGGTTCTCATGAGTGAGATGGAGAGCAAGGCGAACGAGAAAAAAGTCAAGAATGCGATGATGCTCCCCGGTGGCAAGTCGCTTGCCGATGTGCTCACCGCCGACGAGATGCAACGCCTGAATGATTATATGAGCGAGGTAATTGGCATGAACCTTGAGAATCCTATCCTCAGGAGCCAGATGGGTAAAATGACACCGATGGCAATATCAACACAGTTGCAATTGGTTCAATACATGAAGAGTACTCCAAAGTTCAATCCGTTGAAACTCATTGATGGATATTTCCAGAAGGCTGCGAAGAAGGCCGGCAAGAAAGTGGCAGGTCTTGAAACCGTGGATTTCCAGATAAATACATTGTATTTGGGAACAAGCATAGAACGACAGAAGGAGCAACTCTTCTGTATGGTTGATAATAGTGAGTACTATGCATTGCAGATGAAGGAACTTGCAGCAGCCTATTTTGCTCAGGACATGCAGGCACTTTGGAATTTGACCGAGGAAAAACTCGGCACTCTGTGCGACAGTACTCCAGAGGAAGACATGGCGCTCATATATAGCCGCAATGCGGCATGGGTCGAGAAGATACCGGCAATGATAAAGGAAAACTCAGTACTTTTCGTCGTTGGTGCAGCCCACCTTCCCGGCGAGCAGGGTGTCCTTGAATTGTTAAGAGCAAGAGGATATACAGTAGAGCCGGTGAAGTAATCTGTCTGATTGCATAAACCATAAGGCGAGAAACCGTTGGATTCTCGCCTTATGGTTTACTTGTAATACTCAATTTCAATTAAATTGACAGCAACCGGTTCTTCATACTCAAACTCGGTTGTCTTTATGATGTTGCCTATGCTGTCATACTCATATTTTGTACGTTGTACCAATTTCTTATCGTTGTAGTGTGACATTTCTACAAGTTCTTCTTTTTTGTTATAAATGGAAATGCTTTGTAGCCATATGGTGCCGTCTTTGTTAAAATTGTTGACCGTAATCTTTTTGGTCTTGTTGTTTTCTACTTCCTGTAGTATTTGTGCATTAGTACAGTCATCTTCGGTTATAAGTATCTCTTTCAGATACCCGTTCGGGTAGTATGTGTGTTGCTGTAACTTTTTCTTTCCGCTGGCATTTGCCGTGTAATCTTCCCAACTTGTCGGTAAACCATTGCTACCATATTTCACATTCAGTAACTTATGTGTAGCTTTACCATCTTTGTCATATGAGATTTTTTCTATGAGCCGTCCTTTGTTGTCATATTTATATTTGATGCGTTCGGTAAGTTCTCCGGCGGAGCCATATGAATCACTCTGTGTAGGGAACCCATTTGCGTTCAGATTATGAATCTCCCTTTTTGTTATTGAGTCGCCTCTACGCGATGTGATGGTCCGGCATTTGTCATTGATCTCATATGTATATTCTGTATCACCTTTTACGGTAATGAATCCTTCTTTATTGAATTCGATATATTCTTCGTCAATTATAGAATCAAGCGTAACTTCTCCGAACTTGCCGTATGCGTTGTACTTGATTGTTTTCAGACTTTTTATTTCCCCTTTGTATTCATTGAACTCAAGCCAACTCATCTTAAGCCCAAAATAGTCCTTTTTGAGCATTTCTAATTTTCGGCTCTTCTCATCGCTTAGCTTATTGTTGCTTTGGTTGTCATTGCTATTGCATGCGCATATGAGTGTTGTAAATGTGAGCAAAACTGCAAGTAATCTTGTTGCTTTCATTTGGTTAACTGTTTTTGTAAATATAAGGTGTTGCTATTTAAATTCAAAATTATACCTTTGCTCGCAGACAAACAACAAACTTATGAGAATTTTCTTCCGCAAGTTCCATTTGTGGGTGTCGGTTCCGTTCGGAATCGTGATAACTATTACCTGTTTTACGGGTGCGCTGCTGATGTTCGAGGATGAGATTACCGCTGCGTGCCGTGACAATGTTACAAGCGTTACTCCTGCCGGTGAACCGTTACCCTTGGATGTGCTTGCCGATAGAGTAGATTCGACATTGCCCGATGGTGTCGATGTCAAAGGCATTGTGGTATCAGATTCACCCGATGAGGTCTACAAGGTAAATCTTTCAAAACCAAAGAAAGCGGCAGTTTATGTAAACCAATACACCGGTGAGGTAACGGGCAAGGATGAGCGCCTGCCGTTTTTCCAGACAGTGTTCCGCCTGCACCGTTGGCTCATGGACAGCAACCCAGGCGACGGCAAGGTCTTTTGGGGCAGGGTGATTGTGGGTACAAGCACGCTTGCTTTTGTGGTGATATTGCTGAGCGGTTTTGTAATATGGTGGCCACGCAACCGCAAGATGCTCAAGAATCGCCTGCAGATAGTGGTAAAGAAAGGCAAGAACCGTTTCTGGCACGATTTGCATGTCGCCGGTGGCTTTTACGCCCTGCTTTTTTTGCTTGCAATGGCGTTGACGGGTTTGACTTGGTCGTTTGAGTGGTACAGGAATGGTGTCTATGAAATCTTGGGTGCCAATGATGGCAAGAGTACGACAGTTGCTGTTGCGAAATCCAAAGGAAAGGGCGCTGTTGAACCTGTGCTTCAGGAGCGCTCCGATGAATGTCGTGCATACACCTTAGCGGCTTGTGTGAAAGATGCTGGCACGACAACTGTAACCACGGAGCCTGGGAATACAATTCAATGGAATGCCGACGCTGTGAGTGGCGCAACAACAACTGCCGATGCAAAATTTGTTGATTCTGAAACGACTCATTCAATCAATAATCTTGATGCTTTGAGTGGCACGACTGCAGTTGGCAATGCGGCGTCAGTGGTGGCTCAAACCCAATTCAATGCATGGCAAGTCGCTTTTGATAATGTCAGGAACCGTGTGCCGCAGTATGAGACAATTACGGTGTCTGACGGAACTGTTTCTGTACAGAAGGACGGGTATGGCAATGTGCGCGCTGCCGACAAATACTTTTTCAATGAGAGTGGCGAAATAACCTCAGTGCAGCTTTACAAGGATAGCTCGGTGCAGAGCAAAGTCGGCGGTTGGATATATTCGCTACATACTGGTGTATGGGGTGGTTGGATTGGACGCATTCTCGCTTTCCTTGCAGCATTGTTGGGTGCAACATTGCCAATCACCGGCTACTATTTCTGGATAAGGCGCCTCTATGGCAAGCGAAAGAGCAGACAGTAGTATCTGATGGGATATTTCCCTGCTGTGAAGAGGAAATTTGAAAAGAGTTTTAACGCCGTGGCTGTGCCTACGGCGTTATTTGTTGCTTTGTGTGGTGGTTTTTAAATATAAATCACTAAATTTGTATTTCACTAAGTGAAAAAATGAAGCGTATCCTTTTCCTGAACATACTGTTGTCGCTCGTGACGCTGTTCTCTTGTACGGGGCACAGGTCCGGTGACGAACCGGTTGCATCAATCGATTCCTTGGCCGTGCGCGTGTATGATTCCCGCTACAAAGGCGTAGCCATTACCGACTCGCTTGCGGCTGCGCTTGAAAAACAATCGGCAGGGGATAAGGAACTTATGATGATTGCACGCAATGCAATGGCCTATTCGTCTCTGATGAAGATGGATTACGCCAAAGCAACGGCGTTGTACAACCAGGTAATTGCCGAGTCTGACTGCGAGATAGAGAAACTTGTTGCCGATGTCGGTTTGATGATAGTCTGCTACAGGGTATCGGCGAACAGGGATTTCTTTGACTACCGTGCAAGGGCAGTCGAGAGGATAAAGCGCATAGTCGAGGATGCCGGGTATCTTACATCGAGCGACAAGGCGCGTTTTGAGCGTGCCAGAATTGAATTCGCCATTGTCTCAATGTGCTATTTCTCCAATTTGTCCATGCTTGATGACATGAAGGCGGCAATGGAGATGTTGCGCGAAGTTGTGGACAACGAAGAGGATCTTGCACTGAAGGTCTATGCCGGCATGATGCTGGCCAACAGCAATCCCAATCCCGCAGAACGCCTGCGCTTGCTTTCGGGTAGCGGACTCAAGGTATCCGAGGATAAAGGCTACACCTGGCTTGCAGCAAATCACAAGCTGCTTCTTGCCATAACTCTACGCGATAACAGTTATCTGCATGCCTTGCTCCCCGAAAACATTGCGCGCATGTCATGGCAAAGCGACACTCTTGAATCACTTCCGTATGTACTGGCAGTCGATGCTGCAACCGATTTCTGGCGCTATGGCGACAAGTACATGATGATTGAGGCCATGGCTGTGTCGGCTTCGTGCAGCACGCAAAGTGGTGACTATGAGGGCGCGCTGGCTATTCTTGGCGAGGCTTTGGACGAGATAAACGGTTATTATGCCAAATATTATCCCGATTCGGCCGATTTCGCGTCGAATGCTCTTGAGCAGTATGACCTTGAGATAGAACCATATATGGTTTCGTGTAATGGCATGTACAATATTCCCGAGTGCCTGCTCAGTGTCCGTCGCGAGGCAAGTTGCGCTTTTGCCGGTTTGGGCGACAAGTATGCGTCGGACATCAATAGAGAGAGCTATCTTATGCTCTTGCGTACAACGCGCATCAACAAGCAGATGGAGAGTCATGCATCCAGTGCCCAGGCCGGGGTATCCCGCTTGAACTATTGGCTCACTCTGGTTATTGTGGCCATCCTGCTTCTGACGGTAGCGACAATCCTATATAACCGCCGCAAGCGGAAGCATAAGGAATCATACTCGAGCAAGCTGCGTCGCCTGCCCGATGTCTGCCGCCAGCTCTTCTCCTCACTCCCACAGGATGTTGCCAGCAAGGAAGAACTGCAAGAACGCGTCATGACATTGCTCAACAGTGGCATGATTGGCTTTTTGGGCGATATCCGGTTTGCGTTTACTCCCATGGAGGGTGAACCTGACTGCAATTACAGTTTCGCTTTGAGATACATCAGTGGCGGGGTCGATACACTCTATGTAAAGACATCGGCGCCATTGACACCACAGGAATATGCTCTGCTTGAGATGCTTGTACCCTATGTCTCTGTCGCTGTGGCCGAGGGTATGCGTCTTGCCGAGATAAGTGATGAACAGGAGCGTCTTGAGGAGATGCGTCAGGCAAGCGCCGTCTATCTCGTCGAGCACAAGCGCGAGAACCTGATGAAACGCGTCTCGGTATCTGTTGTCATGTCTATGCGTCCATATATCGACCGCATAATCAACGAACTGCGTGCTTTGCCGGCGGTCGATACCGTTGATGCCGCGCGTAAGCTCGAATATGTCACCGAATTAACCGAGAAACTCGATGACCTTAACATAATCCTTGAACGCTGGATAAAGATGCGTCAGGGCGAGATGCACCTGCAGGTCGAGAGCTTCTCGCTTGCCAATCTCTTTGCAATCATTGAAAAGAGCCGCACATTGCTCGAATCGCGTGGCATAACATTGACCGTCGGTGACGGAACTCCTGTAGTGAAAGCCGACAAGGCACTGACCCTGTTCATGATAAATACGCTTGTCGATAATGCCGCCAAGTTTACTCCGCAGGGCGGTAGCGTTGCTCTTGAGTGTATGGAAGGCGAGGAATTCGTAGAGGTGTCTGTCACAGACAGCGGTGTGGGTATCTCGCAGGCCGACATCGACCGAATATTGAACGAGAAGGTATATGACGCTGCAACCATCGGCTGCGACAACAGCAACTTGCCGGCAAAGAGCAAGGGAGGTGGTTTCGGGCTCATGAACTGCAAGGGAATAATCGACAAGTACAGGAAGGCCGATGCAATCTTCTCGGTCTGCTCAATGGATATCAAGAGCGAAGAGGGTAGGGGAAGCCGTTTCTCTTTCCGTCTGCCCAAGGGCGTTGTGCGTTGCATCACATTGCTGCTCATGATGTTGCCTTTTGGAACTTCGGCACGCGATGTGCTTTTCGATGATGTAAGGTACTATGCCGATTCTGTTTATAACAGCAATGTACATGGCAATCATGACGAAGCCTTTGTACAGGCGCGCAATGCCATAGACCTGCTCAACAGCTATTACAAGTCCACCATCGGCGGTAATGACACACTTCTTCTTTCGGGCGACAACTATGCCGAACTTAAATGGTGGCGCGATGGGCTTTTTGCCAATGAGATGACCGAGGATATCTTCTACAACATCCTCGACATCCGCAATGAACTTGCCGTGGCTTCTCTTGCCCTGCAGCAATGGCAACAGTACAGGTACAACAACTACATCTATTCAACATTGTACAGGCTTGTCGATGAGGACAAGGGCATTGTAGAGCAGTATGAACGCACCCGTGAGATGCTCAGCACACGCCAGGCATCCATTGCCATATTGTGTTTTGTACTGTTGGTTCTACTTGTGTATCTGCTTGTGTCATATCTGCGCCACTCTGTTATTGGCAAGGCAAACGAACACCTTGTACAGGATACCAACCTGAAACTCATGGAACTGGTGACCGCTTCAACAACGAATGACTCACAGCAGATGCTGCAGAGTGTTGCCAATGAGATATATTCGAGCCTTGGCGAGCGCATGTGCATCAAGCGCGTGGCCCTGCTGCTCAACGATGGACAACATGGAGAGCGCGTAGCAGCTGCTGCCCCGGTTCCATTTGTCGGTGGCAGAGCCGATGTCTATCTGCATGGTGTCATTGATGATGGCCAGCCATATATCTCGGCCGATTCCATGCTGCGTGTCATACCGCTTTATGCAACCGTATCGGACCGTGAACTGCTTGTCGGTGCACTGGAGATTGTGACCGAGCGCCCACTAAGCGAGAATGAGACCTTGAGCGTTGAACTTGTGGCACGCTTTGTTGCCTCAATAGCATATCACCGCACAGTGCGTGTTGCAAACAGTTACATGACACTAGAGGAGCTCGAGGAGGAAACTGAGCGCATAAGGCTCGAGGAGAACCGCCTGCATGTGCAGAACATGGTCATGGACAACTGTCTCTCTGTCATCAAGCACGAGACCGTCTATTACCCCAGCCGTGTACGCGAGCTTGCCCAGAAGGCACAGCAGGACACAGCCGGTCGTGGAACTGATGTGGCAGCCATGAGCGAGCTCATGGACTACTACAATTCGGTATTCGGTATCCTTGCCAACTGCGCGAAGCGCGAACTGGACACAATGTGCTTCACCCCGTCGCAGACAAGTGTTGCTGGGCTGTTCGAGGATGCGCGACGCTATGCCGGTCGTGTGGCTGCAAAGCGTGGTATGGATGTTTCGCTCATCTATGAACCCACCGATGCCGGTGCCAATGTCGATGCAGGTCTTGTTGCCTATCTCTTTGAGGCACTCATCGATGCAGCCCTCAAAGTTGAAAAACCGGGTACTCTGTTGCTGAGGGCAACCGCTGCAGCCGATACCGTAAAGATAGAACTCATTGACAACCGCCGCACCCTATCGAGCGACGAGGTTGCCGAGCTGTTCACCCCCTCGCGCTACAACATAGGCCAGCGCAACGAACTCATTGGTATGGAATATCTCATAGCAAAGGAGATTGTGCGCATGCACGAGGATTACACCGGCCGCCACGGCTCACGCATGGAGGCGCGTTCCGATGTCGAGGGTACGGTCATATTGTTCACATTGCCAAAGTAAAAGTTGTTATGATAGAAAAATTCAGTGTAGTAATTGTAGAGGATGCAAGGCTTGAACTCAAGGGAACGGAGGAGATATTCCGCACGGAACTTCCCGAGGCCGATGTAATAGGAGTCGCTTCGAACGAGAATGAACTCGACGAGGTGCTGGGGCGCGCAGTCCCCGACTTGTTGCTGCTTGACCTTGGTCTTGGCGGCTCTACAACCGTTGGCGTGGAGATCTGCGCGAGAATGAAAAAGGAGCATCCGCAGATGAAGGTGCTTGTGTTCACAGGCGAGCTCCTCAATGAGAAACTGTGGGTCGATGTGCTCGATGCCGGTGCCGACGGCATAACGCTCAAGACAGGCGAACTGCTCACAAAATATGAGATATACAATGTAATGGCAGGCAAGCGTAATGTCTTCAACCAACCTGTGCTTGAAAAACTTGTAGAGCGTTTCCGCGAGAATGTCAATCGCGGCGCAGCGCGTCAGAAGTCGCTCATACACTATGAGATTGACCGTTACGACGAGTGTTTCCTGCGTCATCTTGCGCTTGGCTACACCAAGGAGATGGTAGCGTCGCTCAAGACAATGCCCTTCGGTGTCAAGTCGCTCGAGAAACGCCAGGCCGACCTCATCGCCCGTCTCTTCCCCGAGAGTGAACAGCGTGGCATCAATGTCACACGCCTTGTTGTGCGTGCCATTGAACTGCATATAATCGATGTGGAAAATCTGGAGGCCGATGAATAAGAAAAGGGCATACTATTATCCAATTCCCATCTATCTGCTGCTTCTGCTGTTGGTGTGGGTAGGGTCGTTCTTTGTCGATGTGGCGCATATGCTCTTTGACAACGCCCATACCTCTTCGTCGCTCATCAGCGCCGAGGGTATGCGTTGGGCTGTGCGCAATGCGCTCCCCACCATCAACGCTCTGCCTTGGGGCATTGTCATGCTCACCGTTGCAGTCTATGGCTTGCTGCATGGTTCCGGGATAACAAGGATATTGTGCCGTATGGTGCGTCTTCGCCGTCTATCGGGTGCCGAGTGGCGTGCATTCTCGTTTGCTGCTGTAACCCTTGTCTGCTACATGGTGCTACTTTATGTTTCCTCTACATCGCCATGGAGCCTGTTGCGTGGAGTCACCGACGAGCCAGCGCTCTCACCGATTGTACAGGGCGCAGTTATACTCGTTTTCATTGGTTCGCTGCTCACATCCCTTATATATGGTTTCATATATGGCAATTACCGTTCAATAATGGATCTCATAACCTCTATTGCCGACTCATTCAAACTTTTTGTTCCGGCAATGATGGCACTTGTTCCCGCATCGGGTATTGTGCCTTGTCTGCAATATGTTGGTGTACATCCTGTATGCGGTATCCCTTGGAATGCGTTGGAAATGGTGCTCTATCTGCTCCCCTTTATCTATGTTGCCGTTTTGCAGCTGTATGATAAAGAAGAACTTTAAAGAAAAGTCTGTGATATTTTCCTTACCTTTGCACCCCTGAAAAAAATTGATGAAGTTCCTGTTTATAGTTTTTGGTAGCATCTCGCTTGCGTTGGGAATACTGGGCATCTTTCTGCCAGTGTTGCCCACCACGCCGTTCCTTCTATTATCGGCTGCAATGTTTGTACGCGGTTCGCAAAGACTGTATGACTGGCTAATGGCACACAAACATTTGGGACCTTACATAAAGAACTTCAGGGAATACAAGGCGCTGCCATTGCGTGTGAAGGTGGTCTCGGTATCCATGGTGTGGGCAACATTGCTCTATTGCGCTTTCTTCGTTGCCAAAGAGTGGTGGATGAGTGCTGTTTTCATTGCAATTGCAATAGGGGTGACGGTGCATATATTAAGTTACCGAACACTAAAAAAACGGATGTAATCCAGTAGGGAATTAAATTGGGAGTTAAGTATAATCGCAATGCATTTTTAAAGAAAATATAGTATATTTGCAGTAGGTTCTAACTTTAACATGCATCCTTATGACTGAAGAACAGAAAAACTCAATTATAGAGAGTGGTAAGCAATATTTTCGTGAGATTATAATTCCAAAGCATCTTAAGAATCTTGATACTTTGAAATTGAAGGATTTTAATATAAATCCATTTCTTGTTAATTATTTGGCTGCATTTCTTTGTGGTGATACAACACCTAAGTCTTTAGCAAAGGCGTTGGTTTATCCACGCATTCTTGGTACAAGTATAAATACAAGTTTTGGCCAGAATATTCAGATTTTTATATCAAGTCTTGCACAGGTAGCTGGCGCTGCTTCAGGTATTGATGGCATGGATATAGAGTTTGTAGATGCAATTGATGGCCGTAGAAAATATTGTCAATGTAAAGCTGGACCTCAAACAATAAATAAAGATGATATTGCAACAATCTTAGGGCACTTCAAGCATTTGCACAATAAGGCTCGTTTGGATAGAATGAATGTGCAGATTGATGACATGATAGTTGGTGTGCTTTATGGTACAAAAGAAGATTTGTCTGCTCATTATAAAATCATTGATTCTCATTATCCAGTATACTGTGGCGCTGAATTTTGGGAACATTTGACAGGAGATGCTGATTTCTATCATCGTTTGGCTAAGGCTTTTGGAGAAGTTGTGGAAGAGGATAATATTGATGGTAGTCAACTTATTCAGTCAAAAATTGACGATATTGCTCGCGAGATAGAAGAAAAAGGGGGATTCTAATAATGCATACTTTTTTATCTGTAAATAATTTGGCAGATTTGACCGGAACTTCACTCGCAACTGTACAAAAGTGGGGTGAGAGTGGTGTATACCCTTATCGTAAAAACGACCAGGGTAAAAGTGGGTTTTACATGGAAGAACTGACAGAAATTCTCCCCGTAAGAATGATGCTTGAAAGTCATTGGGATGAGGAAATTAATGTTTCTCCGCTCCGTGATTATACTTCGGTTGAACTGTTCGCCGGTGCTGGAGGATTGGCTTTGGGTATGCATATGGCTGGTTTTCGTCATGTGTTGCTTAATGAAGTGAATCCCATTGCATGTAAAACTTTGCGTAGGAATCATCCTGAGTGGAATATTCTTGAGGAAGATGTTCATAAAGTGGATTTTTCCCCCTTGCGTGGTCGTGTGGATTTTCTTTCTGGAGGTTTCCCATGTCAAGCTTTTTCATATGCAGGTAAGAAAGGTGGTCTAAATGATACTCGTGGAACATTGTTTTTTGAACTCGCGCGTGCTGTAAGTGAAATCCAACCTAAGGTCTTTATGGCCGAAAATGTTAAAGGATTGCTTTCTCATGATGATGGTAAAACATTGGAGGTTATCCGTAACTCTATTGCAGAACTTGGATATACTTTGATTGAACCAAGGGTCTTGAAAGCTATTATGTATCAAGTCCCTCAAAAGCGTGAACGCTTGATACTTGTGGCAATTCGTAATGATGTTGCTCGACAAGTGAAATTCAAATGGCCAGATCCTTTTCGTCGTGTCATGACTCTTCGTGATGCTTTCTATAAAGGTATTCTATACTCTACAGATGTTCCAGTTTCGAAGGGACAAACATATCCGGAGAAAAAAGCGCGTGTTATGGCTATGGTTCCCGAAGGTGGAGATTGGCGTAATTTGCCAATTGAGGAACAAAAGGCGTATATGGGAAAGAGTTTTGAACTTGGTGGTGGAAAGACAGGTATGGCGCGTCGTTTAGCAATGGATGAGCCAAGTCTTACACTTACATGTGCTCCTGCGCAAAAACAAACTGAGCGTTGTCACCCGATAGAAACTCGCCCTTTGACAGTTAGGGAATATGCCCGAATACAAACTTTTCCAGATAATTGGCTTTTTGAAGGATCATTAACAGAACAGTACAAACAAATAGGTAACGCGGTACCTGTAAATTTAGCATATGCTATTGGACGCTCACTTATAAGGTTGTTCAATGATATTGAAAAAATAATACCAGAAAAATCTCACTTTAATGAGACTAACGATATATCCGGGAAAATGGTTCAATCATTTAATCCAGATATATTTTATAATACATAAGTATTTTGATAAGCCCATCAACATGTGAAGTGAACCCCAAAAGTTAGACAAAAAACTTTTGGGGTTCACTTCAAAGTTAGTAGTTAGTATACAATAGTATTTACATCACTTCCACAATCTTTTCAAGCCAAAGCCTATCGACATCATCGAATGTGGCAAGATGTTCGCTGTCGATGTCCAGCACGGCTGTAACCTTACCTTCTTTGAACAGTGGTACCACAATTTCGCTTTTCGATGCGCTGCTGCAGGCGATGTGTCCCGGGAACTGTTCAACATCGGGCACCACCTGTGTGCACTCCTCTTTCCATGCCGTGCCGCACACGCCGCGTCCGTATGCAATGCGGCTGCAAGCCAGCGGCCCTTGGAACGGGCCAAGGACAAGCTCATCGCCAACGACACGGTAGAATCCTGTCCACCAGAACCCGAATGTGTGATGAATCATTGCCGCTACATTCGCCATGTTGGCAATAGTGTCGCTTTCGCTTGAGGCAACGGCTGCAACCTGCTTGTAGAGCAGGGCATATTTCTCCTCCTTGCCGCCTTGTGCTATGTACAGTTCCTCGGCCATGGTTATTTCAGAATCTCTTTAATAAAGCGTTCCGGGAGATAAATGTTCTCAACATCAAGTGCCTTGCTGAAGAGCGGTGCCATCTCGCTGGCAGTGAATCCGGCAATGCCGCATCCTATCTCTGTAACAAGGAATTTCAGTTCGGGGTGCTCTTTTGCAAATGCAATGAAATCATTCACATAAGGCACTATCGTATCAATACCGCCATGCATTGTGGGTATGGCATAGCTTTGGCCTTGCAGTCCAGTGCCTTGCCCCCATACTGCACCAAAACGCTTATGTGCAACATGTGCAGCACCACCTCCGTGCATGCCATGCAGGTTACTTCCAAAGACAAAAATCTCATTTTTGTCCAGGGAATCAATCCATCTGGGAGAAATTCTTTTATTGTTCATGGTATTTTGTGTTTATCCAAAATCAGAGATATCAACCAGCTTGTTCATTATCGCATAGACTGTGAGGCCCGGTATTGAGTTGATGCCCAGTTTCTGCGAAATGTTTCGGCGGTGCGATATTACCGTGTATATTGAGATGTTGAACTCGTCGGCAATCTCCTTGTTTGTCTTTCCCTTTGCGACAGCTGTGAGTATGTCGCGCTCGCGCGATGACAGTTCGTTAAGGTCGTTCTTGGGGTTCCTTGCATTCTCTTCAATCGCATTCTTCAGTTTCTGGAAAATGCGCTGTGCGTTGTCATATATGCCAATGCACTCGTCATACTGGCGCAGCACGCTCTCCTCGTGGTTGCTGTGTGCTAGCGCAACAATTGCTGTTGTGCCAAGCCCGATGCTTGAGCGTATGTCGAGCCTGTCATTGTAGTCTACAACCGTGGGGTTTATGATTACCGCGTCTACATTGCCGTTGCCCGTGTTGTAGTATGCCGGCGAGCTCAATGTCTGCACTACGCCGAACTGCGGGTTGCTGTTTATTATTGCAGCAATGCCCGTAGCAACAATCTCCGAGGGCTCAATGAGCACGATGTTGTATTTACTCTCCTTTACCATGGCGTGCCTCGAATTTCTCAACAAGTGGAACAAGCAGTTTATCCTCGATTCTCGAATGCTTGGCAAGGTCATTGCCAATGTTGTGTATTTCATTGAGAATCTCAAAACGCAGTTGCGACGAGTACTCCTCGCTGATGTACTTAGTTATGATGTTGCTCAGGTCATTGAGTTTCTCGTTTATATTGCTGTGGTTATGCCCAAAGTAGGCAATGTTATAGTCTTGTTTGCCACATTTGCAGTTGCTCAGCAGCTGCTCAATGTAAGGGAACACAACCTCCTCCTCATATTTGAAGTGATTGTTTACCTCGTTGTCATAATCATCATAGAACTTGTCAATCAACCGGCGGCTCACATCATCAAGTTCCTTTACCATCCTGTGGATGTTGTTGTGCAGTGCGGGGAAGCAGATACCGGTGTAGTAACGATGCGATGCGCTCAGGTATGTGGTAATGCTCTTTATGTCCTTACCGGTGAGGCTGTCCACCTGCGGGCTGTAGTCGCGGAACGAGTATATGTTGCATATGATGAGGAACAGGTCGGTCGAGATTCCGTAGCGTGAGCATACCTCGTCAACCGTTGCCTCACCGAATCCGAGCCTGATATCCAGGCGTTGCAGGATTGAAAGCAAGGCATTGTCACTTGCCAACAGGTCGGCCATCTTCATCCTGCGGCTGTATATTGTAGTTGTCTGGTTCATTATCGTTTATTGTTATATGTTTCTTATAATAGACCGCCAATGGTGTACACAATGAATGCAGCAACCCATGCGACAGCCGTGTTGTAAAGTATTGAGAATAGAGCCCATTTCTTGCTTCCGGTCTCATGTGCAATTGCCGTAACTGTGGCAATGCAAGGGAAGAATAGCAGAATGAATACAAGGAATGCCGCTGCCGAGCGTGGAGTGAAATCGCCCGAATTCTTCAGGTCGCCCCTGATGCTCTCCTCCGAGTCGCTGCTGTACAGCACACCTAGCGTGCTCACCACAAGTTCCTTTGCCGGAATACTTGTAATTATGGCAACGCTCGAACGCCAGTTCTGCCCGATTGGTGCAAGCACCGGCTCAACCGCATGTCCAAGCGAAGCAATGAAAGAGTTCTCGTTTATGCCGCTGATGGTCTCCTCCTCAGTAATCTGCTCAAAGTCTTCACTTGCATCGACTGTTGAGTCACTTGTTGCTACATTCTCGCTTTCACCTTTCACCTTTAACCTTTCAGTTTCTTCCGGTCTTGGATAGTAACTCAAGAACCATATTATAACGGTCGACAGCAGAATCACAGTACCAATCTTCTTTATGTACTGCGCGCATTTCTCCCACATGTGACTTAATGTAGCCTGCATGGTAGGCCAACGATAGGGTGGCAGCTCCATTACAAAAGGAGTCTCGTCCTTCTGGAACTTCGCAAGACGCAGCAGTCGTGCCGTGATGATTGCAACTGCAATTCCAAGCAGGTACAGCATCATCAGTACCAGTCCGGCGTGTTTGGGAAAGAACGCTCCCGTGAACAGCACCAGCACCGGCAGGCGTGCGCTGCACGACATGAAAGGTGTAATCAGCACCGTTATGATGCGGCTGCTACGGCTCTCAATGGTGCGTGTGGCCATGATGGCAGGCACATTGCAACCGAATCCCATGACCATGGGGATGAAAGACTTTCCATGCAGTCCCATCTTGTGCATCAATTTGTCCATGATGAATGCCGCACGCGCCATATAGCCTGAATCCTCCATCAGTGAAATGAAGAAATACAATATAAGAATCTGTGGAATGAACACCGCCACGCTGCCAATTCCGCTTATTATGCCGTTCACGACAAGATCCTGCACGGCACCCTGTGGCATCATTGACGCAACATTCTCGCCAATCCATCCAAAAAGACTCTCAATCCACTCTTGTGGGTAGGCACCCAGCATGAATACCGAACTGAACATTACCCACATCACAAGCAGGAACATGGGGAAACCGAACCAACGGTTTGCTACAAGGCGGTCAATGCGTCGTGTCTTTTGTTGTGCATCATTGTTGCCCGGCGTGAATGTCTCCTGCAAGGCGCCATGTATGAAACCATATTTCGCGCCGCTTATGGCAGTCTCTACATCTACTCCCTGTCCCATAGAAAGATGACGCTGTGGAGTCATTACCACATCGGCCCCCATCTGTGCCTCAATCTTTTTGGCGCCGCTTCTTGCCATGGACTTCCATTTCTCCACCTCCAGGCAATCGTCGAGCTGCTTCACAGCCTCCTTGTCATTCTCCAGCAGCTTCAATGCCCAGTAGCGAACGGGGAACTGCTGTGGCAAGTCCTCGGCTTTGTGCATCTCGGCCGATATCGGTGCAATCTGTTCCTCTATGATATTTCCGTAGTTGATGTGGATGTGTCGTGTGGTTCTGTTCTCCCCCTCGAAAAGCTCAATTACGGTGTCGAGCAACTTATCCAGTCCTTTGTTGTTGCGTGCGACAGTCGGAATCATTGGAATACCAAGCATGCCGCCAAGGTGTTTGTAATCGACCTTTGCACCGCTGGCAAGCAATTCGTCATACATGTTTAGCGCAATTACTGTGCGCAGGTTCATGTCAATGAGTTCTGTTGTAAGGTACAGGTTCCTCTCAAGGTTCGATGCCACCACCGAATTTATGATAATGTCGGGCATTTGCTCAAAAAGGTGGCGGCGCACATAAATCTCCTCGGGCGAATATGCCGCAATGGAATATGTTCCCGGCAGGTCGGTCAGGTTGATGCGGTAACCCTTGTAGTTGAAACTTCCGGTTTTTGCATCGACCGTTACACCACTATAGTTGCCCACATGCTCGTTGCTGTTGGACAGGGCATTGAATATCGATGTTTTTCCACTATTGGGGTTGCCCACAAGTGCAACATTTATGACATTCTTGCCATTTGTGGTGGTCTTTTGTGGCGCGCAGCC
>JAEIGA010000864.1_pt1 | contig 44957 bp, 65 predicted proteins | sample 9270691 | NCBI WGS metagenome assembly JAEIGA01 (sample SAMN17057246, study PRJNA624740) | gut metagenome | biome: biome; isolation source: fecal sample | host: Bos grunniens | place: China: Xizang | collected 2019
GTTCTTGTTTCGGTTTACTGTGGACACATCACAATCAAAGTATTCTGCGATTTCTTCACGCGACTTTCCTTCAAAATATCGCAGATGAATCAAACGATAATACGGATCATCCTTCAATGTATCAATTGCATTGTCAATGATCCGGATGAAGTTTCTTGTTGTTGCCATTGAAAATTCAATCCGTTCAATCTTTTCTTCTGCTTTTTCCATGTCGGACTTTACTTCAATATAACCTGTGTTACCTGAATAAGTTGCAACTGCACCTGACTGTTTCCGCAGACCGATTTGACGGATTTCTTCAATCTGTTCTTCCTTATCTTTGATTGCTGCTTTGAAATGATTGTAGTTGTACAGAAGTGTTTCTGTCTTCTGAAACGGGGACTGTCTGCCTTCTACAATCAGACTATGCCGTTTCAATTCAACGACTGTTTCTTCCGTTGCTTTTCTAACTGTATGGTCAATTAACTGTAATACTTCGCCATTAAGCTGAAGCATAAAAAATACCCCCTTAAATAATTTGTTCAAGGTGTTCCACGTGTTCAAGGTCTTTTCTATTACTTATATATTTTTATTTTTTATATAGTAATATAGTAATTTTTATGTTTTTTACACTTACTATCTTAAAAATATAAAGAAAATCGAAGTCACCTTGAACACCTTGAACACCATCTGAATTTAAGAACTAATTGCACAACATAAACCGCATAATAACAGTAATAATGTTATATTTGAAAACTTTTGTTAGTGTTCAAGGTGAATTGCTCCACCTTGAACAGCACCTTGAACTTTTACGTCACCTTGAACAGTTTTCATCAGTTCCCACTGTTACTATGTAAATTTTCCGTTCAAGGTGAAATTTTACCTTGAACAGTTCCGCGACTACTATACATCACGAATGAAAATCTGATTCTTCAAGATATTGACATCATCAACGCACAGATCAGATTTAATTACATTGCGTAAAGCAAGTTTGACATCATCCATATTGGTTTCAAGAATCGCAGTTTCTTTATCAGTCAATTTATCAATTGACGTGATTTCAACAGTTGTAATTACGGTGACTTCTTTCATTCCATCAGATCCTTTCTTAAAACAATGCATTTGGTTTCACGGGACTTCTGTACATCAATGATCCGTTGGTTGGACGAACCGCGGAATCTAAGTCTTGGATCCTTCAGTTCTTCTACAAACTGACCGTCCACCAGAATATCAATGTATTTCATGATGAATAGTTGTTTGATGTTTTCCCAAGTGTATCCCGTATAACACCAAATGTCCTTGTGTGGGAAACGTGCTTTGAATACATGACACAGGATATTCATCATGGACATATTGTGTGGATCCAACGGTTCACCGCCAAGAAGGGAAAGTCCTGTGATGTATGGTTTTTCGCACAGGATCAAAAGTTTTGCAATGGTTTCACAATTGAATTCCTGACCTGCATCATAGTTCCACAGTTCCGGATTGAAGCAGCCTTTGCAGTGATGGGGACAACCGGAAACAAACACAGACACACGAACACCTTCACCGTTGGCAACATCACACGGTTTTATTTTTCCGTAATTCATTTCTCACACCTTCCAATCCAAATTGCATCTGCAATGGCGAATAACGCCCATATAGTCAAATATTCATTGGTTATAATTTCAGGTGGTATTTTGCCAGTCAGCACCATCAGAAAAACAATAAACAGTATCAAGGACATTCAGAATCACCTTCCTTTAATTGTTTCAAATATCTTCCCAACCGTCCGTATACGATTTCCTGACATTTTGCATATAACAATCTGTCACATTCTCGTTTGCCCATTTTCTTTGGTTTAGGTGGTAGCTCACCATTCTTTGCACTAATGGCAGTGGGATTGTGTTTATGCTGTCCCATCAGAATCACCTTCCTGTTCAAACCCAAAGGTTTCATACAATTCATCCTTACACTGTTTCAGTGCTTCATCAACAATCCTGCGTACACGAACACCACGATTGGAAAACCATTTCTTTTTGAACGCTTCCTTTGCTTTCAGATAGGTTTCTTTGCAGGTGTCACCAGAAGCGTACCAATCATATTCATGAATCAAGTCAAGCACGTCCCACACCAGTTCAGAAATTTCCCTATCTTCAAAGACGTTTGCAGGTTCATCCATATACCCAAAGATTTCATCCTTCAGACGCATATCAACATAATCAAATCGACCACCAGACATTATTGTTCACCGTCCTTTCATCCTCGCCCCGCAGTCCGGACAGTATTTGACAAACGTTTCTTTATCAGTCGGATCGTATTCAAAGGCGAAATATTCTTTGCACACAGAACACTTCCAACATTCGTCCCAACCATCACCCTCAAGTATCCACATCCCCTGCGGACGCAGGCTTTCCGGGTCGATGGTGGGTGCGTTGTCTATTACAGTAGGCGGTATTCTATAAAGAACATCTCCGTCTTTAAGTTTTTCATACATCTTTTCCATCAGCGCATCCGCATCAATCAGCCGCATGGTCAGCCCTCACTTTCTGCGGGTATGGAATGTCATTTTTCCACCATCCGCACATTTCGCACACTTTGCCGTACCCAATTTTTTCGGTTAGCTTTGCATGACACTTTGGGCAAGTGATTCTGCCGTTATTTCCCCGTTTCATACGTCTTGCGATTTTTCTATAGATTCCCATCACGCATCACCGTCCTTCTTAATTGCAGAAACCAGTTCCACCAGATCATAAAACCTGCGCGGATCCAGTTTTGTTTTCTTTTGGATTTGTTCCAGATGATATTTGATGGTATTTCGATGATAGACGGAAGACCGCGCTGTTTTGGAAGTGTCCATGTTATTTTCAGCAAATGCAAGAACAATTTCTTTGTCAGCATCCGTCAGTTTGGAAAATCCTTTCATCGTTAATACCTCACATCAACTGCATTCTTGACCGTAAGAATTGCCCAATACAGGCAAATAAGCAACCATGCGTTTATACTGTTGATCTGAAGGATATACACAAGTAATGCGTCAATCAGAAGCAACAAAATCAGGAATTTTTTCAATCTGTAAACTGTCATAAGTGCATCACCCTCGACTTGATTTCCTTGGTTTTACCTTCATTCCAGAAGTTTTCACCCAAATATCCGCAGGTTCTTCTTGTAACATTCATTTTTGCATGATCCTTGTTATGGCACACAGGACATTCCCATTCAAGTTGGTCATTCACAATGATTTCGCCGTCATAACCGCATTCCTGACAGAAATCACATTTGGTATTGAATTCTGCATACTGAATGTTGTCATAGATGAAACGAACAACATCTTCCAGTGCCTTCAGATTGTGATTCATGTTGGGAATCTCACTGTAAGAAATGCAACCACCGGAAGAAAGGGTCTGGAACTGACTTTCAAACAGGAACTTTTGGAAGGTGTCAATGGGTTCACGGACATCCACATGGTAACTGTTGGTGTAATAACCCTTATCCGTTACATCAGGAATGTCACCATATTTTGCACGGTCAATTTCCGCGAATCGGTAACACAGGGATTCAGCAGGGGTTCCATACAGTGCAAAACCAATGTTGGTTTTTTCACGCCATTCCAGAACACGTCTTTTCAGCGCATCCATAACACGCAGTGCAAACTTTTCACCTTCCGGATCCGTATGACTGACACCCAACATTACCTTGGTCATTTCATAAATTCCAATGTAACCAAGGGAAATGGACGAATAACCACCAAACAGAAGTTTGTCAATGGGTTCACCCTTCTTAAGTCTTGCAATGGCTCCATTCTGCCAATGGATCGGGGAAATGTCAGACGGGGTTCCAAGAAGCGCTTTGTGTCTGCACATGATAGCTTCAAAGCACAGTTCAAGTCTTTCGTCAAGCAGATCCCAGAACTTGTCCATGTCACCACCGGAAGCAAGTGCAACCTGCGGAAGATTGATGGAAACAACACCCTGATTGAATCTGCCTTCAAACTTGTAATTGCCTTCCGCATCCTTCCAAGGTGCCAAGAAGGATCTACAACCCATGGGACTGAAGACGTTACCTTCATAGTTTTCTGCCATTTTCTTTTCAGAAATATAGTCAGGATACATTCTTTTTGCGCTGCACTGTACAGCAATCTTTGTCAGGTAATCGTATTCACCGCCCTTCAGACAGTTTTCTTCTGTCAGGACATAGACCAGTTTGGGGAATGCAGGTGTAATGTACACACCAACTTCATTCTTGATTCCCTGCATCCGCTGTTTCAGGATTTCTTCAATGATCATTGCATTTTCTTCCTTGTAGGGGTCATCCTTACGAAGATACATGAAGATGGTCACGAACGGGGACTGACCGTTAGTGGTCATCAGGGTATTAATTTGATACTGGATGGTTTGGACACCTGCTGCAACTTCTTCACGGATTCGACTTTCCAACAGTTCACCTGTGTATCCCTTACGAATGAACTTTTCTTTGCTCCTATGCAAATACTTTCCAAGGTGGACGGTATCAACGGACTGCCCACCATACTGACAGGAAGCAACCTGTGCAATGATCTGTGTCATAACCGTACAAGCAACCTGAAACGATTTCGGGGAATCAATCATCTTTCCGTTGATGACTGTACCGTTGTCCAGCATATCGCCAATGTTGATCAGACAGCAGTTGTGGATGGGTTGAAGGAAATAGTCCGCATCATGGAAATGAAGAACACCTTCATCATGTGCTTTGGAAATGTGGTCAGGAAGTAACAGTCTGCGCGTCAGGTCACGGGACACGATACCTGCAATGTAATCATGTTGTGTACTTGCCATCTTGGTATTTTTATTGCTGTTTTCTTCAGCCATTTCCTTATTCTGATTGCGAATCAGTTTTAAAATGGATTCATCTGTGGTGTTGGACTTACGAACCATAGAACGTTTTTCACGGTACAACATAAATGCTTTTGCAACTTCATAAAATCCATTTGCCATCAGACAAACTTCAACTGCATCTTGAATATCTTCCACATTAACTTCAGATTCCATTCCTAAACGGATACTACTTGCAATGCACTTTACTTCTCCTTTAGGAATATGATGACCAACTTTGACTTCTGCACTTGCCTTCATAATGGCATCCACAATCTTCTGACTGTTAAAATCCACAACCGAACCATCACGTTTTACGACTTTTTCAATCATACACAAAACCCTTCTTTCATTTATAAACATTTCCTGATTTCTTGTGTCGGATCTGAATGCGTCCGACCAATTCAAATCCGGAAAGATCCAGAATACTTTTGATGATTGTCACAACTTTGTGTGCAGCTTCATCAATTGGTTGATTCCGAATCTTTTCTTCTTTCCGAACTTGTTTGATTGCTTCGTAGGCAGTAGGATCAGGACAACCGCTGCTGTTGAGCCAAGGTTTCCCGTTATTCCCCATAAGTCAGACCATCAAAAATCACGTCAAATGTATTTTTGAAATCGTCCAGAAGGGGTCTTGTGACTTCCAACATCTGCGGATGTGCTTTACCTGTACTGTTACAAGCACGAAGATTAAAGAAATGTTTCCATTCATCACAGTTGGCAGTCATAATCACTTCTGTCTTCAGACTGTTTGGAAGGACAGTTCTTGCCTTTTCAGGTGTCACACCGAATTCCATCATGGTCATATAAGTGTTTTCACATTCTTCCATTGCAGCCTTCCACAGTACCCATTCAGGGGATCCGAACGGGAAGAATTTAGGAATAATGAAGGTCAACTGATTTCCAAACTTGTCCTTGCTATAATTGCAATATCTGGTGGATTCCTGTGCAAAACTTGCAGGACGATGACGAACCAGTTCATGACTAACGCCACGGTCAACTACAAACCGAACAGTCACATCACAGTGGGTCAGAAATTCATTTTCCGTTTCCAGATCCTCAATACTAATGGGACGGATGGAACCGATGTTAAGAGAACGGAAAGTTTCATCCTGATATTCAGGGAACAGAACGGGGTTTTCATTAATGAAAGATTCAAAGCAATCAGGAATTCCAAACCATTCCATCATATATTTGAACAGGTTTCGCCATGCACGGACATTACCGGACATCAAAACACGGTCATCATGGGTAAAACGAACGAATGAATTGAAACCATGACTTGTACACAGTTCATTGATAACATCCTTCATGAAGCAATACACGCCATAGTCAATTTCAAAACAGAAGGAAGCGTGTTCCAACATTGCTTCATGTCCGCGCTTGATCAGATTGGAAACAAACTTGGGTGCAGAATCATCTGTGATATTTTCCGTGGACTTGTAGCAGGTACGCCCCACCATTTCAATCTTCTTCAGGACATCTTTTCCAATATCAATGTCAAGAATTTCTGCAAAGGGTTTGATTGCTATCATTTACATCACTACTTCCTTCCAAAAATCAGACGAACAATTTCCATCTGTCCACGAAGTTTTATGCATTCAGAATAAAGATCTTTATACTGACATTCAACCTCACGAAGTTTTAGTTTAAATTGTTCGTTCAAATCTACCAAACGATTATTTTCAGCAGTCAATCTTTTACATTCTGATTCGTAATCAGGCATACCACATTTCATAAGTTCCATAAAATCAATCCTTTCCAGTGGAACCAAAACCACCACGGTCTTCATCGTCCATGTAATCTACTTCCACAAACTTCACTTCAGGCATTTTCTTCATAATGCGGAACTGACAAATTCTGTCCCCCTTGAAGATGGTTGTGGATTTCATTGCAAGGGCAGGGAATCCCCAAACGTCATGTTCCCCACAATAGGATTCATCAATGATCCCCATGGAATTGGTCATCAGGATTCCCCATCTACGGAAGGTTGACGAACGGGGCAGGACGTGCGCTTCATATCCTTTAGGAAGTTTCATGGAAACACCAAGGGAAATGACTTTGTAATCACCTACATCCATGTCCACCCGTTCCGCTGCGTGAAGATCAATCCAATCACCGACAGGGATTTTTTCAATCTTCCCAAGGTCTTTGTCATGGTACTTGATTTTGATTTCAAGTACATCCGGTGTTTCAGTTTTCTTTTTCGGTGCCATTTTCAATGTCCCCTTTCAACATTTTGATTTCATGATTGATATACCAAATTGCCTTTTCCAAGTCCTGAATTTCTTCTTCAGGATCCTTAGAACCTGCACGGCATACATACTTGACAGCATTACCACGGTCAAAATTTAGTTTCTGATCCGCGATAAAATCAGCAACTTCAATCTTTCCCTTGTTATAATGGGAAGGATGATTGACGGGATCATTTGTGGATTCTTCACCTTCCCAAAGATCCGGATAAATACGATAATCAACCGAACCTGCTACAAAAGTGCGTCTACATCTAACACAAGGGTCTGCACCACTTTCTTCGTCTATATGAATACAGGTGGAACAACTTTTTTCTTTCATAAAACCTATCCTTTCACAAAAAGTCTGCACTTCTTACCATTCACCCTACGGTCAACAATTTTGAAATCAAAATGTTTCTTGACCTGTTTGGAAAATTCGCCGTTGGATAACGGTTGAAGGCTGTTGGAAAGACACCATTCGTTGTATCTGCGATATACAACACTGGTAACTTCATCTTCAATTTTGATTTCATCGTTTTCAGCTTCACGGAAGAAACCAATGATAGGATTGTTGGATTCTTCGTATTCAACCAGTTCTTCCTGCATAGCTTCATTTGTGGTATACTGGTTTGTTTCCAATACACGTTTTAAGCCTTGCAGACCAAGCTGAATCAGATATTCCATAGATTCCTGACACTGTACTTCCTTACCGATAAACGGTTTGAAATCGGGATCTGACGGACTGAATTTGGCATTGAACGGAACAATCACCAAACGTCTTAGAATGGCGTAACTGTCGCGCCCTTTACCGATACGGGGAATACTGTTGGCACTGAAGATCAGTTTACAATACGGATCAAAATCAAATTTGTCCTGTCCTTTGTATTCTGCATCCACCGTCTGACCTGTAATGACTTTTTTGAAATCTGCGGAATCCGTGACAAATTCATCTGAAATATCATCACCGATGTTTGCCAATTTTCCAAAAGTCATGACTGTGGAAAATCTGTCGTTCAGCTTCTTCAAATCCAAGACAGATCTGTTCTGTTTACCAATCAAACATTTCAGCGCATCCAAGAAAATTGACTTACCGTTTGAACCGGATCCCGTCAGAATAAACGCTTTACCACCTGCAAGGGCATTGGAACGATAGAAACAAGAACCAATCATTTCTTCCAGAAGATGACGAACATCGGTATCATGGACGGAAATGTTGTTTAAGATCTGGTCTGTCGTTTCAAAATAAGCATTCGGGTTCCAGTCCCATGGGATTTTGTTGGTGATGATAAAGTCAGGGGAAAACGGATGGAAGCTATCATCATCAATGTTGTAAACACCGTTTCTAAATGCGATATATTTTGGTGAACTTGCATCGTCATCTTCCCTGATCATGATGTCCAGATAGTCATAAACTTCTTTTCGTCTGGATCTGTTCAACGTGGGGATGTGCTGAATCATGACAGATTCAATGTTTTTGATTCCGTTGATATAGATTCCATCTTGGTACAGATGCAACTGATTGTTGATCCGCTTGATATGATGGTTGTTCTTCAGGAACACCGCGAATTTATCAAACAGGAATGACGTTCCTTTGAAGAACACAGGTTTTTGAAAAGCATCGTCACGAAGAATGATTTCCAGTTCACTTTCATCCAAAGGATCCTTCAGAACGAATCTGTTGATGATTCGTATTGTTTCCCGTGCTTCTTCAACCGTGAAGTCTGCTGACTGAAGTGTTAAAATGTAATTGAATAGACTTTGGTTTCTTCCATCACCCGCGTCCATCGTCAGGAATTCAGTAGAACCGCGAACCGGAAACAACCATTTTGGAACTTCTTCATATTCATGACCATCTTCAATGTCCCATTCAATGAATCGTTCTTTACCTTCAAACTTCAGAACTTCATAGGAATTTTTCACACCAACCTTGATGTCAGCAGTCAGACCGCATCCAAGGTTTGCGTGTGTGAAACACTTCTGAATTTGTCCATTCGTATTCTTGAACAGGAAGTGTTTTCCACGTGAAGTCTGATACACACGGCAGTTCAACTGAAGATGTTCTACGATATCCATCAGAAGTTCCGCCTGATCCCCATCGTCAATGTCGATTAAAACCGCATCATTTGCAAGAATTCCTGCATATTCATCAAGGGATTGAACCTGTTCCAAGGTCTTGAAATCAGTACGGTCTTTGAATTTTTCTATACACTTTTTGTTTTTCGTTTTAACAAAACCTTTGAAAAACAAGGTGTTTTCACCCCTTTTTCTTTAAACTTTCATAGCATTTTTCATGAAACCAGACGGTTTTTCTGCGTTTTGTCTTGGAAAATCCGCAACTTTTACCAGAAATGTGGTTTCCACAAATAATGCAAAATTTGATTTGTTCTTTCATACTGACACTCCAAAATCATTCAGGCGTTTGTTTGCCATATCAATGTAAAACTGCCTGTCTAAATGTGCAGGACATTTTACACCATCAATGGCATCATTCCACAGGAAGCAGCATTCAGGGGAATTTGCAACCTTTTCAGGTTTGTTTGTTCGCAAACTAACCTTTTTCAAGTCACCGTCAAGGGCATCCAAGGAAGCAAACACCCTGACACACTTTTCATTCAGGATCTTGCCGCCGTGCAGCAGGTGTTTATATTTACCGCCGATTTTCGTTACCATCTGAAATTCCTTCAACTGGTCACATTGATTGATGGTCTGTTCTACCGGAACACCCTTGACCATGTATTCCACCAGTGCTTTATTGACAATGGGAAAATCACCATAGTCCAGATCAGACAGTTTCTTTACATAGGCACCTTTGGATTTGTATTTTCCATCAGCGGAAACAACAATGTAATTGTTGACATCCTTCTGGAATACCTTCACATATTCGTCAAATTCCAGAATCAGTCCCGTCCGCTTTTCCCATTCATAGGAAAGATCATCAATCAGTTCATACCATTTGTTTGGATCCTGTCCGTCAGGCATCCGGATCAAAATACCATCCGTGTTGGACTGAATCAATTGACAGTGTGGTTCCAGTTTTTCAATCAGATCCAGAAGTAACAATTGACCATAAACACAAACCCTGTTTGCCTGTAAGGGATCATACAAACCGTTTCCCTTGTCTTTCATGACACCATATGTAGAATTCAAAACCAGTTTCAACGGTGCCTGAAGGGGATTCTTTTCCTTCTTGTACTTCAGACGTGTATGATAGATTTCTTCATACTTCTTTGGATCTTCCATGTTCCGTGAATGCAGATTGTAACGAATCATTAAAGACGGATACAGGGAAGCAACGTCCATATTCAGAAACAAACCGGAACCGTTGTACTTTTCCAAAGCACCGTGAACACCACCCCAACCGAACTGGTGGGGACACCCTGCAACTATCGTTTCAAGCTGCGTCTTTTCTTCTGTCTTGCGTCCTGCAATGGGTTTCTTGTAACACCTGTTTTCAGGATCCTTGTACCAGTCAAGAACGTTGGTGTATTTGTTCAGAACCAAAGTGTCAGGAAAATCAATGTCAAATTCGTCATCATGGGGTTTCTGCACTGCCTTCAGGATATATGCTGACAATTGTGCTTTGGTCTTTCCAATCAAGGACAGATCCAACGGTTTCCCTTCACAAGCAATCTTGACCAAACCCATGTGTGCATTGAAATCGTCAATACGCTTCAGAAATACCTTGATGGTTTCTTCCACGTCATGAAGGTTATATTTCAAAAGTTCCTGAATTTCTTCTTCAGTCAATTTTCGATTGATGTTGAAATCAATAGACGATTCCTTAATCATGGAACCCATACTTCCTTCAAACCACTTCAAACCACGGTCAACGTTACCCATGACATCATAATTATTCAGTGAAATATTCCTGAATAAAGATGAATACTTCCAACCTTCTTTTTCTTTAACAATGATCCATTCATTAACTTTCCAAGGGTCAAATCCAAGAAGAATTGCCTTCAGAATATACTGGTCATAGTGTCTGCAATTGAATCCAACCCAAATATCATTCTTGTTTTCTTCATAGAATCGTGACAGGTGGTCAGGATCATTGGCAATTTGTGTGACCTGTTTTTTGGAAGGATCAATCAATGTAACCGTCCAATCATATTTAAGTGTTTCGAAGTCATAGAAGATCACTTTGTTCACCCATCCTTTTCTGTCTTGTAACGGGGAAAACGATACAAAATGTACCGTTTTCCCCATTGATCACTTAATTTTCAAGTGCGAAAATTTCAGTGATTTCAAAGGTGTCAAAACCCTTCTTGGTCTGACCGTATGTAATTGCATATTCGAAGGAATCAGCAATCAGTTCATGAATGTCCATCAGCAGATTTGCATACTGTGCGTAAGACTTGAATTCAATAGGCGGCACTGCACAACCCTTGGTCAAAGAACGCAGGAATTCGTTGACAAGGTGGATCTGGAAGCCTTCTGTGATAACCTGATTCATGAAGATCAAGGATCCCTTGTATTCACCTTCACAAATCTTCATCCAGATAGAAACCATAGGCTTCTGCTTTTCCTTAGTTGCACGAAGTTCCATCTTTTCAATGGAAACTTCATACTTACCATGGGGAACTTCCTTGAAGTCACCGCCGCCATTCTGTGCAGCGTCCTGAATGTCCTTCTGAAGACCTTCCATATCAACGGCATTGTCCCACTGTGCAAAAATGTTCTTGTTTTCCATAATCAAATACTTCCTTTCAAAAATATAGGTTTAACTTATTCAGTTCTACGCTTGCGTCTACGGACGGGTTCAACACCATTATCCACGGTGTTTGTGTCGGTTTCTGCTGCATTTTCTGCGGCAGGTGCAACTTCTTCAGAAGGAACAACTTCCGGTTCAGAAGTGACTTCAGAAGGTGTCTGTGTGACTTCCACAGGCGTTTCTGTGACTTTCACAGGGGTTTCCGTAACAGATGCAATATTTGCGTTTGCTTCTGCGTACAGGTCACAGAATGCGTTATAATCAAGGGGAATTTCCGCAGCTTTGAATTTCAGTCTGCCACCGCCAAAGATGACTTCATTGGTTTTGAATGACAGGGTGTAATTCTTATCTTCCGCAATACAACGTGCAACAATGTCAACCATACCTGCAACCTTGTTTGCAATCTTTTCATTGATATTAGGTGCAATCTTCGTGATTTTGTCACCACCCTTTTTGGTGATGTCCTTACCTGTATCAAGGTGGGAAATCAGGACAATGTTTTCATAATCCAGATTCATCAGGCGTTTCAAAGCAGACAGGAATTCGGTTCTTACGATGTCGTATGCCTTGAAGCTATCGTCAGATTCATGATCCCATCCACGTTCATTGCACACAAAACGTCTGCAATATTCATAGACATCTTCCAGAAGGTCAACAACAATGGTTTTGAAGGTGTTTTCCTTCAGTTCCAGTTCAGCAATGACATCTTTGAAGGTTTCCCACGCCATCTTACGTTCTGTCATTCGTCCGTTCTTTTTCACTTCATCCTTGATGTGAATATACGGGGCATCAACAAACTTGATGTTGCCATCCGTGTTTAACATCAGGGGATCAGGAAAATGGTTTGCAAAAGTGGTCTTGCCGCTGAACGGGGAACCATAGATCCATACAACCTTTTTGGTTGTGGTTTCAAGGTTTCTGCGTTCGTTTTTTGGTAACAACATAAAATCTTCTCCTTTTTCACAAAATGCTTGATATTCACAGTACCTGCAAAGGAAACCTGTGTTCTTGGGATATGTGTCAGCTTCCAACATGGATTTGGTACCAAGCAGGAAGCGAATCACCTTGTTTGGGTCATACGGAATCGGAACCAGTTCTGGTTCAAGCGTTTCCAGATCCATCAACAACCGCTGTCTGTATGAAGTCAGATCCTCGCCCTTGATCTGCTTACATTTCGACTTGGGAACCATCAGAAAATACATATTCCGAATGATGCACAAAGGGTTGTTTTTTTCAAAGAAATACTTATATAGATGAAGCTGATCAGAATCCAGATAGTTCTGTTTGTTGTTGGAATACTTGAAATCATAGATGTCATAGATTTCAAAACCTTCAACAGAATCAATAGGAACCAGAAGGTCAATGAATCCTTTGAAATCAGGATCATCAATCAGAACTTCGTGCTGTCCTTCCGGAAGCATCTTCATTGCTTTTGGAATCATGGCTTCCAATTTGATTGCTTCATTGATGTGTTCATCCGTGATGATGGGATAGTTGGTATAATATTGCTGAATGGCTTCTTCCACGCCGATTTCCAAACCTGTATGAAGGGCAGTTCCCAAATATAAAGCGTTGTCAGGCTTGTCATCAGGAATGGTCTTCAGTTCATCCAGATAGCGCAGTTTGAACTTTCGTGGACATTGTTCAAAGGTGCTTACCCTACTGTGGGAAACCTGCATCACTTCACCCACCTTTCATTGATTTCAGCGGCAATTTTCCACGCTTCCACATCCTGACCGTCATTCAGAAACTTGATCATGTGTTGGAACCGTTCAAACTGATCAGGGTACAGAATCACACCAATTCCGTTTGCACCGATGATTTTGTTGATGTTCCATTTCTGAAGTTCAGAAGGTTTTCCATTCTGCGCTTTCACTTCAACAGCTATAAAATAACTGTTGCAACAGCAAAGAATGTCAGGAATTCCGCTTTTGGTATAGGCGTTAGCAAAGAACTTGACAAACCAACAACCTTCATCTTCAAGAAACTTCTTCAGACGATTTTCAAAGTTTTTTTCTGCTGCCATCAGGAATCACCGTCCAATTCATTCCATGCTTTTGCAGCTTCTTCAACGGTGTTGTATTTATCCGTTTTCGTCCAACAATCCCCATTACATTCATAAAAGAATTTATCCTTCCTTTTATAGCATTTTGGGGATCCACCGCATTTTGGACAAGGTTTCATTTCAGGGGTCATGTGTGCTTCACCGCTTCTTCACGGGTAATGTAGTGATGAATTCCGGTGGAACACTCAACCCAACGATTTTCATTAAAATCATTCACTTCCACCGTTTCACCGATCTTATAAAGAAAACTATGATCCCAATCACTTGTTACACAATCGACATCCACCGCAGTACCATCCGGTTTTGTGATACTCACAACAATTGCTTTACTTGCGCGGCATTTGCGACTTGTAGCAGACGAACGCTTTGCATCTGACGGAATCAACAATTCAACAATCAGACCACCTGCCTTTTTGAATGCCGTATAGGATCCACATTCCGGACACTGCAACTGATAAAATGCAGTCATAATATTCCAATACGTTTGGTCAAGGTTTGCACCAGACAGGTCTGCACCATACAGGTTTGCACTACGCAGGTCTGCACCAGACAGGTTTGCACTACGCAGGTCTGCACCATACAGGTCTGCACCATACAGGTTTGCACTACGCAGGTCTGCACCAGACAGGTTTGCACCAGACAGGTTTGCACTACGCAGGTCTGCACCAGACAGGTTTGCACCAGACAGGTTTGCACTACGCAGGTTTGCTTTTTCTCCGTCCGGTTCATTTTTTAACCATGCCAAATGCTTTTTCAAAATACCTTTCAAAAGTTTCCCATCCATTTTTGAAACTCCTTTACTTCAGTCCACTTCAATTGGGGTTCTTGCTTCACGCAGACAATAATCACAGTACCATTCGCCATGTAACAATACTGCACATTCCTGTTGGATGTGTTCGCCGCATTCTTCACAGCATGGTAATTGTTGCAATCGTTTTTCCTGATCCCTATCGTGATTTTCAAAATCAACAACAGGATTATCTGTGTAATACATCTTTTACCCATCCTTTCTATTTAGTTGTATCAGCAGGTTCAAACAAGTCATCCGTCAGTTCTTTCCGGATGTTCAGATTCGGAAGAATTTCTTGATCTTCAATACTGTTCTGACAAATCAGGATATAATAAAAACATGGTTTGTCCTGACCGATTCTGTGAATGCGCTTCTTGGACTGTTCAAACAGTTCTGCTTCTTCCGTCAGACTGAAATACACAATTTTGTTTGCCTTCTGAAGATTCAAACCCATGGCACCTGCTTGATATTGCACAAAGGTCACACTGTTGGATTCTTCTTCATATGCAGTTAAATCTTTGACTGAACCATTCACGATGGAATAAGGTCTGTCAAGGCTCTTACAAACAGATTTAAGTTTTGTCAGTTCACAATTGAAATTATAGAAAACTATCAATCTATCCTGTGTTGATTCCAGAAGGTCTTCAAACGCTTGAATCTTATTAGGATTGTATGCCGTGCAAAGTTGCCGTTGATACAGTCTGTATGCCAGAAGGGAATCACCGACAAATTCAAGTCCATTGAATACAACAAAACGGTCACGTTTGAATCTCTTGTATTCCTTTGTGACGGGAACATTCACCATAATGAAATTCTGTTCCGGAAGGTCAAATACATCTTCTGTTTTCATGAATACCGCACCGTGTTCACGCATTTTCTGCTTCAGACGTTCCGTGTTCTTGTACGGATCATCTTTGTTCACGATGTTACGCGGAACACCACCAATGAAGATCTTCTTCCAATTGACATAATGGGAATTGTACAGTTTTTCACCGATGTCCCATCCAAGCAGCTTCATCTGTGTCCACAGATTTTCATACTTGCCGCCCGTAGGTGTACCGGAAAGAAGAATGACGTTTGTGGGTTTCAGCTTCATAATGAATTTGGAACGGTTACTTTTCGGATTCTGGATCAGGGACGATTCATCAAGAATCAAAGTGAAATTATTCAAATTCAAGAACTGTTTCCTTCTCCAAATCAGGTCATAGTTGATGACACCAACTATGGGACTTGGGTCTGAATCGCCCAACGCCTTTATGAACCATTCAAGTTCCTTTTGGTTGGTCAAGTCATAAATCATCCAACAATGATTGTTGGCATAATTCATGACCATGTGATCAATCCAGTCCTGAACCTTGGACTTCTGACAAACCACCAGATTCACACGGGAACCCATTTTGACCGCTTTTTCCGCGCCTACGAAGGTTTTTCCAAGTCCCACCTACATATCAAGATAATACGCAACCCTGTTCATTCCTGCGGTCTGTTCCAGTGCAGTTTCCTGATGTGGGAAAAGTTTTATCTTGGACATTTGGCAACACCACCTTTCACATTTGGAAGATTAGAAATGTACCTTCCAAGTGCAATGCAATATTGAATGTTTTCCTTCTGTGTACACCACTGAAGATTTTCAACAGAATTGTTGGTAACATCACAATCAAGATGATTGATGTTTGGTTTTCCTTCAGGGTTCGGAAGAAATGCTTCTGCAACCAGACGATGAACATACTTTTTGAAACACTTTCCAGAAAGGTCATACAAGTTTACTTTTCTGTAACCTGCTTCATTGGGATAATCCTTCAGTTGTCGGATCCGCCTTGAAGATGTTTTCAAGATAGAAAATACGTTCCCTTGATCATCAACTTCATACAAACCTTCAAACCCTTTTACGGCAACACGATTCCTGCCTTCTGTGGCGTTTAGTGCGTCTATCTGATGTGGAAACAGTTTCATGCATTCCATCCTTTCATAATAAGGAACAGATTCCACGAATGGTGGACAGGATTGAAAGAAATGTTGTCCGCAATGATGTCAATATACGAAGCAGCGAACCACACGATCAGAAGAAAAAGAACCGCATAATATAAAACTTTCAGAACTTTCATGATACACCTTCCTGTTGCATCCTTATGTATGAATTGCTGATGATCTTGGAAACCTTATCGAGGATTTCTTTTACTTTGTTTGGATCTGTTATCACATAATCTGTGCGGATAGTAACCGTGTACTTGTTCGGCATATTCTTTCTCCTTAACTAGTCGCGTTAATGCGACTTTTTAACCAAAAAAAATATCTATTGCTTCATCATCAGTCAAATTAAGTTCATCCTTAATTTTCTGTGCATCACCAACCGTGATTTTTTCACCTTCGTTAAGTTTTCTGTAGAGGGTGGATTTGTCAACACCAATCTTGGCAGCAAGGTTTTCCACGTTGTAACCGTGTTCTACCATCTTACCTTTTAACTTTCGGACGTTCATATTCATTTTCCTTTCTATGTTTTTGTCGCATCATATGCGACTACTTGAATTATACCGCTTTTTTCTCGAAAGTCAACATTGGATTCGCATAAAAGCGATTATTTACAATTTGTTCATATTTTATTGTTGTAAATTTGCGACTATTTTATTATAATGTAATAAAGTTAAGGTGGTGACAAAAATGACAGTAGGACAGCGGATCAAAGAAAGACGAAAAGAAATGAAAATATCTGCGGACGAACTTGGAAAAAGAATCGGTAAAAACAGGGCAACAGTTTTTAGATATGAAAATGGTGATATTGAAAAATTACCACTTGATGTTTTAGAACCTATCGCAAACGCATTGGATACCACACCGCAGTTTCTTATGGGATGGGAAGACAAAAAGAATACCACCGCTGAAAATAGCAGTGGTATGAGTGAAGCTAAACAGAAGTTGCTTGCTCTTGCGGAAGAATGTTCGGATGAAGAAGTATCAAGACTTCTTCAGATGATGGAACTGTTTTTAGGAAAGAAATAAACGCTTCTGCTTCTTCATTAGTAAGATTTGTTATGTAGTGAATCAATTTTTCTCTGTCGGTCATTTAGCATTCTCCTTTCAAACGAAACAAGTGTTCCTTGATGTGAATTATACATTCTGACCTTTGTTGAAAAAAGCAGAAAATAGTTCCTTCACAAAATTTTCACAATTGTGACCTGCAAAATGATTTCATAAATTATGACATTATTTTACATTTGCAACAATGTAAAATCAATACCCAACTTTGTCTGTTTACCACCCAACTTTGTCTGTAAAAGCGGACAAGGATGTCATTAAAAGAAACAAACTTATAATACAGAAAGGACAAGTTTGACAATTATGTGGTTAGATAATCTTCAAGAATTAAAGAAAAAGACAGGAATGTCAGCAAAACAGATAGCAGAAAAGACATCGTTGCCAGAAAGGACTGTTGTTCGTATCTTTTCCGGTGAAACCGATCATCCATATGCGGACACACTTGACATCATTGTCAAGGCCCTTGGTTATGATCTTGGTGACATCTTTGCTGACACAGGTGTAATTGTTGCTACCACGGAACTTGTTGAAATAAAAGAAAGTGTCGATGTTGTTGAAGCGGAACGTGATTTGACCATCGTTGAAAATGATATGTTGAAGGCAAAAGTTGCGGCTTTGTCAACAGAAATAGAACTTTTGAAGAAGGAACTGCAACACAAAGACGAATTACTTGCATTGCATAATTATTATAAGTCCGTAATAAGTGGGATGTCGAAAGACCGCGAAGAAATAAGTTCACGGTAAAACCCTTTAAAACACTGGATTGTTCAAGGTGTTCAAGGTGTTCAAGGTGTTTCTATTATTATATATTTTTTTATTTCGAAAAAAAAAATACTGAACGTGAATGTGACTATACATCTATAAAAAATAAAAATATATAAATATATAAAATACCTTGGACACGTTGAACAGGTGGAACAAAATCATCTGTTGAGCGTGTCCAAGGTGGATACAATACATCTGAAAGAAGTGAATGAAAATGGAACTATACGTTATGTACCTGCGAAAATCGCAGATGGACAGGGACTTTGAAGAATTGTCTGTGGAAGAAACACTAAAACGACATGAAGTAACACTAAAAGAATTCTGTGAAAGAAACAATCTGATGGTGGATGTGGTTCTGAAGGAAGTCGTTTCAGGTGAAGCATTATCATCCAGACCACAAATGATGAAGGTGTTGGAACTGGTCAATACGGGGAAATACGCAGGTGTTATTTGTATGGATATTGACCGCCTTTCCCGTGGATCATCCGTTGATTCGGGTTATATCATGCAGATTCTTCAACTGAATGATTGTAAGATTGTCACACCAAACAAAACGTATGACCTTTTAAATGAAACGGATGAACAGTTTGCAGATATGAAGTTTATGTTCTCCCGTTATGAACTTTCTACAATCCGCAAACGTCTGATTACAGGACGTAACACGTCAGTTAAAGAAGGACGTTTCATGGGTTCTACGGCACCGTATGGTTATAAGATTATTAAACTCAAAGGTGAAAAAGGAAATACGTTAGAAGTTATTCCTGAAGAAGCAAAGGTTGTCCGTATGATTTTTGACTGGTACACACAAGAAGGTCTTGGTATAGGTCAGATTGCAGAAAAATTGACTAACCTTCACATCAAACCAAGAAAAGTGAAAGAATGGTCACCGGAAGTTGTACGAAAGATATTAATCAACGAACATTACATTGGAAAATTACCATGGAAGAAACACGTTGTAGGTAAGAAGTTTGTTGATGGTCAACTGACTAAGAAAAGATATGTGAATAAAGAATATGAAATCCATGATGGTAGACAGGAAGCCATTATATCAGAAGAACAATTTGAATTAGCACAGCAGGTGCGACAAGACAACAACACCCGTCCAGTAAAAGTTGATTTTGAAGTAGCAAACCCATTTGGTGGATTGTTACATTGTGGACACTGCGGAACTAAAATGAAAAGGGTAACACCATCAAAAAAGAATCCAAACGCAAAACCACGTTTTAAATGTGGTAGGTCAAAAAGATGTGGATGTAAATCTCATTATATGGATGAAGTTGAAAAAGCCATTGTAAGTGAAATGAAAGAATGGTTAGCAGGATATATCATACAGTTAGAACAAAATGAAGTCCACAAAGATGACGGATTGGAATTGTCTTTAGAAATATTGAAAAATCGTCTGGAAGACCTGTTTGAACAGCAAGATGCTATTTGTGATCTACATGAAAAGAAGGAATATTCAGATAGATTATTCCAACGAAGAAATGCGGCAATTGAAGCTGAAATTGATCAAGTGGAATCTGATATTGATGAACTGGAACAGAAACTTTCTGAACAGAAAGAAGAAGCTGACATCAAATCAAGTATCATCCCAACATCACAATATCTGTTGGACAATTATGACAATTTAACACCAAAAGAAAAAAATGATATCTGGAAGTTGATTTTGCACAGAGTAGATTACACAAAGACTGAAACAGGAAAAGAATTTAGCATCACAATTTATCCGAAACTATCTCACAAACCCTTATAAATCAACGGATTGTATATTTTTATCTTTAATGGGTATCATGACACTTCCCATGTATGGTTGGTGTTATGATACCCATACCAACACTATATTTACTAAAAAGGATGATACCAATGAACCTACAGGACAAACTTCAAAAAGTAGAAAAGATGATTAATGCACTACAAAAAGAAAATGGTGTTAATCAGCGCATATTATTAAATATGTATATCGAAAAAAGAAACGAACTAAAAGATAAACTGAAAAAATAACACTTAAGGAATCGGATCCATTTCCGGTTCCTTTTCTTTTTGTGCAAACTGTATAACACATGGGTTATATTTTCATATATTCTGCGAATATCTTTTATCTAACCCATGTGTTATAATATAATTGTCAAGAGGGAAAACCGATTGACAGAAAGGCGGTTTATATAGATGAAAAACAAAAAACACGAGGTAAACAAAATGAGCGACAAACAAACGGCATCGCTGATCGAAGCAATCAAAATCATAAACGAATTAACAAATGATCCAGAGAAATTAAAAAACGCTCTGGATAGAATCCAAAGCGTTTTGAAGAACCCCAAGTAATAACCACAAAACAAGGGATGAGCGGTAAAACCGCCGCCGCTCTTCCCTCAAATTATATCAGGCGGGAATAAAAAAGTCAAGATATAAAGAAAGGATGAAGTGAAATGAACGCACTGATTGACGCACTGAAAGCACTTGGAATCACGTCTGAAACAGTGCGTGTAATTGCACCTGAAAACCGCAACGTGTGGATTGTGGTGGTCAATAACGAATACTTTGGTTTATGGGATTACACCCGTAATACCTTTGTTGAATAAAGAAAGGATGAATCAAATGAAAACCACAACAGAAGGTAAAGTAAGGGTTTCCGCTTATCACGTTTGGTTTCAATATCTAAACGCACCGATTTGTTTAGATGTTGAAGCATATTCAGCACAGGAAGTAGTCAATCAAATTCGTGAACTGTATGGTGCAGAAGTTACCACAATAACGAAAGTTGCAAAGGTGGTGAACAATTGGAAATGACCAGTGAAGCACAGAAAAAAGCAGTCAAGAAGTACAAGGAAAAAATGAAGCGGATGACCGTTGAATTTTATCCGTCTGAAATGGACTTGTATGAACACGTTCAGCAGCAACCGAAAAAACAAACCTATATTAAAGATCTGATTCGCGCAGACATGAAGAAATGAATGAAGATGGACAGCCGCAACGGTTGTCCATCTTTTATTATTGACAAATACCAAATTTTGTGATATATACTGAACCAAGAAAGGGTGATATTTTATGTTCGGATTCAAGAAAAAAGAAATGAATTATACTATTATCATGCACTATGAAGGACTGCCAAATTTCAAGCAAGATTTCCCATGCACAGCCACACTGGAAGATGATTGTATTGTTTTTGTAGAAAGTGACGGCAGTACCGCAAAACTTCCATACGGTCAAATCAGGACAATTGACGAAATGACAGAAGCGAACTTCATGTTGAAATATCACAACGATAAAGCCAAAACCAAACAAGGAACAGTCTGGTTCCGCGTTATTACATATGTAAGTTCCGCAGGTGAAGAAAAATATATTGCTTTGTGGAATGTCGATTTCAAAATAGAAAAATTCTTTAATCAGTTGAAAGAACGAATCAATAAAGAACCGTCTGAAATTACTTTATAAAATGCAAAAAGAGGGGAACCATTACAGTTCCCCTCTTTTTCATTTCATAGCTTTTGCAAGTTTGATTATAAGATCATTTGCATATTGGTATTTCATCAAATGATCTATTGAACCATCTTCAAGTTTCGCTTTGGTTTGAACCGTTTTCTTTGCGGATGCAATTTCCGCTGCGGAATAAGTTACAGGTTTTGTTGTGCTTACAAACCCATTTCGGTTTGATTTCTTGATCAGTGTCGGATAATCTACAAGCATATAATTTTGATCCACCGTCTGACCTGCAATTTTGGTTGAACGAATCATGTTTGTTTCACCGCCGAATTGCCACATACCATAGTCACTGGAATATGTACAATTCTTTGACCATTGTGCAATCCAGTGTGCATATTTCGCAAGTGCGGAATCATTCACTTCCGTTTTAAAGGTATTAAGGGAAGCATAAATTCCCACAAAATATCCTTTACTTTCAAGATAGTCACACCATGCTTTTACAATGTCGGTCAGTGCAGATTTCCCCAACGCAAGCTGAACTTTATCTTCCACATCAATATAAATGGGAAGTTCAAACTGTCTGCCCTTCAGAACGTTATTATAAAGCGTTTCAGCTTCTTTTTTCGCTTGAGCAACAGTAGTAGCCATGGAATACTGATATACGCCCACAGGGATTCCTAACGCCTTACAAGACGTATAGTAAGTGTCAAATTTTACATCCTTACTATTTGAATATGCACCGCGCAAAATCACAAATTCTACGCCTTCAGACTTTGCTTTTTGGAAGTCAAAATTACCCTGCCACTTTGAAACATCAATTCCGAATTTCTTCATTCGGAATCACCGTCCAATACATCCACAGCTTCCTGTACTTCAATGATGGCGTTTTTTACGCCCTCTGCATCCACTTTACCTTCCGTGATAATGTAAGTCACCACACTGATCAAAGTGGTCACAGCACCTGCCACAGTGCCAATTTCTGTGGTTTCAATACCAAACGCCATTGCAACACCTGTGACAACACCCGCAATTGCCATCCACAATTTTCTGGATGTCAATTTCTGAAGAATGTTATTCATGAAAATCTTCTCCTTTCACGTCATTGTAAATTTCGGATCCGTACTTTTTCCGCAATTTGATTTCATTTTCCTTTTTCGCTTTGGAATAGTAAAATCCCGCTGCGGTACCATATGCGGCGAATGCGGCAGGAATCAGATACACCAAAGGATCAAGGTTTTCAGTTTTGTATACCATGTATACGGTGAATGCCGTGATTGCAATAACCACGGCACCCGTAAACATCATAATGACCTTTGAAAATTCAAACTTTTTCAAGTGACAACTTCCCATTCCTGTACTTCTTTATAGATCTTGTCAATGAATGAATTGCCTTTCAATGATTTGTATGCTTCATACAGATATACGAAATTTTCATATTCGTACTGACGAATGATCTTTTGTTCCCTGTTGTGATAGTAGATCTGAAGCATATCACTTCTCAACTGACACTTCATGCCGTTTTTGATCTTCTGGATACTGATGATAACGGGGATGATGACACCGAGAAGAATTGTGATTTCACCAATTAAGGTGACAATTTGCGTCAAGTGCGTCATGCGTCCACCGTCACTTTCTCCCATCCCTGCTGATAGGCAGAAGGTGCATGAACATTGTTATCCATCTTGGAACGGAAGGTTTCATCATTTTCCGTGCAGCAGTTACCCGTCATATAAGGGGAAGTGGAAATTGCAACGAAGGGTAATGCATGGGCAGGATCATTCGACCAGACGAAACCGAACTGTGCGGGAAGTTCTTCCGGTTCCTGTGTGAAAATGTTGCTGTCATAGTTCTGGATCAGACGAACCACACGACCTGCGGAAGACTTACAAACAAAACCGTCAGTCAGTCCCGCCTTACGTTCAAGCATATTCATTTTCTTGACTGCTGCTTTGAAATCAGGAATATACATGGATTCCCCATTCAGTTCCGTTCCTGTCATTTCTGCGGAACGGGTCTGCACGGATTGCGCCGCAAGTTTACCGGAACGTTTCATGGTTTCCAAGACAAATTCTTTGTTGGTCATCATACTTCATTCACCCCTTCTGCAATTGCTGCCGCCATCGTATCCCATGTAACATCATCTGTTTCCGGTTCCACGGGTTCAGGTTCGTCAGGATGTTCTGCAATGTAAGCATTCAACGCTTCATGATTGACTTCCATCGCCGTGACGGTATCGTCTTCTACCGTGATGGTGACGAATCCTGCGGGGCTTGTAGAATAGAACACCTTCACAAATTCATCGGGACACCATGCGTATCCTTCAGGGGGAGTGAGATTATCCCATGTCTGCAAAGGCGGTCTTGCACCGCTTTCATATGCTTCAAGTAAAATGATTTTCATGGTTTACACCCCCATTGCGAAATACTTGTACACCTGTCCAGATGTGTTCAACTGTTTTTTTCGATTATCGACGTTGTCGCTTCCGTTTTGATACCAAGATACGGTGTTACCATCGACTTTCGCACACTGTCCTGTGGCTGATGCGAGTGCTCCATACGTTTCTTTCATAAGATAGGCGTAATTCTGATATGTCGAGGTGAGCGTTCCCGCATAAATAATAATTCTTGCGGTGTATCCGTCCGACTGGTATCCCTCTATGAATACAATTACAGGCTTGAACGGAAGCGTGATTGAGTTTGCTACACTCGCACTTCCCGCTTTTCCCGTACCCGTGTATTGACCTGTTGCGATTTTTGCAGTACCCATCGAAGCAAGAAGTGTATCAAGACCACTTGTAATATCACTTGCGTCATGTTTGTGATCACTTTCTGAATACGTGACATTCTTCGTGCTTTGCAAACTCATAGTTCCTGTACTATTGTCGAAGTAGGTGTTGCCAACCAGAATGTTGTTTTTGGGTGTGGTTCCAACGTAGATGGCGAAATTACCGTTGCCGTTGCAGGTGTTTCCGCTAATGATGTTGTTGTCACCGCGTGTGATATAAATACCGCACTGTGCGTTGTAATTGAAAACGTTACCTACAATACAGGATTCATTGCAGTTCTGAAATTTGATACCACTATCACCGGAATTTTCAACCACATTATTGTTGATCACCACATCTTCTACGTTGTACAGATATACACCCGCAGACTGTGCTTCTTCGATGCGGTTATTTGTAACAGTAGTTTTGGTGCAATCGGACAGATACAGACCTTGGAAACAATTCTGGATGATGTTGTTGTGAATGGTATGGTAGTTACCGATAGCATAGATACCATCACCCGTACAATTTACAATGGTATTGTCTGCAATCGTGCAGTTATCACCATTGTAAAGGTTGATTGCACTGTTTGCTGTGTAAGTACCGTTCATGCAATCAAAATACAGATTTCTGACGGTACAGAAAGAATTTTTGATCAGAACAAGTCCCTGTTCAGGATCATATTCGTCATCATTAAAGGCGCGGATAATTTTGGTGTTTGCACCATTGCCCGTCAAGGTGATTCCGTCTTTGTCCATCAGGATTTTGCTTGACAGGTGATAAACACCGTCCAGAAGGACAACTTCACCGCCCGTACTACGCAGTGTCTGAATTGCAGTATTGATTTCCACTTCATCGGCAGTACCGTCACAAAGGAAGTCACAGTCTGAAGCAGTCCAACCATACTGACTGGAACCAATACTGAACCGTACTGTGCGTTTCCCACTACCGCCGCCGACACCTTCAGGGAAGATGTCACCTGCAAGTTTTCCGGTTGCGTCCAGTGCAGCAACACCACCCGCCTTGCCTTTTTCCGATGTCGGAATATAGTCCATTTGGGGAAGCTGTTCCTGAAGAACCTTTCCGTCTTCACCCAACATGGCGCGTTTTGCAAGTTCTCCATCAATGACATCCATATTGGAATTGTGTTCATTGATGTCATAAAATTCTTCAGGAAGCGGTTTTCTAAGATTATAGTTTGTTGTAAAATTAGGCATCAATCAAAACCTCATTTCTAATATGTTCATGCGTATGTGCAGCAAGATCCATGTGACGCAATAAACCAACAATTCTGTGCGGATTATACATCACACTGACATACTGTGTCATATTGGCAGGAATCATGGTTTTCAAAAGTTTTTGTACTTCACCGAGATTGTTGTGATTGCCAACCGCAAGACCAATTTCAATATGGTATTTGTTTGCCTGAAGATCAATGACAAATCCATCAGCACCACACAAAGCGGTCAGCATTTCTTTCAATCGGTTCAGTGTATATGGAAGTTCCTGATTCAGACGGGTTAGAATACGGAACTTCCGTTCATCCAATGTGTCCGTTGCTTTTGGGGAAATACGAAGCATATTTTCCCACCGCATTACACCGTATTCTGTTGCATCCAGAATGAATTGGTCTGCAAGTGCTTTTTCCACAGTAGACCAAAGTGCATCAATTTCCGGTTGTTCCGTCTGCATGATTGCTTTGATTTCCAGATATTCCTGCATATAGTGCGGAAGATAGTCAATCAAAAATCTATCATTCGCCATTCACAGTCCCCCTTACAGGAACCTGATTCCATTGCAAAAACAGGTTTGAAGAAACACCGTTGATTGTAGTACCTTCAATGTCAATGACGGCTTCACAATCAAGAATTCTGGATTCCAATTGACTGATACGCACAAACAGATTTTCGGAATCTGCCCACTGTTCACGGATTTCCAGAAGATATTTTTCAATGGCATCTGTGATATACGGTTTAGCAGATGTCCAATTCCATCCTTCACGATAGGTCAGATTGGTCACGATGTTTACCGTAGTTCCTTCGACACCTTCAACTGTCACGACATGACCGATGGGTGCAAAACCATACCCAAGACCTTCATGGGGATAGGGATCCGCAGCATCCTTGACCATCTGAACCATTTCTTCAGACGGTACATCAAATGTACTGTCAAGGAATGTGATTTTAACGGTACCACCGCCATTCCACACAGGTGTGATTTTCACACCACCGATTCCCTGAAGTTCATTGACCTTTTCCATATAGTCCGCGATATTACCACCGTATGCCTGTGAATCAAGGCTTGCAAGGTAACGTTTGCGGAAACTTTCTACATCTTCATCATCTTCAGCAGGAATCAACAGTTCCGTCAGATTCGCCGTTTGCATACCGTCAACATAGTCAATGGGGATCAGGATTCCAAGATGTCTGTTACCTTCCGTTCCTGCGGTTTCACATTGCATCTGGTAAATACCATCTTCCATCTTTTCTGTGACAATATAGTTCAGCTTATCGCAGGAAAAACGGGTTCCAATGGGGATGTCAAGGGTAACAGGTGTGAATTCACCTTTCAGAATGGCATGGGTTGCTAAAATCTGATACATACCACGTTCCGCAGCACGTTTCTTCAGATAAAACAGGGAAGCGGTATCAGCAAAGGTTTCCTTCAAAATAACATCCAACTGGATATAAAGATTTTGAAGTTCCACCGCAGCAGGTGCAATGGCATCCCAAATGACGGATCCTTCCCGTTTATCCATGAAAGACGGTACCCGCGCAAGCGCACGTTCCATGATCACATCAAACGTTATATTTTCATACATCAGATATTCACCACCATTTCTTCATTCAGATCACCAAAAATGGTGTGGACGGTAAACTTCACCGCAACCACACCGCGTTTGGGAAAATCAAATTCAAAATTGTCCACCGCTGTGATCCTGTCATCATAAAGAAGTGCTTCCTGCACCCTTCTTTCGATTTCAGGACACACATACCGGATGGGTTGACCAAACAGATCTTCCAGTTCAATTCCGTAGTTCCACGAATAAATGATATAAGCATATCGTTCTGTATTCAGAATTTTGAAGATGGTCTGTTTGATTGCTTCCAGATTGTCACAGGTTGCAACGATTCTGTCACTGTCCAGAATCATTCTGTGCTGCTTGGAAGGCATTGTGACCACCGTAAGATCTGTGGTCAAAACTTGGTTTCCGCTTGGAATCATTCAGATCACCCCTTTCCGATTCGATCCAAAACAACATACTTCTGTCCACCTGAAATCTGCATCAGAATCACTTCTTCACCCGATTTCAATTCATTGTATACAAGGAACTTCTTTCTTCCTTCATACCTGTGATTGTGGGATGAAAACGAAGCGTCACCGGAACCACCTGATGTGGATTCCGTCAGATGGAAATATGGTTCTTTGTTCAAGGACGGTTCCACTTCAATTTCATGTTTCGTGACATTCCTTGCAAGAACCAACTGTTTACTTGTCAGAATCAACTTCTGATCTACTTTAATTTTCAAAGGGGATTCACTGATTACAGTACCGAAAACCATGTTTGCAGGTTTGGAAGCATTCACCGCTTCCACCGCTGCCTTTTTCATGACCTTCACAAAATCGTCATAGTTAAACAACGAATTCACCCCCGCGCAGAACCAGATTCATCAGATGTTGATCATTATTGAAGGTGTGTGTTGCCTTTTCGACCAACAGATAATTGGATACCTGTATATCACCAAGATACAACTGCACAATAACCATGGTTCCTGCGCGACACCGCACATCACCAAAGCAATTGTTGACCTTCAGATTTCTGGTCTTTTTGTTGTACAGTTTCAAAAGGGCATCCGCTTTGGATTGACCGTTTTCACCCTTCTGCAACTTCTCATAATACTGAAGCACACCCCATTGATTTTCATTTGCAGAATCCTTTGCAATGTAAACTTCACGTTCACCCGCTTCTTCATTGTCATAGGTCAGTTTGATTCTGTCGTACGTCTGATCATCAATACTGGACGTATAATCAAAATCTTCCGCTACATCTTCATTGATCAGAAGATCCAGTTTCATGGACGCAATGTTTTGAAGTGTGAGTTTTCCAAAATCGTCATACAGACAGTAAAGTTCACCCTTGTGTTGAAGTTCCAGATCCAGTGCATTCTGAACGATGTCAAATAAACTTTGATTGTCTTCCACACGGGATTCAATCACATAACTAGTTCCTTCGATTTTTCCAAGGTTCAGGTTGAAGTCATTTGCAATCATGGAAATGATCTGTGAAGCGGTTTTGTTTTCATACACATAGGTGTCTTTGTTCTTCAGGTATCGCAGTTGGTCATATGCAGTCACTTCAATGTGATGTTCCTTGTTGCGCTTCTTTTTGAATACAAATCCAAAGAAGACGTTTTTACCGTCCACCTTCATCCGAACCGCGTCACCTTCCTGAAAGGAAATGTCCTGATCCTTGACAACTGTGAATTTTAATATGGAAGGGGATCCGCAACGTTCTGTTGTCCATTGGATCCCTTCTTCCACAAGTGGATGATACAGTTTCCCATTGTGACTGATTAAAAGTTCAACGTTCATACCGTCACCACTTTCACACTGAAGGAATTGTCAAGACCTGATCCACATAGATCAAATTGGGATTTGTGATCTTGCCCTTGTTCGCTTCATAGATTTTGGTGTACATGGCACCGTTTCCGTAGATCTTCTTTGCAATGTTCCACAGACAGTCACCCTTCTGCACTTTATAAGTTGTGTTCTGTTTCGGTGCAGGGGAATTGGTAGTTGGTCTTTGAGTGGTCACACTTGCTTTGTTATTAGACACCTTGACAATCTTGGTTCCATATGCTTTGTATTGTTTCAGCTTAATGGAAACAATCAAATCAAACCCTTCGTTTGCCTGTTCCTTGATGGTGTAACTTTCCATGGAAACTGTCATGTTGTTATCAAACAGCATTTTTCCATCAGGCATCTGACGGGATGCAATAAACTGAAACGGTTCCTTCGATGTTTTCAGACTTTCAAAGTGATTTGTAAAATATGCGGGTGATTTGAAACCACCGTCATAATTTGCAAACGCATATTGAACCGCAGGAATCAACACATCAAATTCCAGATCCGTCAATCCTGCCTGACGTAAAAAGTTCACTTCCCCTTCATTGATCAGGGTCATGGTCTTGTTTGCATTCTTGACTTTCAACGTAAACTTTTCAGGTGAAACGGGAAGAAGTACACTTCCCATGTAAAAATAATACATTAGCTATGCACTCCTTCCGCAGTACGTTCCATTGCTTCACTGATTCCGGTTACCATGTAATCCATGACACCATCCAGATCCACATTGCTGTTGACAGTGTTGTTGACACCGCCCATATTGACAGTGATTTCAGCAGTGGTGAAACGGTTGATTGCATCCTGTTCAGCAATATCACGCAAATACTTCAGATCTTCATGGGTAATATCCAAGGAATCTGCAATGGATCCGGTATAGTCACCGATTTCACCAACACCCTGTTCCAATGCTTCAAGGGGATATTCTTTTTCAGCATCACTACCGAAAAAACCACCAATGGATTCTTCAATACCTGCGCCCCAATCATAGCCAGTGTTATAGGCATCGCTATATGCCCACCGTTTCAATCCAAGGTCTTCAGATGTCAGATTCAATCCATCCATGATTTTTTCATAAGAACCGTTTCCGTGTTTCGCGGCAAGTTCTTCAATTTTACCATCCAAACTACCGCGCCAACCGGAAACCGCACCTGCTAAATCTGAACCAAATACCTTGTCAATCGCACTTGCAATGGATTCAAGAATTCCAAGAATGGTGTCAGCCATATCACCGAATAGGTGAATAATGGCACCAACAGGATCATTGAACAGGTTTCCAAAGAAGTTTGCAAATGCAATCCAAGGGTTCGCAATGGCATTCACCGCACCAAGCGCCAAGTCAACCAAACCAAGGAATAAGTTCCAAATGAACGCACCCGCAGCGGCAAGCGCACCCATGATGACACCCGTTGCACTGATAGATGTTCCTTGAAGTTTGTTGATTGCTGCAATCACCGCATAGATAATTGCAATAATTGCAATAATGGCAATGATGATCCATGTGATAGGACAAGCTAACAACGCTGCATTGAAACCGTGTTGTGCTGCTGTTGCCGCGAACGTTGCACCTGTTGCCATCATTGTAGAAGCAGCACGAATGGATTCCATCAGTGCAGTTCCCATTGCAATTCCTTTATGAATCAACAAAGCAGCAGTATACAAACCAACCGCCGTTGTAATTCCCAACACAATGGGTTCCAAAACAGACCAGTTGTTTGCAAGTAAATTGATGAATTCCAATAGCGGAACAGATGCATAATACAGTTCATTCATGATTCCCGTCCAAACTTGTCCCCAAGTCATAGGCATGGATTCAAACTGTGTATTAATATCGTTTGTTGCACTAAGCAGCGCATTCTTTACAACTTCCGCGCTGATTTTACCGTCTTGTGCCAATGCGCGTAATTTACCAATGGGAACATCCATGTAATCCGCGACAGTCTGCATAATGTTTGGTGCAGCTTCAAATACGGCATTGAATTCTTCACCACGCAAAACACCGGATCCCAACGCCTGTGTCAACTGTAATGACGCAGATGCAATGGATGCTTGTTCTGTACCTGCAATGGCGAATAATTTATTTAGGTTTTCGGCAAATAAAATGGTTTCGTCATTGGAAGAAAACGCATCACCTGCGTTTAAGGACAGCTTTGCAACTGTATCAGCCATATCCTGATAAGGTGCGCTTGCTCTTTGTGCAGAAGCAAAGATTTTATCATTCAATTCCGCAACATTGGATTGTGAATCAACAATCATATTCAAACGTGCTTGTGTCTGTGTATAAGTATCAGACAGATTCACAAGTTTTCCCAAAGATTGCAAACTGATATAAGCACCAACAGCACCCATGATTTGATCCGTCAAACCATCCATGGTATCACTACCTTTTTGGACTTGATGGTTGAATTCCTGTTGTTCGTCACCCATCTGATCCAACGCAACAGTTGCTTGATGAATTTCAGAACGGATAGCTTCAACACCTTTGACATCCAAACCACCTGCCGTTGCAGAATCAAGATCATCCCACATTGACAGCATCACGTTCATTGCATTGTTAATGTTTCGGATAGGCGCGGACATCATATCATTCAACTGGATTGCTGTTCCAATCGTTGCCATTTTCATTCACCTGCCTTTCTTATTTCTTGATCTTACTTGCCTGTTCTTTTTCCGCTTCAATCTTTAGATCAATCGCGGCAATGATAAAGGCTTTATCTTCCTGATCAAGATCCAAAAACTGTGAAGGCAAAATCCGTAATTTGTGCAGGGCATAATAGGCATAATTCGCTTCACTATCCCCTGCACGAATCAGTTTTTTGCTTCATCCACCTGTTCCTGAAGGGTTTTGAAACCACTGATATTCTGAACGAATATCATCAGATCTGTGTATTCCGCAGGATCATCCACCATTTCCTTGATCAGGTCTTCAGGGGTCATGACACCATAGGAATTCTGAAGTTCCGTATTGTTCAGGTCAGGAAATACAACCGCAGCGCAAATCAACTTTGTCTGATACTTGTTCATATCCACCTTGGGACGGAACATATTGGGTTTACCCTTTACAGGAACGTCAATGGTACAAGATTCACGAATCGCTTCATTTTCCTTGGTAGTCAAGGGACGGATTTCCCAAAGAAGGGGATTGCCTTCATCATCCGTCAGGGACTTTGTAACAGGATGCATCACGTTCTGCTTCTGGATCTTGTTTGCTTTCATAAACTTAGAGAAATTCGACATATTGCCCATCCTTTCAAGATTAAAAATATAGTTTGAATATTTTCATGGAACAATGAAAAAATCCCCCACCACCTTGTGGGTGGTAGGGGAAATTCATTTTACATATACGAAGGGTTGGTGTACTTTTCAGGACGGGTGAAGTCCTGTGCGTAACCTTCAATTTCCTGTTCTACAAAGTCACCGTCTGCATCGAACATGGACAGAAGAACGTCACCGTCCAGAATACAGTCAGTGTAAATCTTCGTAGATCTACCAACAGAAGTTGCAGGATCTTCAGAAGTTACCTGAATATCCATCGTAGGCATCAGACCAGTATTCTTGTAGGTTTCCACAACTTCATCAAAGATTTCCGTGCAATGATATACGGTCATCTTGAACTTGATAGTACCGCCAACAGGCTTGACACCATTGATGGTTCTGCCCAAAGTGGGAACAGGCTTGGTTTCCACACTCATCTTTGCTTCAAATTCCTTTGCCATCAGCATGGTATAACGCCGATCACCGATAGTAACAAAGCAAGTTGCAAGTTTTGCAGAAGGGGCATCGTTAAAAGGCATATAAGAAGACATTTAGATTTCCCCCTTTCCTTACTGAACAGTAACGGTCATATACAGTTTTGCCATACCAACAATGATGTTGACAGCATCACCAACAACCACACTATTCTTTGCATCACCCTGATTGACAGTGACATCATCAGGACTGAATTCCTGAATTGCGCGGATATCCTGAAGCAGGGTGTGATGTTTTACAATGTCATTCCACAGACTGATTCTACCTGCTGCATCATTGGGAACCTTACCAAGGTACTTGGTGTTGAACAAAACTGCAATGTCATTTGCAATCTGATCCATAACACGGACGCACTGGTTTTCACCAAAGATTTCAACAGACTTGTCATCCGTACCGGAAACAAAACTGTTAATATCAGCAAGGACGCGAACTTCACCGTTTACATTGTGGAACATGAACTTGCCGCTAGTCATAGCATCTTCCAGTTCAGACTGCTTGTGATCTACATCAACGGTAAATTCACCAGTGTACTTCTGATTCAGAAGGGTCTTGTTTACGGGACAACCTGCTTCCGCACCAGTTACCCAATAAACCAGATCAGCCGCAGATTTAGAACCAATAGCATTACTGACAACATTGATGATACCTTCATAATCCGCTTCCTTGTTATGCAGGACACACTGGAACTTTGCACCAACGTCATCACGCATACGCTTTGCAAATGCAGCGTAAAGATTCTTAGTAGTGTCATCCGTAACAACAACACCCATGGTATTGTAGGAATACGCTTCAATCTTATCCAGATAGGTCTGATGTGCAGTACCGTCAACATTGCCGTTGGTACCACCAGTCAGGGCAACACCCGCAGTTGCAGACAGTTCTGCACCCGTCTTCCAGTCAACAAAATCATTGCCCTTCAGATTAGTAGCAGAAGCAACAGCAATCTGTTCGTCTACAAGGGAAGTTCCCATGTAAAGACGAACATCAAACTTTGCAGGTTCGTCCACATTTGTGGCAATAGTAACCTTCAGATCATTACCGCGAATACCCGCATACTTTGCGGTACAGTAGGTGTTTTCTGCTTTTACACCACCGGAATTCAGCTTGTATGCATACAGGGTTTTAATGTTCATGAACAGGTCACGAAGTCCCTTCATCTTTTCATGGGTAAAAGGATAACCAAAGATCTTCATGCTGTTCTTCTGGAAGTCAGCAGGTGTGACTTCAAAAATAGCATCGTCAATACCCCAATCCAGTTCAAGGGGCATGGTTGCAACGCCACGGTCAGCAAGGTTCGCGCTTGCCTTGCTAACGGAAACAAAGTTGATATAAGCACCATTCAGAACCTTATTCTGAACAGTGAAAGTGCCGCCACCAAGCATTTATTTCACCTTTCCTTTCATATATTCCGTGATCATGACTTCTACTTCAGAAACCGCGTATTCCACGTCATCTTTCAGTAATGCAGCCACAATATCACGTTCATTGCGGAACCGTTTGGAATTCAGCAAAGCATCCTTTGTGAACTTGGGTTCCTGTGCCGCAGAAGCGGCAGGTTTCTTTTTGGTTGACATAGCTTTCATCCTTTCGCTTCTGTCAAAATTTCAAGATCTTCCATGTTCGGTGTTCCTTCAGGCGTTTCCAGAACAAAACCGTCATAGTTGACCGTGAATGTTAAAATTCCATCTGTGATTTCACCATGAAGTTCCGTTCCATGAATCGGTTTCCCTCGTAAAATCACACTTTTCAGGCATTCAAACAACCGTTCCATCACAGAAATACATTCTTCATTTTCATTTGCAGTGAAAGGAACGTATTGAATACTGAATTGATTTGTTCGCTTATAGCACTGACCAAGGAAAAGATTCTTGGTAGGATTCAGACAACGGATCAGAAAACAGGGTGGGGTCAAACCCTGTTCAATCTTTTCCGTGTAAATCTCATATCCAGAACCGAATTCCTGAAACAATGCTTCAGCAATTGCATCAATTAAATTTTGAATTGTCATTTGAAGCACCCTTTCAAATAGTCCTTCAGTTTCTTTTCCAAGATCCTTGGGGCAGATTTTCTGATTTCATCTTCAGAAATAGTCAGCATGAACTGACCTTCAACCCAACCTTTATGATTTTTGGTTCTGTGTCCGAATTCGACATAGGACGCATATTCCACAGGGTTGATAATTTCAATGACATAATCATTTCCAACTTTATTGACTTGTAGTGAATTGGCATATGCAGAAGCATTGGAACGATTTCCACCAGTCCAACCCCTACGCAAAGTACCGCCGACTTTTCCAGAACCTTCTTCATACTGACCAACAGGTGTCCGTTTAATGACCTTTGCAAGCAGTCTTGCAGCAAGTTCCTTTGCACAGGAAGTCAAGAACTGATCTGTTTGTGTGGGATCACCAAACAACATAATCTGTTCCTTTAGCTTCTTCAGTTCACCGTAGTCCAAGCGGACGTTTGACTTTGCCATTACGCCCACCCCTTGAACAGTTCCAGAAGGATTTCCGTATGTGTCTGATACACGGCAGGTGTTCCGCTTTGTTTATACGCAGTAGTAACACCGTTCTGTGTAACAGTGATCTTGGATCCTTCCTTCACCTTGATTTCAGGGGCAAAAAACAGCTTGACCGTCTGATTGATTTCCGCAATATCCCCATCAGAAGTTGAAGGACTGGATGAAAAGGACAATCTGCACGGTTGATCCACCAGAACATCCACATCAGAAAATCCCGTAGTTTTATTGGGTTTTGTGACCTTTTGGTGTTCCGTTACGGTAAAAGTTCCAATATACCCTTTTTCCAAGGCTTTTCTAATCTTTACCACCGCATTTTTCGATAACACAACAGATCACTTCCTTTTCCCTGCATCAACCACCGAAACAGTTCTTGTGCCTTTGTTTCATCGGATCCTTCCGCACTGAAGTTCACTTGGGTGTCACCTTCTTTGACAGACTGGATCATTCCATCCAAATCCAATGCAGTCAGATCCAACTGACCGGAAAGGAATTTCCCATTTAGCACTTCACCGCACACCATGTCAACATTAAGTTCAAACAGACCGTCAGGAACAACTGCCTGATTAGTAACATTCAAAATGTGGTTCTGAACCTTCTGGATTCCATAAGCAATGGAAAACACATCATCCTTTGTCGGGGTACATCCGAATGACACCAATCTTTGAAGGATAGTTTCAATCAGTTTATCCAGATCGGTGTCATTCAGAATGCTTTGGATCTTAGTCAGAACGGTCTGAAGTTCTTCGTTCATTCAGACCACCCCTTTTCTTTAACCCTTGGAAACGATCTTTGCAATTGCAATTGCCTTATGAGGAATTGCAGTGGTACCATCGTTGATGATGTTCCAGTTTGCACCGTTTTCAAGGTCACTGTTCGCAGCGGAAGTAGTAACGGAAGAAGGCTTTTCAAAGGAAATGCCGTCAACACCGCAGATGTAACGGTCACGCACATACAGGGTATCCTGACCGCCGTTGCTCTTAGCATCACGGGACATTTCATAAGGAACTGTGTCACCGATTTCATCAAGGATGACAGAACCTTCACCAAGGACATAAGTGGTATATGCACCATCTTCAACAGGCATACCGTCATCGATCAGAACCAGTCTGCCGTTCCAAGAACCAAGTGCAAGGTCACGGGTAATACCGTCACCGTCAGTATAGGTCAGGTACTTCAGCAGCTTCAGGTTTTCAAGGTTCGTTGCAACCACACTGTGCATAATAGCCATCTTGAAAGTTGCCTTGTTATCACCACAAGCCTTCTGCATTGCGCTGTTAAGAGTTGCGGCACCAACCATACCTTCACCGTCAGCAGTAATGTCAAACACGTGATTGTCAAGGAAATCCTTTGCGGCATTTGCTGCAACGGTACCTGCGGCAGTATCCATGGAGAATACACCCTTCAGGATAGCAAGCAGAATGCCCTGCTTCACTTCCATCTTGTAATCAGCAATCTGTGCTGCAACGTTATCCATGAAATCAACGCCCGCAGTAATGTTCTTGGAGAAAGAACGTTCAGTCCAACCATCCATACGGGAAGCAACTACGAAGCCCTGTTCGTAAGTCGTAGTGTTGGTAGAAACGATGTCAGCAGCACCAGTGTTGTTCTGAGAAGTGCCACCGGAAATACGACCAAAGTAGGGAACACGTGCATACAGGGAACCAGTCTGGTTTGCCAGTGCGGCACGTGCGTTTTCATTTGCACCAACTGCACGGGACTTTGCAAGTTCAGTACGGGTTACATTGGGAATGCGCTTTACATAGGCACCGAATGCCTGTGCATTAAAGGACTTGGAATCAAACTTTGCCATAATAATTCACCTTTCTTTTTCAAAAATTAGATTTGTGCGTCAGGATGTTCAGCCATATACGCGGCAAGTTCCGAATAGGTCATCTTAGATGTATCAACACCCTTGTCACCATCGTCATTGCCACTTTCACCAGTCTTTGCACCCTTCATGGTAGAAGAACCGAACAGATAACCGTCAGACTTGACAACCGCTTCAAACTGCTTTACACGTTCCGCACGATATGCTTCAATGTCAAGTTTTTCATCAAGCGCATCAAGCATGGCAAGAACTGCTTTGTTGTTTTTTGCTTTGTTCGCAATACACAGTTCGTTGTCAATGTTTGCCCTTTGCATCTTCATGATTTCCGCAGCATGGGTCTTTTCAGATTCCTTTGCATCATCCTGCAACTTCTGAATCTGTGCCTTCAGATCATCCACATTACCGGATTCCTTCTGAAGAATACCAAGCTGTTTCAGAACGTCAGCATGATCCTTCTTAGCATTGTCACGTTCTGCAATGACTTCATCCAAACGGGTTTTCGGAATCATACCGTTCAGTTCGGCGGCAGACTGTTCTGCAATCTTCGTTGCAAGGTCTTCTGTCATACCTTCCAGTTTCATAAGGTCTTCTTTTTTCATAGTGTTTACTTCCTTTCACTCACATTTGTTGTCCCTGTTCAGTCAGGTATTGTTGTCTTTTCGTTTACGTCAGAAAATACCAAAAGGACGATTGGTTGACACAACTGGATTTGAACCAATACCAACACATCCAAAGTGTGTTGTGCTGCCGTTACACCATGCGTCAATATAATTTGAAATAAAATGAAACAACCCCAATCCATATTTCAGGATCAGGGTTGTTTTCTGAATTATAAAATTGCGTCTTCAGGTGGGTTATATCCAAGCAGGTCTTCCCATGTAATTCCATGCTTAATGCAATGTTCATACACAGCAATTACACCGCCCATTTCTTCCACGCCTTCAGGATAACCAAAGGGGATGATTAGACCGATGGGTTCACCACCAACCTTGTCATTGTATTCAAGATACTTTCTTCCTTCTTCTGTTTCATTGAAATACTTCAGATCAACGGAATCATATTCAATCTTTGCCACAATAACACCCCTTTCTTATTTCATATAGTCCAACGGATTTGTTTTTGCATATTCCATAACTTCATCGAACACTTCTTTGTAAGAAGAAACTGTTTTGGGCATCAGCTTTTTAACAGCTTCCAATGCTTCTGTATCATTGCGGATGAAAAATGCACCCAAGTTCGCCCACGCTTCACTTGTAGCACCTTTTTTTCCTGTGTCCTTACAATATTTTTGAGAATGTCCCCAAAAACCATAACTATACGGATGAAGATTTCCGTTTGTAGTCAATCCAATGGCATCAGTAACGGTATCAATCAAAGCGCGGTCTTTAGCTGTTACATAATGGGTTTTAAGATAATTAATAGTTGCGTCCTTTGCTTCACTGGAAATGCGTCCAAGACTTTTCAACTGTTTCACCTTGGTTCCGTTTGTCGCAACATCCCAATCAATTGCTTTGTTGATGATGTCCAACACATCTTCATCAATCGCATGAATCAACTTCCTACCTGTTACGGTTTCGGGGTGAGTGAATGCCCAATATGCGTGTTTACGTGAATCATTGTCCATGACCGCAAATTTGCTTTTTCTACTTGCAAGGACATGATCTAATTGGTGCATTTCTTCATGGAACTTTGTTTTCCACGCACCGTGAAGGTTTCTTTCCAATCTATCATCCCAAGGGTGACAGTTCAGATCCATTTCAACCTTCTGATAACTTGGACTATACCAACCTGCACCCTTTTTATAATACTGACTTGATTTGAAGTTCACAGACATCTTTTCATAAAGATTTACCTGTTCCTTGGACATATTATCAAGGATGTCGGAAAGTTCGCGTTTCTGAATATCGGTTTTCAAAATGGATTCGTGCTTTTGAAGGATTTCTTCTTTGATTTGCTGCAAACCCTTTACATTATACGCCATTTCTGCCTGAAGTTTCAAGGTGTCTTCGATCTGTTTCTTCAGATTATCAATTTCGTCCTGAACTTTCTTCTTCGCATCATCCAACTTTGCAAGTTCATCCGAATAATACTGTTCAGACTTTCCACCATATTTGACCTTGTTATGTGAAAAACCAAAGGCATCATTCATCTGTTCACGAATATCAGACCGTTTCCGTCTAACATCTTCATAGTCAACAGACAACTGATTGATGTCAATGTTGTTGTCAGCTTTCCATTTATCCCAAGATTCCCGTTCTGGTGTGTTTCGTGTAGGACGGTCATAATATTTATCAATATCAGCACCGATCCTGTCTAATTCTTTTGTCAAATCCTGTTCCTGCTTTTTCAGATCAGCAGAAAACTTTTGGAATTCATCATCAGACATAGAATGGAAACTTTTATAAAAGGGGTTGTTTTTCCATGTTTCAAACTCACCCTTTTCAAATTCCATATCAAGGCGTTTGCTTTTTAGATCACGAAGTTCATGTTCCTTGTCAGATAGCTGTTTCTTAAGATCTTCAACATTGACCACCGGATTCAAACCATCCTTGGAACCACCATCAACAAAGGTCTTCTTCCAATCCTGATACGTCATATCAGCAGGAACATAGTATGTATTACCTTCTGCATCCCTTGCCGCCCTCATACCGTCATCATTGTCTTCAAACCACGGTACAGTGCAGCTTCGACACCAACAATGGAAAGGTGGTGCAGTCACACCTGCTTGGAAATCTTTCATGTCGAACACTTTACCGTCCATCTGCTGACAAATATCAGATGTTTTACTGTCCAGTGTTGCGACAACTTCAAATTTTTCAACGTCCAGATCATTGAAGCAGTCCTTTTGTGCAGCAGAACCAAAGTATGCTGCTTCCGTCATTACCAGTCTTCCCGCCTGACCTTTGGAAACATTCATTCTTTTGGAAATTACATTGATTGCCTGATCCGGTGTCTTTCCAAGTACACACATCTGTGTCAGTTCCGTATGCAGGGAATCAAGTAGTTGTGTTTTTGATTTCCAAATTCGATCACTGAAGGTCTGTTTGTCAGTTGTCCAAGGTTTTGAAACAATACTATCAAGCCTACGTTGGTCAATCTGACCGACATCCCAACCAATACCCAAACCGCGTTGGATTTCATACGCAGTATGATAATAATCATCTGTGTAAATTTTCGCTGCCATGGAATCAAGCTGATCCAGTTCGTTTCCAAAGGCACGTTCAGCGGCGTTCTGTGTTCTGATTTTCAAGGCTTCTAGACGGGAAATGTGGAACCGTGCAGAAGCATTTTCAAGTTCCTTCATCCACGCTTGATCCAGTGCGTTCTGTCTGCCATATTTGATATATTCCTGAACATCCCATCTGAATTCCTTCAATTCACGGGTATTCAGTAACTTCTTCGCTTCCTGAAGACTGATTTCATTGTTCTTTGCAAAACGAGCATACCAAGCATTGATTTCTTTTTCAATCTGTGCTTGCGCTTTGTCAAAGGCAGGTGTGACAGACCTGACAGTTTGCATTGCGGTTTTGTTTCGTGCATCTTCAAGCATTTCAAAACGCTTCTGCCAATACTGTGACATCCTTCACACCTTCCTTTCTTCAATTATTCTTCATCACTATTGTCAAGATCCTGTTTTACTTTACTGGTACTTGACTGACCGAACCCATCCCTATACAGATCCAGTTCTTCTTCCTTCTGCTTCTTCAGACGTTCCAGTTCCGCTTCAGGATCATCTACCCAAGGATGATTTGCAATCAGTGTTTCCGTAGAAAGAACACCAGTGCTGTTTTGAATATCCGTAATAACAGCAGATTCATTGATCATGATGTCACGGTTGAAAATGATTTCATATTCTTCATTTTCAAAGTCACCAACACCAGTGTTTGCAAGGTGACAGTTTAAGAACCAAATTAGTTGTTCAAATGCAGACTGAAGTTCCGTTTCCATGCCGTTGGTGTCAAGTTCGATGTCAGAATACATGGATTTCAGATTCATTTCGTTTGCATTGGAACCAATCCGATCATCCTTTGCATCATAACCCATGCAGTTTTCCACAATCGCCTTCTTAAATTGTTCAATGATAGCCTTGTAATTTTCTGCATTCACCTGAATCTGAAGGGTCTTCACGTCACCGTGATTTCCATCCATGGAACGAACCTTCACAGCACCATACTGTGCGAGGTTTCTGCGGAATTCACCAAGATTCTGACCATCATAATTCACCAGAACCATGATGGTGTTTCGCGGATCTTCTTCCATCTGATCTTCCCACTGTGACTGGATCTTGTTCAGACCATCCTGCAACGACTTACACATTGTAATCAGGGGAACTTCACCGTCATTATACTTAAAGGGGATCAGGGGAATCTTTTCCCAATTGAATCCTTGCGTCATTCCTTCGTCATCTGTCACCGTGAAATACGGTTCATAGAACGGTTCTTCAGGAATCAAGTTGCCGCCGTCCGTCAGTTCAAAATAATAAAGACCATCCGGATTGAATACTTCAACCTTCGTGATGATCTTTTCATTCGTCCCTTCATATGCGACAACTTCATAAACGCGAATAGCAGCATCCAAAACCGTATGTGCAGCATCTTTCCACATAGGAATGATTTCATACGGTTTGAATCGCTTATAGTAGAATTCACCGTTTTCATCGTAAGAAGGCATCATCCAAGCAATGCCGCCATTCAAAGCATCCTTGACAATTGCAATCAGGTTCTTCAAAAAAGATTTAGAAAGGATATAGGGTTTCACCGCATCCACATACGCCTGATTTTCACTGACGAACACAAACGGTTGACCTACGATGTAATTTGATTTCTGAATAACCATCTTTCTGTACTGGTTATCAACAATCTTGTTATTGGGCAGGTTTTCAATTACGGTCAGTTTGCCGTCATCACCAATGGCAGTACGCTTCTTGTGAAGGATTGCGTGTTTACCTGAATAGTAATTGTCACCTGCAACCATATCATAAAACCGCTTGGATCTACGGAAGCGGTTGATTTCAGCCACAATGAACTGTTCGTCTGTCATTCTGGTTTGTACATTCTGCCGCGCAAGCTGATTCACAGCATCCGTGACAGTCATAAACTGAAACATTCATTGTCACCACCTTACTTCAATATTCTTTTCTTTATCGGATAAATGAAGAATTTGGGGTCTTGCAGTCATAGCAGGTAACAACATTTTCTGCAATGCATATTCACCGTAGTTCTGCCATGCTACGCAGGAAACCACCAAGTATTCTTTCAACGTCACTTTATTGTTATACGGATCAAAAACAATTTTTGAAGGTCTGCTGACTGTTCCCTTGTGGGTGTGACCAACAATCAAACAATCCAAACCTTCAATTGTATTTCCCCAACGTTCATTGCGGTTTACAGTTGCACCTGTATACACACCGCCACCTGCACCATGCGTCACTGCAAAGGTGTATGTGGCATTTCCTTTGTTGGGTTCATTGGGACGTTGACCAAGCTGAAGTTTCATAAATGCGGCATTTTGCCTGTACACTTCTTCAAGATCCATTTTGGTCATAATATCGTATGTGGGATCATCATCAACGTCTTTCATGGATCTACGTTCATGATTACCAGACACACAACAAAGGATTCTGTCTTTCACAGGTGTCAGATATTCAACCATACGTTTTTTCTGTTCACTTGGTCTTACAGTATCATTCCAAGGGGAACCGACACTGGAACGGGTGTTATTATTGATTAAATCACCACCAAGGATCAGATATAAATCAGGATCAGTAAGTACCGTTTGAATGAAGTTTTCCCATTCCTTTTCCATGTGTTCCAAAGCACCATAATGAACATCGGAAACGCAAACAATTTTAATTGCCGCATCAAACCGCCTGACAATTACATCAAAATCATTTAACATTGCTACCCCTTATTCAAAGCTGAATGTTTCACCCCTGATGAATCCTTCCAACGCATAACGCATTGCATCCATTAGGTGATTGAAGTCATCAATGGGTTTGTTTAGTTTATTTTCAAACTTGTCTTTGTCCCAAGTATAGTTGGAAATTTCCGTGATGAAATTGACACACTTCGGATGAATGATGATTTCATAATCCTGAATGAAGTCAATTCCGTTATTCACACTGTCTTTACCTTTCCTTGCCGCGCGGATTCTGAAAATCCCAAGATCATACAAACGTGCAATGGATTTCGGTTCTGCACAGTCAGCAGTAATCTTTTCCTTTGCAAATCCCATGGAAGCAATTTCAGAATAGATTGCTTCATTTGACATACCCTTCTTGTACATTTCATCAAAGACATATATCTTCTTGTGTGTCTGGTCAATCATGCCGCAAAATAGCGCGGAAGGGTCATTTGTATAACCAAAGTCAAGACCAAACGCGGACTGGATTCCTTGGATCCGTTTGATTTCTTCCAAATCAAAAGATTCTTCTTTCCAGTTCTCAAAAATCAGACCGTCAACAATACCCCAATCACCCAAACCTGCGACACGGTAACGACGCGGATTATCACGTTTCATGCGCTCAAACACTGCAAGGTCAGCTTTGTCCAACCATTCATTGCACATATAGTTTGTTGTGATTGCAAGGATGTCAGGATCTTCAGAATGGTCAAAGAATCGTTTCTTGATCCAATGGCGTTCATTCCATGGGTTAAATGTCAGCGTGATCTGCTTAAATAAATCACCTTCTGACGCACCACGAATGGATTCATCAAGCATATCGAAATCAGATTCTTTGGTTATTTCATATGCTTCTTCAATCCACATCCAACAAAGCTGACCAACATCAACTGTAATGGATGTAACTTTTAACGGATCATCAAGACCCCTGAAATATATCTTCTGTCCGGTTGGTTTATAGGTGAGTTCAAGCGGACTTTCCTTGATGTCCCACCAAGCGTCTACACCTAAACGGTGAATTGCCCATTTTAGTTCCGTGAAACAGGAATCTTTTAATGTTCGGTACGTCTTACGCACCACAAGCAGATTTGCACCTTTGTATTTCATCATATTGGTGATATACCAAAGTGCAGTTGTTTTTGATTTCTTACTTGCACGGGATCCCTTGCATACACGGTAACGTCCTTTGAAGTTCCAGAACGTTTTATATCCCTTACCAACAATCTTGGGAAGATGAAGTTTATTAGTCTTCAAGTTCGTCATCACCTGAAATCACAACAGGAACAACACCTTCAATACCGATTTTGTCAGTAAGAAGACCATACCGTTTTGCAAGCAATTCAGCAGCTTTCAACCTTTCCTTTTCATCAGGATTTTTGTCAATAACTTCTTGACATCCATCACCACATAAGGAAAGAACACTGGATTTTGATTCACCGCGCATAACAGAAGTTAGATACTGCATCACTTCTGTTGCATCCGCAATGTTTTTGGACTGCATTTCATCCATCCGGTCATCAATATATTTTCGGCAGTCAACATACGTCAACAACCTTTGACCAATCTGTTTTGCAGTCTTTTCAGAATACCCTGCACGAATTGCCGCCTGTGTTGCATTACAGTCAATCAAATATTCGTCACAAAATCGTTGTTGTTTTGGTGTCACAGCATCTTCACCCCTTTCATTTAAAGAATAAAGGTTTGCAAAGCAGGAGTTCCGCAGGATGGGCAAGTTCATCAAC
>JAEIGA010000865.1_pt1 | contig 44930 bp, 58 predicted proteins | sample 9270691 | NCBI WGS metagenome assembly JAEIGA01 (sample SAMN17057246, study PRJNA624740) | gut metagenome | biome: biome; isolation source: fecal sample | host: Bos grunniens | place: China: Xizang | collected 2019
AACAAAAGATGAATTAATAAAAATGATTGAAAAGGAAATATCTATTAATGGTTGTTATTGTTCATTAAATCATATTGATGTTTCAGAAATTCCTGATTTAGGGTGTTGTTTTTATTATAGTAGTTTTGACGGTGATATATCAGATTGGGATGTTTCAAATTGTAAAAACATGTGTGAAATGTTTTTAAAAAGTTCATTTACTGGAAAAAATGGTGATATATCAAGTTGGGATATATCAAACGTTGAAAATATGTCATATATGTTTAAGAAATCTAATTTTAATAGTGATATATCAGATTGGGAAATAAACCATAAATGTAAAACTTATGGTATGTTTTTTAATTGTAATATTAAAAAAGAATATATACCTGTTATTCCAAATAATAAATCAGATATATATAATGCATTACCATTTTAATATATAAATAAAATATTTTATTATATGAAACGAATTAATAAGTACATAACAGAAAAACTTAAAATATCTAAAAATCAAAAAGATGAGTATACATTATTTCCAGAAACAAAAGAAGAATTAATTCAAATGATAAAAGATGAAATAGATAAAAATGGGAATGAATGTGATTTAAATCATATTGACACATCAAAAATAACTAATATGGCTTATTTATTTGAAACATCTAAGTTTAATGGAGATATTACTTATTGGGATGTTTCTAATGTTACAATATTTACTGGGATGTTTGCTTCTTCTGATTTTACAGGTGAAAATAGTGATATTAATAAATGGGATGTTTCTAATGGAAAACGATTTATTGAGATGTTTTATTGTTCTCCTTTTAATGCTTATGTAGGGGATTGGGATGTATCAAATGCTGAAAACATGGCATTTATGTTTTGTGGTGCTAAAAATTTTAATCAAGATATATCAAGTTGGAATGTTTATAATGTTAAAAATATGAATGCTATGTTTGAAGATTGCTATAACTTTAATCAAAATATTTCTAATTGGCGTATAAATTCAAATTGTAAAACTAGTGCGATATTTTATCAATGCATGATTAATCATAAGTTTATGCCTAAAATAAAAAATTTACAAAACTATATATAAAGAATTTAATAATATAATAAAATGCTCCCACGTTCATTTAGACTCACACCAGAGCATTTTGTTTATTTTACTATAGTATACATGTCAGAGAAAAGAAAATGCTCTGACGTGAACCTAAACACTATCCTCGTTCATTCTAGACACATAGTTTATAGTATACTAAAATTTAATAATATAAATAAAATATGAAGAATATAAACCAATATATAGTTGAGAAACTTAGAATTAATAAAAGTAATCTTAAAAATGGAGTAGAACTTACGTTATTTCCAGAAAATATAGAAGAATTAAAACGAATGATTAAGAAAGAAATAGAAATAAATGGAAATACATGTTCTCTTAATCATATCGATGTTAGTGAAATAACAGATATGAGTTATTTATTTAATTATAGTGATTTTAATGGAGATATTACTTATTGGGATGTTTCTAACGTAGAAAATATGAATAATATGTTCTATGACAATAAAGAATTTAATCAACCATTAAATGATTGGGATGTTTCAAATGTAAAAAGTATGAGAAACATGTTTTCTGGAACTAATTTTAATCAACCATTAAATAATTGGGATGTTTCTAATGTAGAAAATATGGAAGGTATGTTTTCGCGTTCTGAATTTAATCAAGATATATCAATGTGGAAAATAAATCCAAATTGTAAATATATAATGATGTTTTCGCAAAGTAACATAGGTGAGCGTCATAAACCTAACTTACCTAAAAAATAAAATGTTCCCACGTTCATTTAGGCTCACACCAGAGCATTTTGTTTATTTTACTATAGTATACATGTCAGAGAAAAGAAAATCAATCCTGGTTAGTTTAAGCACTATCCTCGTTCATTCTAGACATATAAATTGTTATAATAAATTTAAGATATGAAAAATATTAATAATTACATAGTCGAAAAACTTAGTATTAATAAGAGTAATCTTGCTAAACGAAAAGAATATACATTGTTTCCAAAAACAGTAAATGAATTAGCTGATATGATTAGAGAAGAAATTCAGAAAAATGGTAATGAATGTTCTTTAAATCATATTGACGTTTCTAAATTAAAAAGTTTAGAAGGAATTTTTAATATGACATCTCTGAAAAAATTTGATGGTGATATATCAGATTGGGACGTATCAAATGTTGAAGATATGACAATAATGTTTGCAAGATGTAGTTTTTCAGGTAAAAATAGTGATTTATCAAATTGGGATGTTTCAAATGTAAAAAGTATGGGAGGTATGTTCCAACATAACAAATACTTTAATAGTGATAGTATATCTATGTGGGATACGTCAAGTGTAGAAAATATGAGATATATGTTTTATAATTCTGTTTTTAATCAAGATATAAATTCTTGGGATGTATCAAGTGTAGAATCTTTTAATTATATGTTTGCTGAAAGTAAATTTAATCAACCACTAGATAATTGGGATGTATCAAACGCTGAAAAATTTTCTTCAATGTTCTTTTGTAATTATGAGTTTAATCAAGATATTAGTAGTTGGAATGTAAAAAATGGAAAATATTTTGATCAAATGTTTTCTGGAGCTATAATGTTTAAGCAAAATTTAAAAAATTGGAAAACTAATTATAATAATCCATATGTTAATTTAATGTTTAGTAAAACTCCTATGGTAAGTAAAAAAGCATTAAGACCAGATTTTTCTTATAATAAATAAAGATTTTATATATAAAAGATATGAAAAGAATAAATCAATACATTATAGAGAAACTTAATATTAATAAAAGTAAACTTAAAAGAGGTACTGAATATACATTATTTCCAGAATCAAGAACTGAATTATATAAATTAGTTAGAGAAGAAATTAAGAATAACAGCACAGAATGCGATTTAAACCATATTGATGTTTCTAAAATAGAAAATTTTTCAAATTTATTTAGAGAAACTAAATTTAATGGCGATATATCTAATTGGGATGTTTCTAATGCTATAGATATGGCAAATATGTTTTGTGATAGTCACTTTGACGGTGATATAACAAATTGGAATGTTTCAAATGTAAAACATATGCAAGGTATGTTTCAAGATTCTAAATTTACAGGACAGAATACTGATTTAAACTATTGGGATGTATCTAACGTTGAAAATATGGGGTGTATGTTTAGCGGTACTGACAATTTAAATATAAATATTAGTTCATGGAACTTAAAAAGTGCTAAATCTTTATATAAAATGTTTTATGACACTCATATAATAAATAACACTAATATGGGATTATCAAAATGGGATACGTCAAACGTTGAACGTTCAGAAGAAATGTTTGCTTATTCTAACTTTAATGAAGATATATCTAAATGGAATACAAAAAATATATATCAATTTGAAGGTATGTTTGCTTATAATTTAGAATTTAATCAAGATATCTCGAATTGGAATGTTTCATCAGGTCTTAATTTTGTTAATATGTTTAAAGGTGCCCAAAGTTTTTATCAAGATTTATCTAAATGGGATATGAAATCTGCAGCATACACAAGTAATATGTTTTCAAATAGTCCATTACAAAACAATAGAAAAATGCAATGTAAAAAATAATATTTTTATATATAAATATGAAACATATTAAATCATACATATTCGAGAAACTTAAGATTAATAAAAGTAAATTAAAAAATGGTACTGAGCTTACATTATTTCCAAAAACTAATTTGGAATTAAGAGATATGATAGATGATGAAATAAAGAGAAATGGTCCAGAATGCTCATTAAATCATATTGATGTTTCAGAAATTCGTAATATGCGTAATGTATTTTATTATTCTTCATTTGATGGGGATATATCTGAATGGGATGTTTCAAATGCTGAAGATATGGAAACTATGTTTTATAAGAGTAATTATACAGGTAAAAATGGAGATATATCAGAATGGGACGTATCAAATGTTAAAGATATGAAATATATGTTTTCTTATTCTAGTTATTGTGGAGATATATCTAAATGGAATGTTTCAAATGTAAAAAATATGGACAGTATGTTTTTAAAATCTGATTTTAATGGTGATATAAATAATTGGAATTTATCTAATGTTAGAACTACTGCAAATATGTTTAATAATGCTAAAAATTTTAATCAACCTCTAGATAATTGGGACGTTTCAAAAATAATTAATATGGACGGTATGTTTGTTAATTGTAAAAGCTTTAATCAAGATATATCAATGTGGAATATAGATAATGTCCCAAATACTGGATATATGTTTAATAATTGTAATATAGAAGAAAAATACAAACCATTAAAAAATGGTAAAAGATTATGAAAAGAATAAATCAATATATTTTATCTAAGATAAAAAACGAAATTAATATTACAGAGAAACTTAAAATTAATAAAAAACAAAAAAAATGAACATACATTATTTCCTTCATCTAAAGAAGAATTATTAGATATGATACAGAAAGAAATAGAACGAAATGGAAATAAATGTTCTCTTAATCATATTGACACTAGTAAAATAACAACAATGAAAGAATTATTTGATAATTCTTCATTTAATGGTGATATATCACAATGGAATGTATCAAATGTTATTAATATGAGTTTTATGTTTAAAAAATCTAAGTTTAATGGTGATATATCAAATTGGGATACATCAAATGTAATAACAATGCGAGCAATGTTTTGGGGTAGTCAATTTAATAGTGATATATCAGATTGGGACGTTAGTAAATGTGAAGATATAGCATCTATGTTTTGGAATAGTCAATTTAATGGTAATATATCAAATTGGGATGTATCAAGTGTCAAAACTATGTCTCATACGTTTTATAATTCTAATTTTAATCAAGATATATCAAAATGGGATATATCTAATGTAACAGATATGATAGGTATGTTTAAATATTCAAAATTTAATAAAAACATATCAAACTGGAAAATAAATTCTAATTGTGATGTATATTGTATGTTTGATGATAGTAGTATAAATAGAGAATATATGCCATATAAAAAATGGAGAAAGAATTAAATAGTATATGAAAACAATAAATAAGTATATTTTATCGAAGATAAAAAACGAAACTAATATAACTGAGAAACTTAAAATATCTAAACCTACTAAGGTAACTATTAAACATACATTATTTCCTTCAAGCAAACAAGAATTAAAAAATATGATATTAGATGAAATATTAAAGAATGGTAAAAACTGTTCATTAAATCATATTGATGTTAGTCATATAACAAATATGGAATATGTATTTTTAAATGTTGATTTTGATGGTGATATATCTCATTGGGACGTATCAAATGTTACTAATATGCGTTCAATGTTTAGATTTAGTAAATTTACTGGTAAAAATTCAAACTTAAATAATTGGAACGTATCAAATGTTACTAATATGTCAAGAATGTTTTCTTCTTCAAAATTTGAAGGCGATATATCACTATGGGATGTTTCAAAAGTTAAAACAATGGGTGGAATGTTTACACTAACTAAATTTAATGGAGATATAAGTGATTGGGATGTTTCAAATGTAGCAAATATGTCAAGTATGTTTCTTGAAAGTGATTTTAATCAAAATATATCTAAATGGGATGTTAGTAATGTAATTTTTATTGATGAGATGTTTAGATTGTCTGAATTTAATCAAGATATATCTAATTGGAATTTATCATCTGTTAAAAACTATCTTGATATGTTTAGTGGTTGTAAAATAAATGAAAAATATAAACCATTGATTAATGGTAAAAGAATATAAACCATTGATTAATGGTAAAAGAATATAAACCATTTATTAATGGTAAAAGAATTATAAAATAAAAAATATAGAATAATGAAAAAAATCAATACTTACATTTTAGAAAAACTAAGAATTACAAAAGCTAATATTAAAATTACTGAGAAAACTATAGTTGCAGATGATTTTAGACATTTAAACCGTATAATAGAAAGGGAAATAAATAAAAATGGAGTTCATTGTTCTTTAAATCATATTGATATTAGTAATATTAAAGATATGAGTTATTGTTTTCATAACTATAATATTAGAAACTTTGATGGTGATATATCTGAATGGGATGTATCTAATGTAACAGATATGACAGCTATGTTTTTACAATCTAAATTTACTGGTAAATATGGAGATATATCAGATTGGGATGTATCTAATGTAACTAGAATGGATTCTATGTTTGATAATTCTAATTATAGTGGTGATATATCGGATTGGGAAGTATCAAAAGTCTTAAATATGAAGTGGATGTTTGCTAGAACTAAATCTTTTAATACTGATATATCTAAATGGAAAATAAATAGAAAATGTACAATGGACAGTATGTTTTTAGATAGTTCATTAGATAAAAAATATAGACCTCAAAAAGTATAATGAAATATATTAAATATTATATATCAGAAAAACTTAAAATTAGTAAAAGTACTCTTAATCAGAGTATTCTATTTCCTAACTCAAAAGAAGAATTACAAGATATGATTAAAAAGGAAGTTAAAGAAAACGGAAATCATTGCTCTCTTAATCATATTGATGTTTCAAAAATAACAGATATGTCAAGTTTATTTGACGATAGTGAATTATATTATTTTAATGGTAATATATCTGATTGGGACGTTTCAAATGTAACTAATATGAAGTTAATGTTTTTTGATTGTGATTTTAACGGTGATTTATCTGATTGGGAAGTATCAAATGTAGAAAATATGGCAGGTATGTTTTCAAATTCTAAATTTAATAATAAATCTATCTGTGATTGGGATGTATCTAATGTAAAAAGTATGGCAGTTATGTTTAATAATTGTGATTTTAACCAAGATATATCTAATTGGAAAATAAACCCTAATTGTAGAATAGTAGATATGTTCTCAATTAACTGTAAAATGAAAGAAAAATACAAACCATTTAAAAATGGTGAAAGGATAAAATAAAAATATGAAAACAATAAATAAGTATATTTTATCGAAGATAAAAAACGAAACTAATATAACTGAGAAACTTAGAATATCTAAATCTAATTTAAAATTAGTTCCAGAAACATTAGAAGAATTAGTAGAAATGATAAAATCTGAAATAAAGAAAAATGGGAATTCATGTTCGCTTAATCATATTGACGTTAGTGAAATAACTGATATGGCTTGTTTATTTGGAAGATATGATTATGCGAAGTATGGATATGGATTAGAAAACTTTAACGGTGATATATCAGAATGGAATGTTTCTAACGTTACTAATATGTATGGATTATTTTGGAATAATTCTAAATTTAATGGTGATATATCTAAATGGAATATATCAAAGGTTGAAAATATGAAAAATATGTTTGGAGATTCGAATTTTAATAATAATTCTATCTGCAATTGGAATGTTTCAAAAGTAAAAAATATGGCACTTATGTTTGCTAGTTGTGAATTTAATTATGATATATCTCATTGGAAAATAAATCCTAATTGCGATACAAATTATATGTTTAATGGTTCTAAAATAGAAGGTAAATTCAAACCATATCAAAATGGTAAACGAATATATTAAACGCTTATAAAACTATTTAAAATAAAAAAGGGATTACTATAGTAATCCCTTAAATTTTATATAATAAATCTAACCTTTCGTTATATCGATAAAAATTACAGTTAGTTTTTTCAATAATATAGTTTTGCCTATCTATATATTTTTGTTTTAAAACATTATTATAAACATCGTCATAATGTGTTGGTTCATCATATTCAAATACTATATTGAGATCTTTATCATATCCATCTACATAATATACACATAAAATAATTTCACCACCATTTTCAGCATGTTGTAAATTCCAATTATTAGATTTATTTAAGTTATCAATAAATTGACATGCAGTTTTATTATAACGAGCTCGACAATTATCTATTGTGTTTTCTAAATATTTTATAGTACTATTTCGTATTTTTTCTTTTGTTTCAGCAGAATGTTTTTTACCTTTAAAACTAGGTATAACTTCATTATCTTTAATTCTTTTCTTTAATGTTTGTCCTGCTTTCTTTCTAATTTCTTTTATTTCTTCTGGGGTTTTAGATTCCCAGTGCATTGTTTTATTTATCTTATGAGCCCTAATTTTTAATTCTGTACCTAAGCATTTATGATGATAATCACAATGACTAAAATGTCCGTTTAATGCCTGATAATTATTAAATTCTTTACCACATTCACATCTATATAAATTATCTGAAATTTTGTATTTCGAAACTTTTTTATTTGTAGTTTTTAATTTTTGATGAGTTTCACACCATCTATAATGAGAGTTTAAAGAAGATTTAGATTTAAAGCATCTACCACATTCACAAATAAATATTTCATTTGTTTCCATATATGTATTAGTACCGAGAGCGGGACTCGAACCCGCACGGCCCTTACGGACCATGGCATTTTAAGTGCCAAATGTCTCCCATTCCATCATCTCGGCATCAATATTTTTTTTTGTTGGAAGGCCGGGATTCGAACCCGGATTGCCGGTGTATCAGACCGGTTTCCTAACCGTTTAGAAGATCTTCCAATATTAATATTCTACCATCTCCGGTATTTCAAAAGTATCACTGACTTCTTGCTCTTTTGTATATCCATTAACTTTTTTAGCATATACAGTTGCATTGAATTCATCTTCATAAGTTGTTAATGTTCTACCGTCTTTAATAACTTGATAAACTGTTTTCATTTTTTATAGTATTTAAAAGTTAAACTAAGCGGGAGTGGAGGGATTCGAACCCCCGACCTTAAAATTAACAGTTTTCCGCTCTAAAACCTATCTGAGCTACACTCCCATTATATTTATTTATACAATTATATATTATTGTATTTATACAATTATATCTTGATCTGCTACTATTTTATTAGTACTCTTATCAAATACAATTCCTGTTTTTATTAATAATTTAGAAGAATTGTTTTTACTTAACTTCTCAATATCATTAACTCGTTGAAGTTTACTTATTGTTATTGTTAGTCTATATATACATATAAGTAATAATACAAATAATATTAAAATAACAATTAGTTTTATCATTTCTTCTATATTTTAAAAATAGTTTAAAATCTTGCAAGTCATGTATTATACTCTCATGTTCGTGGTCTGAGTACTGATCGAAGCAAATATATTAAATAAGTGCTCATGTAATCTTATGTCGATAAAAGGGACTATTTTATCAAATAATACAAATTTTAAACTATTTATTTTTTGCCCTATAAATTGGCTTCGAACCAATGTCTGCAGTCTTCTCGACCGCCGTTCTCCCAGCTAAACTATTATAGATTTTTCGCAACTCTAACCAAATTACATTGCTGCAACAATAGTAATCTTGTCTTTATTACGCCATCTTGTTTTCCATTGCAGTGAAAAACTATGAGTTGCGGGGGCTGGAATCGAACCAGCGATCTCGAGGTTGCTCTGTATATTGGATTCGAACCAATTTGAAAATCGTTTTAACCATCATAAACTAATACAAAGTTTAATTTTTTAATTCAGTTTATTCTGATATATGAGCCTCGTGAGTTACCTCTTCTCCACCCCACATTAAATTTTTGTGGACCCTGTAAGATTCGAACTTACGACCTCTTCCTTGTAAGGGAAGCGCTGCTGAACCAGCTGAGCTAAGGATCCAAAAATAACCAAAGAATGTTATATCAAAGTAAAAAATATGATAAAAAGATCTTCAGTCTTTCGCGTAAACCATTTCGCCATTTTGCCTAAGGCGGCAAAACTAGGAGTCGAACCTAGAATATCGATGTAACTTTAATATTTACTATTGGTTATATTTTATTTTATAAAAAACTTTTATATATGTATTTTTTATTTTGTAAAAACACTTTAAAGAATACTATCGAATCTATCATTTTAATTATTGTCGGATTCGAACCGACGTACATAGAACCAGAATCTAATGCCCTAACCGCTGGGCGAAACAATCGAAGTAAGATTCAATTTGACTATTAAAGAATTTTTTGTTTTCAGAATTTCAAAGATTTATATTATTTTACTATAATATTAATATAGTAAACGTTTTTCTATTTTTTAAAAATAATTTTAAATAAATAATAATAAAACATTTTTTTTTTGTGGAGCGTACCGGTACTGCCCCGGTTTCTGTAGTGTGCAAGACTACTATTTTAGCTATTTAAACTAACACCCCGTTTTGGAAAAGAAAATTTTAGAGTTCTTATAAACTCGTTATAAATTTTCTAAAATTTTCTTTAAAAGATACATCTCTTTGTATCTTGGTAGTTATCGTCAAATTACTATTTTACAAACTTTGTCGATGTGCATTTGTGGATTGAATTCTTTAGAAGCAATATCGTCGAACATTGCGTATCCAAATCCTGCATAGTAATTTACTTTATCAGAGTTCTTTAGTTGAGTAGTACCATAACATGCTAAGTCGATAGCGTAAATATATGGTGAGCATACGTCGTGGATATATCTTTGGTATGCAGTACGAGTACAACCGCTGTTAGCTTCGTTATCTGAAATTAGAATAACTCTATCGTAAGCTTTACCAGCTTTTCTCATACATTCGAATGCACATCCAACGTTAGTACCTCCTCGGTTCGCTTTGTTTAGTTGTTTAGTGATATCGAATACATTTTTAGTTTTATCGATATGAGCGTATTCTGCTGAAGTACCGAAAATAACTACATCTCCATCACAAGCTTTAGCGATAGTTGCTGCAATTAATGCACCTTTATCAATACATCTAGAACGAATTGAACCATTTTTAGTTCTACAACTCCAGTCCATTGAACCAGATTGGTCAAGTAATACACAAGTTTTACCAGTTAGAACTTGTTTTAAGTTAGGTAATGAAGTTTCATAACCTTTGATTAGTGCATCCATAACTTGTTGGTAGCAAGAGTTATTTCTGAATTCTTCGTTAAGAACTTCTACTGCAATATCGATATGATATGGCATTACTTTACCTTGACGAATTTTTTCACCATTTTGAACTAATTTGCATAGTTCATCAACAACAGTTTGTCTAGGTGATTTTAGAATATTACGAATATTTCTTAGTGCTGCTAAGATACCAAGTTTACCTTCAGATAGAAGAGCTTCCCAGTTATCGTTTTTAGCTTCAGTTAAGATTTCTTTCGCCGCTTCTTTGGTAACTTTACCTTCACGTACTGCTTTTGCAACTTCTTGACCTGCTTCGCTTTGTGCTACCTCCCAAGTATCGGCTGAAACAACAATACCTTTCATAATAGCATCAAGAGTTTTCATTTTTTCACCGTTAACTTCAATTACTGCATTTGATAATGAACTTTTTGGGTGACAAAGGTTAGACATATCGATAATTGCTTTACGATACTTAGCAAGTTGATAGGTGTCAAGTTTTTCAATTACGGATGCGAAACCTTTCTTCATTGCGTTTGATAGAGTAGTTTTTGGATTTAATGCATTGTATGCATCTTTCATTTCTACCATATCATCGACGCGGAATACGCAACCACCTTTTTGTTCTTTTTTATTCCATTGACCATAGAATCGTTTAGCATATTCTTGTCCAGCAATAAATGGAGCAAGTAATACTGCTGCTAAGTGGTTAATGGTTCTCATACCTTCACCAACACAACGTGAGTAAACGATTGCTTGCGCAACGAAATATGGATCTTTCATAGCAAGGCGTTCAATTAATGCTTGAAGTTCTTCAATAGTTTTATTTTCAGTACGATGATACTGATTTTCCACTTTTAAGGTATTTAACATACCAATAAGACGAAGTTCATCTTCAAGTGCATATGCTTGATAACCTTGTTGATTAGTTGCATCATATTGTGCAATTGATTGTGCTTCTTTTACTCTTTCTGGAGTAGCCATACCTCCAAGAACATTTTTTAATTGGCTGTTTCTTTCTTTCATTTTCATAGCTTTATTGTTACTGTTAATCGTTAAAAATTAATAATTAAAGGAATTACTTATAAAATATAGAAACTATATAGTGAAATTTAAAAATTAGAGCAAAAAATTTTGGATTTTAAATATCCAACCGATAATTTATAAAATTAAATTATCACAACTTATTGATTATATATGTAAGATTTGTCGCATGGAACCACCCATGCCAGTTAAAGGTATTTTATAATCGATGAAACTCTAATTATGACATCTATACAATTTCTATAAAATAGTCTATGTAAACATATCAAAACTATCTATTGTAATATAAGACTTTTGACTAGGCAATTTTACTTGATTACTTACTGTTGGTTTGATACTAATATTATCTTCAGACAACTCCTCAGTAAATTTATCAACTTCATCTAAAGTTTGTTCAGTTACATAATTTTCAACTAAATCTTCTAAATCTTTAATTTTTGAACTTTTTTGTTTAATTTCAGAAGTTAAAGATGTTATAAGTTTAATTACTTGATCTAAACAAATTTCGGTATTTGCTGAATATATATACTGCATTAATAAAAATACGTATTTATTCTTTTTACCTTTGTTTATGTAACCAAAGAACATTTTTTCACACTCATTATCGTATTTAAAGCAGTCTTCAACATCAGATGGATTATCAACAGCGTATCGAACTTCGTTATAAGTGTGTATTTGAATTGAAATTCGATTACCTTCCAATAATGCTTCTTTTACTTCATCAGAAGTTATAGATACAAATTTCATAAAAAATACAATTTATATTAAACTTTAAAAAATTCGTCGTAAGTTGCTTGTGCAAGTTGTAATTGAATACCCAAGTTATAAAGTTGTTGTTTTATATTTTGTACTTCTGTTACCCATTTATTAGGATCCCAGTTTTCAGAACTTGGTGTCAAATCAAGCTTGTTATTTGGGGCTAAATCGGTTAAATTAGCCAATTGTAATTCCAAAGTTGCTTTCTTGTTTTTCAAATCGTTGATCAGAGTTTGTTGTGCAATTTCAGCAGTAGTTGCCAAGTTACCAGCACGACGTTTAAGAACGCTATCTCCATTATCAGAGATTGTTTGAGTAAACTTATTAAGTTTAATTTCTTTGTTTACCTTAATTTCGGTAGGGTTTTGTACTTCTTGAATTTGTGTACTTTGTTCTTCTTGTGTCATTGTTTTAAATTATTTAAATGTTAGTAATTATATTAGTAATATAGTAAAAAATTTCAAAATTTAAAAACAATTTTTTATAAAAAAGCGCCGGAGGTTGGAATCGAACCAACTAATTTTAACTTCCACAATGTTAACGTTTAAACCTTCGATGAAACTGTGAATCATTGCTATCTTTTTAAGAGAAGAATGGAGATTACAGCAATAATCTTTTAAAAACTTCTCCGGCATTTGCGGGCAAGGTAGGACTCGAACCTACAATCTTTACTGTTTCAGAGTATTGTTTTACCTTCGATGAAACTGTGAACCGTGACTATCTCGACGAAAGGAGGAGAATCAAGAAGAATATTGATTACAGAATAAATCTTTTATTAAACTTCTTGCCCATTTTAAATTAGCGAGGGATTACCGGACTCGAACCGGAATTACAGGCTTGGAATGCATAAATTACGAAGTAACTTTTAAACTTGCAACCCAAAAAGGAGAATATCGTCAAAAAGTTAAATATAAAATTTTAACTGTGTCCTATCCAATTAGACGAATCCCTCATTGTGACCCCGCCGGGAGTCGAACCCGGACTCGATACATTAAAAGTGTATAGCTTTTCCAATTAAGCTACGAGATCAAATTTAATCTTTTAAACTACTGAAATCTATGATACCAATTGCATGATTTCCCATCCAGTCTCAAAATGCGTATAGTAACATCTACACATAGTGATTTACTGACCATATCCAGATGATATTTTTGTATGTTAATTGGCTATTTAATACAAAAACCTCTCGATTTCCTAACCCCATTTAAAAGATTTTTGCGGTTCTAGTGGGAATCGAACCCACGTCTTCGGAGAGACAATCCGAAAGGATAACCACTACCCTATAGAACCTTTATTTAAAAATTCAAAGAAAGATGATAAAACATTAAATGTTGATTTTTATTGGAGTTGAACCAATTACCCTAAAATTAAAAATTTTATGCTCTACCAGTTGAGCTAAAAAATCGAAGTAAGTTTTATCGTGACTATTGAATTTTTTTTTGTTTTAAAAGTTCCAACCTTTAGCATTTAATATATAAATGTGTTGGATTCTAGTTAATTTTGTTGGGATAGTGGGGATTGAACCCACATGTGACCAATTACCCTTTCTAATGTGTATAAGACATAGGGGATATATCCCAATTTTCTATTTTTTCTTTAATATCTTTTATAAATATTTCTTTTTCTTCAAAACTTAATTTTACAAAATCAGGCCAATAAATTCTAGTTATAAGAGTCCATCCATCATTTTTTAATATTTCTGTTCTTTCTATATCATGAAGTACAACTTTTTTATCATGCTTATGTTGAGAACCGTCTACTTCTAAATAAATATTTTTATCTGGCCAAGCAAAATCTAAGAAAAATCTATTTACATGATAATGTAATTTTGCGTCGTTAAAAATAGGAATAAAATATTGTTCAGCATAACTTAAACGTTTTTCTACGGCAGTTGACCAACAACATTTTCCGCCTTTATAATTATTTTTCTGTGTATTACTTATTTTTTGTTTTGTTTCCTCAGATACCTTTCTTGTTTTATTAATTTCTCTTAAACGACTTTTGGTTTCTTCAGACATTTCTGGTTTTGGTAATCCTAATCTTTTTGCTTTTGTATATTGGTTTTCACCTTTTATATTAAATTTTCTACGCTTTTCGTTATATTTAATAAAATTGCTTGTTAATATTTGTCTATTTGGATTTTCTTTACACAATCTTTCATGATTTCTTAATGAATTATCATTTTTACATTGTTTCCCACAATATTTACAAATAAATTCAACACACATAAAAAATTATTATTATTTTTTTTATTTAAGAGCCTCAAGTCGGATTCGAACCAACGACCTGCTCATTACAAGTGAGCTGCACTACCGCTGTGCTATTGAGGCATAAGTTTCGTAAATTTTAGTTCAGATTTTAACTGACATCTCCGAAGCGTATTTAGTTTATACCATAAAATTTACGAAAAAATATTTTATAAAATACCAGAGAAGACTTTAACTTTCATTTCCACGGATTAAAATCGGTGGCGTAATTCCATTATACTATAGTATTTTACAAAAAAAATTAAAAATATGAAGTTTCTTTATATGTCATCATCAACTTTATGTTCTAGGTTGATTTACATGTCTTTTTTCGTTATTAAGAAATTGCTCGAGTTTTCAAAATACTTATAAGACCGATAAGGTTTAATACAAGCATAAAAACAGTTTTTTATATTGGCCAATACTGTTTTTAAGGTCTAAAGCATATATCTGACACCAGAAGCCGGAGGTTTATTTCAACCACACTATATAAAGACTTTCATATATTTTAACTGTTGTATGGATACCGGGATTCGAACCCGGGACTTCAGAATGAAAATCTGACGACTTGACCACTTGTCGATACCCACATTTAATAAAATAATTCAACAACCAGCCCAACCCCTATCCAAAAATCGGTCCTGTATTTTGGTTATTTCCATTTGATATATATTCAAATGTGATAGGTGAAATCACTTTCTTTAAGATTGGCTCCTGCATAAGTAACTTTTACGACCGTATGTATATCATTTACATTATACTGATTCGCTGTCCTTATCATTAAGATTCCTCAATAATGAAAGTTAGAATTATTTATAATAGTCTTTTGTATATCAAAAAGTCAAAGAACTTTGTTTATTGTAAATTGTAATTATAATATAGAAACTTTTTTTATTTTTTAAAATTTATTTTCAAAATTTTTAGTTTCTTTTATTATTACCATTGTACTTATAATATAGAAACAAATTTCAAAATTTAAAAATCTTTTTTAAAGTTTTTTCTATTATATATCTTTTTTGAAACGTGAACTTTAGTTTTAGAATGAAATCCTGGACCTAAAATAGACATTTCCTCGTCTCTTGATCCCTTTCTCATTGCTTTTACTACATCGTTCACTTTTGTTTTCATACTAAATTTTCTTTAATGAATGATCTCCATCCTTCAGCGTTAATATCGTAATATCTAATAACTGCATCGGATATTTCCATTTGTGTTCCTTTAGGTTCAGCACCAAATTTTTTAATAAGATCCAAATTTAATGTACCTTTTGCTGTACGAATTGAACCATCTTTTTTAGTATATTCAAATTGAACAATACCTTCTCTAAGTTTTTCTTTTAATTCTTCTACTGTCATATGTTTAATAATTAATGTTTAATATTAATGTTTAACATTTAAGGTTTAATAATTAATATTTAATGTTTAACGTTTAACATTTAATCTGGATCTTCATACATATGCCAATTATAAGAACTAGCTGAGTGAATAAATTCATATTCTTCTTCGAAATCATCTTTATTTTGTTCACGCCATTCTTGAAGAGTATAAGCTAAATTAAAAGTTTCATCTACCCATTGTGGACCTCTTACACTAATATTATTGTCCATATAATGACGAACTTTTTCAGCAGCTTGTTTAGCTTCTTCAAATGTAACTTCTACTTTAGTAAGTGTTCCCATAATTGTATGTTTTTTGGTTATAACATACAATAATTTAAATTGTATGTTTTTAGTTCTTTACATATCTAATATAGAAACAAATATCAAAATTTAAAAATTACTTTCAGTTATTTAATAAAAAATTATTTCAAAAAAAATCCGATACTTTAATTTTATTTTAAGTACCGGATGGAAAATATGATTGAGTTAAGAATATTTTATTTGCTTAATCCAGTACTTTGGAAACATATAGTAGTTTTATCATCATTCTCTAATGTTGATAAAACCGCTTTATTTATATTTTTAATTGTACTGAAAATCATATTTTATAATTTAATTTTATATATAATAATAATCGCATTTCTTATACTTTTCTATAATGAAATGTTAAAAAATATTAAAATAGAGCACGAAGTTGGATTCGAACCAACGAAACGATAGTTTTGCAGACTACGCCCTTAACCACTTGGGTATTCGTGCAGGTTGCAGGTTCTAAGGGAATCGAACCCCTATCTTCGGTTTTGGAGACCAACGTTTTACCATTAAACTAAGAACCTATATAATTATACGATTATGTAAACACCTTTACCAAATAATGAAAAATTAACCTCACGTTCTGGATTGTTTTTATCTGTACATAATAATCTAAGACCATTATTTTTTACTTCTTTGATATTATATAAACCATTCATCCAAGAGTATGATTTATCTGTTGTATTATATTCAACCGTTTTTCCAACTAAATCTTCATGACTATTACAACCAGCTTTTAATAATACTTTTTGTATTAACAAATTACATAAAAATGCTTGTTTAAAATCATTAGTATAATAACCTAATAAATAAAAAATATTTCTAGTGCATTGGTTGAATACATCAATTTCTGTTTTATCAGTATTATTTTTTAATTGTAATTTTAAATAACTATCCCAAAATGTATTAAAATCGGTTTCATTATTTATTTGATACATGATATCCATTATATGGCTATCTTCTTTTACAATAAAATCTTTATTAATCATATTAACTATTGTTTTTAAAATCGTATCCCCAATAGGAGTCGAACCTATAACCGCCAATTTAGAAAAATGGTGCTCTAATCCATTGAGCTATGAGGATATATAAATTATCTATAACAAACAAATAGATTTGTTGTATTAATAACTAAATAAAATATCTGTGTCATCATCAGCCAGAAATCTTTCTTAAATATACAGATTCCTAAGATTGCTGCTAAAACACCTATTATAAATCCTAAGTAAATACCATAACTAACAAGTGTAAATGATAATATATTACCTAGAGTAAATAAGAAATGCCAAAATTTATTCATTACTAAATTTATATTTTGTACACCTATAGGGACTCGAACCCCAATCTCAACATCCGTAGTGTCGCATTCTATCCATTGAACTATAGGTGCATTTTATTTAATTATAATATAGTAATTGTATGATCAGATTTTAATTTATTTTCTTTATGGTCGTAAACAATACCTGATTTTCTTAAAGCATGTGGTTGATATGCATCAAATAATCTTTTTGCTCTATTATAAGATGCAAATCTATATATACCCAATATTACTAATACTACTAATATAGGAAACAAAAATACAAATATTCCGACTATTATTGCTATCATACGTTACCACTATCTAATTGTTTACGATACCTATAATAAAGTTCATGATTTAAACGAATTTTATTTGGTACAAATTGATTAGTTAATATTAATGTTGCTAAATGAACTTCTCTATCTGTTATACCGTAATATGTATCTGTTTGTACTAAATGTTCTAATTGTTCATCTAACATATCAATATCATCGTCAAATATAACATAAGATTCTACTTCATCAGAATGATTATCTAACCATCGTTTTATTTCGTCACCTCTTGAAGGACCAAATGTGTCAGTTAAATCAATTGTACTTTTATAGAATATATTATCTATTACTTCTCGATTAGTTATATCTTTAAAACTATCTAATCTAAATTTCCTGTTGTTAAAATTTTTATCTATAAAATCATTAACATCTTTAGATCCGATTCTCCATGATGATGATATTACAATTTTAGCACCTGTATCTTCAATTAACTTATTTAATAACTGTAGTTTTTCAGTAGTTATTTTATAAAATGATGCCCATGAATTTAAAACACCATCTATATCAAGAAAGATTATTCTCATACTATTACAATTTTAAAATTAGGGGTCTCATTCAGGTTCGAACTGAATCTTTAAGTGCCACAAACTTACGTGCTAACCATTAACACTATGAAACCCATGTATAAAAAACAATTCCAACCATATTGCAAGTTGAATATATTATACTATCATAATAGGGTCAAGCGCATGCCTCATTCAACTATGTATCTAAACCTGTCTTCATATAATATACATCTTAAATATTCAAGTTCTTGTGCAATCAAGATTCTATAACTATAAAGGTTTTGTGTTATGTTATTAAAGAACAAATGTCAACCAACCTTTTCACTCGTTATAGTGAATATCCTTGAAAATTGTTTTTTTTTGTGGAAGCAGTAGGGCTCGAACCTACGCGACATTTTACTGCCCTAGCACGTTAGCAATGTGCCCCCTTCACCAACTTGGGTATACTTCCATTTTCTACTTAACGAATATCATAAGCATTATAAAAAATATTGATATTGTTAAGTAGAATAAAACCATAATTAAAATTTCTACTCCCACTTAACATATAATATAAATTTAATAAATTTATAATATTCTTTCTTTCACTCTTTAAGAGAGCGAGTGAAGGGACTCGAACCCTCAGCCTTCTGCATGGCAAGCAGACTATCTAACCATTGATATACACTCGCAAATATATAATGATATGCTCGAATATTACACTATCATGTTTATTCCTATACATAATCTTACACTAACTTCTTTCGGGTGTTATACCGAATATGTTCTTCAAGTACATCATTATATGAATACTATAGGTACGTACAGTTTGATAACTTCTTAAAAGCTTTTTATTTTATCGAGGTGGTAGCTCACCTAAAGCATATCATTCTATAGTATTTTTTGAGCGAGATATGAGAATCGAACTCACATATCCTGCTTGGAAGGCAGGCATAATAACCGTTATACTAATCTCGCATAAACTGGCCCTAACAGCACTCCTGGGAAATTACTCCGTGGACTGTCGCCCTCAAATTTGTAGAAGGCTCAAGGGTTCTGGTTTGGCCGTAAATCTACTATAACCCTTTTTTCGATGTTTTAACCTTGCCAGGTCTGTACCGAGGGGTGGATTCGAACCACCGACGAGTCGCGTATGAGACGACCACTCTACCACTGAGTTACCTCGGCAAATGTGTGTAAGCTTTTCTATCTATAGTTGGTACTTACACTTGATGGAGAGGCTGCTTTCATTCTGTTATATCCTTACTTCTCCAAACCCCTTGTTTACAACTGTCTCATTCAGTCAACAAGAGTACCTGTCCTAGTTGAGATTTCAAGGCACCGCTGTATGGATGGTGAGATTCGAACTCACGCCCGTCACTACGACATGCTCTGGTTCCCAAAACCAGCGAGGTTGACCAACTCCTCCACATCCATATATAATTTGTTTTTTTTTTGCGGAGAGTGAGGGATTCGAACCCCCGGACCGCTATTAACGACCAACTGTTTTCAAGACAGTTACGATAAACCACTCTGACAACTCTCCAATTGTATGTTTTTAGTTTTGTCCATTTCTAGAATTGGTTGGTAATATAAGACTTAAACATACAAACAAACTAACTAAATATCTTTTCACGTGGAACAGGATGGAATTGAACCATCTTCTACGGATTTGTACTTATGGAGACGACGAAATCTCTGTTTATTTAAACATCAAACATTTTGACATAAGTATTAATTTATCCCAGAAAATCACCCTGTATTCAGTCCGCCGCATAGACCACCTCTGCCACTGTTCCAAAAATTAGGCACACTATCGCAGGCCTATCAGCTTCCAAGCGTCATAACAAAACTCAATTAGAGAACTTTATGAAAGTTACATTACGTACTATAACTTGTTTTTCTATATTTTATTCGATTCCGAATCTTGGTCTTCCGATATTTTTTGTACTAATCGTTAACTTATTAGAATATCAGTTGTTTATTTACTAGCATCTTTCGTAGTTGCAGAGCCAGAGGAATAATGTCCTAGCAAATCTGTTATCGCGAATCTAACTTTATACGTCTGCAACACAGTATAAAATTTGTCGCCCCACTAGGATTCGAACCTAGACACTCAGAATCAAAATCTGATGTGCTACCATTACACCATGAGGCAAAAATAGATTCTTATTATAACCATTTTAGGGAACTTAGATAAGAATCAAATTGATATAACTTCTACTTTATAACAATTTTAAGTTTTTAGAGACTCCATACTCGTTCTCTGTGAGAGTTACATTTATTTAACACAATTTACTTATCAGTGTGGTAGAAGACATATCGTAAATCCAAAAGATAAACAGCACTATGTAACAAAAACGAATATCTTTATATTGTGCTCAGGGTGGGAGTCGAACCCACAAATTCTTGATTCTAAGTCAAGTGCCTATACCAGTTCGGCTACCGAAGCATAAAAAGTGAAATTTCCCTGTACCAATTTCACGAAGGTATTTCCTGCTGAATGCAACTAATATAAAGGAGCTAGGAACTTATTACCTTTATATGCGGTGAAACCACCAATAAATATATATGTGGGAGAGGAGAGATTCGAACTCTCTGAGTTTCTAATGTGCATGAGTTACAGTCATGTGCCCATCCGCCATCTGAGCAGCTCTCCCGTATTATTTGGTATCAGTATTTCAAAGATCTATTGTTTTGTTTTTGATATTTATAGTATACAACAATATTAATTTTTATTAAAAAATATATTATTATTTTAATATTATCACTTAAATGTAATAATATATGGGTTAACTACGAACCCTCTACTTCTTTCTCCTATTATAGAGTTAGAAGCTACGTTTAAGTATTTTCTAAGAATATTAAGAGAGCCATTTATATCAGCATTGATATAGTGGTTTTCTTTTGTTTGGTATAATCCTCTATTAATTCTTTTACCACTAGGATTAAACTTATTATCTGATTTACCATATACAGGAATAAAATCATCGTCTAAAAATGATACCTTACTAGTATAAGATTCTTCTTGCTCTATAATATTTATTCCTTTTAATTTTATTACTTTTTAATATAAAATAAACGAATTAAATTAATTTTTATATATATAATATAGAAACAATTTTAAAAATTTAAAAATAAAATAAAAAAAAAATTGGTTTTCTTTTAAGGAAAACCAACTTGCACCCATTTAGATATATCTCTACTACTTGTTTTCCTTATTTATTACATACTACAATATGAATACCCTAACATCGGCATAAACCAACCTAGACAACTAAGAAGCTGTCTAAACGATTGTTGTGTATGTATAAATAAGTTTTTCATAATCTTTTAATTTTCTATATATAATAATAAACACAAATTATAAATAATTTATAATATAGTGTTAAAAATTGTTAAATAATATTATTCTTCTGTTTCGCTAGTTTCTGATGCTTCAGTAGTAGCAGTTAAAAGTGAAATTTCAATATTAGAATATGATGATTTAATACTTGATGTAGGATTTTCTTCTCCAGTATATTTACCATCTACAATATTAGAATAACTAGCGGTAAATGCTTTATCTCCAGATTTAAATGTACATGAATTAAATATACAATCACTCATATTAGAATGATCTAACGTTACTTGAGATAAATCGCATCCTGTAAATGTACAATTAATAAAATTACATTTTTCTACTAAGATTTCTCCTGAAAATGTAGTATTATCATATTCTTTATTTATAAAATTTTTACATACGTAATTTGCCATATATAATGAAACAATATTTTTATATATAATAATATAATAGTGGTTTAATTCATAGCATTTACTAATCCTATAATAGTAAAAAATACAATAATTAATCCTACACAGAATCCCACAATTTCATAAGTTTGTCTTGTTTTTACAGGTTTTTCTACCCACCAATTTTTAATTTTTTCTAATAGTTTTTTCATTTTTATTGTCCTATATATTTTTTGTTTACCTTTATTCTAGGTATTTTGATTTTTAAATTCATACAAAATTCATACAACCAATGTAATAACTTTTCGTATTCTCGTTTTTCATAGTCATTGTCAATAGAACTAAATTCAATTTCTATAGGCATTTTGTTATTGTTTAAACAATAATATATTACATCTTCTGCATTATTATATGATTTAATATCAGAGATATGTGTTTCAATACCTGCAATATTTTTTACTACTGGTTCAATAACTAAATTTATCATGCGTTTCGTATAGATGCTATAAGATTTTGAATAAATGGATCTTTTGTTGCTTTATTATCTTCAATAATTCCTTCATTAATATTTTTCTTTTCTTCTTCTAGAATCATGATATCTTCTTCAACTTCTTCATTTTTATTCCAAAGTTTCAAATTATATTCTTCTGAAAAATTGTTTACATAATTAATAAAACTATTAAGAATAGGTGTATAAGCAAAATTTATTGCTAGTAATAGTGAAGAAAATGAATTAATTAAATCAATAATTGTAGCATCCCAAGGTAGTTCTGTAGATATTTTTGATTTATCATTAGAAATACTCATAATAATATTTTCTTCGTCGCCTATTGTTAATGGTACTTCTGCAAGTCCGTATTCATAATCACAAATATATGCATCAGTAAATTGTGCTATCCCTTTAATAATGACTTCTTGAGAGTAAGACAATGCTATTAATGATGCATTAAAAATATTAATATACTCTTCAATACTTGCGTTATCAGAAATAGTTGATGAGAACAATTGAGTTTTTGATTTTAATGTAAATTTAAAATTTTCCATACTTAAATATATTTTAGTTGTTTCTCATATAATAATATAGAACTAATATCCTAAAATTTAATATTTTTTACTATTAACTATTGACACAATAAATGGGTCTTTTATTACATTAGCTACATCTTCTTCTTTTAGATTTACAGTTATTTGTTCAGTACATTTCATATCATCTTTATGTACATCAGAATTAGTACTTACCAAATCTTTATTCTCTTCAACAAAAGTTCTAAATGCTTTTATAATAGTTGTACGTGTATAGGTTAAGTTGATTAATAAGCCATATAGAATATTTACAATATCAAGAGCTGTTGAATCTTCTGGGTATTCTACTTTAACGCTTACATCACTATAAGAACCTTTACCTATAATCTCTATAAAATGATTATTTTCATTTTCGTCAAATATTGCATCAGAATAATCATATGGATAATCATCTTCATTTATATATTGATTTATAGCAGTTACAATAACTGTATCTGACCAACAGTTACTTACCATCGCTGCATAAAATATATTTATAAATCTATCAATACTGATATCAGATGGTACTTCATTAGTAATAAGGTTTCTATCACTTTTAAATTTAATTATTAAAATATCTCTATCTTCTTTCATATTATTATATTATTTTGTTTCTTATTAATATAGTTCAATTTTAATATTTTTTTCAATTGCTTTCTTCATTTTACCAGTTTTTGATTCTAATGAGTTTGTAAATACAATTTGTACTTCTTTCCAAGAACTAGTTAATTTATATTCAGGGTGGCATTTTAAAAATTCTGCCTTTGTTGAATAATTATTTGGTTCACCAGTTAATATCACTGGGATTTGATTTCCTGATGATTTAGAAGATTCTGTAATATAAACTTCTTTAAAGTCTTCTATAGTTTTATTTAATGATGATAAAACACTAATAAATCTATTATATGATTCATTATTCTTTTCTAATGACCATCTATATGCTTTCTCAGGTAAATGAGAAAAATCATAATCTTGTTGAAGTAAATATTTTTCAATTTCTTCTGAAACTCGTTGACCACAATCTTCTATATTAAGACTTCTAATAATATCTTTTAATGTTAGGTTCACTAATATATTATTAAATTCTTTTTTAACGTTTGCGCCAGTTTTACCTCCTAATGCCCTTTCAATATCAACATCTTTAATACATAGAATATTATCTGGTAGTGGTCGTTCTTCAATACCAAAGAATTCATCTCCTTTATAAGCTTCTTTAATATATTCAAAAATTTTATCTATTGATGAACCACCTAAACCAGGAATATTTAGTGATAATGCTGAATTTTTAAAGTTCTTTTGCTTTTGTTCAACTTCAGATAATTGTTTATATAAATGACAACCTGATACAGTATACTGATCTTTAAATTCAGGAGTAGGTAAATTCATTTTAAATAAACTAAATGCAGTAGTATCAGTTACTTTATATATAAAAGGAATAATATCACCAGCAAGAGAAAGAATAACTTTTGTACCAACTGAAATTCGATTATCTTTTAAATAACCATAATTATGAGCAGATGCACGTGATACTTGTTTACCATCCATTATTACAGGTTTAACTTTGATAACTGGAATCATTTCATTTGTTTTACCTGTATTCCAAATAATTTCTTCAACTACTGTTTCTTCAAGCATTGGAATAAATTTAACAGCAACACAATCTGAAGGTCGAACTTCTGTTAATAAGCTTTCTCTATATTGTGCAACAGGTTTAATAACAAAACCATCAAGAGCAAAGTCAATATTATTTCGTAATGTTGCGAATGTATTATATATATTAGGTAAACAATTTTTAAAATCTATATGCTGATTTCCATCTGTATATAAAATATATACATCTTTATTAAAGTCTGGAATATTAATTTCATCACAATCTATATCTATTAGATTACCTTCTTCATTTAGTCGAATATCAAATACTGCTAATGATAAGTCAGATAGCATTTCTTTTAACTCTGTGTCATTTGCTTCATAATCTCTATTTAATAGACCTGCAACAAAAGAACGTGGATTTACGAATTCAGAGTATTTTTCTTTAAATAATTTTTTAGATACTAGTACTTCACCTCTGAAAACGAAATCATCTGAAAGTAATTGTTCAATTAAACTGTTAGCAATTGGTTGAACATGATTAATTAGATGTTTATATAAGTCTTTACCATATTCACCATCTCCACGAGAACTTACACTTTCAACTTTACCATTTGTTACAACACATTCATAAGAACAACCATCATATTTAGGTGTGATAATTAAATGATGTTGTCCATTTTTAAAAATGTATTTTTCAATTTCTTGTGAGTACTTGTTCCAATCAACATTTCCTTGTTCGTCTTCTTTAATTTGAACTTTACTAAGTGAACCCATTATAAAAGGGTGTTTAACAGTATAAGAAGGATTGTGTCGTGTTCCAATATATGATTTATTTTCAAGACCAAGTTCTGATTCTAATTCATCAAACTCAATATCTGTCATAATTGGTTGACCATTGTAATATGATTCTTTAGCATTATTATATAATTGTTCTTTTGTCATTTCCATAATTTATTATATGTTTAAAAAACTATTGTGTTCTTCTTTATTATTTAATAATTGCTCAGTTAACATATATTTTGTACTATCATTATTTAATATAGGTTCAACAGTTTCGAACGGAGCATCAAACTTAAGTTTAGGTCTAACTTGTGTAACTACTAACAACATGTCATCTTCACGATCTTTGATTCTAACACAATGTAAAGCAAACGCATATTCTTTATTCCATATTGCTAGTGTTTCACTAAATTCATCATTAACGAATACTTTAGAATCAGAAGGTGTCCATTTAGATGATTTTAATAATTCTAGAATTTGTTGCTTAGTCATAGTTATTTATATGTTTTAGGATTTTTACTTTTAATTGTTCTTTAATAGAACCTTCAATATTTTGTTTAATAAATTCAGTTATATCTTCTATAATAGAATCAACAAATTTATTTATATTTTCTTGGTTAATTTCTGAATATTCTATTAAAAATGATTCTTTACTATAATCAATATACGTATATCTATAAGATGTAGAATTTGATATAACTAATATATCTACATCATTTTTGTTTGTATAAATTTCAGTTCTCATAAACTATAATATAAATCTACTGCGTTAAATGTTCTTGTTGTTTCATCTTCCATAGTTTCGACTAAATTAATTTCAGGAATAATATCATCGTTATTTACTACGTCTTCTAATGTATCGATTATAGATTTTCTAAGACCTAATTCATAAGAAGTTTTTTGGTCAAATACTGGTGAAGTATAAACTGTTTCTCCACTGTTTACATCTATTAATTGAAATTTAACTGGAGTATTCATAATATATTATTTTTTATACATATACAATATAGTAATAACTCTTAAAAATTTAAAAATTATTTTACACAAAATAGTTTAAATTATATCATCAAAATTACTATTTTATATAAAACATTTATAAAACAATTTAAAAACATGCAAAAACACACATTTAATTTTCCACGAACATTAAATCCTGACACATCATTACCTAAACTATCTATTTCTGCAGTTATAGGTATGATTACTGAACCATTTGATTCAGAAGGAGTAGCAAAGAAAACATATAATAAGCATTTTACTAATCCTGAATCACAGTATTATCAAATGACAGTTGAACAAATCTTAGAATCTTGGGCAGCTAAAGGCCAAGAATCTTTAAGATATGGTAGACTAAATGACGAATATATTGGATTAGTGTTAGAAGGAACAGAAGACGAAATTGAATTATTTAAACTTGATCACGACGCAGATGGTGATGAAAGATTAGGTAATCAAATTTTATCTTTTAATCAATTTATTGAAAATTTACCAGAACATATTAAATATGTATCACGTGAAAAGACATTATATTATAAGATAAATGATACAGTTTTAAACGGTAGATTTGACGCATTATTTTACGATGCAGCGCGTAATAAATATATTATAGTAGATTGGAAAACTTCAGGTACTGTTGATACTGAAGGTAATCAATGGACAACTACTTTATTAGGTCCAGCAAAATGTTTTCCTAATTTGAACTGGTATATTTATACTATTCAAGTTTACTTCTATAAAATGGCATTACTACAATCTGGAATACTACCAGAAGTTACGTCACCTGATCAAATTGAGGTAATGATTGTTAACTTACCTGGTAAGCAATTTGAAGATGGTAAATATTACAAAGAATATTATAATGCTTTCGAATATGACGAAGATAAATTAAAAGGAATATTTGAATTTGCTATTAAAAAATATAATATCATTAATAAGAAAAAATAAATTTTAATATATATAAAAACTATGGAAGAACAATTAAGAGCACAATTAGACCAATTATCACAAAGACTTGACAATGCTAAAAAAGTTTTTAGAGAACAAAAACAAGAGCTTATTGATAAAGATACTGAGATCCAACAATTAAAAAATACTATAGCACAATTAGAATCTACAGTAAAATCAAAAGATACTGAAATTGAAATGCTTCAATCAGATTTAGAAGTTAAAAACGCAGATATTAATATTTGTAAATTAACTATTACTGATAGAGATAATAAACTTTCAGAAAAAACTCAAATGGTTGATGAACTTGAACAAGAAGTTAAAAACTTACAAGATGTAAATGTTGAAAATCAAAAAACTATTAATGAGTGGAAATCTGAAGCAGAATCTTGTTATAAAACTATTCAAGAACAAAAAGAAGAAATTAGTAACTTAGATAAAACTAGATTAGATTATGCTGCATCATTAGAACAAACTCTTGGAGAATTATCTGAAGCAAAAGATAAAATTAAAGAACTAGAACAAAACAGTGAAATGTTAAATTCTGAAGTAAATTCTTTAAACTGTAAATGTGTTAATCTAGAAGAAAAACTAAATGACTCTAATGAACAAGTAAAAGCTTTAGAATCATTAAATTCTATTAAAGATCAAGATACTCAAAGAATGAAAGAACAGTATGCTGAAAGAATTGCACATATTTCTAATACTGTTAGTGATATTCATAATCAATTACAATCAACATTTGATATATTCAGTATTTAATATATGGAATTTATAGTTGCATCATTTGAAATAATTGAGCAAGAACCTGGTATCAGCGGTATTTATAAAGCCGCTGAATTACCTGGTAGAATTTGTTATGGCTCACAAGATAAAATAAAAGAAGGTAGTGCTGAATTATTTGTTAAAGGATTAATGAAATCTAATCATGGCGCTCCATTAGAACATGGTACAGTATATTTAAAAGCACATGATAATTTTTCATACTATTATAATACAGATATTGAATATGATGGTAATCCATTGGATTGGTTATGTACTAATCCTTATTCAAAATGTAAACGTCATAATGGTGTATTATATGTAACAACAAATTTACGTGTACTTTTTGAACATGATAAATTAAATTATCTAAACGAATATTTATGTGAACCTACTGAATACCATGAAAAACGTGTTCAAGTTAAATTTAATTTAGATAGATTTACTGGGGAAGAATTTCTTAGACATAGAGTTGCATCATTTAATCGTGAGTCAACAAGATATGTAACATTTACAAAAGAGAAATTTGGTGGTGGTAGTATCACATATATCATACCAGTATGGTTACTTGAAGATACACCTGTTATTAATCAATATAAAGATTTCAATATTACAGATTATTTTTCTTATATAGAAAAATTTGAACAAGGTGAAGATTCTATGAATGACGTTATGGTATGGATGTTTGCACTTAAATCTTGTGAATGGTCATATAACGTATTAGTAAATAAATATAATTGGAAAGCAGAAGAAGCAAGAACTGTATTGCCTTGTGCAATTAAATCACCATTAATTAAAACAGCATTTATTAGTGATTGGAAACATTTCTTTGATTTACGAGCAATAGGTACAACTGGTAAACCTCATCCTCAAGCTAAAGAACTTGCTGAACCATTAATGGAAGAATTTAAAAGAAGAAACTTGTTGTAATATAAACGTAATACTTTTGTTACAGATTTGTAACAATTGGTTTATAATCAATACGTTAAGTAAAAATTTGTTTATTATTATATATAAAAAATATGGAAATAATACTATTTTATATAAGTGGAACATTACTTGCATATTATTTATTTTTGTTACTTATTGATTACTTTAAATTAAAAATAGATAATATAGAAGTATTATATTCTAGTATGTTCAGTTGGCTAACTGTTTACGTACTTATATCAATGTATTATGAAGTATATAAAAGTATATTTAAAAACAAATTTTATGGAAAACGCTAAGTTATTATTTAAACTATGGTTCGCATTCGCAGTTTTAATATTAATGTTAATGCACCCTACAGTAATGTTATTTTTAACATTTGGTGGAATTATTTATTTCTTGTTTTTCTTTATGTTATACTTATCTGATAAAGTATATGATATTGATACAAAAAGTAAACAAGATGAATCTATAAAAAACGCTTAAAGAAATTAATCTTTAAGCGTTTTTAAATTTTTTATTGTAAAAAAGAAGGTTTACATTTTTTCTTCCTACTTATCTTAGTATTTTTTAACATATCTCTATCTGCTACAACTCTATTATCTGGTTTCCAATTTGATAAATCTTGGTCAAATGATAAAGCATTTTTAAACATATATTGAAAATATTTTACTGACTTTACATTCCAATTACCAATAGGTTGATTAAATTCTGTATTATCTTCAAACATACCTTCCATACGTTCAACATTAGAAACATCCCAACCAGATATATCTTGATTAAATATAGTTTTCTCAAACATGCTTCCCATATTTGTAACACTACTTACATCCCATTTATTCAACGGTTGATTAAAATTTATATTATTACAAAACATACCTTCCATGTCTGTAACATTTGATACGTCCCAATCATTTATATTTTGATTAAAAACTTGATTACCATGAAACATCAAAGCCATAGTTGTAACATTTGATACGTCCCAATCACAAATAGAGTCATTATTAAATTTGCTATTAGTAAACATACCTGCCATACGTTCAACATTAGACGTATCCCAACCAGAAATATCTCCGTTAAACTCTACTAATAACGGTCCTCCAAATAAGTAGTTCATATTTGTTATTTTTGAAACATCAATATGATTAAGTGAACAACTATTACTATTATTTTTCATTTCTTCTTTAATCATATTTATTAATTCATGTTTATCTTTTGGAAATAAAGTATATTTAGAAAATTTTCTTTTATTAATCTTAAGTTTTTCTACTATATACGTATTAATATGTTTCATATTTATGTAGTTATTAATACTCTTCATATGTTAATTTTACTAATATTATTATATAAAAATAAAATAATGAACTACTCCAAATATTTATTTTTATATAAATATAATAATATTAGTAAAATTAACATATGAAGAGTATTAATAACTATATAGTTGAGAAACTTAAAGTCGATAAAAGTAAACTTAAGGCCAGTACTGAATATACATTATTTCCTACTTCAAGAAATAAATTAATTCAAATGATTAAACAAGAAGTAAAAGAAAACGGAAATAATTGTTCACTTAATCATATTGATGTTAGTCAAATAACAACTATGGTTAATTTATTTGCTGGAGAAAGAAATCCTTTATCTGAGTTTAACGGAGATATATCAGAATGGGATGTATCAAACGTAACAGATATGAGTTGTATGTTTGACTGTTCTAAATTTAATGGTGATTTATCTAAATGGGATGTATCAAACGTAGAAAATATGCAAGGTATGTTTAATAGGTCTATGTTTAATAATAGTTCTATTTGTAAGTGGAATATGTCTAACGTAAAAAATATAAATCATATGTTTAGTAAGTCTTCATTTAATCAAGATATAAATAATTGGGACGTATCAAATGTTACAGATATGCACAGCTTATTTTTAGAAAATAAATATTTTGATAAACCTTTAGATAAGTGGGATGTGTCAAATGTTGAAAATATGAATGGGATGTTTGATGACAGTATTTTTAATGGTGATTTATCTTCTTGGGATATGTCTAATGTTAAAAATATAAGTGGTATGTTTGCTAATAGTGAATTTGATAATGACTCTATTTGTGATTGGGATATTTCAAATGTAGAAAATATAAGTGCTATATTTAGTGGAAATACTGTTTTTAATAAAGATATAAATAATTGGGATGTATCTAACGTTAAATATATGAGGTATGCATTTTCTAAGTCAAATTTCAATAAGCCTTTAGATAAATGGAATGTTTCAAATGTAGAAGATATGTGGAGTACGTTTTGGGAATCTAAGTTTAATCAAGATATATCTAGTTGGGACGTTAGTAATGTTAAAAATATGATATGTATGTTTTCGTCTAGTAAATTTAACCAAGATATATCTAGATGGGAAATAAACAAGAGTTGTCGAATAGAAGGTATGTTTGAAAAATGTAAAATAAAAGAAACCTATAAACCATTTAAAAATGGCGAAAGAATTAACTAAAATATGAAAACAATAAATAATTACATAGTAGAGAAACTTAATATTAATAAAAGTAATCTTAAGTCAGGTCCTGAATATACATTATTTCCAAAACATCATTATGAATTAGTTAGAATAATAAGAAATGAAATAAATAGAAATGGAAATGAATGTTCTCTTAATCATATTGATACTAGTAAAATAGAAGATATGTCATTTTTATTTTCAATGGATTATAACAACGGTTATAAATTACATGAGTTTAATGGAGATATATCAGAATGGGATGTATCAAATGTGAAAACAATGTATGCTATGTTTTTAAATAATAAAGAATTTAATAATGATATATCTGAATGGAATGTTTCTAATGTTAAAGATATGAGATATATGTTTAAAACTAGTTATTTTAATGGCGATATATCAGAATGGGATGTATCTAAAGTACAAAGTACGGAATATATGTTTAAAGATTCTAAATTTAATCAAAATATATCTAATTGGAAAATAAAAAATAATTGTGATACAAACGAGATGTTTGATAGATGTTCTATAGAAGATAAGTATAAACCTAAATGCTTACAATAGTAAAATGCTCCCACGTTCATTTAGACTCACACCAGAGCATTTTGTTTATTTTACTATAGTATACATGTCAGAGAAAAGAAAATGCTCTGGTGTGAACCTAAACACTATCCTCGTTCATTCTAGACACATAGTTTATAGTATACTAAAATTTAATAATATAAATAAAATATGAAGAAAGTAAATAAAAATTGTTTTATATAATGTGTTTAAGGAATGTGATATAGAAGATAAATATAGACCAAATGTTAACAATGAAAAATTTAGTAGATTACTTAATAGAAAAGAAAAAAGAAGAAAAAAAGATTGAAACTAATATAGATATTGTTCAAAAAGAAATTGATAAATTAGTTCCAAAAGAAGTTTCTCAAATAAAAGAATTTACACCTGATGCCATTAAATCTTTATTAATACGTTCTGATCAATTAGGCGGATTAATAACAATAGTATCAAGTAAAGATAAAGGGTTCTTAATTAAGTTTAATAAAGAACAATTTTTAAACGATAAGAATGAAATAACACAAAATATCAAAGATATTGCTAAATATTTTATTGAAATACTTGGTGCACAAGAAGTTAAATTAGATGACCAAGATTTTACGATGTTTGTTAAATAAAAAAGAAGTAGTACTAGTACTACTTCTTTTTCATACTATCTATATAATTACATATCCCTTCAACATGTAAATCACATAATAAACATTTTCCTTCTTCAGACAATAAAAAATCTACTTCATCTTTATTTGTCATATACATATTTTCAGTTAATATTGCTGGACAAGATGTTTGTTTTAATATATATAAAGGTGCTTCATAATATTTTGTTTTTGGATATTTACGATTTCCAAAAAGGTTTTTATTATTTTCTTTATTATATTTATCAACTGTGTTAAATAAAGATAATGCTAATTTTTTAGAATTTTCTGAACAATTATCTCCTACATAAACTGTCCATCCACTTGCTTTTGCCCAAGTATTTTGTACAGCAGCGTTAATGTGAATTGACACATAAATACATTTGTTCTTATTATATTTTTTACAAATATCATTAACAATTAATTTACGTTTTGTTAAACTTTCTTCAATTTCACCTTCTATATCTATAATACAAGGTATTCCTTTTTCATTTAAACCTCCTTGTATTAAATAACACATTTCTCTAGACCATTTATATTCTATTAATCTTTCATCTGGACTACGTTTACCTTTTATATTACTTCCGTGTGCTGTACCTAATATTACTAACATATTTTATCCTCCTAATAATCCCATAATCTGCATTATAGATTTATTTATTAAAGCTTGTGCTGCTATTATTAATTTTGATTGATTTACCATTACAATTTTTAATCCTTTATCTAATGCTTGTCTTTGTAATTCATTTGCGAACTCTGCTGTTTCTAACCCAATATTTTGAGATTGTGCATATAAAAAATCAAAAGCTACACCTTCAGCGAATTGTACATATTTATCAGCAGTAGCAATACCTTTCTTTAAATATTGATAATATAAAGAAGATACTTGTTCTAATGTATAATTAATATCTATATAAGCATATTTTCCTATAGTATCAATTACTTCTTGTGGTATCATACCAACAACTTTATTAATTTCATCTTTAGCCATTGCAAGATAACCACCAAAATTAGTAATCATATCATTTTGTTTTTTATTGCTTTCTTCTTTATTTTTATTTTCAAGACTTTTTTTAGCATCTTCTTTTAATTCTTTTAGTATTTCATCTGGTGTCTTTAAATTCTCTTGAGTTACATCTAATGCTAACATTAATGAATCAGAAACTAATGATGGTACAAAGTCAGGTGAAATATATTTTGAAAATCTACTTGTAAGATAATTTATTATTTGAGTAACTAAATCTTGTGCAACAAATGCCATTAAATCTGCTATCATCATAGGCATTTCAGGATCTATTACTGTCGGCATACCATTAATTAACATTTGTTTACCCTGTTCCATTAAACTAGGTCCTAAATTACCAACATCACCTAATATGTTGCCACCTTTACCAGTAACTATATCTAAAGCAGCTTGGCCATCAATACCTATTATTGCTAATGATGATTCATCAGTTGTAGGGTTCAAAAACATATTATTAAAGTTAATATTTATTAAACCACATTTTTGAACAAAATTAGGTTTTGCTTCTAAAATACGTGATTTAATATCTAATGAACCAGGTGGTAATAACTCTTCTAAATTAATATCTTCATCAGACCAATCATTTTTTACGCTTTCATTTAATTTGTTTAATTTATCTTTTGATGATTGACCTATATCTTTAGTGGATTGTTTAAATCTATTTGTTTCTTCAGCCATATATTAAGAAATCTTTACAACGTTTGATTTTATATTATTTATTCCATTTTGTAATGTTGACTGCATATTATATATTAATGGTGAAAGTACTGCAGTATATGGATTACTGGCAGCAGTAATAGCTAACTGAAATAATGAATTAGATAAATTATTACATAATTCTATTAAAGGTTCTGCTAATGTTGCTGAGTATTCTATTTGTCCTTCTTTTACTAGTTTAATACTATCATTATTTGTTTTAATATTTGTTTGATTAGTTTTAATATTTAAGTTACCTGATGGGTCTAACTGAATTTTATTTTCACCATTTACTATACAATGTCCATCATTAGGCGAATAAAAAATTTGTTTTGTTTTACCAGTATCTGATCTAGCCATTAAAACATCAGCCGATTTATCTTGTACACCAGGAGAATTCTCATTTATATCGAACATAGGTATATACCAATATTCAAAATAATTGTTTTTATTATGTAATATCCAAATTTTAGAGCCAATTTCTAATTTAGAAAACGATTGTTGACCAATCATCATAAAAGGACTAATCCAAAACATATCGTCTTGACTCATCGTATTTGTATCAAAAATACCTGGAGATGCTGCTTTAACTCTACCTAAATTTTCTGGATCATCTGATGTTAAAACAATACCTGGGTTTAATTCAAAATCTGCTAGTGTCATATATTATTTCAGTGAATCTTCTAATGTTTTTATTATATCATCATATACTTCTTTAGCTTCTTTATCAGCAACTAATTTTTCTATCTTTTTAAATGTACCTAATACTTGTTTTATAATAGTTTGATTCTTTGGAACCATTTTTTCATTTTCTTCATTAACAATAGATATTAGAGCAGTTAAATCTTTAACATCTCTTAATAAGAAATTTTGTATTATAGCATTATTAATACAATTAACTTTTTGTGTATATTGGTTTATTTCTTCAGTAAATATTTTATTTGCTAATTGAATATTTTGAAGTAAGTTCTTATTATATACTTTTGGATCTATTAATTTAGCTGATTTATTTTCATCTGAAGTTGAAAAACGTTTCCACCAGTCCTCAGCATCTTTTACTCTAACTTTAGTAGATAATTTTTTTACTGCTTCATCTAATTCTTTTTTATTAGCAGCTAATGTTTCAGATAAAGAATCACTAGAATTACTAGATATTTTATATTTTTTTACAAATACTTTTTTAAAGAAATTAAATAAACTATCTAATATACCTTCATTAACAGGGTCTGTAATAATTTTATCTTCTAAATATTCATTAATAGTTTTCATATTTATATATTAAATAATTTCCATTTCAAGTAGATAAATACCTGATTTAGAAACTGTATATTTTTTAAATTTTAATTTTAAATTTCTTGGTAATAATATTTCTTCTTGGTCTGCACAATCTATTTCATCTTTATTAAAAATGCTATTAATATCTAAACATTCTATTGGTTTATTAGATGTAATATGTAATTGTAATTCGTTATCTAAGAAAGTACCCCAAACCGATTCTTTTTTAACAGTTGTCGATATATAATTTTTACTTTCTAAAGTATTATTAATATATGAATCAAGATGGTTTTTATCAATACCATAAACATTTTTCATATATTTCCAATCAACAACTCGATATACATCTATTTTCTTTTTAGTAGCGTATTTAGATTTAAACGCTTCATCAAGTAATTTAATAACCTTTTTAGAAATATTTTTATTATCTCTTAATTCATTATTAACACCTGATACCATACCAGAAACATAATTATGAATAGCATTCTTTATTTCACAATCATAATTGTTAGTTAAGTAAGTATCATAATTAATTGCTTTCTTTTCTATTAAAAATTTTACTAACGATTTCATCTTTTTTACTATATATAATTAAAAATAAAAAATGTTTTTACTATATTATATATAAATTTTTTATATTAAGCACATTAAACTATGATGATTATACATTCTTTTTGTAAGAATCCTAATTGTTCGCAAAAATCATTTTTAGTGCATATGTATTACTTTGCATTATCATGTGTTTATGCTAAACGTTCAGGATTCAATATTAGATTACATTGTGATAAGGAAACTAATGAAGTATTGAAATATTGTCCTTATGACGAAATTGTTGTTGATTTAGATCCAAAAGATTGTCCTCATTCTTGTATTTACGCTTGGCCTAAATTTAAAGCTATGCAAAATGAAGATATTGGTAATATACATATTGATGGAGATGTATTTTTAAAATCGGCAGGATTAAGAGATATTCTTAATTATAAAGAATATGATTGTATTGTTCAAGGTAAAGAAGAATATAGTCCAAAATTTAGATTATGGACAGATACAAAAAAATTATGTAATAAATTAATTTACCCAGATTTCTTAAAACCTCAATTATTAGAAATGTATAATTGTGGTACAGTAGGAATAAGTAATAAAGAATTAAAAGATGAATATTTTAAAATTTATTGGGATTGTATAAATTATTTATCAGCTAAATTAACACCTGATAATAGTAGAGATATTTTTGAATTACATATTATCCCAGATATTGTTTATGAACAACAAGTTCTACAAGATTTATGTGAACTTAAAAATTATAAAACAAAATTTATTATACCATCTGCGACTAAAGCAGACTTAATTGATTATGCTAATCAAATTGGTTATCAACATGTATTAGGTGGTAAATATAAAGAAATGAATTTACATTTTTGTAAACAAATACTTCAAATGCTTAATCCTAAAATATTTAATAAGTTAGAAGAAATTTTTAAAAACGTACAATTATAAGTAGTTTAATACTCGGTTACTTTTAAAGTGGTAGTTCTTTATAGAATTACCACTTGTTTATTTTTAAATATATACAATTAAATATTATTAAATTATGGCAACAACAAATTGTAATTGTAATCCAGATATAAATAATAATTCTACTGAAACTAGTTCAATGGAAGCTTTTATTAAAGCTAAACAACAACGTGAAGATCAAATTGATTATATGTTTGTTCAACGTGTTATTCAAGAATTAACACAAAGTTGTGCATTAAATTTACCAATACCAGCAAGTGCTATTCCTCCACTTATTGTTCAAGCTGCTCAATTTTTCTGGGCTAATGATGATAGAGCTGTAGAAGAAAGATGGTATTGCTTACCTAATAGAGAATTTAATAAATGTGGACCTAATGCTGTTGCTAAATTACCAAAACAAATTATTTCTGTTTTTGGTGTGTATAAAACAACAAATAGTTTTATGTATGATGCTCTTGGTGACTTCTCTTTAGAACGTATGATTATTAATAACTCTGCATTAGCTGCTGGCGCCGGTGGTACATTAAGTGATGTTTACGGTACAGGTACTGGATATACACTAACGGACGTTACTGCTGCTCTTTATGAAGTTCAAACATATAAAGCATTATTTGAAGTACCATTAACATTTAATTATAATGAATTCTCTGGTGAACTTGTTATAATGGGTGCTCTTGGTTGTAGTGATTTAATTCTTCAAACATGGCAACGTTGTAAAATCCAAGATTTATATAATGATTATTACTTTTTTAGATATTGTGTTTGTTTAGGATTAAGGGCTATGGGTACTATTATGGGTACATTCGAATTTAAACTACCTGGTGGTGTTACAATTAATGCTTCACAATTTGCAGATAGAGCTAATGAAGAAATGGCAACAATTGCTGAATGGCTAAAAAATAATCAAGCAGCATCATATTTCTTTAATAGTAATTCAATTTAAAAATTTTATATTATATATATTAAAATATGAAAAGTATAACAAATTATATTCAAGAACACGTAGTAGGAAATATATTATGGGGTACTGTTGATGCAGTTAAAGACCAATTAAAAGATTGGTGGAAAGATATTAAAGATTACTCTAATGATACATATAAACATCATTATGGTAAACTTAATAATAGTGTTAAGGGTTGTTGGGATAGGGAAACAATAGATGCTTACGAAAGGTCAAAAACTGATAAAGATTTTTTAGTATGGCAAACAAAAATATTATCTGATAAAAAATTAAAAGAACGTATTGAAAATATCGAAAAGAATTTTCCAGAAGATATTTGTAAAAAATATAAAGATGCAAGAGCACATAAAAATAGTTTATTAATATTAAATGTTAATGCAACATATTTATCAGATAAAAATAATCTTAAAGAAGCATATGAATATGCTAAAAAACATATAAAAGGTGACAAAAGCGATTTTGATAGCTTAGAAAGAGCATATAAAAATACACAACAAAAATAAATGGATTTAAAAACATCAACAGATTATAAGCATTCACGTTATTCTCAATATAATAATTTAGGGAATAATGAATATAATTATGGTAGATATGGAATTTTAAATAGAACTATACCTAAAGTTTTATTTAAAGGTAATTATATATTAGTTTCATTTCTACAATTAATTGATATGCGTTTAGTGATGTTATTTAAATATATTGATAAATTAAAACATTTTAAACATATTTCTTGGTATTAACATATGTATTTTTTAGATAACAATGCCCATATATTTGAAATACATTCATATTCAGAAAATCCTATCGGTTATGAATATGAAACAACTCCTTATATAGTTTGGTTAAATGATGATTATTCTTCTAACTTATCTATTAATAATTATTATACAACTCCTATAAGAATATTAGTATCTAAACCAATAAAAAATATATCTGTTAAACTTGAATCTGATATATATAAATTTTCAAAATTAAATAATATATCAGAATCATTAATTATAAATGAATCACAATTAGTTTCTGAATTAATAGATATTAACGATTTTAATTGTATTGAAAATATTCAAACAATAGATGACCAAGGTATTCATAGTGCTGATATATATAAACTATTAACGTTTTATGTATTTGGTATGAGTACTAATGAAGGTACAATATTATCAAATGTTCTTATTAATATAGAATACAATGATGGTAGTATTGAATATTGCCCTATTACTGTAGGTGGTACATTTGTTGATGAAATTGAACAATTAAAAATTAATGCTAGAAATATAGGGGTTCAATTACCAAAAGATATTATTAAAGCAGTTTACCAAGAATCATTTTATAATAATGTATTTGATGAAAATTTATATAATATAAAATTAAAAGAATACTTATTAAACCACATGTTAATTAAAGGTGAATGTGGTAATTATAATTCAGCTTTAGCATCTTTAAAATGGTTTGGTTGGGGAGAACATATTGAATTATCTAAATTATTAAAAACAGATAATGAATTTGCTGAACAGTTTATTCACGATTATTTTGATATTAATAATGATTTATTAGAATCTTTTAAAAAATTTAGAAACTCTACTTATATAGTATTAACATTATATGCTAATAAAGAATCTGGTAATGTAGAAAAAGTAGATGATAGTAAAAGTTTATGGGGTGAAGGTAAGCCTATATTGACAGATCTTTTTAAAGAAACTACTGAAGTAACATATAATGATAATGACGAAGAAAATAAGATTTATTTTATAAAGAACTACTATGATTATAATATGAAAGAAATAATGTATAAGTTATCTTGTTTAGCTTATATGTATAAAAAATATTTCTTACCTATTCATTTAAATATATTATCTCATTCAGTACAAGAAAAAGTATTTGCTAATGATATTAAGTTATTAAATAAAGCAAAAACTAATATTACTGAAAAACCTTTATTAATAGGTGATAAATATAATATGGATAATTATACTACTGTTTCTTTTGATAATAGATATAAATACGTATTATATAATCAAAATTTATATATTGACTCTGATTTTAATGTATTTAATTATTATAATCCTGAGTTTTGTAATAATAGTGATAATACTTATTACTATATAAATAATGAAGTATCAGCTTTTATTCCTATTTTCTTCAATAATAAAGAAAATGATAATAATACTGTTTATAATTGTGTATTACTATTATCAAGAAATAATAAAAAAATTCATGAATCTCATTTCTCATTCGTTCAAAATAGTTCAATAACTTATAATGGTTTAAGTATTGTACCATCATTATTTAATAATGAAGTTAATGCTGATTTCTGGGAAGGTTCAATATTTAGAATTGATATATTATGTAATGGTCTTTGGTATAGTAAAGAATTTATGTTAGATGTACCAGAATTCTTTTTAGAATTTAATAAATTAGAATATACTTATGATTCAAAATATCATAAACAAATATCTAGTATAACCAATGTCAATGATGGTTCATATATAAGAAGACATATTAATTTTAATGCTGTTATGTATGATCCAGGTTTAGTAACAGTATCTAATGTTAGATTTGAAGATGATATTAATATGATACTTAGTCAAATTATTTTTGGTTCATTTAATTTAGGATTTAACGATGACTATTTAATAGGTTCAGATATGATGTTACTTAATATGTATATAGAATTAACAAAACAACAAATAAGAATAAATGACCATGATAAATATCTAAATAAAATTCATATATATGAAATAACAGATACATTAGGTAACGATATATTATTGACTGAAAATACGCCATTTGAATCAAGAACTAGTGAATTTAATTTTACTAAAGAAACAATGGATTTATATGAACAATTCTTTGATTCAAACGGTAAACAATATATAGATCCTTATATAATATCTGATGATAAAAGTTTTCCATATGATTTTTATTTAATGCATGATAATTATAAATATTATGTAGTATTTATTTCTCGTAAAACTATTAATAATACAAATGAAAATGTTGAGATTAATGATACAATAATATTTAAGAATTTTATATTAAGAAGATATAAAACAGATAATGTATTTCTTATTAATAGAATGAAACTTATAAATAGTAATAATGTATATCACTATGACAAAGACGATATTGTTACTGCTAAAATATCTAATATGGAAAACTTACCATTTATTATGACATTAGGTTCAAAATGGGATTTTAATAAATTAAGTTTAGGTGGTGATAAAATAGAATCTGTAAAATCAAAAACTAATACTGCTATTATTTCAATAGATAAAGATCATTTAAAATATATTAGTGGATATTATGATGTTACAGTAAATTATTCTATAGATGATTTTTATCAACATAATAGATTATTACATGCTAAAATTCGAATAAATAATTAATACTATTGTATACTATATGAAAAAACTATCAAAATATTATGAAGATTTAGTACTTAATCCGGAAGCTAATGGATTTTGTATGCTAAAACCTGGATTTGCTCAATATGCTGATGAATTTGAAAAATTATTAGCAGCTAATGGATGGAAAGTTATTAATAAATGTGTTAAAAAATTTACTCGTGATGAAATAGAAAATTTCTATGCTTGTCACAAAGATAAACCTTTTTATAATAGATTATGTGATTATATGATAACTGATGATTGCTGCTGTTATTCATGTTATAAAAATTGTAAAGACCCTTATAAAGATATGTCTGAATTTAAAGATAAAATTCGTGACCAATGGGGTGAAGATGATATGAAAAATGCTATGCACAGTTCAGATTCAAAAACAAATATGAAATCAGAAACCAAATTAGCATTTAATAAGATTAATGAATCAGAAGAAATAAATGAGAAACTTAAAGTATCTAAAAAAGAAAAAACTAAACATACATTATTTCCAGAAATAAAAGACGAATTAGTTAATATGATTAGAGAAGAAATAAAGAAAAATGGAAATTCGTGCACACTTAATCATATTGACGTTAGTAATATAGAAAATATGTCTTATTTATTTAGTAGGGATCCACATGATGGTTATTATTTAGCTAATTTTAATGGCGATATATCAGAATGGAACGTTAGTAATGTAGAAAATATGGAAGGTATGTTTGAATGTTCTAATTTTAATGGTGATTTATATTATTGGGATGTTTCAAATGTAAAATGTATGACACGTATGTTCTTTGAAGCAGATTTTACCGGAGACATTTCTCAATGGAATGTTAGTAATGTAAAAGAAATGGACGGTATGTTCAGAAGTAATATAAAGTTTAATGAAAATATAAATACTTGGGATGTATCAAATGTTGAAAATATGGAAAGTATGTTTGAAGACTCTATATTTAATCAACCATTAAATAAATGGAACGTATCTAAAGTTACAAATATGTCATATATGTTTTGTAATAATAAGTCTTTTAAACAAGATATATCAATGTGGAAAATAAAACCAAATTGTAATGTTAAAAGTATGCTTTCTCTAGTTGAATTAGAAGAAAAATACAAACCTAAATTTTTACAAAAATAATTTTTATATATAATTTATGAAACAATTAAACCATTATATTATAGAGAAACTTAAAATTACTAAACGTAAAAATGTAGAATATACATTATTTCCTAAATCAAATATGGAATTAAAAAGAATGGTTGATAACGAAATTAAAAATAATGGTAGTACATGTTCTCTTAATCATATTGATGTTAGTGATATTACAGATTTTAATAATGTTTTCGCATATCAGCGTTTTAATGGTGATATATCTGGTTGGGATGTATCAAACGCTAAAACGATGACACAAATGTTTTTATATTCTGATTACACAGGTGAAAATGGAGATATATCTGATTGGGACGTATCAAGTGTTGTTAGTATGGATGCTATGTTTATGAATACTAATTATACTGGAGATATATCACAATGGGACGTATCAAATGTTGAAAACATGCATTATATGTTTAACACTAGTAAATTTAATGGAGATTTATCTAACTGGAATATTAGTAGTGTAGTAAATATTGCAGGTATGTTTAAAAATAGTGAATTTAATAATGATTCTATTTGTAAATGGGATGTTTCTAATATTATGAATATGTCAGAGTTATTTGCTTATAATAAGCATTTTGATCAAGATATATCTAAATGGAAAGTAAATAAATCATGTAAACTAATAGGGATATATAAAGATGCTGCTATTCATGGTACAAATAGATATTATGTGCATAAATAAATATGAAAACAATAAATAATTATATTTTATCGAAGATAAAAAACGAAACTAATATAACTGAGAAACTTAAGATTAATAAAGTTAAAAAGGTAGAGCTTACATTATTTCCTAAGACTAAAGATGAACTAAAGAAAATGATAGCAGATGAAATAGATAAAAATGGAAACAAGTGTTCATTAAATCATATTGATGTTAGTAATATAACCGATATGAGTAATTTATTTTGCACTAGTACATTTGAGAAGTTTAACGGTGATATATCGCAATGGGATGTTTCAAATGTTATTACAATGAATTCTATGTTTAAATTTTCTAAGTTTAATGGTGATATATCAAATTGGGACGTTAGTAGTGTTACAGATATGGAAGAAATGTTTTATGGATCTAAATTTAATAGAGATATATTTACTTGGGACGTTAGTAATGTTGAAAATATGACTGGTATGTTTGAATATGGTGAATTTAATCAAGATATATCAGATTGGGACGTTAGTAGCGTTAAATATATGAACAAAATGTTTGCTTATAATAAAAAATTTAATCAAGATATAAATAACTGGGATGTGTCAAATGTTGAAAATATGACTGGTATGTTTTATGATTCAAACTTTAATAAACCTCTTGATAAATGGGATGTATCAAATGTTAAATATATGCATAATATGTTTGCTTGGTCTAGTTTCAATAATAATATATCTAATTGGAAACTAAATCCAAATGTTGAAGCAAATAATTTTAGTAAAGGGTCAAGTATACCAGATAATTACAAACCTAAATTTTATAATTAAATATGAAAGCAATTAATACATATATTTTATCGAAGATAAAAAACGAAACTAATATAACTGAGAAACTTAAAATTAATAAAAGTAAATTAAAAAAGGGTACTGAGCTTACATTATTTCCAGAAACAAAAGATGAATTAATAAAAATGATTGAAAAGGAAATATCTATTAATGGTTGTTATTGTTCATTAAATCATATTGAT
>JAEIGA010000866.1_pt1 | contig 44922 bp, 40 predicted proteins | sample 9270691 | NCBI WGS metagenome assembly JAEIGA01 (sample SAMN17057246, study PRJNA624740) | gut metagenome | biome: biome; isolation source: fecal sample | host: Bos grunniens | place: China: Xizang | collected 2019
AGAACATATTTGATATTCGGTACCCGGTCTACATTGGCCCACATGATGTCAATCTGTTCTTTGGAGAAAGCTATCTTTTCTGCCTGTTCCTCTTTTTTGATATAGAGGTACTCCGCATAGTTTCTGTCCACAATATCCAGCTGCATTGCATAGCGCCATAGAGAGGTTCCAAGGGCCTTCATATTCTCCTTGGTTCGTGTGCCATGGGGACATTCGTCAATACACTTCTGCATGTGCTCTGTGCGGATTTTTGCTATCTCCACATAATAGAGGGAAGAGAAATATTTATAGGCTGATTTATAGCAGTTAATGGTAGATTGCGTAACCTTTTCTGTATGCCCGTCCAACCACTTTTTATACAGGTCCTTAAACTTCACATTCATATCCTGCTGCGGTAGATCCTGTTTCAGCTGAGGGATATAAGCTATGGCTTCTTTCTTGGTGGGGAAGCCTCTTTTTTTGCGCTTCCTGCGGGTGAGCTTTCCGTTTTCATCCGTATCCCAGCCGATTGTATACTCAGCAATCCACTTGCCATTGGTATCTTTATAAACGGTTCCATCGCCGTGGCCGCGTGTCTTAGCTGACCGCTCCCGGACCTGCTTGGCACCGCAGAGATTGCAAAACTTTGATTCATCGGGAATTTCTTGTTTGCATTTTTTACAGAGCATGGCTCACCTTCCTTTCAAAAAACTAAGAGAAATTAAAAGAAACTCAGAGTATCTTTGATAATATTTTAATTAAGGCATACCAGCCAAATGAGACAACAATAATTGGAAACAAAAACCAAAATCGAGAAGTTGCTTTTCTATCCAGCGTTTCAAGAAACGCTTTAGCCCACATCATAAATGCGATAACAGCGTTTATAAGGCCGATAAAAGCAAATACAAGCAACAGGACTCCTAATATCCAAGAGCCGTTTCCTAATTCAGATAATGTCATATTAAATCGTATCCTTACGCTGGACAAGAGAATGCATCCATTCGATTTGCTTATCCTTGATCGTAATCTGTTCCCGAAGGAAGTCTATCTTTTTTTGTGCTTCCTCACGGATGAATGCTAGATCCTTCTTGTGGTCCTCGGACAGGGAATCAAGTGTGTTCTGCAAGTGTTGGCATTGGGCAACTATGACAGGGTTATCTACACGGATCTCCTTCTCGGTCTCAGCAACCAAGGCACAAGGAGATTGACCCCAAGAACCATTAAGCAATGCTCTTGTGACTGCCTGCATCGTGGAGATACGAAGGTCCTTTATATCACCGGAAATAATCCGGTCAATGGAAATTTTGGACACACCGGCCTTATCTGCAATGGTTTGATTCTTCCAACCAAGAAAATCTCTGCGAAGGTGACACCATTCACACCACCGCTCTACGGACATGGCTAAAAAATTAGGACCGTCACAGGTCTGTCCGATATTGGGACAGCTTATGCAAATGTTATATGGCTTCTCTTCCAGTGTTTCAGGTGAAAAAGGCATATTATTTAACCTCTCATTTCATCATTTGTGATAGTTACATTATCAGATATGATAACAAATGAAATAGATGTGATAACAAAAATATCTGATGTGCAGATTGATAACTTGGGGTAGAAATGATAGGCTAATATCAGGTCAGAAATGGCCCATCATCCCGGTGTGGGGGTATGCAGTTTGGCGACCAGCGCCCCCACATTCGTATTTAGTCCTAGATATTGGACATATAGGTGGGTATGATTAATTCAAACAGATGTTTGAATATTTGGTAACAATTACATCGTGTCAATTGCTGTCGAAATATTGCTACTGTAAGAAAATTCTGCTAAAATTTTATTATATCATTCGATCCGGTATCGTAGACGGGAAAGGGGTAGGTTTTGTGAGCGAAAATGAAATGGAATTAATTAGAATAATTCGTGAAAACGATAACCCGGAACAGGCCCTGATGACGGCTGCTACGATAATTCTTGGTTACCTAAAGCAGCACGAATCATGTTCAAAACCATCTGCTGATCAGACTCGGGAACTCTCCTAAATAAGTCAAGCAGGATCTTCTCTCCCTCAGTGAGTTGCAGCTCGGTGGGGGAGCTTTCATTTTGGTCCCATCCCATCAGGTATGCCTGTGTTACATTAAAAGCTACAGATAACTTCTCAATCACATCCAGCGGAATTTTTGTAGTCTCACCGGAAGCATATCTTTGCAGTGAAGATTTTTTTATGCCAGTTAGCTTTTCCAGCTCCTGATAAGACAGTCCAGAGCCATCTACCAATGCTTTTATTCTCTCAGAACGGACTGACATATACATCACCTCCTACCTATATAATACTCATTTATCCCAAAAATGCAATAGCAAATCACAAAAAATATAAAATCAATCCCAAAAATGGGTTGACAAATATCGACACCTATGTTATGCTTTAGACATCCCAGAAATGGGATACGTTTAATGAGAGGAGGTAATTTACATGGTAGATGTATTGAAGCTTCGTGCGCGTATGGTTTTGAAGGGTTACAACCAAAAGCGGTTGGTAGAAGCACTGAATGCCCGTGGTGTCAAGATCAACGAGAACACTTTTAGCTCCAAAATGAACGGAAAACCCTTTGATACCGATTTGGTAGACGGGATTTGCGACATCTTGGAAATAGAAGTACCGGCGGAAAAGGCCGAAATTTTTTTAGCATAACCATCCCAAAAATGGGACAGAAAGGGGGAAAACACAATGGGTGCACAGGAAGAGCTAGCAAGGATAGAGGCGCTTCCAAAGGAAATGCTGGTGCCGACTGACATCTGCAAATACCTTGGCTGCTGCGCCTACAGCATTAATGTGGCTACTAGAGATGGTAAGAATCCATTTCCATTCCCGGTGATCCGGATGGGTACAAGGGTAAGAATTCCAAAAGTGCCATTCATTAAAGCAATGCGTGGCGAATTATGAAAGGGGATAAACCATGAGTGATTATGAAATGATCAACCAAAGAGTTGCGGCGCAGAAGGTCGCCCGGCGCAAGGACGCGCTGAAAAGACTTGCATTTATGCTTTTTATTGTTCTGGCAGCGGTACTGGCTTTTGTAGGACTGGAATACATCGGATTTATCAGCGATTTATTTATGGTGATTCTGATTGCCATTACGGTCTGCACCGGTTCTTTTCATGCAGGCCGCATTTGGAACAGTTACCACAGATAAAAACGCCGTCTGTGAAAAAAGAGGGTGGTGTGTGTGAGAGATATTTCCAATATAAGATTTGGAAGATTAGTACCGAAATCCATTCAATATACCAAAAACAACAAAAGATATTGGCTTTGTCAGTGTGATTGCGGACAGCAAACAGTTGTGCGGCAGGATCAAATTACAATAGGTAAAACTACATCTTGCGGTTGCTATATGCGAGAAGTCCAACTCAATAACTTAGCAAAGCGTCAAATAAAAAAACCTCCAAAGGAGAAGTTTCCTAAGCCTATTGACGAACATCGGGAAAGATGGATTCAACTAAAGCATGAATATCCGCGGATTTACCGAATCTGGCAATCTATGAAAAGCAGGTGTTACTACTCAAAAAATAAATTTTATCATTGTTACGGAGGGCGAGGGATACAAATTTGCGAAGAATGGAAGAGTTCGTTTGAATTGTTTGCTATATGGGCTCTTGCTAATGGGTATAAGGACAATTTAAGCATAGACAGAATTGATGTAAATGGGGACTATTGCCCACAAAACTGTCGTTGGGCAACCCAAAAGGAACAGCAGAATAATAAAAGAAAAAGCCCCTCACGCATAGCGTAAGAGGCGGGTGCCTTCGGAGCTGGAACCTCCGAAAGCGGCAAGCCAAATTATGACAGTGCTAGTGTAGCACAGAAAAGGAGATAAATCAATGACTGAAATTAAGTTAGTTAGTTTATGTTTGGAGAATTTTAAGAATCATCGGCATCTGAAACTGGATTTGAACGGCAGGAATGCCAGCATTTATGGAGACAATGCCACCGGTAAGACCTCCGTATATGATGCCTTGATGTGGTTGCTTTTCTCTAAAGATTCTGCCGGAAATGGAGACAAGAATCTTGAAGTTAAACCTCTGGATAGCAACGGCAATGTAATCGATCACGACGCTCTGACCTCTGTTGAGGTAGTGCTGGAGGTGAATGGTGAAAAATTGACCCTGTTGCGTACGTATCGGGAAAAATGGGAGACCCGTAGGGGATCGAGTGAAGCAGTGTTCACAGGGAATACCAGTGATTACTATATCGATGGTGTACCGGTGAAGCGCAACGCTTTCCAAGATAAGGTCAATGAGCTGGTGGACGAAGATACCTTCCGTATGCTAACAAACACCACTCATTTTGCCGGGGATATTTCTTGGCAAGAAAGGCGGGCAGAGCTATTCAAGGTGGCCGGGGTGATGGAGGATAGCGCAATCTTGGCAACCAATGAGCAGTTCGCGCCTCTGGTAGAGAGCATGGGCAAGCTGAGCTTAGAGGACTACAAAAAGAAACTGCTTGCTGAAAAGCGGAAATTCGATGGTGCAAAAACGGAGGTTCCCGCCAGAATCAGCGAATGTCAGAAAACCATTGAGACTATCGAAGGCTTGGACTTTGTTGCTGCCAAGGCGCAGGTGGAAGCGCTGCAGCTGACAATGAACGGATTATCTGAGCAGATCATAGCAATCGAACATGACAGCGCTGCAGACCAGAAACGCATGGAGATTCGGGAGGCACAGCTGGAACTTAGCAAACTGGAAGCAGAAAACAAGGTATACCGGGATAACCAGCTTGTGGGCAGTGTAAATGTACATGGCCTGAATATCCGTCTGACCTCCCTGCAGACTCAGCTGGTGGGTAAAAAGCGTGCTGTCGAAAGTGAGAGTACCTATATCAACTCTTTGGATCAGCAGATAGCGGACAGTAGAAAGCGCTGGTTTGCTATTAACAATGAAACATTCTCCGGTGGCACCTGTGCTACCTGCGGTCAAACGCTCCCGGCAGACAAGCTGCAGCAGGCTATGACAGCATTTGAGACCCATAAAAAGAGCCGCCTGCAGGAAATCGAGAAGACTGCTAATGCCAACAAAGCAGCCAAGGCACAGGCTGAGGACCGTTTTAACAGCGGTATTGGGGAAGTGACCCAGCTGGAAGCAGAAATAACAGATATCCGCGGACAGATTGCAGCTGCGGAGGCTGCCAAGGTAGAACCAAAGGACATGGAGCATTATGCAGAAAATGCACATTCCATCCGTGCCAGAATTCAGACCCTTAACGGTGAGTTGGCAGACATGACTTCCGCTGCAGCTGATGTTTTGGAAAAGCTGCGGGATGAAAAAACGGAGATCCAGAAGGCTATGCACGATCAGCAGGCCATTGTGAGCAAGGAAAGCTTGCTGGAATACTCCCGCCAAAGGGTGGAGCAGCTGCGTGAGGATGCGAAAACGGCAGCAGCAGCACTGGAAGCCATTGAGAGAATGCTATTTCTGATGGACGAGTACAGCCGTTACAAGACCCGGTTCGTGGAAGACAGTATTAACGGACTGTTCCGGATTGCCCGTTTCCGTCTGTTCCGTGAGCAGGCCAACGGCGGTGTGGAGGACCGGTGCGACGTGGTTTATGACGGTGTTCCCTATATCAGCGTGAACAACGGCATGAAGATCAACCTTGGCATTGACATTATCAATACACTTTCCATGGCTTACGGTGTGCGGGTGCCTCTGTTCGTGGATAATGCAGAGAGTGTAACAAGGCTGGAAACCTGCAGCAGCCAGATCATTCGACTGGTTGTATCTGAAAATGATAAGGAGCTGAGAGTCAATTATGAAAATTCGTAATAATGTAAAACCTACTTTGCCTCCCATTCCCGGCGGTACCTATTTGGCAATTTGCGTATATTCCATTGGTATTGGTGAGCAGCTATGTGAGTATGAGGGGAAATCCAAAAACTACTACAATCAGGTAATGCTTGGATTTGAAATCTGCGGACAGACTGTAGAGATTGACGGAAAGCAGGAACCGCGTGTACTCGGTAAGACATTTAACGCAACGAAGGGAAAGAAATCCGGTTTGCGTAAGTTTATCGGCGCATGGGAAGCAAAGGAGCTGTCTGACGATGAATATTTGGACAAGGATACAAACGATTATGTTGGAAAAGCTGCTTTTTTGACTGTTGTTCTGAATGAGACCGGCGAATACTCCAACATTGACGGAATTGCACCGCTTCCGATAGGACTTCCCATTGATGTTCCGCAGCCTTTAAGTAAATTGATTCGATTTGACACAGATAATTGGGATGATGCAGGGTTCGAAGCCCTTCCTGACTGGGCAAAAGAGAGAATTAAGAAAAGTACCCAGTATCAGAAGGAACATCTTCCTGCGGAGACTGTGGCCGTACAGGGAGTGCAGCAAGCGCCGGCTGCGGTTCAAATGCCACAGAATGTTTCCGGGGGCAACTATCAGGCGATTATGCAGCAGATGGCAGCACAGGCGCAGGCAGCCCCGGTACAGCAGTTTACCCAGAATGTTCCTGTTAACAATACAGGTGGAGGGGAGTGTCCGATATGAAATTTGAAGCATTGGCGTCTTCCTCTGCTGGAAATGCCTACATCGTAACAGACAGAGATACCCGCATTCTTTTAGAGTGCGGTGTATCCCACAAGAAACTACAAAAGCTATCCGGTTTTTCCCTTTCGGAGTTTGCCGGGTGTCTGGTGAGCCATGAGCATAAGGACCATGCCAAAGCGGTAGCAGAGCTGATCAGCCGGGGGATGCCGGTGTACATGAGTGAGGGAACGGCAGACGCGCTGGAAACCGATACGGTGAATTTGATCGGCCACATGGAGCAGTTCAACATTGGAAGCTTTGACATTGTACCGTTTACCACCTTCCATGACGCTGTGGAGCCTTTGGGATTCTTAATTAAATCCCGTGTGGATGGGGATGTGCTGGCCTTTGCTACCGACACTGTAAACTTGCGGTACCGTTTCCCCGGGATGAATATCCTTGCGATTGAAGCCAACTATGATAAGGCTATATTGGAGCGCTGCGAGAAAATGCCGGAAAAGGTGCGCTACCGTATTACCAATTCCCACATGGAAATTGATACCCTGTGCGATTATCTGCGCAGTTTGGATTTATCCCAGTGCAGGGAGATCCACCTACTGCATTTATCGGACGCTACAAGCCATGAGGGACACTTTATGAACAAGGTTGCAAGGGCAGTGCCAAAGGGAATTACAATCACTGCCAGCAGGAAGTAAGGAGTGTGACGGCATGGCAAGACCCGGGATAATGCTCTATTTTGATATTTTGGAACCTATAAAGGTATTGCCGGATGCCGACAAGGGACGATTGCTGGTGGCAATGCTGGAATACGGACAATGCGGAACGGTGCCGGAATTTGATGGAATGCTGGCGCTGGCGTGGGGGTTCGTAAAGCCGAAGATCGACAAGGATTCTGAGGAATACAACCGCACGATCCTGAAACGGCAATATGCTACCTACTGCCGTGACCGGAAGAAAAAAGGAGAACCGGAGATCAGTTTTGATGAATGGTTGATAACCATTGGTGACCAAAGCTATCAAATGGTATCAAATGATACCAAATGGTATCCAACTACATCTACAACTACAACCCCATCTACAAATACATCTACAACCACAACTACAGCTGCAGCTGCAACCACAAACACAACAGAAACGGCGGCGGCAGCTACAGAGAGTGAAGCAAGGTTTTTGGGTGGGACGCTGGGCAAGGGTGTGGTACTTATGTCAGACGAGCAGGTTAGTGATCTTCTGGACAGGTTGGGTATGGACGGCTTTAACTACTATGTGGATAAGCTATCCATCTTCATTGTGAGGAATGACGCCAAGGTAAAGAACCACTATGAAACCATTTTGAAGTGGTGGCAGGAGGACAGCGCGGTACCGAAACGGGAGATAATCCCCAAAGGCGCTTCCGGTAATTTGGGAAAGGCAGAGATGGAAGCGATTCAGCGGGTACTGGCTGATGATTAAAAAGGGGTGGTAATATGCCAAGCGGCTCATTTAGACAGGCTGATGTGCAATGCCCCTTCTACCAATACGATGATGGAAGGAGGCGCATTACCTGCGAGGGAATTATAGACAAAGGGACGTTAACACTTAACTTCCGCACAATAAAAGATTATGAAACGCAGATCGATAACTTTTGCTGCGTGTATTACAAGAAATGCGAGATTTATCGAATGCTGATGGAAAATAAATATGATGATGAGGAGTGATATCTATGGCAATAGTGGAGGAGGTAGGGCAATGATACTGGATGATGTGATTGAGATCAAAAAGCCAGACCCGGACAGCCAGTGGCGGCTGAGGCCATGCAAGAAGTGCAAAAGTGATAATGTGGCCTATGAGCATTACAATGGGCGCGGGGGTGCTGCATGGCGCGTGAAGTGCTTTGACTGCGGGCATACCGTGGACAAGGGGAACAGAGTTAGGCATGACGCGCAGGTGAATTGGAATAAGGAGAAATGACTATGAGTAAACCGAGAAAACTTGGAATGAAATCTACTTATATTCCCAATGCCAAGGCGGATATGCGCAGGCGTAAGAAAGTATATCAGCATCCGCGTGAGAAAAAGGTGGCTGTTGGCACTAAGGTTGAAACTTGTGTCAGCTGTGGATGCTTGATTCCAGAGGGGCGGCTGCAGTGTCCGAACTGTGAGGAGGCTTGAGGATGGGGCGAATCATAATTAAGCGGAACCCGGATGGTAGTGTGACCGTAATAGGCAATCCGGTGCCAGATAACGGATTCTTTGAATTTGCCCTTGGAAAGGTACTTGCTGGAAAGTACACGGAAATATCGTGGGTGCCGTTAAGGGGGATTGAAGATGGAAAATGAAAAGCGGCTGATTGATGCCAATGCGTTGAAAGAACAGTTTGTACAAGATTATGCGTATGCTGCTGCAACGATGGTTGATGATGCCCCAACCGTGGATGCCGTGGAAGTGGTGCATGGTCGGTGGGAAAGAGTAGACGAATCTTTGTTTCGGTGTTCTGCCTGTTCTGAGTGGATACTTATGCAGAACGATTGGTATTACTACTGCCCCAACTGCGGTGCAAAGATGGAAGGAGAAAGGAAAGACAATGCCGTGTAGACCGTACAAATTTTATTCAGTATATGATCGTGACACAGATATGCCGCTCATCATACATGGCACAGTAAAGGAGTGTACGGAGCGGTTGGGCATAACAGAGGCAACTTTCCGGTCCTACGTGTCGCAAACGAGATCTGGTGTGCGCAAGAATAAATACGAGGTTTATGTGGATGACCTAGAGGAGGAAGAGTGATGGATTTCTTTGAACACTGCCGCAAATGTGTACCTCCCAAGAGGCAACCCGGCTGCCAAAGCCACTGCCCGGACTATGCTGCTGACAGGGCTGTGTATGACGGATATAAAGCCGAGGACGATAAAAAGCGGAAAGCGAAGAATGACATTTATAATTCAAGGTCTGCAAAAGTTACCCGGGCGCTGAGAAAGCACCGGTGACATAAAAAACAAAACAAAGGAGAAAAACAAAATGAAAGGTAAGTATGTAATCGTAAGAGGAGATCGGAGCGGGGTGTTTGCCGGTACTCTGGAGGAACAAAATGGACAAGAAGTGGTTCTGAGCAATGTCCGCAGACTGTGGCGGTGGCAAGGTGCTACTGAGTGTTTGCAGATCGCTACAGAAGGTGTGAAGCGGCCTAAAGAGTGTCGGTTTACTTTGACTGCTGATTCTATCAAGCTTTTAGACGCTATTGAAGTTATTCCTACAACTGCGGAGGCTGAGGCCAATATCAAGGCGGTGCCGGTATGGAAGATGTAAAGCTGCAAGATAAGATAAAGGAATTCTTATCAATTTACACCGGCTACGGCTCCGGCGACGGCTCCGGCTACGGCGACGGCGACGGCTCCGGCGACGGCTACGGCTCCGGCTCCGGCGACGGCGACGGCTACGGCTACGGCTACGGCTCCGGCTACGGCTACGGCTCCGGCTACGGCTCCGGCTCCGGCGACGGCGACGGCTACGGCTACGGCTACGGCTCCGGCTACGGCTACGGCTACGGCTACGGCTACGGCTCCGGCTACGGCTACGGCTCCGGCTACGGCTCCGGCTCCGGCTACGGCATTGGGGAGATCAATGGGATGCACATCTATCGGATAGATGATGTGCAAACCATCATTACATCGGTTAAAGGTAATGTCGCAAAGGGATTTATCCTTCAGTCGGATCTAACACAGACTCCGTGCTATGTGGTAAAAGGAAACGGAATGTTTGCCCATGGTGATGATCTGCATAAGGCTATGGCTGCACTAACTGACAAGATATTTGATGATATGCCGGAGGAGGAACGGATTGCAGAGTTTATCAAGGCTCACCCTGACAAGGACAAGGCATATCCAAATCATGATCTGTTCGACTGGCACCACCGACTGACTGGTTCCTGCATGGCTGGCAGAAATGCGTTTGTAAAGGACAGAGGGCTGACTCTTGATGGCGAAACTACTGTCACAGAGTTTATCAAGCTGACCGAGAATGCCTACAATGGCTCTGTTATCAGAAATCTGGAAAAGAAATATTTGGAGGAATAAGTATGGAAAACGGAAACATTATTGGCGAACTCAGAGCAATGGAGCTGAAAGACACAATCGAAATGATGTGTAGTCCTGATTACAAGGAGCGGTTCAAAGCAGAGATTTGCCAGCTTGATATCCGAATCGGGAAACTGGCGAATATGCTGTCTACGTGGCAAGCAGGTGATCTATGCTTCAAGCCAAAATGTTCGTATGACCTTCTGGAGGCACAACTGAACAGCATGAAAGTCTATCGGCACTTCCTGCAAGTCAGAGCAGAGATTGAGGGGGTGGCACTATGAACGAGAAAGATTTTGTTGCCCTGTGTAAGAAAACTGTGGCTGAGTATGCCAATGCCCATTTGGATAAGAGCGACGGCAAGCAGATTACCGCGGATGATGTGTTCATCGTATGGATGTGCAAAACCCTGCAGAACAGCAAAGCCATGGTCAGCACAACCCTGTTTGATGGGATGTACTATGAGCTGACATACAATGGCGATAAGAAGGAGCTGTATTTGGACGCCTACAAGAAGTGGGAGAACAAGTGCATTCCTGTCTGCTGATAATCAATTAAGGGGAGGCTTCGGCCTCCCTTTTTGCTGCCATTGTGGAAGGATAGAGAACAAACACCTTATTTTGGTATGATAGACCCAGAAAAGCAAAGGAGGGAGGCTTATGGCTGACTGGCAGGCTATTAAAACAGAATACATTACAACAGACACCAGCTACCGTAAGCTTGCAGAAAAATACGGCGTTTCCCGGGTGCAGATTGGCAACGTGGGCAAGGATGAAAAATGGGTAGAGCTGCGCAGACAGCATTTAGACAGGACTGTGACAAAAACTGTGGCTGCTGTGGAGAATGAGCAGGCCAAAAGAGCAAAGAAAATGCAGAGTGTGGCTGATAAGCTGCTACTAAAAATAGAGGCGCTTGTTGACCGTCCGGAGCCGCTGAATGAGAAAGCAATTCGTTCTCTCACTGCTGCTGTTAAGGACCTTAAGGAGATCCAGAGCATTAAATCTGCATTGGATGAACAGGAACAGATGGCCAGAATTGCCAACCTGCAGAAGATGGCTGATAAAGAGAGTGATAACAAAGAGCCTATTCAGGTCATTATGGGTGATGATCTGATGGAATATAGCAAATAGGAGGTGGGATAGGTGCCTACACTTAGAATTGAACCTCCTTCTGATAAGCAAAAGCTGTTTCTGACTGCGGATACCATGCATGTTGGCTTTGGTGGTGCCCGTGGCGGTGGCAAGAGCTGGAGTGTTAGAACCAAGGCTAAGCTGCTGGCCCTGCATTATGAAGGGATAAAGATTCTCATTGTGCGCCGGACATTCCCGGAGCTGGTGAATAACCACATTGAATTCCTGCGGACAGAGCTTTTCGGCATTGCCAAGTATACAGAAAACAAGAAAGTATTTACCTTTACCAATGGCAGCACCATTAAATTTGGCTACTGCAACAATGATAAGGACTTAGACCAGTACCAAGGCGCTGAATATGACGTGATCTTTCTGGATGAGGCTACTCAGCTGCAGGAGATGTGGATCAAGAAGATAACAGCCTGTGTGCGTGGCGTCAATGCCTTTCCAAAGCGCATTTATTACACCTGTAACCCCGGTGGAGCCAGTCATGGATACTTTAAGCGGCTATTCATTGATAAGGCATACGAGGATGGAGAAGCAGCGGAGAATTATACCTTTATTCAATCCCTTGTGACGGATAACAAAGCGCTGATGGCCAGCCAACCGGACTACATTAAGCAGTTGGAGGCCCTTCCACCAAAGCTGCGGGAGGCGTGGCTATATGGCAGGTGGGATATCTTTGAGGGACAGTTCTTTGAGGATTTCCGGACAACACCGGACATTGAAAGGTGCGCTGCTGCAGGCATCACACCAGAGGAAGCAGCAGCACAGCACAGGTGGACACATGTCATTGAGCCTTTCGACCTGAATGTGGGAGAGAAGCGGGGCTGGAACATCATGCGCAGCTATGACTTTGGATACAATAAGCCTTTCTCCCTTGGCTATTGGGCGGTGGACTATGATGGTGTGCTTTACAGGATCATGGAAATGTATGGCTGCACCCAGACCCCGGATGAGGGTGTGAAATGGTCTCCGGATGAACAGTTCCGGCGTATCAGTGAGTTTGAACGGCAGCACCCATGGTTAAAGGGACGGAAGATCGTGGACAGCGTGGCAGACCCGGCCATTTGGGACCAGAGCAGAGGCGAAAGCATTGCAGAGACGGCGGCAAGGTATGGCATTTACTTTACGCCCGGGGACAATAACCGGATTCCCGGATGGATGCAGGTGCATTACCGGCTGCAATTTGATGAAAATGGGTATGCCAGAATGTATGTATTCAATAACTGCAAGGCGTTTATACGTACTATGCCGCTGATGATGTATTCAGAGACCCACCCGGAAGACTTAGACACCAAGCTGGAGGACCACTGCCCGGATGAAGTGCGGTATATGTGTATGTCACGGCCTATATCGCCCATTGTACCGGTGGAGCCTAAGACCATTGTATCTGACCCGCTGAATCAGTTCACGGACACACAGCGCACAAGGCGCTTTATTTGATAGGAGGATAACCATATGGATGAGATCAAAACCAAGGAAACAGCAGCACCGGAGGCCATGCGCACAGAGGGTGTACAGCCTATTGGCACAGAGCAGCTGAAGAAGTTCATGCAGGTACTGGAAAAGTACAAAGCAGGAAAGGTCCAGACAGAAAGCAGGATTTTAGCCTCTGAAAACTGGTGGAAGCTGCGCAATACCACAGAGGAACAGAAGGTAACCAACATTGGCGCTGACGGAGGCTTTACGGCTACATCCGGATGGCTGCACAATGTAATCGTCAGTAAGCACGCAGACGCTATGGAGGCATATCCTGAGCCGAATATCCTGCCTAGAGAGGAAGCGGACAAGGGAGAGGCCAAGAAGCTTTCTGCTATTGTTCCCTGTGTGCTGGAACAGAATGCATTTGAGGCTACCTATTCTGACAACATGTGGCAGAAGTTAAAGACCGGTACCGGCGTTTACAAGGTGGTTTGGGATAAAGGAAAGCTTCACGGGCTGGGGGATATCTCTGTTGAGCGTGTGAACCTCTTAAATATCTACTGGGAGCCGGGTGTAACAGACATTCAGCGCAGCCGGTATTTATTCCACACAGAGCTTTGCGACAAGGATGTATTGGAGCAGCGCTATCCCCAGTTGGAAGGGAAGATAAAGGGCAAATCCTTTATGAGTACCAAGTTCCTGTATGACGATCATGTGGACACAGAGAACAAGCACACGGTTGTGGAAGTGTATTATCACAAGTTTGTGGAGGGCAGAAACACCCTGCAATACTGTAAATTTGTTGGGGATCAGGTTCTGTACGCCACAGAAAATGACCTGCAGCCGGTTGTTGACAATGTAACACAGCAGGTAAAGCCTCCTATGGCGCTCACGGGCCTGTATGATCATGGGAAGTTCCCTTATGTATTCGATGCGCTGTATCCCATTGAGGGCAGCCCTTGCGGGTATGGCTATGTGGATATCTGCCGCAACCCCCAGATGGTAATTGACCTGCTGAACACCAGCTTTGTAAAAAATGCCATGGTGGGTGCAGTTCCCCGCTATTTCCGCAGACAGGACGGTGGGGTGAATGCAGAGCAGTTTTTGGACCTGAGCCAGCCTCTTGTGGATGTGACAGGCAACATTGACGAAAATGCCTTAAGAAGAATTGAGCATGATACGCTGGACAGCAACTACATACAGGTGCTTGACAGGACCATTCAAGAACTGAGAGAGACTTCCGGCAACACAGAGACCAGCACAGGAAATATCAGTTCCGGAGTGACAGCAGCTTCCGCGATAGCTGCGCTTCAGGAGGCCAGCGGCAAGGGCAGTAAAGACAGCACGCAGACTTCTTACAGAGCCTATACCCAGATTGTTGACTTGTGTATTGAGCTGATACGGCAATTCTACAACCTGCCCAGACAGTTCCGCATTGTGGGCGAATATGGTATGCAGCAGTTTATCAGCTATGAAAACTCCGGTATCCAGCAGCAGAACCAAGGAAATGCGTTTGGTGTGGATCTTGGGTTCCGTCTGCCTGTATTTGATATCAAGGTATCCGCTCAGAAAAAGAATGTGTATACCAAAGTAAGCCAGAATGAGCTTGCGCTGCAGTTTTTCCAGCATGGATTCTTTAACCCGCAAATGACAGATCAAACGCTGATGTGTTTGGAAATGATGGACTTTGACGGGAAAGACAGCATTATGCAGAAGGTGGCCCAGATGGGCACCATGTATCAGAAGCTTTTGCAGTACATGCAGCTGGCACTGACACTGGCACAGGCTGTAGACCCCATGGCGGCAGACCAGATCGGTGCGGATATTATGCAGACTATGGGCGGTGGTGCTCCTATGGGTGGAGGCAATGCACAGATGTTCCAGAGTGACCATATTGCCGGCCTTGGCAAAAAGGAACCGGGAATTGTAGCAAATGCCAGAAGCCGTTCCAATGAAGCAGCACAGCCCGATGGTGGCAAGGTGACAGCTAAGGAGGGTAAATGATGATAGAAGTGATTTATTATCGCAAGTTTCACCGGGTGACAGTGAAAGGACATGCAAAAAGCGCGGAGGCTGGGCATGATCTTGTTTGTGCCTCTGCTTCCGTGCTGGCATATACCCTTGCTGGCAATGTAGCGAAGATGGCAGAGGGTGGGCAGGTCAGAGACCCTATTATGAATTTGCATGAGGGCAACACGGAAATCAGTTGCAATCCCCGCCATAATCTCAAAGCAACGGTGACACTCATTTTTGATTCTTTGTGCGTTGGTTTTGAAATGCTGGCAAGCCGGTATCCTGCATTTATTTCCTATGAAATTAGGCCATAGTTCAGGGATAGAAAAACGCAATACAAAAAGTGTATAGTTTAGGTAGGTTGTTTCATTTTTCACCTCCTTTCATGTCGCCTGCCGGTGGGCGGCACTAGTACACCGGCAACACGGAACAGCACACTGGAATGGCAGATAATGCGCCGGTTCAACTCCGGCCTGTTCCACCATAGAGGATTCGTCCACCCAGACGGACAGATTATATCGGAGGATTTACTCATGTTTAAAAAATTATGGCTGAATCTGCAGCTGTTCGCCGGTGAAGGCGATGGGGGCGCAGAGGGAGCTGCTACCGGTGAAAGTGCTGTTGATCCCGGACAGCAAAGGCTTTTGGAACTGGGTGTTCCGAAAGACAAAATCAGAAAAAACAGGGCGTATACGCCGAAAGCTGCTGCACCCGCTCCCGTCGAAGCTGGACAGGGACAGGCACAGGAGCAACCGGCACAGCAGGCCGCCGCTGCTACAACAGGAACGGAAGAACCGAACACTGACACCAAAGCTCGTATGAGCTGGGATGAGATTATGGCAGACCCGGAGTACAACAAGCAGATGCAGGCTGTTGTACAGTCTCGTTTGCGCAGTGCCAAGGGTGCCGAGGACACGCTGGGTAAACTTGCTCCGGCTTTGGAAGTGCTGGCAAGAAAGCATGGTCAAGATCCTGCCAATATCAACTATGAAGAGTTGGCAAAGGCAATCAGCAATGATGAATCCTTTTATGAGGATAAGGCGCTGGAAATGGGCGTGGACGTTGCGACTGCCAGAAAGATTGATCAGGAGGAGCGGGAAACTGCAAGACAGCAGCGCCAGCAACAGCAAACCCTTGAACAGCAGAAGTTTGAGCAGCACATTGTAAGGCTGGAACAGCAGGGCGAGGAAATGAAGAAGGTATTTCCCAACTTCGACCTGCGTACAGAGTTGCAGAATCCCAATTTTGCCAGAATGACTTCTCCCAATGTTGGTATCAGTGTGGAGGACGCCTACTATGCGGTACATCGCAAAGAGCTTCAGACGGCGGCCATGCAGGTGACAGCGCAGAAGACCGCGCAGAGTATCTCCAACGCGATTGCTTCCGGTAGCCGCAGACCTGATGAAAACGGCACCTCCGGACAGGCCCCTTCCGTGACTACATTCGATTATAGGAGCATGAGCCCTGAGCAGCGTAACGCGCTTAAGGCAAAAATCCGCTCCGGGGAGAAAGTTTATCCCGGTCAAGTGTAAACCGGAATTTTCTCCCTCTGAATACACCACTTTTGGAAGGAGAAATTATTATGAAAAAGTTTTTTTATCAGTTTATGGCGTTGAACCTGCAGCTGTTTGCTGACGCAGGTACTCTGGTCAACGCAACCGGCAACTATGTGAATGCCGGTACCGGCGCAACTACCCCGTTTGACGCTTCCAACAGCCTTTCCGGTGAGCTGAAGGTATTCTATGATACCGAGCTGCTGGAAAATGCCCGTGTGGAAATGTTCTATGCGCAGTTTGGTAAGAAGCAGAACTTGCCTGCAAACCGCGGTACTACCGTGGAATGGCGTAAGTGGAACACCTTTGCAAAGGCTTCCCAGCTGCAGGAAGGTGTAATCCCCACCGGTCAGAAGTTCGGCATGAGCTCCAAGACCGGCGCTATCAACCAGTACGGTACCTATGCAGCTATCACCGACAAGTTGGAGCTGCGTGCCTATGATGATGTGATCTTAGGCGCTACTGAGGAAATGGGCGCTTCTGCCGCTGAGACGCAGGAAACCCTGATTCGTGACGCACTGCTGGTCAACACCAACGTGCTGTACTGTGACAACATCACCATTGCAACCGGTGTAGCTGCCGGTACTCCCACCACCCCGGCTGAAATGGAAGCTTCCGCTACCGTCATGTGTATGCTGACCCCCGATGCTGTTGCTAAGGCGGTCACCATTATGAAGAAGAACCGCGTGCCTACCATCAACGGTAAGTATTACGCTGTAATTCATCCTTCTGTTGCCTACGACCTGCGCAAGAGCAAGGAATGGATTGAGGCCCACAAGTATGCGGCAACCTCTGAGATCTTCAACGGTGAAATCGGTGAGCTGCACGGCTGCCGCTTCATTGAGAACGTGTTCGCTCCTATTCTGGGTGACACCTACAAGAACAAGGCAGGCGGCGTGACCTATGCTACCTACTTCTTTGGTAAGGACGCATTTGGTATCATTGACCCCGAGGGCGGCGCTTTGGAAATGATCGTCAAGGACAAGGGCCAGATCGGTGGTCCTCTGAACCAGTTCTCCACCATTGGTTACAAGTTTGAGACCAACGGCGCTACCATCCTGTACACCGAACGTCTGCTGCGCGTAATGAGCTGTTCCAGCTTCAGCGCAACTGATGTCGTGAACTAAGCTGAATGGAGGGGCAAGGCTGTATGCCCTGCCCCTCTGTAATTTAAGGAGGAATTTTTATGGCTACCAACAATAACACACAGACTCCGCAGGCCCCTGAGACTACACCACAGACTCCGCAGACTGCGCCCATGGATGATCGTGTGGATATCTTTGTTCCCAAGGGATATGCCAATGACGAGCCGAATCTGATGATTGCTGTCAACGGCGTAAACTATGTGCTTCCCAAGGGTAAGACTTCCAAGGTTCCCAAGCACATTGCAGAGGAATTTTACAGGTCCCAGAAAGCACAGGAGGCCCTTGATAAACGTGTAGACACGATGTTGGAATCGTCCAAGTAATAAAAGGGGGGCTTCGCAGCTCCCCTTTTTTGGATAGGAGGGAATTTATATGACGATAATTGAGGCCATTAACAGTCTGGATGCCCTGAAATTCAATACCTATACCCAGCCGGAAAAGGTGGATTGGCTGTCAAGGCTGGATACGATGGTAAAGAAGCAGATCATAGATACCCATGAAGGCGGTGAAGCAGTCAGTTTCCAAGGCTACAATGCGGATACCCCCATGGAGACGGTGCTGTTGGTACCCGCACCCTATGATGAAATGTATTTGCGGTGGATGGAGGCCCAGATAGACTACCACAACGGCGAATATGACAAGTACAACAATGCTATTATCCTGTTCAATTCTGCTTTTGAAAGCTATGCAGCCTACTACAACCAAAATCACAAACCTGTGAGCATGGGCAGGCGCTTTCTGTTCTGATAAGGAGGTTTCCTATGAGATACCCGACACTATATACGAAGGGCAGCGATAGACAGATGGTGGATACCTTTAAGGGTTACAACCACAATCTGCGAATCGGCAGCGGGGAATTCTTTGATATGAAGAATATGACCTCTGACTATTACCCTGTACTGTCTCCCAGAAAAGCGCGGGGCGTGTATGCTACGCCTGTTTCCCCAAATGGGTTAATTGCCAAGGACAATTTGTGCTACACAGATGGCACATACTTTGTAATGAATGAAAATCCGGTGGATATGCACTTAAACAGTGAACCTAAGCAGCTGATCTCCATGGGCGCATATGTCATTATCATGCCGGATAAGAAGTACATCAATACACTGGATTTGACGGACTGGGGTAGCATTGACGCAACATTCACCACTTCAACAGATGTAAGCTTTACCCTTTGCAATATGACCGGTGAGAATTATCCGGAAGCGGCTGTATCTGAAACGGTACCTGCAAACCCTGACAACATGGATCTTTGGATTGACACATCCGGTACGCCCCACGCCTTAAAGCAGTATTCTGCAGCCACTGGGGTATGGTCCAGTATTGCGACTACCTATGTAAAGATTACAGCTACCGGTATCGGCAAGGCGTTTAACCAGTATGACGGGGTCAGTATTTCCGGTATTCTGGCTGATGAGTTGCAGGACTTGAATGCTTCCATTGTTATTTGGGCAAAGGATGATGATTATATCGTTGTCCCCGGGATTGCAGACCATGTATTCACGCAGGCAGCCGCTGCGGGTGCTGTGACAGTGGAGCGAAAAATGCCTCCCATGGACTTTATTACCGAATGCAATAACCGGCTTTGGGGCTGCAGATATGGCATCGGGGAGAATGGACAGGTAGTAAATGAGATTTACGCCTCCAAATTGGGGGATTTTAAGAACTGGAATTGTTTCATGGGAATATCCACAGATAGTTGGGTCGGCTCCATCGGTACGGACGGACAGTTTACCGGTGCGATTACACATCTTGGTTTTCCTGTGTTTTTCAAAGAAAACTGCCTGCATAAGGTATATATCAGCTCTGCGGGCGCTCACCAAATACAGGACACGGCCTGCCGTGGTGTGGAGAAGGGCAGTCACAGGAGCATTGCCATTGTGAATGAGACATTATTCTACAAGGCCAGAAGCGGTGTGTGTGCCTATGACGGCAGCCTTCCTGCAGAAGTATCTTATGTATTGGGCAATGAAGCTTACCGGGATGCGGTAGGTGGTGCCCATGGGAACAAATATTATATCTCCATGCAGGATGTGCGGGGGGAAAATCACCTGTTTGTGTATGACACGGCAAAGAACATGTGGCACAAAGAGGACGATTTGAAGGTCGAAGCATTTTGTTCCTGCCGCGGGGAGATTTACGCAATCAGTGGTGGGAAGATCTTCACGTTGCTTGGCTCCGGAACACAGGATACAAACCCTGTGGAGTGGATGGTGCAGACCGGGGAAATTGGAATATCGTCTCCTGATATGAAGTATGTCTCCCGGTTGACTGTGCGAATGTCAATGGATATTGGTTCTGAGGTTAACTTTTATGCCCAGTATGACTTTAGTGAAGAATGGGAACCTCTTTACAGCATGAGAGTGACGAACCTGCGCAGCTATTCTATCCCCATCCGTCCAAAACGCTGTGACAATATGAAGCTTCGCATTGAGGGCGTAGGCATGGTGAAGATTTACTCTATCACAAAGACCATTGAGCAAGGAAGTGATATCTCGTGAGAGAACTGAGATACCCCAAAATAGACGGAAAAACCCCGGAGCAGCAGCTTGTACAGACCAGACGATACCTGCATACATTGGTGGATCAGCTGAATATTGCCCTGCAGAGTGTAGGGAGCGGCAGGGCTGTAACGGAACCTGCGGCGAAAAGCACGACAGTTTCCAATGCAGCCAAGGAAGAACAGGCAACGTCGGTATTTAATGAGATAAAAGCGCTGATTATAAAGTCAGCTGATATTGTGAATGCCTACTATGACCAGATCAATGCAAGGCTGGAAGGTGTGTATGTAGCAGAGTCGGACTTTGGTTCTTTTGCGCAGCAGACCACTCAGGATATCCGGGCCAACTCCACATCATTGCAGCAGCTGTATGAAAATATTCAGACAATTGTCACGGATATTGACAATCTGGAACACAGTAAGATTGAAGCAAACGCTTATATCAATTCCGGTCTGCTGGACTATGACGATTCCGGGGTGCCTGTGTATGGCTTGGAGATTGGACAGCGTAACACCATAGACGGCGTGGAGGTATTCAACAAGTATGCCCGCTTCACCTCTGATGAGCTTTCTTTCTATGACAGCAATAACAATAAGGTTGCCTATGTATCGGACCGAAAACTATACATCACGGTGGTGGAAGTGACAGGAGAACTGATTCGGGGGGCGTTGGTGGATATCATTCAGCCGGACAAAACCATTGTAACCAAATGGATTCAGTAAGGAGGGAGTAAAGTGGCAGTATTAACAAGCAGTTACCAATATATCGGCAGGACCAACGCGGTTTCCTGCTCTGCCGGATGGAACTATTACATTCTCCTTTACGCAAAGACCAGCGGAAGCATTTCCACAGGCAAACATACTGTAACAGTGCTTATGCGCCTTGCCTGTACTTCTGATTCCACATTCTACGGATACCGTACGGACGGCTATGTGCAGGTAGCTGGTGCAAATGCCATTGCATGGAGCAATGCCCAAAGACCTGCTGCTGCGTGGGGTGGAAGCCTTACGGTTGGCGGTGTTTATTATTACAGACATACTGACCTTGGAGAAGGAAGTGTAGAGGTCAATACCGGCTGGGGTGCAGCAAAGGATGTTGCTATATCCACTTCATGGGGTCGTGTGGAAAGTGTTAACACGGTTCCTGCGTGGCTGCCCTACTACAAGACCTATGCAACGGCAAGTATTACGGTGACCCTTCCCATGATCGCCGGTGCTTCTACCATCACTACGGCAGGGAATGTGACGCTTGGCAATGCCTGCAGTGTAAAATGGACACCCATTGCGGCATCGCTGCGTTATAAGCTGAAATTCTCTTTAGGAAGCTGGAGCTTCACCACAGGGGTTATTCATCCGAATACCACAGCTGCTTATACCTACACCGGGTACGCAATTCCGCTGGATGTGGCAAATCAGATCACAAATTCAGCAACCGGTACGATGACAGTTACCCTGTACACCTATTCCGACAGTGGCGGTACGGTGCAGCTTGGAAGCGCGTCTTCAAAGACCTTTACGGTTACGGTACCCAACAATTCATCCACGAAACCAAGTGTGAGCTTCTCAGCGCTGACACCGGTTAGCTCCCTTGACTCTCCCTTTAATGGGTTATACATCAAGGGAAAAAGCAGGGTTAAAGGTACGATTTCAGCCTCTGGCCGCTATGGTGCCTCCATTACAACAAGCAGTTTTACCGTGGATGGGAAGACCTACGCAAACGGCGGTACTTCTGATTATCTCACCGGCACAGGAACATTGACAGTGACGGCAACGGTGAAAGACAGCAGAGGTTTTACAAACACCTACTCTACCAAAATTACGGTGCATGATTACGCAAAGCCTACCATACAGGTGAGTGTGTGCGCCAGATCGGACGCAGACGGAAACTTAAGCGACGCGGGTACCAGCCTGAAAATAGCGGCCCAAAGGTCCTTTTTCTCTGTAGGCGGAAACAACACCTGCCGGATGTGGTACCAGTGGAGGTTAGCTACTGCAGGAGACAATGCATTTTCCAGTCAGGTTACGCTGACGAATGATGCCAGCTACAGTGGGGTGATTACCAATGTGGTATTTAATAAGCAGGCAAGCTATGTGATACGTTTGGGCGTGACGGACGCAGTTGGAGAGTCGGCAACAGCCACATTTACCATCCTGACGGAGAAAATCTACTGGCACAGGGGAAATGATTTTCTGGCACTGGGTATCTATTCCCAAAATGGCGGTTTTGAATGTGGTTGGCCCGCCCGGTTCTATGACAAGGTCTACATCGGTGATGTGACACTGGAAAACTACATAAAGAATTTGATTAGTGGAGGAGGATAATCCATTATGGCAACTTATAAACAGGTCAGTTATGGCTCCAATGGTAGCGATGTAAAGAAGCTTCAGGAGCTGCTAAACCAGAACGGAAGCTATAATTTGGCTACAGACGGCATTTTCGGTGATAAGACGAAAGCTGCGGTTACGGACTACCAGAAGAAAAATAATCTTGCTGTAGATGGTATCGCTGGTGAAAACACATGGGGTGCGCTGACGAAAGCACAGACCCAAGCGGCGGCACCAGCTGCAACTGCACCGGCACAGACACAGACTCCCGCGTTTTCCTATGGGGACTACAAGCCCAGCGACACGGTGGCACAGGCGCAGGCACTGCTGCAGCAGCAGATGGCACAAAAACCCGGGCAGTACCAGTCTACATGGGAAGGGCAGCTGAATGAGACCATCAACCAGATTCTGAACCGGGATAAGTTCTCCTATGATGTGAACGCAGACGCCCTGTATCAGCAGTATAAAGACCAGTATGTGCGGCAGGGTCAGCTTGCCATGATGGACACCATGGGACAGGCTGCGGCGCTCACAGGTGGATATGGAAGCTCCTACGGGCAGTCTGTAGGGCAGCAGGCATATCAGGCATATCTGCAACAGCTCAATGATGTGGTTCCGGAACTGTATGGTATGGCACTTGACCAGTATAATCAGGAGGGACAGCAACTGTATGACCAAGCTACACTCATGGCCCAAATGGAGAACCAGGATTACAGCCGTTATATGGACGGTTTGAACGCATACCTTACCGAGAGAGATTATCTTACCGGCAGATACGATGCAGAACGGGATTACGACTACGGTAAATGGGCAGATGGCAGAGACTTCTCCTATGGGCAGTATTCTGATGATCGCGCTTACGCCTACCAACAGGAGCGTGACCAAGTTGCAGACCAGCAGTGGCAGTCTGAATTTGACGAAGCAAAGCGGCAGTATGACCAGCAGTATGCTCTGACAGTAGCAAAGAGTTCTGGCGGTTCCGGTAGTACCGGTAGTGGTTCTGGCGGCGGCACAGGCTATGATAACGGTAATTTGTCCACAAATCAAATCAAGCAGATGCAGCAAGCGCTTGGCGTAACAGCTGATGGCAAGTGGGGACCGCAATCCCAGGCAGCAGCAAAGGAACAGTGGGGGCTTAGCGATGCAGGCAGTGCTTGGGCAAAGTACGAGAATAACGGTGTAACTCCCGAACCTGAACCTGAACCTGTTTCTGATCCTGACTATTCAAGCTGGGATCAAGGAGACTGGGAAGGATACTTTGCAAGTATTCGCCAGAGTGAAGGACAGGCAGCTGCAGAAGAAGAACTTAGATACTTTACCAAAAATGGGTTGATTCCTCAAAAAATGGTGAATTATGCGGCTATTGGTGCCCGTGGTGGTCAGAAGGGACATTAAGGAAATTTATTAGAAAGGGCTGATATGGATGGCAAATTATTACGCTAAGAAAAAAGAAGAAAGCGATAAAAAAATACAGGCAGCCTTGGAAGCCAGGAAAAAGAGAACAGAGGATACTTCCGTAGCTTCTGCAGGAAATTCTTTTGCAGCAAAAAAAGAAACCCAAGATAAGAAGATAAATGCAGCCTTAAGCGCAAGAAGCAAACGTATTGAAAGCACTTTGCCGGATGTTCTTTCTGATATTCAGAAAAACCTTACCGTGGCGTTGGATAGCTACAACAGTACGGAAAAACCTGCCTTTGGTTCGTATGATACCACATACCAAAACCAAAGGGATAGGAGAATCGGTATTTCTAATTTGCGGTCAAAGGTGAATGCGTATCGCAAATATTTAGATAATGACCAAGCTGACAGTATCCTTTCTGTGCTGGATCAGATGGAAAGCGGCTATGATTCTTATCTTGGACTATCGCAGTTTAAGACGGAGGATGATTATAAAAGGGCGGTTCGTGAGTACGATTGGCAACAGAAATACCAGGGCAAAAGTTACGATGATCTGCGCAAAATCATAGATACCACAAAGGACGAGGAAGAAAAAAGCTGGCTGAATAAATTTGCATCGTCTGTTATGACAGAGGATGATTACAAAAAGGTCATTGCAGAGAACGAAACTGCTCTTAAACCCATGGAAGCGGTTTTGAAGGAAGCAAAATCCATTCAGGGTTCTATTGGTATGGGTGGAGAGGATGCAGATAGCTACCTTTACAGCAAACTGCAGGAAGTTCTTGGTTCGTATGGCAGCGTTAAAGAGCTGGAAGCGCAAATCGAAGAATTAAAATCCTCCAACTGGAATATGGCTAACAAGGCAAAGTATAATTTCCTTGAAAACAATGCAGACTTTCAGGAGAAATCAAAGGTTGCAAGGGAAGATACGACTGGTGGATTTGGTATCATGTGGGGGGATAACTGGCTCGGCTGGGGTGACCCCATATATGATTATATCAATGACATAGACGGAGAAAGAGAAAGAAGAAAATATTCCGGGGATGGTGACCAAGGGGACGCTGCTCTGTATAAGTACAGTCTTATGACAGATCAGGAAATCGCCAGATATAACTATCTGTATAACCAAGATGGCAAACGTGCAGCAAATGATTACCTGAATTACTTGGAGTATGAACTGGATGAAAGGCAACAGGATTATATTCAGGAAAGCATGATTGCGTTTGCAGGTGAACATCCCTATCTTTCTACTGCCTTAAGTGTTCCTGCAAATCTTTTGAGCGGTGTTGGGTTCTTGGATGTTGCATGGCAGAATCTTGAAAAAGGGATTACTGAGGCAGTCACCGGCGAATATGGCGGACCGATTAACTACAATACAGCTTCTATGACACCTGCTACAGTCACAACAACGATTCGTGGAACAAATGCACAAAACCTGGCAAATAAATACGGTGTTATTTCCCTTGATGAAACAGACCATCCCATTCTTAGCAGGATCTTAAATGGGAAAAGCGTTGGTGATGTTTACCAATTGGGCATGAGCATGGTAGATTCTACTGCTGTTGCACTCCTTTCGCCTATTATGGGTACTTATGGTACTGCACTTCTTGGCGGGAGCGCGGCAACACAGGGAATGCTTGACGCTGTATCAGCTGGTGCCACAGACGAACAGGCTCTAATGATGGGTGTACTGAACGGCGCTTTTGAAATGCTGTTTGAAAAGTATGAGCTGGAAAACCTGCTTGGCGCTGACACCAATCTGTTAAAAGCTATTGCAAATCAGGCTTTGACAGAAGGACTAGGCGAGAGTGCAACGAGTATTGCCAATACGGTGGCAGATATATTCGTGATGGCTGAAAATTCTAACCTGAGTGCTGCCGTTGCCGCATACAGGGATCAGGGATTTAGTCAGACGGATGCACTTAAGCAAGCTCTTTTGGATACAGCTATTCAAATTGGCTGGGATTTCATAGGCGGCGCAGCAATGGGCGGCATTATGGGTGCAGGTGGTTCTGTGGTAAACAACGTCGTACAGAAAAATGCAGAAGCACAGCAGATTTATGGTGCAGATCCCGGCGCACTGGTTGGAGAAGCGCTGGAAATTAACCCGGACAATTCCTTCGCACAGAGGATGCAGGGCAGAATCGACAGCGGCAAAGAGCTTTCGGGCCGCCAGCTGAATCGTCTTGTGCAGCAGAATACTAAGGCTATCACCGCGCAGGACATGACCACTATCCAGAATGCGGCAGAAGCCCGGCTTACGGAACTTGGGGAAACTGGGGATGTGAGTACCATTGCGGCGGCACTGACAAAGCAGGCTGCAGGGCAGAAGCTGACCAAAGCAGAACAGACTGCCATCCAAAGCAGCAAATACGGAGGCCGTGTTGCCAATGAGCTGAATCCTGAGAATATCAACTCCGGTGGTTATTCCTCTGAATGGGCGCAGAAACTGGACACCAACAGAATTAATGCGCAGGAGTACAGCCGCCTTGTGGAAGCCGCTCAGCTGCCGCAGGAGGGTGCACAGGTTACCGGGGGGCAGGTTGTTACCGAAACACCGAAAACGGCAGAGGTTGCACAGGCGGAGCCGGTACAAGTACCCGAGGCAACTATCCGGGAAAATCAGACTGTTCCCCAGCAGAACACGCAGCCGGCAAATGACCAGCAAGTTGCAGGCAAGTTAACTGCTGAGGAATCGTCAGCAGTTGCCGAGGAACCCACGGTAACTGAGGAAACAGAAGGAAATACCGTTTCTTTGGAGGACGCTTCCCAAAAGTATGGTGCACAGGCACAGGCCATGGTGCACACCTACCAGCAGGGGCAGGATGTGGCAAAGTATGACGGTGCATATCAAGTGGCCTACGATATGGGTAAAAGCGGTGTTTCCCTTGATTATGTGAAAGGAAGCCAGACCGTTAGTTACTTAACTGACACCCAGAAAGAGCTTGCCTATGCAGCAGGAAAGGCTGCAGCTGACACTGAGGCACAGACTCTGGATGATAGCAACAAGGCTGCTGCTAATGGTAAGACAGGACGCAGAAAAGGTACTGTTAAGGGTGATGGCGTGACAATCGCTGATCTGAAACAGACATTTAATGACACGCAGGGCAAAGCCTATAAGTATCTTAGTACTGTGGCAGAGGTTACCGGTATTGATATCGTGCTGTACCGATCTGAGGCAGGCGAAGACGGTAAATTCCAAGGCGCACAGGGCAGATACAGCAGGAGCGAACCCGGCACTATATACATTGATCTAAACGCCGGACTTTCTGATATCAAGAGTGCTGATGATTTGGCAAAGTATGCTATGCTTCGTACATTTGCACATGAGTTTACACATTTTATTGAAAAGTGGAATCCTATCCAGTACAATGAGCTTAGAAAGGTCGTTCTTGATACCCTTACCGAGCGAGGAGAGAATGTGCATGACCTAATAGAGGATAAGCAGGCGCGGAACCCCGGCATGAGCTATGACAAGGCCAGCCGTGAGGTTGTGGCTGAGGCTATGACGGATATTCTTCCGGATGCTAACTTTGTGCAGAACCTTGCAGAAAATCACAAGACCATATTCCAGAAGTTGCTGGAACAGCTGAAAGAATTTGTCCAGAATCTTCGTGATTATTTTAACTCTATCGGCTACAACAGCTCCAAGGAAGCAAATGCCCTGAAAGAGCAGGTGAGTGAGACTGTTAAATATCTGGATAGCATTGTACAGATGTTTGATCAGGTGGCTGCACAGGCTGTGGAGAATTACCAGCAGACTGTGGCAACCGAAACTATAACTGAAACTATAACTGAAACTGTAATTAGAGATTCTGAAACTCTAACTACAGTTGAAGAACCCGCACCGGTTGATGAAAAAGATGCGTATGGCTTTACCATTTCTGATAATGCGGAGCATGGTTCCCTTGAAATCACCTTTGACAGCAAGCCTTCTGATGCTGTGCGTGATGTTCTTAAGGAAAACAAATTCCGCTGGCATAAAGCCAAACAGGTATGGTATGGCTATGCAGACCGTCAGACCATTACTGATGCCCTCCACGCTGCGTATGAGACCGAAACAAAACCTGCTGAAAGCGTAACAGAACCGGCTGATACCGTAACAGAAGCTACCGAAACCGTAACAAAACCGGCGGAAAACGAAACATATGACCCAAATGATCCGTATGAGAGACTAAAAGGCTTGATGGGCAGGAGAGCTAGATTTGAGCACGATGGCTTTATTTATCGTGTTTTGAAGGCCGGTCCTGATAACAGTATGTGGCAGGGGCGCATTGATGCTGCGGATGTTTCTGTCGGTGGTGTGTATGTGACAAATGCCCGGGGTATTCATTACGCCAGTGAGCTTTACGAAAACCGGGATGATGCGCGGGATGATATCATTGCTACAGCAAGAGCCAGCAAATTGCTGGATGAACAGCCTACTGAAACTACCAAACCGAATGAGGAGGTAACCGACAATGGCGAAAATGTTGATAACCAAGCAGCAGTACAGCAGACTGAGCCCGATGGGAGTGGAGCTGCACGACTACTGGATGAAGTGGAAACCGGAGATGTACAGGGAGATGGCGGCAGCGGGAACGTTGTGGCCGACGCTGGAGAGCGAGGACCGCAGGCTGGACGAGATGGTGATCGACCTGATACACAGGGGCTTAGCAGTGGACCAAGCGAAGGAAGTAGCCAGAGCGGAGATCTACGGGGATCTGACCGAGTAACCGAAGATGTGACCGACACAAATGTCGGTAGCAAAGACGCTGAAAATCTCCATGAGGAAGTGACGCAGCAAATTGCGCAGCAGTCTACCGAGAAACCCAAGGGCCATAACTTTGTGATCGGTGACAGTTTGGACCTTCCCAACGGTGAAAAGGCAAGGTATAAGGCCAATGTGGAGGCAATCCGCCTTGTGAAGCAGCTGGAAGCTGCGGGGCGGTATGCTACCGAGGCCGAACAGGTGATCCTTTCCAAGTATGTAGGCTGGGGCGGCTTAGCCAATGCCTTTGACCAGAGAAAAACAGAGTGGTCCAAGGAATTTCAGGAACTGAAAGAGCTGCTGACCGATGAGGAATACGCCAGTGCAAGAGGTTCTACCCTGAACGCACACTTCACGGATATTTCCGTTATCAAGGCTATGTATGACGGTCTAAAGCAGCTTGGCTTTACCGGCGGCAGAATGATGGAGCCTTCCTCCGGTGTGGGTAACTTTGTGGGCGCAATGCCTGCAGATATGGCTTCCCAAGTGCGCAGCTGGACGATGGTGGAACTGGACGGCATTACCGGTCTCATTGCCAAGTACCTTTATCCCAATGCGGATGTGCGTATCCAAGGCTTTGAGAAAGCGAATATCCCCAACAACTTCATGGATGTGGCAATCGGTAACGTTCCCTTCGGTAACTATGCCATTGCAGATAAGAATTACCCCAAAAAGGTTACCAGTGCAATTCATAATTATTTCTTTGCAAAGAGCCTTGATAAGGTAAGACCCGGCGGCATTGTGATGTTTATCACATCCAGCTACACCATGAACAGTAAAGATAACACGGTTCGCCGCTACATTATGCAGAAAGCTGACCTGCTGGGTGCTATCCGACTTCCGGACAATGCTTTTAAAGGGAATGCCGGTACTGAGGTTGTGACCGATATTCTGATCCTGAAAAAGAGAGCAGAAAACACTGCCTATGCCGGTGAGGACTTTTTGGAAGCGCCTTATCAGTACATCAGCGGGTACAACGGCGCGTATATCAACAGCTATTTTGAGAATCATCCGGAAATGGTGCTTGGTACTGCTACCATGGCCGGTGGTATGTACCGGGGCGATAACCTGACCTATAAGGCATTTACGGACAGAGGAAGCCTTGCAGACCAAATCCGAGAGGCATTCCAGAATATCCAAGCCAAGATGGACTACCCGACAAAGCTTAGCCCGGAGAAAACAAACTTTGCAGTGGAGCGTGCCGACAAAAAGACAAAGGAAAACGGCCTTGTGGTGAAAGACGGCAAGGTTTACCAGAATAAAGGCGGAGAGCTGATAGAGCAGACTGTTCCCAAGGGAACTGCTGAGCGTGTTTCCGGTATGCTGGAAATCCGTGACGCAGCCAAGGCACTGCAGAATGCACAGCAGCAGGGATTAAAGGATACGGAAATCAAAAAGGCCCGTCAGACGCTGAACAAACTGTATGACGCCTTTGTAAAGAAGCATGGCTTTATCAATTCTCAGGCTAACAAAAATGCTATTATTGGTGATCCTGACAGATATTCCATTCTGGCGCTGGAAAACTGGAACCCGGAGACTAAGAAAGCTGTTAAGACGGATATTTTCTCCAAGAACACCATTGCACCGAACCGCACGGTAACTGCTGCAAAAGATGTGGCAGAGGGCCTTATTGTATCTGTCAACCAGACCGGCGGCGTGGACGCTGCCTTGATTGCCAAGCTGACTGACAAAACGGAAGCTGAGGTTACCCGGGAACTGCTGGACAGCAGAGCGGTGTTCAAAAACCGGGACGGCGGACTGGAAACGGCGGAAATGTATCTGTCCGGAAATGTTCGTGCAAAGCTCCGTGATGCAGAAGCAATGGTACCGCTGGATACCGATTATCAGAAGAATGTGGAAGCGCTAAAGGCAGTTGTGCCGGAGGATGTTTCCTATCAGGATATCTTTGTAAATCCCGGTACACCGTGGATTCCTAACAGCGTATACTCTGACTTTGCCGCACATATGCTGGGAACTACCAACAGGGATTGGAGACAAGCTATTACAGTTACCCGCAATAAGGACACGGGCAATTTTGTGGTAGAGCTGAAGGAAAAGTACCTGAGAACCAATTCCTACAACACCCAGAAGTGGGGCACCAATCGCCGCTCCTTCCTTGATCTGTTTGACGCAATGCTGAACAGTAAAAGCGTGGTTGTCAAGTATAAGACGGACGATGGAAAATCTGTGGTGGATCAGGACGCAACGGCAGCAGCCAATGAAAAGGTAGAGGCCATCCAGAAAGAATTTCAGGAATGGCTGTGGAAGGATGAGGCCCGCCGGGAAGAGTTGGCAATCCTCTACAATGAGACCTTTAATTCTGTTGTGACGCCTAAATATAACGGCGATAACCTGACTGTGAACGGTGCCAATGCAATGAAGCCGCTGAGACCCCACCAGCGTGACGCTGTCCAGAGAATTATTTCCTCCGGCGGTAACACTCTGCTTGCCCATAAAGTGGGTGCAGGTAAGACCTACGAGATGGCAGCGGCAGCCATGAAGCTTAAGGAACTGGGACTTGTAAAGAAACCGCTGTTTGCGGTTCCCAAATCTCTGGTTGCACAGTGGGGCAATGAGTTTGTGGACTTTTTCCCGACTGCAAAGTTATTGGTGGCAGAAGCCAGTGACTTTACGGCAGCCAACAGAAAGATTTTCGCAAACCGAATTGCCAACGGAGATTATGACGCTGTTATCGTGTCCTATGAGCAGTTTGAAAAGCTTCCAATATCTGCAGATTTTGCAAGAGAGCTTTATCAGGAACAGATTGACAGCATTATCCTTGCCATTGAGGAAGCCAAGGCAGAAAATGGCAAATCTCTTTCTGTTAAGGACCTTGAAAAGAAGCGTAAATCTTTGGAGACCAAGATTGAAAAGTTGACCGACACTGCCAAGGATGAGGACAATATTGAATTTGAACAGCTGGGCGTGGACAGTATTTTTGTGGACGAGGCCCACAATTTCAAGAACCTGTTCTACACCACCAGCATGACCAATGTATCGGGCCTTGGCAACAAGGATGGTTCCAAGAGAGCATTTGACCTTTACACCAAGGTGCGCTACCTGCAGAAGCTGAACGGCGGACGCGGTATTGTATTCGCAACTGCAACGCCGGTTATGAATTCCATGTCTGAAATGTACATTATGCAGAAGTACCTGCAGCCTGACCTTCTGGATCAGCTGGGACTTTCCACATTTGACGCATGGGCAAAGCAGTTTGGTGAGGTTGTCAACGGTGTGGAGATCAAGCCCAGCGGACAAGGCTACCGTGTGAAGCAGAGTTTCTCCCGCTTTAAGAACATGAGCGAACTGCAGTTGCTGTTCCGTAACTTCGCGGATGTGCTGACCGATATTCCCGGTCTGAAAATCCCCAAGATGAAGGGCGGAAAGGTCAATGTAGTTGTCTGTGAGCCGGGCCAATTCCAGCAGGACTACATGAAGGAGCTGGAAAAGAGGGCGGACAACATCAAAAATGTTGACCCCAGTGTGGATAACATGCTGAAAATCACCAGCGACGGTAGAAAGATATCCTACACCCAGCGTATGATTGACCCGAGCCTACCTTATGAAGAAGGCTGCAAGATCTTCCGCTGCGCTGACAACGTACTGGAAAAGTATGCGGAAAGCAAGGATATCAAGGGTACCCAGATTGTTTTCTGCGATATGGCTACTCCGAAGGGCAAGAGCAGCACGTCTGCTACTGATACGGAGGACATCGAAACCGATATGGAGAGCGCAAAGCTCTATGATGATATCAAGGGACGGTTGTTAAAGGGCGGTATTCCTGCAAAGGAGATTGCTTTCATCCATGATGCAGACACCGACGCCAAGAAAAAGAAGCTGTTTGCAGATGTGAATGACGGTAAGGTAAGAGTGCTGATCGGTTCCACCGGTAAGATGGGTGTTGGTATGAACGCCCAGAAGCGCATTGTTGCCATTCATCACTTAGACGCACCGTGGAGACCCGGTGACGTGGAGCAGCGAAACGGCAGAGCATTCCGACAGGGTAATATTAACGATGAAGTGGAAAACTTCACCTATGTTACCGAAGGCAGCTTCGATGCAAGACTGTGGGATATTCTGGACAGAAAACAGAACTTCATCAATCAGGTTATGAACGGCGAGAATGTGGGCCGTGAGACGGAGGACACCGGCGAAGTAACCCTTTCCGCTGCTGAGGTCAAGGCACTGGCTTCCGGTAGTCCTCTGATTATGGAGCAGGTGCAGCTGGATACGGACATTAAGAAGCTGGAAAGCTTACGCAGAGCACACCGCAGCGCAGTAACCAATGCAATCAGCCGTCTGGAAGCAGACAAGGGCAGGATTGCTACACTGGAAAAGATGATTGAAAACGGCAAGGCAGACACAGCCGCCAGAGTGGATACCTATTCTGAGGGTAAATTCTCCATAAGCATTGGAAATCAGAAGTTTACCGAAAAGAAAGATGCCGGCACAGCACTTATGGCAGAGGCTACCGCCAAGGCCAATGAGGACGGCTATACCAGCATTGCCCAGTTTGCGGGCTTTGATCTTCGTGTTATTAAAACCGCTGAGGGCATTAAGGGCCTTATTTCCGGTAAGCAGAGCTATTACTTCAATACTTATGTAAACAACACTACCTATATGATCAACCACTTAATTGCAAGAGTGGAGGAAATCAGCGAGGCTGTAACCCAATGGGAACAGGAGCTTGTGCAGACCCGAAAGGATATGGAAGAACAAGCGAAGTTGATTACGCAGCCGTTTGCTAAGCAGGCAGAACTGGACCAAAAACGGGCTCGTTACAATGAAGTTATGGAAATTCTGAATCCCAAAGAGGAACAGGCTCTTGACAGCGTGGCTGAGGATGATGTACAGTACCAGCAAAGAGATTACTTAAGCGAGGATGAAGCTAATGACCAAAGAGGAATACAAACAGGCCATCAGGAATCTGCAGGACTTTACAGCGGAAGTGAGGGGCAGGCCCTTTACGGAAGAGGAGATCGAACAGATGGCAGAGGAAGTACAAAGGATAAAGCGTGGGAACAGCTCCCAAAGAGAGACAGAAACAGAATTCTGAAAACTGTCAGCGCTATTATTTCTTCCTCTCAAAACTACGATGAGATCCGACATTTTCTTGCATCTGTAATGGAAAAGCCAGCACATGATATGACATTGGCCGATAGGGAAGCCGCGAAAGAATTAGTCGCTAAGAAGCTTTATTCGGATATCACCAACAGAAACAATTCCCGCCCCTTGCTGGAAAGAAAATGGAGCATGTTTGGTAGTATTGCTCCGATCATCGAAGCGATCTATGGCGAGAATGTGCAATTCCAGCAGCGTACCGACACCCTGACAGACCGTGAAGTGCTGGCTATGGCCGCCAGTCAGGTTAAGGTGGATGATCTTACCGCTGCCGAAAAGGACGCGCTGGACATCTTCCAGAAGCGCCTGAGCAAGCTGGAAACCCTGCAGGCAGAAAGAGCGGAACAGGGTAGACTGTACAAGGAGCAGCAGTTTGGAGCAAAGGTAGACAGAACCAAGGCTGCAGAAACCTTAAACCGTATGCATGTCCTTGACAGCCAGATCCAGAAGGCAAGCGCCGATGTGCTGACTGTGGAGGAAAAGACCGTTCTGAAACGTGTGCTTCAGAAGGCGAGAACTGTTGTGGAGCAGCAGGAGCGCCAGCATGGGCAGGAAGTTCTGAAACGTTGGAGAGACCGCCGCAACAATGCTGAGGCTATCAAGAAGTACCGTGACCGCCTGAGAGGTGACGTGGACGAGCTGACCAACTGGGTATTACATCCGGACAACAAGGATGTGGTTAAGCATATCCCGGACGCACTGAAAAATACCGTGATATCCTTCCTGTCCAGTATCAACTTTATGAGCAAGCGTTCCTTGGGGGGCGGCAATGCTACGGTAGCGGACAAGGCATTTATGGAACAGGCCCGCAGACTGGCAAAGGTGATGGAAAACACTGTTGATGTTGACGAGATGTACTCCAATTACACCGACCTGCCGCCGGACTTCATGCAGAATCTGCGCAGATTCATGGATACCGCACAGGATATTGTGGACAGCAACAGTGGCGATTTCATTATCAATCAGATGACCTCCCAGGAGCTGCAGGAGCTGAGCAAGGTGGTTCGCACGCTGAAAAAGTACATCATGCAGATGAACCGCTTCCATGTGAATGCCATGTTCAAGCATGTGTATGAGGCTGGCGAAAACTCCATTGACTTCCTTGCACAGCTGAAGCCTGCAGAAAACACCGGCGCTGTTTCCCAGTTCCTGCTTTGGCAGCAAATGCGCCCGGCATATGCATTTGAACGCTTTGGGGACGGCGGTATGGCTATCTATGACGGCCTGCGCCGGGGACAGGCAACACTTGCCTTCAACACCAAAAAGATTCAGGCATTTGCGGAAAAGGCATACACCACAGCCGAAGTAAAGGCATGGGAAAATCAGGTCAAGACCATTCGACTGGGACCGGACAAATATGTGAAAATGCGCGTTTCTCAGATTATGTCATTGTATGAGCTGAATAAGCGTGAGCAGGCGCAGGGCCATATCTTTGGAGAAGGTATCCGAGTAGCTACCTTTAAGGCTGGCAATAAGAAAATCTCCGATGTTGGACAGACCCTTACCCCGGGCGAACTGAATCTGATTCTTAGAGAGCTGACACCCCGCCAGAAAGAGGTTGCAGACAAGCTGCAGCAGTTTATGCAGCAGCAGGGGGGCGAGTGGGGCAACTATGTAACGGTTGCCAGATTCGGTGAAAAGCAGTTTGGTGAAGAAAATTATTTCCCCATTAACTCCGATGGACGGCACCTGTCTGTGGACGCGGACGAGAAACCCGGTGGAGCGGCGCTATATGCACTTCTCAACATGGGATTTACCAAGCAGACACAGGAAAAGGCAAAGAACCGGATCGTTGTATACAGCATTTTCGATGTGTTTGCAAACCACATGGCAAGCATGGCCCAGTACAATGCTTTTGCACTACCGGTGGTGGACACGCTGAAATGGTTCAACTATCAGCGAGTACACATTGACGAGGATGGCACCAAGACACTTTTGGGAAGCGTCCGGGAGCAGATGGACAGAGCCTTCGGCGTACCGGAAGAATCGAGACCCGGCAGCGGCAGACGGGGTTATGCCCAAAACTTTGTGATAAACATCATAAAGGCGTTCAATGGTACCGAGGCGCAGGGAACAGCATACGATTCCTTTGGTTTACAGACACTTCACCATTACAACCGGGCACAGGTTGCCTACAATTTCCGGGTAGTCGTGCAGCAGCCTTTGGCAATCACCAGAGCAGCACAGCTTTTGGATTATGGTTCCATCCTGAAAGGAATGAAGCTTGCCCCGGCAGCAATCCGGAAGAATGTGCAGGAAATGCAGCACTACAGCGGTATTGCCGCATGGAAGTCTCTGGGCTTCTATGATGTGAATATCTCCCGCGGTCTTACCTCCCTGATTAAGCACGATGATACCGCATTGGATAAGATCAGCGATGTGGGTATGTGGGGCGCTGAAAAGGCAGATATTTGGACATGGGCTGCTATTTGGAGTGCGGCCAAAGAGGAAGTAATTCGCAAGCAGAAACTTACGCCTAAGAGCGAGGGATTCTATGAGGCAGTTACAAAGCTGTTTGAGGATGTGATCTACAAGACACAGGTTGTAGACAGCGTTCTTACCAAGAATGAATTCATGCGGGATAAGGGATTCTTTGCAAGAGCTGTTGGTTCCTTCATGTCCGAGCCGACCACCACTGCCAGTATGCTGGTAGATGCCTACGATAAGTATCATATGGATATGCAGCGAGGCATGACACGGCAGCAGGCATGGAAGAAGAACAGTAAAATGATTGTACGCACTGCTTATGTGTACGGAATTGGAGCATTGGTTCTGGCGGCTGTACAGGCTGTAGCAGACGCTTTCCGGGACGATGATGATTATCAGGCGTTCATGGAAAAGTGGCTAGAGGCATTCGGCGGCAATGTGATAGACGAGGTTATGCCGGTTAATAAGCTGCCTATCATTTCTGACTTCTATGAGCTGGCAAAAGAGCTGCTTTCCATTGTTGGTGTGGACACCTACGGCAATCCTCCACAGTCTGTATTTATGCAGTGGTATGACAGTCTGGTAAAGGGTGTGGAGATTCTCTATGACAGAATCAGCGGCGAAAGCACCAACTACACATGGTACGGCGGCGCTTATAGACTGCTGCAGGCGGCCTCCGGTATTTCCGGTCTGCCCATGGCAGCCGCTACCCGTGAAATCATCACCGCATGGAACAACATTGTGGGCGCTATGGCACCGAGCCTGAAAGTGAAGACCTACGAACCCAGCGAGAAAGCACAGATCAAGTATGCATATCAGGATGGATATCTGACCTCCGAGGAAGCCAAAGAGCAGCTGCAGCAGCAGAATCTTGTGGATACTGAGGACGAAGCATACTGGACCATTCAGGGCTGGGAGGCCGGGGACGGTTATTCCAGATACGACGCTATCTATGAAGCGGTTCGCAATGGTGGCGACTTTACCACGGCTTTAAGAGAACTTACCTCCCACGGTTACACCGAAAGGGATGTTCTCGGCAATGTTAAGGGAAAAATCGGTGAGTGGTACAATGGCGGCGAGATCACCAAGCAGCAGGCAACCTCCATGCTTAGCAAATACATGGGTATGGACAGTGAGAATGTTACAGAGACTGTAAATAAGTGGAGCAGCAAGGTGGTTACCGGGATTGCGTATGATGATATTAAGCAGGAATACATGGCAGGCAATATCACCGCCCAAAGAGCTATTGAGATGCGTGTTCGGTACGGTGGACAGACCAGAGAGGATGCCCGAAATACAGTCGGTGAATGGACATTTGAGGCTGAACACCCTGAGTTGGACGGACGAATCACCTATGCGCAATATAAGCGCTGGGAAACCGATGGAAAACCCAACGGCGTCTCTGTTGACACATTTACGGATGTGGCTGAATTTAGGGACGATGGCACATCGGATGGCGTGAAGAGTCAGGAAGAGGTTGCGGCGTATATAAATGACCTAAATATCTCCAATGCTCAAAAGGATGCGCTATGGCTTTGCTTCTGGAAAGAAACAACACTTAAGAATGCACCTTGGAACTAAATAATTGAAGACGGCTCCGGGATAGATAACCCGGGGCCGTTTTTGTTATTATGGAACTATCAAAACAGGAGGTAAGCAGTATGATCGAGATTATCGGGCCTGCGCTCAATCAATGGGATACGGGCAGGTTAGTTAAGATTACGGGAATCGAAGCAGCCACAGTCCATTTTGCCAACGTGGGCGATTCTAAAGCACCTATCATGGCGCTTGAAGATTCACAGGCTAAAATCCCGGATTATTTGCTCCAAACAGGAAAACAGCTATGTGTATATGCTGTAAAAAATGGAATCACTGTTGAAAGCAAGATTTTCTATGTCAAGAAACGTGAGCGCCCGGAAAACTATGTTTATGAGGACGATCAGCGCAACTACATCTATCAGCTGATAACAGACGCGCAGACGGTCATTGAGGAAGCAGGCAAAGCTACAGGGGCAGCAAACCTTGCGGCTACAAATGCAAATACGTCTGCAGCGGGTGCGAATGCTGCCACTGAAAATGCCAACAGTGCCGCGGCAAGTGCAAACATTGCTGCTGAAAATGCCAATAATGCTGCGGACAAGGTGAACCACACTGCAAAAAATCTCATGGTCATTGGTTCTGCAAAAGGTAATAGCATCCATTTAGACGATGCCATTGACCAGTTTTTTGTTGGTATGCGTATCTTCGGCAAGACTACGCAGGAGGGGACACCTACACCGGATGCACCTGTTGATTTGGTGAGTGTGGGTGATGGTGGCAGTGTTGGCATTACTGTGAGTGGTAAGAATCTAGTTGATTTGAGTGGATTTGAATTTGACGATTCGGCATATGTTCATAACATTGTAGATAATGCATCTGCAATAGCTCTATATGAGTTTCTAAAAGCAAACGCAGGAAAAACGGTTGTAATATCAATGACAAAAACTGGAACAGATTCAAGTTCAAGTTCGCCAGTCGGTCAAATCAGATTTTATAAAGATGGTGCTTTGATATGTATTCTTACTCCCGGAGTTGCTAGGAAACTTGAGGAGTTACCAGATGCTTTCGGAGAATGCTATATTTATGGTTCTTCGACAGGCGCAAGTGTCAAAGACATTCAAATTGAGTTTGGTGAAACTCCTACCGCCTACGAACCCTTCACCGGTTCTACACTAACCGTAATCACTCCAAACGGCCTGCATGGTATTCGTGTTTCCTCTGGAGGTAACTACACCGATACAAACGGACAGCAGTGGTTTTGTGATGAGATAGATCTGGCGCGTGGGGTGCGAGTGCAAAGGTGTTTCAAAGAAACAGTTGTGCCGACCTACGAGACTGCAAACGATAGATATGTAGCAACATTGACACACAATGCGAGTACCAAGTTTGTGAAGGACTACGGTATTATCGTTGCTTGTGATAAATTGCAGTTTAACGGAAATTCTGCGGCCGGAGTGAACGGTATCAGAATTTCTTCGTATACCACCAATTATCTGATTGCGTATTACAACGGTGAAAACCCGGGAGCATTGACACTGGTGTATCCGCTTGCGACACCCATCGAAACGCCTCTGTCTGAAGCAGAATTTGCCGCCTATGCTGCCCTGCGCACATACCGAGGAAATACCACGATTTCCAATGATGCCGGTGCTTACATGGATCTGGAGTATGTGATGGATGCAAAGAAGTATATTGACAGCATTATGAAGTCTGTTCCTCGTGTTGTCAGTGTTAGCCTTCCTGCAGCAAAGTGGGCTGGTTCCGGTACCCTCTATTCTCAAGTGGTATCCATATCCGGTATAACAGAGAATAGCCAGGTAAATCTAACGCCGACAGTAGAACAGATGTCAACATTCTATGAAAAAGACATTACTTTTATAACAGAGAATGACGGGGGCGTTGTTACGGTATATGTCATAGGCCAAAAGCCACAGAACGACTATACAATCCCGGCTAATATAGTGGAGGTGCGTGTATGAGCAAAATATATGGTATTCCGGTAACAACACCACTATGCCCCAGTAACACGGGAGGCGGCGGAACAGGTGGCGTATCCAGTTGGAATGACCTAACAGACAAGCCTTTTGGGGAGGAGGCTGTGCTGTATGCGTATGACGAAAATAAAGAGTATGTCGATTCTTATAGTGTTACTATGGATGATGGTTCTACCGCAGTTTGTGTAAAATTCGGAGTAATGGAATATGGCGAACACCCACCAGAATCGGATTATTTTATTGGAAAATCTGTGTTCTTCCGCACCGTCTTGGGTGATGAAACGGAAGAAATACGAACCGTGATAACATCGGACATGATTACGCAAATAGAATTGGGAGTATATGCGATACTGCCAGGTTTCATCTTTGTTGTGGACACTGCTCTTTATGAAAATGGCCCCATAGCACTATCAAGAGGCATTTGGACGGTGTTCCCCGGTGGTGAGTCGAATCCTCGTATAACGAATATATTGATATGCGGCGAACCGAAGCAGCTTGACGAAAAGTACATTCCCAACACTATTGCAAGAACCGCTGATATTCAGCCTGCCGTTAATGATGCACTTGAACAGGCAAAGGAAAGCGGAGAATTTAAGGGTGAAAAAGGTGCTTCTATTTACTATTCAGAAGCCAACACACAGGGGTCTGAATGGGAATTGCAAAGCAGTCAAATTTACCCAAACGGTAATACAATAAAAGTTAATGACTTCGTAATAAGTGCAGACGGTTCTTTAAATCAAGTAGTCAATGTATCCACAGATGGCGTTGTTACGCTGCTATATACAGGTGTTGTGCTCAAAGGCGAAACTGGTGCACAAGGAATAAAAGGCGATAAAGGCGATAAAGGCGATAAAGGCGATAAAGGCGATAAAGGCGATAAAGGCGATACTGGTGCTGCTGGTGCTGATGGTAAAGATGGTGCAAACGGCAAGGACGGACAGGATGGAAAAGACGGTGAAGACGGATACGCCCCTATTAAGGGCACGGACTACTTCACCGAAGCCGACAAGGCAGAAATGGTCGAATCTGTCAAAACATCCATGGATGGTATACCTAGTTACTGGCAGACCGCCTTGGATGAGGGTGTTGAAGCTATTAACACAGCCATTTGCAATGCCGGTGCAAACAAATCTGCTTTTCTGTTCTATTCCGATGCACATTGGAATAATAACAGTCAGATGTCCCCGACTCTGCTGAAATATCTGCACAAAAACACAGGTATGACAAAAACATTCTTCGGTGGTGACATTGTGAACAATGAAGCAACCGATTATGACACTATGAAATATCTGTGGGAGTGGCGAAAGCAGTTGAAAGACCTACCAAACCACCATAGTGTTGTCGGTAACCATGATGACGGAAACGCAACCAATAATCTGTTCTCCGAACAGTATGTATACGGATACTTGTTAGCAGCAGAGGAGACTCCAGATGTTGTACGTGGCGATGGCGTTTATTACTACATTGACAGTCCTTCTGAAAAGACCAGATATTTGTGCCTTGATACTGCGTACAAAGGCGTTGATTCTGTACAAACAACATTCATTACTGATGCACTAAAAAGTACCCCGGATGGCTGGCACATTGTTGTGGTGGCACATATGTGGTATGCACCAGATTACGACCAGTATGAGGTGAAGCCTATTCCTATCAAGGGATTGTATGATAGTGCATCTTCTGTTGCGACTATTTTAGATACCTACAACAATAGAAGTGGTGAGTTTGTTGATTGTGGTGCACGGGTAGAGTTCTGTATAGGTGGTCATACTCATATTGATTATGACGGCAAAACGTTGGGTGGTATTCCGATTCTTCTGGTTGAAACAGATAGTGCAATCGTTAGAAGTGCATTTACACACAAGATTGGAACAACCAGTGAAGCATCTGTGAATGGTATTATTGCAGACTACGATGCAAACACTATTAAGGTGGTTCGTGTCGGTAGGGGTTCAAGTCGCGAAGTGGACATAAGACAGGTTGAACTTAATTACACCAACTTGATTAAGATCTCCATTGACACAGATAAAAATCCGTACAATGGTGGTAACGGTTGGAAGTCTGGCTATCGTTTAAGTTCTAGCGGCGAAGAAACCATACAGAGTGGCTTTTTTGTTACTGGTTTCATGGAGGTTGCATTAGGTGATGTGATTCGTTTTAAGAATATAGCTTCAACGGACACAACTTCTAATACAAGAATCGCATTCTATGATGCCAACTTTGCTAAAATTGAACCTCTTATTCAAGGTCAAGATGCTATCGACATATTTAATTCTGGTGGGTATGTCGTTTATGACCAATACGCAGAGTGTAAGTATTTCCGTGTTTCTGCAACCGATATTACAGACAATTCCATCATCACAACTAACCAACTCATCCCGGACGATGACGCAAGTTACACCAATGTACTAACTGCTTCCATTGACTCCACCGGTGCAATCTTTAACGGTGGCAAAGGTTGGGCAGATAAATCCCGTATTGGTTCTGGCAAACTGGAAAACTATATCGGTACTAGCACAATGTTTACCACAGGACATATTGATATTGACCCAACCATTGATAATACCATCCGTCTACGGAATATCACTTTTAACAGCACATCTACGGATACAAAACTTGGCATTGCTTTTTATGATGCCAGCTTTGCCCGTGTCAACCCGCTTTCTAGTTCGTCAAACAACTTTACCAATCCAACTGCAATTACGCTGTCTAACGGCTATGACCCTGTTTTGGATGGCACGAATATTTTGCAGTTTACTATCCATAACGGTTATCATATCGACAACACCGCAGTGAAGTATATGGCAATCTGTGCCGAGTATATTGGTGACGATTCCATTATTACAATCAATGAAGAAATTGAGTAAAGGAGTGATAATTATGGCAAAAAAAGTATTTCTATCTCCATCCGATCATGGAGTTGGACAAAACAAGTGCTTACATAAAGATTGCTATGAGGACAAGCACACAAGACCCATTGCAGAGGTGTGTGCTAAGTATCTTAAAAACAGCGGTATTGAGGTAATGATTGGTACAGCTAATCAAAGCCTTTCTAAGCGCTGCCAAGATTCCGATAAATTCGGTGCAGATCTCCACGTTCCTATTCACACGAACGCATGGAGCGACCCAGAATTGCGATACCTTATGTTCATGTTCTATGCGGACAAAGCTAAGTATCGTAAGGTATTCAATGCCGTTGCTCCGGAAATGGAGGCCGTGTATCCCGGTAATGTGAAAGCTGTATTCTCTGTAAGAAACGACCTTGCAGAAATCACAAGACCTGCAGCAGTATCCATGTACTGTGAGTTGGGGTTCCATACCAACAAAAAGGATTGCGACGAATTTATCCATAACCCGGAAGTTGTCGGCAAGGCTTTAGCAAAGGGTATTTGCAAATATCTTGGCGTAAAGTTTGTTGAACCTCAGCCGGTAAAGGAAAATATTTACCGTGTATTCAATTCTGCCGGTAAACAAGTGGGTGCATACTCTAAAGAGGACAACGCTTTTAATGAGGTAAGAAATCAGTTAAAGGCCGGTGGCAGCGCAAAAATCACATACGGAGCAAAGTAATAGGAGGACTGGAAATGAGTGAGGCAATTATTGTGGCCCTGATAACAGGCGGCTTATCCCTTGTAGGTGTGGTCATTACATGTATTGTGACCGCAAGAAAAAACGAGACCGCAATGAAGGTGTCACAAGCTGTCACCGATACAAAGATTGATGAACTGACAAGAGAAGTTCGTCTCCATAACGGATTTGCTCAGAGAATGCCTGTTGTGGAGGAACAAATAAAGGTTATCAACCATCGCATTGAAGATCTGGAAGGATTCCACAAACCATAAAGTTAAGGAGGAAAAACTATGGACATTAATCTTCTCATCAGCAAACTGTTCGAGTACGGCAGCGTCTTACTGACCGTCATTGCAATGCTGGTCTTCGTGACCAACATCATCGTGGAAGTATTGAAGGGGTTGTTCCCCAAGATTCCTACTAACATCATTGCCGTGATTATTGCGCTTATTGTCACGGTACTGTCGTTGTACATCCTGTGTGCGGTTCTGGAAATCACGGTCATGTGGTATTATGCAGTCGGTGCCGTTGTGTTGGGCCTTTTTGTTGGATATGCTGCTATGTTTGGATTTGATAAATTTAAGTCTGCGTGGGAAAAAATCCGACAACAAAAATAGTAAATACATAAAAAGAAAAGGAGCACCCAGAAGGATGCTCCTTTTTAATATGTTGGGGGTCGTTCTGGTGGTCATACAAGAAAATTTCTCAAAATTTTAGAAAATAATTTGCAAAAGAAAATTCCGAAAACCCTTGATTTCTCTAGGCTTTCGGAACTTTCTTGGTGGAGATAAGCGGGATCGAACCGCTGACCTCTTGAATGCCATACAACATAAAAATGGCTTAAATACTAGCTTTTTTGCGTGTTTGGTGGTCATATGGTGGTCATTGAAACTTAATAATTTTTGAGTGACTTAGGTTTTGCCACTCAAAAACTATAGATTATCGGTGATTTTCTTTAGTGATTCTAGGTCCGTATGGGTATAATGCGCGGTCATTTCAAACTTAGCATGGCCGATCAGCTTCTGTTTATCGGTGGCAGGAGCGTTTACGTTTTTCATAAGGGTAGCGAAAGTGTGACGGCAGCAGTGTGGTGTGTAGATGTGGTCTCCTTCAGCGTCCAGAGCATCCATATCCAGCGCTTGCAGGGCAGGATAATAAATGCTGCTCCTGAATTTCTTTGCAGATAGGTTTGTGAACAGATTCTTTCCAGTACCAAAGTCAGCAAAGAACTGTCTTATCTTCGGAGATATGGTAATGACACGGTTCTTGCCGGCGTCTGTTTTCACACCGGTAACAAAGTATCCTTCTTCTGGATCATAGTTTTCCGTCATGGCTCCCAGCATTTCACTAAGGCGCATACCGGTGTAGCAGAGAACAAGAACATATTTTATATTTGGTACCCGGTCTACATTCGCCCACATGGTATCCAGCTGCGCTTTGGAGAAAGCAATCTTTTCAGCCTG
>JAEIGA010000867.1_pt1 | contig 44909 bp, 41 predicted proteins | sample 9270691 | NCBI WGS metagenome assembly JAEIGA01 (sample SAMN17057246, study PRJNA624740) | gut metagenome | biome: biome; isolation source: fecal sample | host: Bos grunniens | place: China: Xizang | collected 2019
GTACCGTTTGTTTTGTTCGACCTTGCCCGAGTTTGCGTTGCAAACTCGCAAAGCAATTTGTGACGGTTGTAACGCCTCCCACGCCTTTTTTTCACACACTCATAATTTTATTTGCGCTCTCCTTATAGAGCAGAAGAACGCGCTTGGATTTTGAACCAAACCGCATCGAGCGTGTGTTCTCGCCTGTGTCGGTATTGATGAAGCCCTCTTCTGCAAGTGCCTTGCCAAGTAACTTTGACGAGATAGAAAATCCCTCGCCCTGATCCTCGCAGAATTTCTTTACAGCCTTGTGCGTGGCTTCAAAGAAAAGGTAATAATACTTCTCGTCCTCGTAACCGAAACAGCTTGAAGGAAGAACAATATTGCAATCGTCCGCAGGGATGAGTGAGCCTTGACCGCACTCCACCATCGCAAGAAATTTACGAATGAAAATGTGCGTGGGCTTGTCTTGTTCAACGGCTTCGGATTGCTTGTCGGCAAGGTCAAGCAATATCTCTGTGAGCTTGTTCTCAACGTCCTCGGCGTTGTCAGCCTTGAGCATCCCGTGCTGACAGAGGAAGGACAGCAGAAAACAAAAACCGACCTCAAGACACGCAAGCGTATCGGGAAGTCGGTCGTGATATTTAATTTCTTTCTGTCGGAGCTTAGCTCTCCACTCGGCTCGGTAACGCTCGTATTTTACTTTGAGCGCGGCAAGGAATTTTTCTTCGCTCTCGCTGTCGGCAAGATATACCTTCCGCAACCATTCGGTATATGCGAACATACATCTCATCAGCATACCGCTGTGCGCTTGCTCTTGAATCATCGTGAGTGATGGCAAGTCAAGCTCGCCGGGCTTCATCTCCACGCAGAACAAACGAGCCGTACCACTCTCACCAATGTCGGGAGCAAACTCTGCCGTTACGATTGCGTTCCCCTGCGGCGGTCTTGTTTCACGTAGCTGAATATCAGCGGTCAGACGATTGCGAGCTGCCTTGTCGCCGTATCCTCTTGCCAAGACTTGCATCGTGGCTTTCATAGCATCACTTTCTTTTCTGCCTGTCGGGTGGTAATCGTCAATGCAAGTCAGCACGTCCTTGAGCGCAAAGGACGAGTGAATAATGCTGTTGGCGGTATCCCGAAAGCTCATCGGCAAATCGGTGTTGGAGAAGTTACCGAAGAAGGAGAGGAACAGAGCTGCCACTGTACTTTTCATACTGCCCGTCCTTCCGAGAAGTAATAGGATGAATTTCGGCTCGTGACCGACTCTGCGTAAAAACTCATTCAGCGGTGTGAGAAACACAAGCGACAAGCACGGAAAGCTGACCTCGTGAGGAATAAAATCGGAATATAAAAATCCCGAAAGGTACGCGAGATCTTCTTCATTGAACGTGGTTGCCGCGCGGTAGCTCTGCAACGAGCCTTTCAGCTCCACGTCGTATTTCTCATTACCGGGCAGAAGAAAGAAATACTTGCCGTCTATCTTCTTCCATCCCGTATGAGCAAACACGGACTTCTTGCTTGCATAGATCGCCGTGCTTTTGATGGCTCGGCGCACGTGGCGTTGCACCTGCGGAACGACGTCAAGGTCAAGTGAAGCATCCCAATGGTTCAGCATCCATTCCATCTTTTCAAGCTCCGTGGCAGCCACCTCTACCAAGGGAAGCTCCCGACCGCTATCGTCTTTGCCGCCGATGAGGTATTTGCGTGTCAGCTCGGCTCCGTCATCCACCGTGACCTCGCTGACGATTTTGGGAGCAAAGTTGCAAAGTCGGGTATAATAGACTCCCGATTTCGTTACTCGCTCTATGCTCAGACATCCGTTGTTTAACGCATAAGGCGTATCGTAGATGCCTATAAGCTCGCCCAAATCTTTGGGCAATTGGGGTTTAGATTCATTCATTTTTGAATCTCCTTTCTGCCTTATGGCTGTAAAATTATTTGCAAACAAAAACACTCTCCCGCGCTCGGAGAGAGTGAATTTTTGATTGCCGACACTACATTATGGGGGTAGTATTCATAATACCACTCCTATCTTTCTACGTCCTCGGTGTAGACATTTAGGGGCGTATATGGGGCGTACATTCCCTTGTTTTCGGGGGCTTTTCTTGCCTTTACGCGCGTGTAAATTCTTGCGAGGGTAAACGTACCGCCCCCTTGACTTTGGCTCAAAGGGGCGGTGTTTCGGGTGGATTATGTGGGTAGTATTCATTTTACAAACCTCTTGAAAAGTTCACAATTTTATGATATACTGTTAGTAACGATTACCGACGGGAGGTGAGATAATGCCCGAAATACGATACAGAATACCGCTATTGTCAGCGCAGGCAATCCTCGCTTATGCGAAGATCAACGAGCGTTTTCCCGATAGATATACGGTTGCTCTGAACAAGCGTGAAACCGAAAGCACCGTCATTCGCGGCGGTGAAACCTATCAAGCGGATAACGCCATATTTTATCAAGCAATGTGCGCGATCCATAATTATCAATATACCGCACCGACCGAGGATGCCGTTATTGAAGATTTATACGACGTTATCGCATACGTTGATTTCAAAGGAATATTTGACCGCGATGATACCAATCCCAAGGTGGCTTTGCGACAGAAGAAAGCCGAGTCGATGTTTCGCGGTCAAGGCATTAAGCTCGACTTCGGTAAGGGGCAGCAGAACTACGTAGCCTTTGAGCGTTCCGCAAGTATGAGCCGCAACGCTCGCCTTGCCTTTATCCGCGAGGATATGTATTCTGCCGTTCACTCCCGTATGACGCTTGATATGAGAATACGCGAATGTCAGCTCTCCAAGCTCTACGCATATAACGGCTTGATGTTTTCAAGCGGAACGAGAATTGAAACGCCTTTCCTATGGAATGAACATAGCATCGTCGTGATTGATAATCCGACTGATGCGAAGCCACACGCCAAGGTCATCACCGTTAAGGATGTTACGGGAGAAGGCAACGTCCGTAAATATGAGCGCATAGAAACAACGGACAGAATATCCATTACCGAGTTTGACGGTGAAGGTCTTATTTCCAAGGAATTTTCAAAATATATCGACACACAGCTTTGCGGCAGGCACATTCACCATTCGTATCAGATCCGTATGCCCTATATCAAGGGAATGGTTCACGAGGTCGATTTTCGCACGTTGCTCACGGGTGTCGGCATACAAAGCATCAAGGACGTTTGGGGCAACGAACACCCAATCAATGAAGTTCACCTAATATTAACGAAAAGTCAGCTAAAGGGCTTTGGATGGCTTGAGGAAAGCGGATACCATTGGTATAAATATCTGCGCGTATGCGAGAAATACGGTCACGCGCTGTACGTGACGGGTATATCCAAGGATGCTCCCGAGGAATACACCGAGCTGAATTATCAGTTCTTGAATACGGTATCAATGAAAACCGAGCTGTTTCGCCCCGACGATCTTCCTCTCGGATGGGAGCATAGTCCGGCAGAAGAAGAACGGGAGTGGCTGACCAAGGCTACCGAGCAGAGATATTACGACCTTTGCGCCAACGACTATTTCCGTCAGCGGTATTTTATCTCTCGGGCGGAGCGTTGGAGCTTTCGCAAAAAGAGTAAGAACTACCGTATGGCGCAGATACTCAAAAAGAATCCGTTATTTATACACGAAGCATATTTTACAAGTGAGCTTGATGCGTTGGCGGAAAACGTACTCAAAAATTATGCCGTAGGAAAGCTCTTGATAGAGGGAGATAACCGCTATCTTTCGGGCGACCTGATGCAGTTCTTACTCAACTTGATAATGCCATACAGAATGGTATCTCCCGATGCGGTAAAGCTTTGTCGCACGTTGCTTGATGAGTCCTTTTCGGGAACTGCGGATTTTTACGCTCCGGGCGCGGTATATGCCAAACAAGAGCGTTATACCTTGCTTCGCAATCCGCACATAGCAAGGAACGAAGAAGCAATGGTTAAGCCCATCGAGAAGGTAGGATATATGCGCGACAGATACCTTTCGCATCTTACCGACGTCGTAATGGTTGGCAGTACCTCGCTTATCGCAGAACGCTTGGGCGGTGCTGACTATGACGGTGATATGGTGAAAACCATTGCCGAGCCGATACTGAACGATTGTGTGTTCCAAAATTACGATACCGACAAAAACGATTTTGACAACAACTACAATCTGCCGTTATTAAAAATACCTTCCGCGACACCGCAGATACAGAACGCGAACAATTGGCGCGCACGTTTCCAAGCGATCAAGAACACCTTTTCCTCTCGTGTCGGTCAGATCTCCAATGCGGCACTTGACCGCAGTATCATCGCATACGACGAGAACGCCGATGCTGAAACGAAGGAGAGATGCAGACAGGAAACCGAAACGCTTGCTATCCTTACGGGGCTTGAGATCGACTCCGCAAAAAGCGGTATCAAGCCCGATCTGTCGGAATATCTCGGAACGAAGAATATCAAGCGCAGTAATTTCTTGAAGTATAAGCGTATTCTCGACGAGTCTGAGGAACGCCGTGCGTGGTATGAGCCGACCTTTGAGGAACGCTTCAAGGAGTATTTTGCCAAGACGGATTGGGATGCCGTCAGCTCCAATTTGGAGAAGCTGCCGTATTATGCCTATATGCTCAAAAAGCACACACCGAAGGCAAAGCGCAAGCCTGCCAAAGCGCAAGAACTATTTACCTTTGCGATGGAGCAAGGTTGGGAGGATAAGCTAAATCCCGCTATCCTTGAGCGTATCAAAGCACTCACGGACACATACGAGAGTTGTCTGCGCCGTATCCGCGCGAGTGCGCATCTCCCGAAGGCTCAATCTAAAAAGAATGGCATCAACCGCATTTTCTATCTTCGTGACGAGGAAAACAAATACGATGTTGATGAGCTTTACGCTCTGTTCGTCAATCTCCCTGCCGACCGCGTAAGTGATATTCGCCGTGCTATCCGTGAGGAAGGGTGGCAATTTATGCCCGAAGAACAAAGAACGCTCTTTTTGCATAAATATCTGCCCGAAGATGAGTTTATCCCTTATTACGATCTGTTTGCCGATTTCCGTTGCGGCGGCTATCGCCTGCTTGGTGACTTGATAATTGATACCGATAACGAGAATATCACGCAAGACCGCGCAAGGCTGCGTTTTGAAAACGATACGCCCGAGATGGTCGCACTTATGGATGCGTTCATCAATAAGGAGTTTGGGGTGGATTATCGGGATGCCGTTGCCTCAAGGTGCTTGGATTTGGTCAAAAAGATATGCAATCCGAGTGAGGCGGTCAAGTACGTTGTTGCTCTCAATAAGAGGTCATTCCTATGGGATGTGCTGTGGGAATACGTTGAAAAATACGCATTAAAGAGGTAAACCGATATGACGAATGAATGGAAAGAATATAAAGCATATATCGGTACACCGACCTATGCCGTGAACGATAGGAAGGACACATCTTTTCTCGGTAGGTTCACCTCGGATATGATCAAGGACTTTTCGGGGCTGACGCGTATCTTTACCGTCCTCGCCCGTGGGTATCTCTTTCATAACTCCGACGGCTCTTTGAAGGACGGTGATCCTTACGAGCGTATCGACTATGCTCGCCGCGCTCTTTGTGCGTGGTGTAGTCTGCCGAGCAACAAAAAAGCCACTCCTACGAAGGAATGGCAGTACAGTACCGATTTTTCAGAGTATCACGAGGAATTTCCCGAGCTTGTCACCGAGGACGGCGCAGGGTGGTATTACCGCCACGTTCACGCGCTTGCCGAGTTTATCCGTAATAATACGGGGAGCGTGAATAAGCGGTTGCATTGCTTGGCGGAGAGAACGAAGGAATGGGATGCGGCTTGGGAGAACAAGGTCAAGCAGTATCAAGTACCGCTTTTCTCGTCGAACACCAATGCCGAGTGGCTACTCTCCTTTGACAGCGCGATTGCCGATGCCTTGGAGCTTGGCTCTTTGCGGCGCGAGGCGGTGATACTTACAGCAAAACAAACAAAGCGTTTGGCGTTATTTAAGCCGAAGGATGTGCCGATGAAGGTGCTGACCACGCTTGCCGAGTTCTATATTGCAAACAAGCAGGAGCAGAGCGAATGGGTGATCTTGCCCGTTACAAATATCGGCGCATATCTCGGTAGCTCGTCGCTCGGAAGGCAATATTTAAGCAAGATACCGCCCGAACTGATGGAACGGAAGCAGAGTAGCTTTGGGGCGAGTGTTTATCGGATGTGGCTCTAATTTTTGAAGTCAAGCTTTGTTCCATCTAATATTTTTGCCACCTGCGGCAAAAATATTAGATGAACCTATTGCGTTTTTTGAGCGATTGGTGTATAATGTATCTAATAAAAGTGCCGTTGCGGCAAAAATATTAGATGGAGGTCGTTATGGAGATAAAAAGAGACGTATATCTGAACAGGCTTATCGTTAGAAAACACAACGGTTTTATTAAAGTAATTACCGGTATTCGCAGATGCGGAAAATCCTATTTGCTCAATACTTTGTTTTATAATCACTTGATTGCGGAAGGTATTGCGGAGGATCACATCATCCGCTTCGCGTTCGACTCTGCCGACGATTTGATTAAAATCGGAGAAGATCCCATTATCCTTGATAATGAGCGTGAGGATAGAAAGGTCGATCCCACCAAATTCTTGCATTGGCTACAACCGCAGATAGCCGATAAGAATATGCACTATATTCTGCTTGACGAGGTGCAAAAGCTCGGCGCATTTGAGTCGGTTCTCAATGGTTTTCTTCGCAAGAGCAATCTTGATGTTTACGTAACCGGCAGTAATTCAAAATTCTTGTCAAAGGATATTCTGACCGAGTTTGAGGGCAGAGGCGACGAGGTTCATGTTCTCCCTCTTTCATTCTCCGAGTATTATGCGTTCAAGGGCGGCGACAAGAGCGAAGCGTTTGACGATTATTCCATCTACGGTGGTCTACCCGCTGTTACGCTGATGGCGACCGAGGAACAGAAAACCAATTATCTAATCTCTCAAATGCAAAACCTTTATTTGCGCGACATCAAGAACCGCTACAGTTTGCAGGACGACGTGACTCTCGGAGAGGTGCTTGACGTGATCGCTTCGGGCATATCCACCTTGACCAATCCTCGAAACATTTCCAATACAATGAACACCGTGCGCGGAGGCAATATATGCGATGCGACTGTTGACCGATATATCGGTCATATGGAGGATGCCTTTATGCTTACGCGCGTAAAGCGATACAACGTAAAAGGCAGAAAATATATCGGCACTCCTTACAAAATCTATTTTGAGGATATTGGACTTCGAAATGCTCGTCTGAAATTCAGACAGATCGAGGGCACTCATATAATGGAAAATATCCTCTATAATGAGCTGCGTTACAGAGGATACCAAGTGGACGTTGGAATCGTAGAGGTTCGAGAGAGAGATGCTGAAGGAAAAGAAAACCGCAGTCAGCTTGAAATCGACTTTATTGCAACCCTCGGAAGCAAAAAATACTATATCCAATCGGCGTATGCGATTCCCGACCAAGCGAAGTACGAGCAAGAAACCGCGTCCTTTGATAAGACGATGGACTCCTTCAAGAAGATCATCGTTGTGGAAAAGAGTATGAAGCCGCGCCGAGATGAAAAGGGATACGTAATGATGGGCGTAAAGGAATTTTTGCTTGATAAGGAGAGTCTTGAGGCATAAGTGAAATGTGGTATTATATAATTGTCGGTTTTATAATGATTGGCGGCATTATCCTTTCAAGGCTTAATTCCGCTTATCATCACGAAATGCTTTTTAAGCGACATATAAACATCAAGAACAGTAAACTACAAAAGCTCTTAATTTGGCAATCCGATCCCTTTGGCGGTCATAATGATAACAAAAAAGCATATCGAGGCAAAATGACGATTCACGGAATTTGTTTCTATATCGCTTGGGCATTGGTATTCGTATTTTGCATTGGTTTCTTGATTTGGGGACCGGAAACACCGATTGAACCGTTTGAATTTGACGAAGGCTTTGTCTGCTCGACGTTAAACAAAGCTGTAGTGCTTATGTCGGAGATAATATTTGGCTGTTTTGCTTTTGCATTTTATTCTTTGAATATCGTGCACTGCCGTGACGTTAAATCAAACAAATTCGTAACGGTTCTTTGGTGGCTTGTCGTCATAACAATGTGGGTACTAAGCATCGCGGCGGTTGTTGAATTGATAAAATTATTTTAGCGGTGATTGTATATGAGAAAATTTTGTAGCTACATAAAGAACGATAAATATGCTATCGGTTGTACCGGGCAAACGGTATACGTTTACGATAGCGTAGGAACGGAAATTGCGAAATTCAAAGATCTACCGTATGCGTACACGTCTGCATTTTCGCTAAACGGTGATATTTTCGTCGTCAAAACAACCGAAGGCAGGCTTGCCGTATATTCTCTTGAAACCTTATCTCTAATAAAAAAGTTCCGCTATTCCAAGGTGGACGGCGCACAAGACGATGGATTTTGCTTTTCTTCTGACGGAAGGTATTTTATCAATCTTGAGCGCCAAGGTGATGACCTTCATTCTGCGGTATCCGTTTACAACACCGAGGATTTTTCAAGAGTATCGCAACTGTTGCTTGACGAAAATATGATGGTATCATATATTGAGCTTGCAGACGGTGAGTATTACGTTTTGGGATTTATGCGAGGAATGGATCGTGTAATAACAACGGGTTTTGTAGGAAAATATGCAAGCAATCAAATTCAAAACATCTTGCCTATATCTGAACAAGAACACGATTTTTATTGCAATTACTTACGCTTGAAAATGATGGGCTTTACCGAAAAATCCTATGGAGATTATTTTTCCGTATCACTTGAAAAATTAAGAAGTGCAAACCACTCACTTGCAAAACTGTGGAATTATTACAATAGCAAAGTCTGATGATCACTATGGAGATGTTTAGATGAGTAAAAAGATGCGCAAAAAGAAGAAAAAGAAAATAAGAACCAAACGCTCGTGGATAGTTGACATTCCAATAGGAGCTTGTCTTCTCTTTATTATTGGCGGAATTATATTATGTACTGTTTTTGTTTTCGTTACATGGCACGAAGGTAGATTAATTGATAAAAGTGAGGCAGTATCGGTAAGTGCCACATTCGATTCATATATAATGCATCATTCTCCCAAAGGCTCGCTAAACGAAATAGAAATATGTTTCAGAGATCGTGAATCGCTTTATATGGATAGTGCGTATTTTAACGCAACTATTCAAGATTCTTTGGATCAGCTTGACGGCGGTGAGCAACTTGATATGCTCTTACATCCTTCCTCTGAATATATTTGGGAAATTAAAACCGATAGAGATATTATACTGCTTTTTGAAGATGCTAAAGAAGGTGTGCTTGTAGAAAATCTTGGATTTAGTCTTATACTCGGTTCGTTTGGCTGTTTTTGTTCAGTAATGGGTACAACATCATTGATTTTGCAATTGGTAGAGAGAAAACGAAAAGGGTGTAATGTCAAAAAAAACAATATAACCAAGGAGGCAACACAAAAATGAATACATTTAATGGAATACCAATATCCGACTACCGAGTATTGGTGCATAGCATCATTTTTTCGATATTGTTTCTTGGATTGATGATTGCCTTCTGCTTTTGGCTTTACATATCATTGACGATGAAAAATCCCAAGGAACGACAGCGCCTACGAAAACTTAAAGAAAAAGCGCAAAATGACGAGAACGCGAAAAAACAATTAGAGAAAATTGAACGCAAAAACAAGCGGAGAAAGCAGCGCAACAAAGACAATATTATAACAGATATTGTTATTTGGAGCATTACCGTTTGCTTGGCTGTGGTGATTTTGGCTTTGGGTGTCATTCCGGGATGGACGGATTATATCAAGAAGGACTACGTTGTTTACACCGGCGAAATCACGGTTTACAACCAAATGAAGCGTTCACGCATAGAGCTTGAGGATGGTACTACCATTTGGGGTAGAGGTGATTTCAACGAAGAAGACACCTATGGAACGGTAGTTTACTCAAGAAGAACGAAACAATTTCTTGGAGGCGGCAATTGAGATTTTGTCATAGGAGGAATGGGCGTGAAAAAAGAACGAAAAGTTACATTTAACACACACTTGATTTTCTTTTTCGTATTATTTCTTATATTCATTAGCTTGGCGATTTTCTTTCTGACGGATAGCGAAGATGCTGATATTGCTCTTTCTATTGTGGGCTTTGCTTTGGCTGCCGCACCGGTTTTCGGGATCGTCATATCACCCGTGATATACATTTTCGAGGATGATAAATTGACCATCGTTTACTGTCTTGGTATGAAAGAGATCATTACTTGGAAAGAAATACGCTCTATCAGAAAGATGGGCGGTTGGTTCGGCGGAAAAGGCAGAGGCTTTCCCGTATATGAGGTGATATATCCAAAGCATAAGAAAGCACCGTTTTTTGTGGAAGGTTGCATTGTCAGCAACAGAAAAACCGCTAAACTATTGAAAGCATATTACAAAAAGAACATTAAGGAATATTGGGATTAGAGGCTACATATGGCAAAAGGCAGAGAATTTTATACGGAATATCCCGAAAATCCGCCCGATTGGTATTGGGAAGCAGGACTTCACGATGCGTGTATCATCGGCGCAGAAATATACGAGTTTCCGTTTGATTATAACAAGTACACAGCTGAGAAAAACAAGTATGATCGGAACATGCTTTCCTTGAAAATTGATGCCAAAGGTGCGCTATACGATTTTCGTGTGAAAGAGATTCGATTTTTTAATTATAAAATGCTACCCGACAGCGTTGATCTTACAATTCTTGAACCTTCCGAGAAAAACAAGGTGTGGTGGCTTGCAGATCAGCTAACCGAAAAGGGCGGCAAATACGAGCTTGATATTTTGCTTGAAATATGTGTTCCGCATCAAAAGCAGTTCCACCTCAAGCTCCGTTTTGACCGCGCGGAAGTGGATAGAAAGTAAACGGTGTAAGAATATGGAATTGTTATTTGAAATATTCTTTGAAGTATACATAGAGCTTATGATGTATATCGTTCCAGAAGAAAAGGCAAGCTCAAAAAAATACAGAGCATTGGCAATTATTATTGCAACGATTTCTATGCTTGGAAACTTGGCTTTATTTATATGGGGCGGTATATTGCTCTTTGAACGGCATAACTTTTGGGGGCTTGCGCCGATCGCCATAGCACTTATATGGTCGCTTGCACAAATATTCCTTGGATTTATATTAGATCAAAAGAAAAACAAGTGATTCAAGTTTATATGAAAAGATGGTATGTTTATGAAAATCAAAGACAGTATTGCAGAAAAGTTACTCGTTGTGTTTTGCATCGTTGCGTTTATTATATTTTTGCCGTTCTTTCTGCTGTATTTGTTGTTCAAATTGCTTTCAACGCCGTTTGATTACATAAAATACAAGAAATCACGTTATCAAAAGGACTTTCCACATAAGTACACGTGGCTCAGAGAACCGCATATAGATAACGCTCCGTACACCGCGATAAAGGAAAATGAGCTTCCCGTGGAGTATATAAAATGGAGTGAGGATTACGATATAGGCGGATATTTCGTATACAAGGACATATTACTTGATTTCACCGAGCCATTTTTCTTTGATGAGGAGAAAAAGTTGTTTCTTTGTCTGCCTGACTCCAAGGATGCGGAGGAGGTATCTTATGACGAAAGCGATGATTCGCAAGATACCGAACTCAAAGAAACTAATGCCGATGAATGCTTAACGGTTGACGGAATGAAAGAGCTTATTCTCGGTCTTTTTCGTGATAACGCGCCGAATAGAGAATGTAATCGCATTGTCTTTTTCTGCTCTCGTAGAAATGCTGAGCGCGATTACAAGGAAGAAGGACTTAACGTAATGCGCGAGCTTGACGATTTTATTATTTACGAAAAAGGCGAGTTGGCAAAGGTAATCAAGGATTTTATAGAGAATAATTGACAATAGGGATTTCAGATGAAGGAATTAAAAGAAAAGGCACAAGCCTTAATTGATAAATATACTCCTGAACTTTCAAATAAAGGATTGAAATTATTGCTATCCAAGCGATATTTTGAGTCGAAAGTTGGCGAACGTTTGGGGGCTACGGGAACCGGTGCTATATTCAATTCCATAGAAAAAGCACACGATCGCAAAAAGGAAAATCAAAAATACAAATACGAAAGGAACAAATATCATGCGCTTGTCATTACAGTAACGCCCGATGAAAAATCGGGGTTGCCTCGGGAGTGTTGCCGTGATTATGCCTTTGTTCTTAAAAAGGTCGAGAGGGCGCATATAGGCGAAGAACCTCGACGAATTGCTTATGCGGAAGAAAAAATACTGTCAAAAATAGAAAGTCACATATTGAAAATCTTAAAAAAGGCAGAGCGAGCATCGACACAAAAGATTTGCAAAGACACTTTTGGGGATGTAATCCGATATACTATGAAAGCAAAATATGGATACAAAAAGCATTTTTTAGGTAAAGATCGCTTTACTTGGGATTTGTTATTAGGCATTGGCGCAGCCATTCTTTCGTTAGCTGTTATTTTGCTTTGTTGGATTTTTAACTAATTGGAGGAAAAATGAAAAAGACGATTTCAATGATAGTAACATTTTTGTTAATGCTACTTACGTTATCATCCTGCTATATCGGCGACGGTTGGCAAGACACCCCTGAAAAAGCTTTGAAAATAGCGGCAGATGCAACATTAGATGATCAACGACGACTAACATCCAAAAATGTGATAGACAAGTTTAACATAGACGATGAGGTATACATGCTTTTCGTTTCAGAGGAAGACACGCTTGTTCAGGCGCATTTTGTAACCAACGAAAAAGGATTCTATCATTATTCGGGAGATACAGAAGAGGTAAGTCTTGTTGCGCCGGATACAATGATCTTGAATGGCGATAGCGAGCAGTTTATACTATTTAACTATTTTAGTGATGAAACTTATGTGTGGGGATATAAATATTCCAATGTGGAAATAGTGGTTAATGGCGCAATACCTCAAAGTAAAACCTACACCTTTGCCTGCGATGGAAAGGAATGGTCAATTGACAGATGGTGGATTGAGATTGCTGATGCTAATACGGAAATAAACATAGAATATCCGGGGGATAATTAAGAATGATTGTTGAAAAGCAAGATTGCAAAATGGATGTTGACGTAGATAAAACAATTGAATATTATCGTGAACACTCCCTTTGCGATTGCCCCGCTTGCCGTAATTTTTATGCGCAAGCTGAAACGGCGTTGCCTAAGCTCAAGGCTTTCTTTTCTGAACTTGGCGTAGATATTTCACGCCCCGATGAATCCGCATCGGATGCATCTGATTATACGGTTGACTATTATTTTGTCGCTTATACTGTTAGCGGTAAGGTGTTGGAATATGATAAATACGAAATTGATTTGCAAGACGGCGAGCTGTTTTTGAACATCGTAATAGATGACAACTATATTCCCAACGAGCAAAAGGACGAATACTTTGTTATCTCGGTTTACGGAATTAAGCTGCCGTGGGTATTGGACGAGCCGCTTCCCGATGCAAAACCGTTTATAAAAACTGTTACAAAAGTAAAAAACAGTTTTTGGAGCAAACTCAAAAAAATCATTTCAAAGAAATCCCCAAAAGCCAATGATATTCCTTCGTCTATGCCTGCTTGGGAAAATATTGTTGAATCGCTATATGATAAGGATTTAGATGCTTTTAGTGATGAGGTAATACGAGTAATATATTCAAAAGACAAATCTATGCGGTATGTAATTTTGAAGAATCCAAAGGGATACTTAACATATCAGCTTGAAGCAATCTATCAGTATGATGAAGAAGAATGGCAGTACATTCGTAGCAACAACAATGCTTTACCCGCTATGTGGGAGCCTTTTAGGGGCGATTTGGGTAAATCCATTTTTGATACAGAAAAAGATTTAATGCAAAATCTAAAATCCGAGCCGGAATATAAACAATATTTTTCGGATGACGTAATGTAGGATGCAATCTCGTTTTGAACGAAGCAAACTATAATAAAAACACAGTTTTGAGGTGAGAGAATGGGATCTTGGGGTACAGCACTATATTCTAACGATACATCAAGTGACGTGCGCGATATGTGTAATGAAATATATCCGTTCGTAAGTGTTGAAGAAGGCACAAGACTGATTTTGAAGGAATATGCCGATATTGTGAATAGCGATGCCTTGGATAATGATTGTGCTGATTTTTGGTTCGCGCTTGCCGATTGGCAATGGAAACACGGAATTTTATCCGATGAAATCAGAGACAAAGCCATTTCTTTACTTGAAGCGCATACGGGTATTGAGGAATGGGAAGAATCGGGATCTTCTTCTGACGTTAAGAAACGTTTAGAGGTTATGGACAGATTACTTTGCCAATTAAAGCTTCCGCAACCACCCATAAAGATTCCTAAATCTAAAGCCGCAAAAGCGAAGCATAAGCCGGGTGATATTATTGTTTTTCAAACTTGTTCAAAAAATTATGAGTATGCTGAAACGGTTTGGAATATAGAGGAGTGCGGATTTACAGATCATTATACCGATGAAGTGGCAAGGAAGCTTTCAAAAAAGCTGTCGCCACCTTATGAAGCATATGAAAAATATATGGCGATCTTGTGTGTAGGTACTATTCAAGAACCTTATTCACAATATCTGCCCGATATTATGGAAACGCGAAGCCTCTATGCTTACTATGATTACATTAACGGCAAAGAGCCAACATTGGATGATTTGAAGCAATGCGGATTTTTGCCATTGAACATACGATATGGCACTGATGGCGACTCATTAGGCAAAAACGCTTGGACATATACATTTGCGTTGTTTGCACAAGGCTTTACGAAAAAAGATGGCGGTTCGGAGCAGATTATTAGTAAGATTTGCTGTCTTGATGAAAACGAACGCTTTCATACGCTGATTTCTCAAAAGTACTATGATAAGGAATATATACTTTTGCCTGAGCTTTTTAATGCGTTTAGCGACATATATGATGAAAAGGTACGCCTTGAATTGATTGGGGTGGAGCTTGATAATTTATTGAATACTGATAAAAGTAATCCTGCTCTACGGACACCAAAAGAAATAGAAAAAATTGTCGCTAATGAACGGTTAGAGTGGCAAAGGAAGGTCGATGCTCTTGAAACATCCGAAGCATATCAAAATGCCGATTATGCAGAAAGAATAATTATGATGAGGGCTCTTATCAAGGAAGATATGGAGTCGGAATGATATATCGATGAACGGAGGTGAATCGTTGATGAGTAAAACTGTAATAAATACCTATCGTATTGACAAGGCAATTACTCCCAACGAGGTTTTATGTACTATCGAAGAATTGATTGAAAAGCACAAAATCTCGTATCAAAAATGCCTTTGGAATATTTCTTGTACTATCATAGAATATGAGTTTGAAGGAAAAATACATTCCAATAGAAATAAGAACGCAATATTGAGCGTTTGCAAAAAATATCCTATTTTCGATAATTACAGAGAGGATGTAAAATCTGACGATGGAGAAGGTAATATATTAGAAGCTGTTTGTCTACGCAATTATAGTGAAAATACATTCGATATAAGAGGAACGGTAGAATATCCTCTTATAAGCGGTATTATGAAAAAGGTACCTCGTCCATACGCTGTCAACGACCTTGAACTAATTTTCTCCGACATTGCTTGGTCTAAAGATACGTCTTTGACGAAATTGGAAGCCGTAGGTTTCGGTTGTCCACGAGGTAACTATATTTACTACACGAGAGAAAAACACGGTGATGAGAAGCACTCATATATTCATTTTGCTGCGGACGAGAGGGATACTGAAATTATAAAAGCATTCGCATTTGATTTCGTCAATTCTGTAAAATGCAAATACATCGGAACAGAGGTTAAGTAAGTTGTTCTATATCGAAAACGGGCACACCCACTATTGGATGTGCCTGCGGTTGTTTTGTTACTTGCTTTTTGTTAATTCTGTTTCAACGTCTGAAAACTCAATGTAACCTTTGTTTGTGACGCTATCCTCGCCTTTTTGAAGCTCGAACAGTAATTCGTCGATTGCTTTTTCTTCCGCTTGACAAGGGAACACTATCTCTTTCAGTACGATTTCTTCTGCCTGTGAATTGACATTGTTCATCATCTGCACCCACCGCATTTGGTCGGTCACCTTGAGGTGTTCATCGATGCCTTGGTTCTTGGCAAGCTCTACCGTCAGAGAGGTCAGCATTTCGTGTGCCTGTTCGTCCACATCGGCAAGGTAGGCATTGAGCCGTCCTTCACCGAGCAGGGCGGAGTACCTTCCGCGACGATGTTGCTTGAGGTAGTCGAGGTGCATCCGTCCGTATTTGCCGATTGGCTTCTGTTCGGGAAGCTCCACATCGGGAACGAGGCTGCCGTTTTCCTCGCGGTATGTACCTCCGAGCTGTTCGTAAATAGTTTTGTTGTCCTTCATTTTTTTGTTCCTCCGTACGTTTTATTTCATCAAAGCCTTATACCGTAAGGGAAAACGCGTACTTGACGGTTATCTTGTGTCCTTGCGATATTCGGTTATGACGTTCAAATCTCATAGTTCGTACGGGGTTCATATTGTTAACCATCTGACCGCCGATGGAGCCTGCCTGACGGGAGGTGAGTTCACCGTTATAACCCTGCTTGAGGTTTACACCGACTTCGCTTGCTGCCTCCATCTTAAACTGTTCGAGAGCTGCCTTAGCTTCAGGTACAACTATCTTGTTGTTTGACATGACTAATTCTCCTTAAAAATAAGAATATCTATATTATCGACTTACTTCGCGTTTCCCGCGATGTTTCGTGGAACCTTTACGCAAATGCGCCGGGCGAAGCACGTCTGGTTTGATATGAGCCTTGACGTTTCCGCCCGGCTCTGATATTATTATCGCCGATAAAGACTGTTATATGAATGGGAATTTAATGCGGCAGCACCAATTTGGAGGGCAAGTGTATTCTTTTGCAGTATGCGGAATCCATATATAAAGGGGCTGTTGCAAACATTTTTTGTATTTGCAACAGCCCTCGCTTTTTTTGCTCCGATGCACGTCAGTGCGGCGGATTTCACGCAAATCTTGCGATCATCTCATCCTGAAGCTCTCGCGGAAGCTCTACAAAATGCGCTGAAACGCCCCAGAGACGGACGATCAGGTCACGGTATTTTTTAGGTTCGAGCTGTGCGCGCTTCATCTCCTCAACATCCAAAATGTTTGGCTGATGCTGAAGTCCGCCTGATTTGAAATATCCCGTAAGAAGAGTTTTGAATATTTTTTTGCCTTCGTTTCCCTTGAAAACCGATGCAAAATAGTTCACCATGACGCAGTAGTTCCACTGAACGAGCATGGGGTCTATCTTAGAGGCAGAAGCAAGTACCGCTGTTGGTCCGCTCCGCATGGTTCCGCTTTCCGGTGTAAGCGTAACAGCAACGGGAGCACCTGCGTTTCTGCCCTCAGGTGTCGCCATGATCCTTTCACCTGTAATCACAGGATGCGGCTGGTGAATGCCTGCAAGGACCTGTCCGCCAAGATATGTTTTGTACTGCTGACATTCCCTAAGACAAAATTCTATAAGGGATTTTTGAATTTTTCGGAATAGATGGATATAAATATCCCCCACGCCGCGAGAGGGCGAGGGGGATAAATGAGGAGATATGTATATAAGCATATTATTGATAGAGGAACGGGAAGCTCCCGAAAAGCACCCTATAAATCTATTATATCATAATCCATACACGTTTGTAAAGAGAAAGTTTCGTCAAATTGTAAATTTCTGCGTTTTAAATAAAAAATAATTGTGTAGTTCTTACAAAATGCCTATTGAAATACCTGAAAATATATGATATAATATAGACACAGAGAAGGAGGACAGTCCAATGAACAAGTAAGAAGCTTTCAAAAAGGCATAAGATACCAAGAGCGATTTGAAATACCGGTGAGGATAAAACACGGCGGTGTAACGCTTAACATAGATTTGTTGATAACTTGAAACAGTGATACCTTTTCCAAAGCAGACACAGGTTATTTCAAATCACAGAAAGATGCCTTTATTGAAGATTTTTCCGACCCCTATACCCCCTCGGAAGTAAGTAAGAACAGAAGTACTCCCAGTGGAGAAAAGAGAAATTCAGGTGTTTATGTAACTGCAGCAGATGAGGTAGGGGGAATACAGTGAAAGAGAGGATAACAAAAGATGTTAGATATCAAGAGTGAACAGAAATGACCCTTGGTTGCGGTGTTGATTCGGCAACCGAGGGTCATTTTTTTGTTTGGATTATTTCGAGAATCTTAACCGTACTGCTGGCAGCGAAAGCATACTCAGTGGCAAAGCGCAGATAAGGCTTAGCGGATGATCTGCGCATATCCAAAGCCAATAGGGGGGAGCAAGTACACGGAAATCTTCAGCCCATCTGAGCATTACGGATATATCCATGTAGATAGGGCAGAATATCAGGCTCAGGATAAGTACAAAAAATGAAAAGACCTGTACCAATGAGCGTTTACGCAGTACCGCGAACATCACTATCGCCAATGCGGTGACAAACAGTGTATACGCAAATATCGACGGGAGGAGCGTTATGATGAGACTGTTACCCCGAATCCATAGAGCTGTTAGTGCCGATATGACGACCGATAAGGATATACCAAGAATCCGCACGGCGATATCAGGGATGATAAGATGAATTATCGTCTTGTCAATACCTATACGGGGTGCGGCGGAGTTTAAATCCTGCCATAATACACTGCATACCGAATGCATGATCACAGCAAATATCATAAACGATGCGGCGGTGAGTAAATAGGTCATAGGACGGCTTATTGCCGGAGCTTCGTTTGATTCCACGGTTTCAACATCAAGAGAAAATCGCACGGTGGTGTCTGTGAGGTGCTTGTATTCATCCGAAATATCTTTTTCGGTGATATTTGTGCCCGAAAGCTCGCCTGCGGCAATTATTGGCGCAATTTCACCGAATATCGCCGCCGAAATATGGCTTTGGTAAATACCGCCGGAGTATGTCAGAGGAGATTTTATAAATGTGACTGCATTATCTGCCATATCGGCATACATGAGTGATTCGAAGCCCTCATTTATAACAGCACCGCAGTTGAGCTTGCCCTCGGAGATCATTTTGCGCATTGCTTCCTCGTTATCGAAAACCGTATATCCGTTTTGGGTCAGATAGTTTACCACTCGCCGCGAGAGTTCGGTGTCGTCATAGTCGCATATGCCGGCAGGGGGTATAGCCTCCTTTTCGCCGAGGACGGGAGCAAAATACAGAGTAACGGCGAGGATAATCATAAGTACCGGAAAATATACGGTGCGCAGGGCGCGCATTGAAGCGATAGTGAAAAATCTAATCATCAACACCGCCTCCAATCCGTACAGTTTTTAAATTGTGTGAAATAAGAAGCACTGCGAAAGCGGCATACAGAAGCGCACATATTATACCTGAAAGGTCAAGCGGAGCACGGAACGTCGGAGCAAGAAGTGCTTTTGCCGCGCCGTAGGGCGTGAATGAAGCTAAGCGCACAATTATGCCGGGAAGAAGCCTTGGTGGGATTAGTCCTCCGGAGAGGAATATTCCGCTGGTGGCGGTAACGAATACTGCGGAAATAGGGTCTCTTACGCACATGGAAAGACAGGCACAGATAAGAGTCAAAAAAGCGGCGCACAGCAATATGCATATAATTTGTCCGGGTGTTGTGGCTTGTACAACCCCAAAGGGTACAAGCGAAAGAATAATTATCAGCCGCACCGCAAACATGAGAAAAAGCTTTGTTGCCATGAACTGAACATCGGTTACTCCAAGTGCTGTAAGTCTTGCAAGAAGTGCGTGTGTGCGGTCGGTGAGAAACAGCGGTACAAAAAAGAGCGATATCATGATTAGGAAAAATACCGTCCAGCACAGTATGTAGTGTCCCTCTGTTGTCGTAGCGGTGCCGCAGTCTATTGTCTCAACTGCAAAATATCGGTCATTTGCCGCTAAAGCTTCGGCAAGAATCCTCGTGTTGATACGTGTCATGTAGGTCGAGTAACTGTCCCCTGTGATACGGTTTTCTTGAAGAACATTCGCGGCGGCAAATACTCCGTTTTGACCTGATATGAGCAGTTTTTCGCCAAAGTGTATTGCCGAGCGTACAATATCTGCCTGAGCCGACAGGGCAGAGGATAGGTACACCTTGCCGTAGGATTCGCGGCCGCTGTAGATATCGTCCAGAAATCCATCCGGCAGAATAAATACTGCGGCGGCTTCTTTGTCGGCAAGCATACGCATTGCGGTTGTTTCGTCTGTTTTTTCGGCAATCAGGAGTCTTGAAAGGTAATCGGTGTTCATAATAGCGTTAATGAGGATTCGGCTCAGCACCGAATCCTCATTGTCTACCACTGCGACGGTAATAAGCTTGTGGGAGGAGTCGGCGTCGGACATAACCGCCGCCGCTCCAAGGCATATTACAGTCAGTATTATTAAGAGAACGCTTCCGCTGACAAGACACTTAAAAAACAGCTTTAAGTCGCGTTTAAACATGGATGTAAATGTGTTTATCAGCCGGCGATAAGCATCATAAGAATGTTCTGTGCACTTGCCACAACCTCGTTTACGAAGGCTGTAAGCTCATCCTCGGTCATGGTAAGGAAATCCTTGTATTCAGCAGGCTCAGGCATTTCATCGGAGAATCTTACGGTGCAGGAAATTTCGCCGAGATCCACGGTTTGACCGCCTGCAGTAACAGTCTTGTAAGATACGGTGGTGTATTCATCGGTCATTTCCAAATAGCCGTGGATTTCAATAGTCTCACCCCCGGCTGTAATTGCCATGTCATAATCGCCGGTGACCTTATCCCACTTGATGTTACCGGATACGATCTCTTCGGAATCGGAGGTCATGGTGTATGTTGCAGTACAGAGTTCATCGCTGTCTTCGGTAAGGTCATATGCGAATTTGATCTCGCTGCCGATACCGTCTGCCTGCGCTTCCTCCGGAATACCGGAAATGGTCATGCGCATGATTTCGGGATTTGCTATGGTAGGACCGCATACTAAGTTGTAGGAAATATTGTCCTCTCCGCTTGCTATGTCAAAGTCGAAGCCGATAACCTCTCCGTTATCCTTGGAAATATGTACAACGGCGTTTACCGTAGCTGCAAGGGATTCCTCATCAGGCTCGGACATGGAATCTATTGCTTCGTCAAGTGCCTCGGTGTAATCAGTGTAAAGTGTATTTGCATCGGCGATTTCAAGAGGTGCGTCGAGAAGATTCATGAAGCTTACCATAAATTCATCGTAGGTTTCGATGAATGTGCGGATGTCCTCATGATCGCGCAGAAGAACGATGATCTCGTTAAACATTTCGAGGAAGGTTTCGCCTGTGTATGCGAAGGTTACGTCAGTGGTCTTTACGGTGAGTCCTTCTTTCAGCGTAAGCTCACCCTTTGCGGCGGTGATTTCACCGCGTGCTTCCATAAGGTCGAAAATATCCGCCTTAACGGTGTCGAAAAGCGTATGAATATCATCCTTGAAGCTTGTGATGGTCTCAGAGTTGGTCTGTGTCCATTCATAAATGGGCGCAAACTCAGAAAGATCAATACCAAAGTCGAAAGCACCGCCATCACCGAATTCGGAAGCGGCGAAATTATCAATAAATGAGTCGAATTTTATACCGTATGCGGTGTCGCCGAAAAGCTCATCGGAGGTGATTACGGCATCTTCACCGTCAATATGCAGAACTGCGTCTGCCACGGATATATCGTCAAGGAAAAGGTCAAGCTTAAGTGCGCCGCTGTCCTGTCCGTTTAAATAAGCTTTCATGGATGCGCCGATGTCAAGCTCATAGCCGAGAGCGGTGGTAAGCAGGGGACCGATGTCGAATTTATATTCCACGCTTCCTCCGTTTTCGCCAAATGCAGGCATACTTGCAGATTCCAATACGTTAAAGCTCTGCTCAAATGCTGCTTCAACCTCCTCAAGGGGAGTGGGAGCAGGCTGACAGCCGAATGAAAATGCGGCGGAGCATACTGCGGCAAGGGCGAGAGTGCCAATTCGTGTGAATGTGTTTTTCATGTTTTTGCTCACTTTCTTTTAAGATTTTCAAGATTCGCTTTATAAAACTTCGTGAATTCTTCGAGGCCTTTATTGGTGTCTTGAAGTGCTTCTTTTTTACAGATAAGAGGCGTTGGCGCGATAAACACCAGCGTGTTAAAGAAACTGTAAAATTCCGCAGGATCGTGTCCAACGTAGATGACGGTCTTGCCTTCACGCTTCCATTTTTCAACAAGACGGATCATTTCATCCCGAAACGTAATATCAAGCGCGGCACACGGCTCATCAAGAAGCATTATCTGCGGATCGCCTATTGCCGCACAGGCAATACTGACCTGCTTTTTCATGCCGCCGGACAGCGTTGATACAAGCTTCTTTTTGTAGGATTCCACGGAGAAAGGAAGCTCGCGCGGCACTGATGCTTTTGCTAAGGAAGCAAAAAAGTTGAGATTTTCCTCAACCGTTGCATCCTCAAGAAGTGCTGTGCCCTGAGGTACATATCCAATGCGTCCGTGTGCTGTGATTTTACCGGACGACGGCTTGAGGATACCGGCAAGCATTGACAGGACGGTGGATTTTCCAGATCCGTTTGAGCCGGCAAGCACGGTGCATTGACCTGCCAATGCAGAGAGCGAGAGGTTCTCCACTATTGTATGCCTGCCGTAGGAAAATGTGAGGTTTTCGGCTTTTATAAGTGTTATGTATCATCACCGCCTGTATAGCTTTATCGTTGCAATTATATTGTAGCATAATACGTGGGGTTTGTCAACATACATTATAAGCATAAGGCATCCGTACCTGTAGGCATGATTTTACAAAAGCCGATGCTGTTGCAGGCGCTGATCGGTCCATGGTGCTGTGAAAAACAAAAACACCGACGCTATGCATCGGTGTTTCTGTTTTGGCAGGGGCAGAAGGACTCGAACCCACGACCCATGGTTTTGGAGACCAGTACTCTACCAACTGAGCTATACCCCTGTGTTTACAACATAAGTATCATACCACATTTTTCGAGCGATGTCAAGGGCTTTTTAAAAAAAATCAAAAAAATTCGCTTCAAACTATTGACAAACCGAGAATCATGTGGTATACTTGTAAAGTGATTTGCTTTACAGGAGTGAAAAACGTGGCGACACATGAGAAAGACCTTGAGATTGGACTGCTGCTTGACTTTTATGGCGAGCTGCTTTCTGAGCGCCAAAGGAATATGGCGGAGCTTTATTATAATGAAGATTTTTCACTTGCCGAAATAGCCGAGGAACAGGGAATTACAAGGCAGGGTGTGCGCGATGGTATTACCAAGGCGAAATCGCAGCTTACGGAATATGAGGAAAAGCTTGGTCTTGCGGCAAAGTTTCGATTTATCGAAAATACTCTCGGCGATATCGTTCCGCGCCTTGAGAAGCTTTCGGTCCGCGCCGATGAATCCATGCGCCGTGAGCTTTCCGAAATAATAGAAAGAGCAAAAACAATCACGATATAAGCCCGATACGGAGGATCACAATGTTCGATAGCTTAGTCGATAAAATGTCCGCCGCTTTTAAAAAATTCAAAAGCAAGGGCAAACTTACCGAGGATGATGTTAAGGCAGGTATGCGCGAGGTCAAGCTCGCACTTCTCGAAGCTGACGTCAACTATAAGGTAGTAAAGGATTTTATAAAAACCGTTACCGAGCGTGCAGTAGGCACCGAGGTTCTTGAAAGCCTCATGCCTGCACAGCAGGTGGTGAAAATAGTTAATGAGGAGCTGTGCAACCTTATGGGCGGCACACAGGCAAAGCTAAGTATCTCCTCAAAACCGCCCACAGTCATTATGATGACCGGTTTGCAGGGCGCGGGTAAAACTACCCACGCAGGAAAGCTTGCCGGAATGTACAAAAAGCAGGGCAAACGTCCGCTTCTCGTAGCCTGCGACGTATACCGTCCGGCGGCGATAAAACAGCTTGAAGTTGTTGGCGGACAGCTTGAAATTCCCGTTTTTCAGATGGGCGACAAGGTGAGTCCCGTAGAGATCGCCAAGGCAGGCATTGAACACGCCAAAAAGCACGGTCACGATATGGTGTTTATCGACACCGCAGGTCGACTCCACATCGACGAGGTGCTCATGAATGAGCTTCGCGATATCAAATCTGCCGTGGAGCCGTCGGAGATACTTCTCGTGGTGGATGCAATGACAGGTCAGGATGCCGTCAACGTTGCGGAGTCCTTCAATGAGCTGCTTGACATCACTGGCGTGGTGCTTACCAAGATGGACGGCGACACCAGAGGCGGTGCGGCACTTTCTGTGCGGCACGTTACCGGAAAGCCTATCAAATTCGTTGGTATGGGCGAAAAGCTTGACCAGATCGAGCCGTTCTATCCCGACCGAATGGCATCCCGTATACTCGGCATGGGAGATGTGCTCTCGCTTATCGAAAAGGCTCAGCAGAGCTTTGACGAGAAGCAGGCGGAGGAGCTTGAGCGCAAGATGCGCCAGCAGACCTTCACCCTCACGGATTTCCTTGAGCAGTTCAAGCAGGTGCGCGGTATGGGACCCATTGAGAACCTCATGGGCATGATTCCGGGAGTCAACGCTAACGCTTTGAAGGATGTAAAGGTTGACGAGCGTCAGCTTGACCGAATTGAGGCAATCATACTTTCAATGACTCCTGAGGAGCGCGACAAACCCGACATGATAAACGCTTCACGCAAAAAACGTATTGCGGCAGGAAGCGGCATGAAGGTCGAGGATGTTAACAGGCTCTTGAAGCAGTACGATCAGATGAAGCAGATGATGAAGCAGTTTGCGTCTATGACGGGCGGTAAGCGCTTCGGCAAAAAAATGAAGATGAAATTCCCGTTTTAACGGATTTCAATAAATAAAAACAAACAAAACATATTTTGGAGGAAAATTAAAATGGCAGTTAAACTCAGACTTACAAGACTTGGCGCAAAGAAGAACCCCTACTACCGCGTTGTTGCGGCTGATTCCCGTTACCCCAGAGACGGTCGTTTTATCGAAGTTATCGGTACCTACAATCCTATGACCGAGCCTGCTGAGATCAAGATCGACGCTGAAAAGGCAAAGACATGGATCAAGAACGGCGCACAGCCTACCGAAACAGTACGCGCACTTCTTAAGAAGAGCGGCGCTATTGACTGATAAAAATGGTTGAGCTTAAAAAAGTTCTCACCGATATCGCAAAGGCCATCGTTGACGATCCCGATGGCGTGGAGGTCAGCGAAACTGTTAATGGAAACGATGTTGAGCTTGTGCTTCATGTTTCCGAGGACGATATGGGCAAGGTTATCGGCAGACACGGCAAGATAGCGAAGGCTATCCGCCTTGTTATGAAGTCCGCTGCCAATATCGTTGGCAAACGCGTTACCGTTGAGATAAGATAAAACTAAAAAGAGTGCACCTGCGAGTCACAAAAGTGACTTGCAGGTGCTTTTTTCGGCAGGGGATTTCTCCTCTGCTGTTTTTTTATGTGGAGCACCAAAAGGCATATTTCGCATTGTGAAAAAATGTCCAAATTCACGTTTTGGAACATTTGCGCAAAAATCGGCGTTTTGGTGCTCCAAGTAAAAGGCTTTTTTCACTGCCATTTGTAATATTTGACAAAAAACTTGTAATATTATTGACATAGTAGGGAAACTGTGATACAATAATAATTGCAGAAAATTCATATTTATTTTTTGTGCACATTTTAAACATTTGCAAAATAATTAGGAGGGTAATTATGAAAAGCAAGAGACTCATTTCGCTGTTGTTATCAGCAGCACTTGCAGTGTCAAGTGTTCCGATGATGATGGCAACCGCAGTAAGTGCTGCGAAGTACATTAGCATAAAATATGACATGGTCTATCCTGAAACAGTCACATACCCTGGTGAGGCCAACAACGTAACAGGAATAGATAACGGCAATTACTATTTGCATGTTGGAAACAGACAGGACGCCCGTGATGCAGGACTTAAGTTCACACTGGGCACCGCTCAGGGTGGAGTCACCTACTACATTTCGTTTGATCAGAGATTTTCCGTAAGTACAGTACCAGGTAATAACAATCTTGACTACCTTCGTTTTGAAAACCAGAACGGTGGTGCAAATGTACTCAATGGCAACGGAACCTATTGGAAACCTACCGGTAACTGCACTTCTGGTAGGGTTGGCAGCACATCAGGTACAACCACTCTAGTTAATAACACAACCTGGAGTCACTATGAGCTGAAGTATGAAATTGCAGAAGGTGCGGCGAATAGTGCTCTTAACCTTAGACTGCGCGGTGGTACAAACGATTCTCAGCGTACTCCTTATGATATAGACAATTTTTCTGTTTATACCTACGTGGAGAGCGAAGAGGGTATTTACTACCTTGACGCCGCCGGCGACTATAAGCTCGTTACTGATCCTTCCACTCTTGAAGAGGGTACAAAGCTTTATAATAAGGTTGCAGTGTTTGACACTCTGACCTACGATTTTGAAGACGGTAAAATTGACTCTAAATTCACCATCACAAATGGTGCTAAGCTCAGCATTATGAACACTGCGGACGTTAGTGGCAACACCAACAACGCCAAGTACGTCGCGATCTCTCCCGATGACGAGGGTGCGGTTTGGTTCTCATACGATATTGATGATATTTACCTTTATGCCGGCGAATACAAGCTTTCCAGCGATATGCTTGTAAGATACAGTACTTGGTACAATAGTATGACTGGCAGTGCAATGACATACAGCAATAAGTTTGATGCTGTAGTTACCGCTATAGTTGACGGTAAGTCTATTGTTTTGGACGATTCTGCGACTTACGGCGTCGACTGGACTGATTTTGAGGACTACGTTCTCGAGCTGCCTAATGGCGGTACTCTTGAAGAGATCATAGTTACCTCTGAAGAGATCAATGCCCCCAACCCCACTGCTATCCACATTAAGAATCAGGTGACTCTTGCTCTTATCCAGGAGGTGGCTTATGCTGAAGTTTTCGACTCCAATGATGAGACCAATCTCTTAAACGGAGTTAAGGCGGTATACAGCGGCGCAGCTGAGCGTCAGACTCCATATTTCAATATTCCTGAGCGCAGTAATGCTTTAGGTAACGACCAAAGATTCCTTGATATTACGATCAATGAAGCTCCTGTAGCGGGCAGAACATATTATCTGGGCTACATGCTTCGCGGTGATAGTAATATGTTAATCCGTCATTCGGTGGTTAATTTCCCGCTTAATGAGCAGGTTGCAGGCGTTGTTACGACTGATGGCCTTGCCAACAGGTACATTATTCCTTCTGAAAATAATGCGGCAACTGCAGGCTGGAGCGGAAGCGGAACATCAGCGTACCCGTATATTTGTCCTACCAACGAGTGGAAATATGTTGAGAATTACTTTACTCCTGCGGAAGGCGAAACCACATCTGCACAGACAAATATCAACATACAACTCAATCGCGGTGTTTCAAATACTCAAATTCAGGCAATGGATATTGACGATGTAGTTCTTTACTACTACAACGAGTCCGACGAAAAGGTTGTTGTTTACGAGAACAACTTTAATACTGAAGTAATCAATCCTGATAATGCAACCGGCACTATTTCCACCAGGTATACCTCCGGCGATAAAAAGCTTAATATTTCTGTTGTACCCGGTTCAGTTACCGTAACTCCTTTTGAGGGTGAGACTGCCGGCGTTACCTACGATGTTTCCAAAGTAGCTAACAGAACCGGTGCATACACCTTTACTGCTACCGTTGCTTCCGCGACTGCTGGTACTGCATCTGTAGCTGTAGCTATTGACGACCAGACCGAAGAAGGCAAGACCGTTGAAGGAACTACTGTTGATGTTACCGCTGAGGGTGCTGAGCTTACTTATACGGTTGAGCTTGAAGCAGGCGAGACTATTAAATCCATCGGAATCGTTACCACCATTGCAGCTCCCGTAACCATTTCCGGCGAGTACCTTGGTTTTGAAAAGACCAATGCTATCATCGGTGACGTTGACGGAAACGACAAGGTTACTCCCCTTGACCTTACATGGTTTGCACGTTACCTTGCAAATTGGAAGGGTTATGCTGCAAAAGTTATTTCCGATTCCCTTGATATCGACGGCGACGGCGAGGTAACATCTGTGGATGCTACATATCTTGCACGTCACATCGCTAAGTGGAATGGTTATGAAGATATTGATGGAATAAAGATCGACGCTGATCCTGCAAACGACAAGTATGTTGTTACCAGTGCTGGCACCCCCACAAATCACGGCAAGAAGTCCGCATACGAGTTGGGTCTCCCCGTAGCATACGGTGAGCTTTACGTGTATGGCGGAGCCCATGCGACTGCTACTAATGGCATTGTAGAGCTTGAGACAGGTGAACGTGTTGAGCGTGTGTACTCTTACATCGAGCTCAACTCCAACCGTATATACAGAGTTGACGAGAACAATGTTGTGTATGAGGAGGATGCGCTGAAGCAGAACACCGTGGTTGCAGCTTCCAACAGCCATTGGCTTAATTCTCTCCCTGTTAAGGGTGCATGGGGAACCCGTGACTATGCTAAGTACGGTATTGAAGATGCTACCGCCGACGGTAATCTTAATTACCTTGACTATCAGTGGTATGTAAATCCCGATAACGCTGAAGCTGCAACAGCTAAGCTCGAGGCGTACAAGACGGCTAATGGTGTCGAGGCGCTTGCAGAAATCCCTGCTAACCCCTATGAGCTTGATCTTCGGAGTCAGGTGGTAACCGCTGCGTTCGACGAAAACGGCTATCTCTCCGTTTCTATGGGCAACAAAGCAGTTATTACTCCTGAGGACGAAGTAACAGAATTGGTTGTTGTAAACCAGACAAACCTTGCTACCTATAGTTGCACCGCAGACAGCGAGGATTCCACTGCACTTACAGTTCTCTGCAACTCACCTCGTGTAGGTCTTGTAGGTAATCCCGACAGGGGCGCAGCATATGCTGAGTTCCTTGCAAAGAGCCTTGAGGACGGTATTGCGGTATTCATGGTAGCCTACGACAACAGTGAGGCTTAATTTCTGACAACTGAATAAATGTGTGCAAAAATATTCCGCCTGTGGGTTTATCCCACAGGCGGAATCGTTTTCTGCGGTAGGGGCGCTGTATGGGATCCGCCCATACAGTTACAGGTTCGTTATTTGCGTAGGGGAGGCGTTTCGCCTCCCGTTTCGCAGCTCTGCGCAAATATACAATCGGGAGGGAGAACCCCTCCCCTACGAGAAAAATACCGCCGTTGCCACAAAAACACACCCCTCGGCAAATGAGCCGAGGGGTGTAATATACCTCTGTCTTAAAATCTGCCGCCTCTGCCGCCGTGAGAGCGACCGGAGGAGCTTCGGTGACTGCCGCCACCGCCGCGGTGAGTGCCGCTGTGTGAGCTGGTCTGTCTAGGTGTACGGGTCACATTGCTGTAGAGATAATTGTCACTGCTTGAGGTCAGCCGCAGACTGTTGTCCACAAGATAGCTTGAAGCACTGATTTGACTTGACACGGTTTTCATGCCGCTTTTCATCACGGATACCATGATAAATGATACGATAAATCCGGCGATAACAGAGGGGAGAATGAAATCCGCAGGTGAGGATCTTTCCTCGACTGTCCCGTAATCGTAGTCATAGCCGTAATCGTAGCCATATGGAGCATTGGTTTCAAGAATAATGCCGTTTTGGGCGGCTTCTATGTAGTCGGAGCAGAGCGCGGCGAAGGTGACGAATGCGTTGTAATAATTCGCCGATGAAAGGTCACCTATAAAGGCGTTCTCGATGGTGTAGAGCACATTGTCGGATAAGACCGCCTCACAGTAGCCGTGTGTGGTTATCCACCATTCACGTTCGCCCATATCAACGAGCAGAAGCACACCGTCGTCCCCGTCTCCGTATCCGTATCCGTTTTCGTCATAGAAATCGTCCGCATAGTCCATGGCGGATTTTCCGTATGTGTCGGTCACGGTGACAATGGCGATTTCCGCCGAAATCTCCTCCGCTGTGGCCTCAAGCGTACTGTTAAGTGTTTCACGCTCATATTCCGACAAAAGCGCGGCATCGTCTACCACAAGGGGCAGTGTTCGGTCGGCACTGATGGGAAAGATGAGCAGAAACGCCGAAAAAACAGTGCTTAGGAGGATTGCTGATGTCTTTTTCATAATAATCCCCCTTATAATATGCTTATCAGGTTCAAAACAGCGAATATTATGGCAGAAGATGCCGCCGCACCTATAAGCAGATACCTAAAGTAAGCTTTTTTGTCCACCGGCAGGTCTCCTACGAATTTTCCTGTCTGACCGTTCATTGCAAAGGTGAATTTTTGGTCGTTCCAGGTAGTATTCAGAAGCCAAACAGGGTAGAGAACATATCTTGCTTTGCCGCCATCGCATTTCACCGAGCTTTGCTCCGTCATAACGGAGGAATACCCCGAAACCGTGCTTCTGAAAGCGTCCTCTGCACTCTTTTTGATGCGCTCGTTGGCTCTCTTTCGGCTGTCCTCGGCTGACACGTCGTAGCGGTCGGCAAGATAGCCTGAAAGATACGCGGTCCGGAAGTCCACCGCCTCTGAAAAGTCGAAAGGCTCGATAGATTCCATAAGGTCATCCGCCATTTTTGTTGAGCCGTCCACGGGTACGTGGCTGAATGCAACATTTCCGCCGCGAGTGACGGAAAAGTGACTCGTTTCCACGCAGTTGTGCGTGGGGGTAGTATATGCACGGGTCTTTGTGGCGCGGTAGCGTATGCTTGCCGACGCTTCTGCATCGTATACCCAGAACGGGACATAAATACCCTTGATCTCGTCGATGTGATTCTCGTCCTTGAACACCTTGGGAAGAAGCGGTTTCCCTGTGATATGACGCTCATATGCCGCCTTGGCGGCTTTTTTGTCAAGCTTAAAGGGTATCACAAGGTCCGGCTTAAGGTCGCCTGCAAGCTGTCCCTTCATAATGATGGGATTGCCGCAGTATGGGCACTTGGATGCGGCGGTGGTGTCCTCGGCGATTATCTCACCGGCGCAGGTGTCGCATACATACACGCGAAGCCCCTCGGCATCTCCCTCCGTCCATTTATCGGTGGAGCTGTCCTCCCAATTTATATGGTCCTCGCCGGAAATGCTAAGGTCTTCGTCGTAGTGCTTTAGCGCATCAAGCTCAAATTCCGTGTCGCAGTACGGACATTTCGGCTTTTGCGACGCGGTATCAAATTCAATCGTACCGCCGCAGCACGGACATTTGTATGTTGAAAGCTCACTCATTATTTTGCGTCGTTCTCGTCGAATCTGTCACCGCATTCGGGGCAGAATTTCGGCGGATTTGTGGGGTCAGCAGGCTCGAATCCGCATTTATCGCATCTGTAGAGCGGAGCACCCACAGGCTTCTTTGCGCCGCATTCGGCACAGAACTTGCCTTTGTTGAGCGCACCGCAGGAGCACTTCCAACCGTCAGCCACGGGTGCTTCGGGCTTCTTCGCGCCGCACTCGGCACAGAAATTGCCCTTGTTGACAGCACCGCAGGCACATTCCCAACCGTCAGCGGCAGATGCAGGTGCAGTCTGCTGTTGTCCCATAGCAAACAGATTCTGTGCATTGACGCCGCCCTGATTCATAGCCATTCCCATACCCATAAAGCCGGTCATAGCTCCGGCAGAGTTGGAAGCCGCCGCTCTCATAGCGTCAGCCTGCGCACCAACCAGCGTTGCGCCTGCGATTGTGGGGTCTCTGTACATAGCCGCTTTCTGCGCATCCTTCAGCATCTGCTGATCCTCGTCGGTGAGGCTCGGCGGATTGATCGCTACCTTTACATCGCCGATTCCGCGCTCGCCCCATTCGCCTGCAAGCTCCTCGTTAAGGAATACCTCAAGCTCGCTTGTGTGAGCAGGAATTTGATTTGGACGAAGCTCAAGATTTGAGAGCTTTGCAAGTGCCGGACCGAGAGCACTGAGAAACTCGGTCTTCATAGTATCGCGGAGCGTTTCCTTGCTGTAGGATTCGGTTACGTTGCCGCCTACCTTGGTGTAGAACTTCAACGGGTCAACAAGGCGGAAGGTGTACACGCCGTTGCAGCGAAGTGATACGTCAACGTCAAAGTTGATTCGCGAATCCACAACGCGGAAGGTGATAGGCGTTTGCGTTCCGAATTTGTTATCAAGGATTTCCTTGGTGTTGAAATAATACACACGCTGATCCTTACCGGTGTCGCCGCCGTAGGTAAAGCGTTTGCCGATAAGCTTGAATGTGTTTATGATTGATTCACCGAGATTCCCGGCAAAAATGGTAGGCTCGGTTGAGGAATCGTAGGTGAATTCGCCTGGCTCGGCGCAGACCTCAACGATCTTGCCCTGCTCAACGATGATCATGCACTGTCCGTCTGCGACAGCAATTCCGGAGCCGTTTGAGATAATATTGTCGGACGCCTTTGTATTTGAGGAGCGATTTCCGATGACCTTCTGACCTTTTACCATCAGGGTGTCGTTATCGATTGCTTCGCAGTAGAAAAATTCTTTCCACTGATCGGCGAGAGTTCCGCCCAGTGCGCCTAAACCTGCTTTAATGAGTCCCATAGTTAAATACCTCCAAGTATAAATTATTTTTATATATTTATTGTATCATAATATACACAATAATTCAATAGGATAAAGAGAAAATTTGCGTATCCGAGAAACATTTTAATATTCTTGACTTTTCTGCGGCGTTGTGGTATACTTTTGTTTGTTGAAAACTCAGATATGGGATATAGTGCCAATTTATCGGGAGAAAAGTCTGAAAAACGGATCGTTTTTCAGACAATTAAGTTTTGTGCCTTTCGCATCTACGATGCGAATTTCCGAAGCGGAAACCGTCACAAAACTTTATATCTGCAAGAAAAGGGATGGTTATATAGTATGTATACAGTATTTTCGCAGGTATTTACGCTGTTTGCTTTTATTGCTGTCGGATATGCGCTTGCAAAATTCGGGATTGTGAAGTCCGAGCACTCAAAAATTCTGTCGTCGCTTCTTGTGTTCGTATTTTTGCCCTGCAACGGTTATAGTACGTTTTCCGGACAGTTTACGGCTGAATACGTGAAAGATAAATATGTGCTTTTGATATCAGGTACGGTATTATTGCTTCTGCTTGCATTCGGTATGCACGCGGTGGGAAAGCTGTTTTCCAAGGATAAGTATGAGCAGGGAGTGTATGAATACTCTCTTACGCTTGCAAATTACGGATATTTCGGATTTGCAATGACTGAGGGGCTTCTCGGAAGTGCAGGACTTATGGACTTTATGATGTTCACCTTCCCTGCCGTATTTTACATTTATACATATGCATACTGTATGCTGACAAAATCCAAGGTCAGCCTGAAGCGGCTTCTGAATCCGCCAATGATTGCGTTTTTTGTTGGAGGCGCGGTTGGAATTACAGGCATACAGCTTCCGTCGGTGGTAGATTCGATAGCGGCTATGGGAAGCAGCTGTATGGGACCTGTAAGTATGCTTCTTACCGGTATCGTTATGTCCGATTTCAAGCTGGCATCACTCCTTACAAGTAAGCGCTCCTATGCTTTGAGCGTCCTGCGCCTTATAGTTATACCGATTACTGTGGGCGGAATACTTATGGCATCGGGAGCGGCACTCTCGCTGCTTGACAATGCGGTGTTTCACTCTGTTTTTGTTTGTGCTGTATTGCTTGTTTCCATGCCGTGCGGACTTAACACAATCGTTTTCCCCCGACTTGTTGACGAAAACTGTGAGATAGGAGCAAGTCTTGCGTTTGTATCGAATATTTTAGCTTGTATAACCATACCGCTTGTTCTGACGCTGTTTGGGATAAGCTGAGTACCGAAAAATTGAATGAAGCGGAAATTTGGCGCAATTATTGCCCGGTTTTCGCTTTTTTGCGTTTAAAAAAGCGCACAAAACGCAAAAATATATAAACTTTTTTCATTAAAATATAGACAGATTCAAAAATAAGTGGTATAATATAGATTAACATGGCGTATTGTCGCCATTGGCTGACTGTGAGGTGGTAATATGGATAGTAAGAATATCGGTGAATCTGTACACCTTACAATACCTGCGCGTATCGCCTTTTTAGCGGCGATTTGCATTCTTAGCTTCATATGGTCAACAGGAACGCTTGGGATGGTTGGATTACTTTGCGGTATACTTGCGGCGGCTCTCAACATTGTTATATTGCTTGATGCCGGAAATTCAGCACCATGGCTTTTGTGCACTGCGGCTGTTAATCTTGCGGCATACGGTGCGGCAGTGGTGTATGCACGCTCGTTTGATGTAATGCTGACCGCGCTTTATCCGCTTATCATGGCGGCGGCTGTTTATTTAACACTGCGCATGAAAATGGGACGCTCCGCATCTATAGCTGCTGCGGCATTTTGCGGTACGGTTCTGATGCTTGCGGCATTCGCCGCCGCGGTTTATTCACAGTTTGGTGCACTCAATGCCGAGAGTATCAATGCGGCGCTTGACAGTATATATGAGCCGATAATCGAGTATTACAATAATCTTCTTAAAGAGCTTGCCGACGAGGCTAATATAACCCTTGCGGCAGTGGATGCAAAGAAGCTTCTGTACTATGCCAAGTCTATGCTTATAGGCAGTGTTGGTGCCGTAATGATAGTGCTTTCATATTTCGTTACGCTTGCGGCGCGTGTGATTGCATCTGCTTTCGGAGTTGATAGCATTTTTCCTGCCGGACTCAGGGTCGGCATATCCGCAAAGATTACCAAGGACGGACCCACAGTTGAAATATTCCGCGAGCCTGTAAGATGGCGTATCGAGCTTGACTTTGTAAGTACCGCTGTGTATTTGCTGGCATATGCGGTGTCTGTTCTGACAGCGACCTCTCGGAATATGTCACTTCCGCTTATGGCGGCGGAGAATCTTATTCTGATACTCTCTCCCGGATTTTTTTACTGCGGCGCACGCGATGTTGTGCTGGGACTTCGAGGGAAAGCGTCTATGGGACGAATGAGCAGGCTTATACTCATTCCCGCATTGCTTCTTGCACTTATCAATCCCTCGTCCATAATTATACTTCTGTGCGCGCTTGGCGTTATCGTCACGTTCCGTGAAAACAGAGCGCGCCGCAAAATGCAGGATAACGGAAAGGAAACAAAATGAGCCACAAAAACAAATATGATAAAAAGCCGCTTGTATTTTCGCGGCGAGTAATGATAGTGCTTATCGTTGCTGTATTCTTCTTTGCTCTATACGGCGTGCTCATGCATTTTTCCGAGCTTGACGCCCTTATTGTCGGCGGAGTTATGCTTGTATGCCTTGTTTTGGCTGAATTTACAGCACTTAAGCTTTACGGCTTTTTCAGCTTCCGCATGGCTGATCCCGACGATGAAAAGCTGTCACCCATACTTGGGAATATTACGCTTGATTTTATACTTAAGCTGTATCTTCCCGTGGTTATATGCGACGAATCGGGAAAGATCATATGGTACAACAACGCATTCACAGGTGCCGCAAATCCAAGGGAAGTGCTGTATGCTAAGTATATAGACAGCGTTGCGGACGTTACAATCGACCGCATTCTTGAAGATACATCCGCATCCCCCGATGACATAACCTATCCCGACGGTGTGGAGGCGGTTGCATATGACCGTGTATTCCGCATAAAAGGATACAAAATAACCTCTCAGGGGAAAAACTATATTATTACCGTCTGGAACGAGCGCACTGAGCTAAAACAGCTTGCAAAGCGACTTTCCGACGAGGAGACAATCATTGCCTATGTTATGATTGATAATCTCGACGAGCTTATGCAGTTCGTTCAGGAAAAGTACCGCGCGGCGGCGGCACAGGTTGAGGCTATTCTTAAAGAATGGGCGGATTCTGTGGGCGGTATTCTTAAGGAATACGAGCGGGATAAATTCATATTCCTGTTTGAAGCACGTTACCTTGATGAGTTCATTGAGCGCAAATTCGATGTGCTTGACCGAATCCGCGAGGTGCGGATCGGTGAGGGAAGTATGCCTGTCACCGTTTCTATCGGTATATCCCGTGTTAAGGGAAGCCTTGCCGACAAGGACCGCGATGCACACGCATCTCTCGATCTTGCGCTTCAGCGAGGCGGAGATCAGGTGGTAGTTAAGAACACCCACAATACAGAATTTTACGGCGGACGCACAAAGACCGTACAAAAACGTACAAAGGTACGTGCCAGAGTTATTGCAAATCAGCTTTCACTTTGTATGGCTAAAGCAAACAATGTGCTTATCATGGGTCACAGAAATCCTGACTACGATTCAATCGGTGCGTGTATCGGTATTGCACGACTTGCCATGTTCTGCGGCGTAAAGGCCAATATCGTGGCAGACCGCGAGGATGCAAATATAAAGAGTGCAATTGCACGTGTGGCACCGCTTCCCGAATATTCCGATATCTTCGTTGACAGCATAACCGGGCAGGATATGATACATTCGGACACGCTTCTTGTCATAGTTGACGTGAATAATCCGGCGCAGTTTGAAGCTCCCGATATTGCCGATAACGTTGGCATGATCGCCATAATCGACCACCACAGAAAGACGGGCGATTATAAGCATGAGCCGGCTATCTCCTATATTGAGCCGTCCGCATCCTCTGCCTGCGAGCTTGTTTCGGAAATGCTTGAACAGGCACTTCCCATCGGCGGACTTCACCGCGAGGAAGCTGACGCGCTTTATGCAGGTATGCTTCTTGATACAAAGCAGTTCTCCCGCAATACGGGTGTAAGAACCTTCAGTGCCGCGCTTTATCTGCGTTCCGAGGGAGCAAATCCCACCGAGGTACAGTGGTTCTTTAAATCAGGACTTGAAGATTTCATGAGAGAAGCGAAATTCTCCATGAATGTTGTCACATACCGTCAGATGTTTGCTATTTCCATGAGCGACAGCGACGGCACGCCTCAGGATCGCGTGGCGGCGGCAAAGGCGGCGGACAAGCTGCTTTCCGTAAGCGGCGTTATGGCAAGCTTTGCGCTTGTTCAGATAGACGACAGCGTGCATATATCAGCTCGCTCCGCAGGAAATATAAACGTACAGCTTATACTTGAAAAGATGGGCGGCGGCGGATATTATGAGGCTGCAGGCGCATTCTTAAAGGATGTGTCCATGACCTCGGCACTGACGGCACTTAAAGATGCAATAGACGATTATATGAAGAAAAATTAAGATTAGGTAGAAGAGTTACAACATAAAAAGGAGCAAAAAAATGAAAGTTGTATTGACACAGGATGTAAAATCTCAGGGCAAAAAAGGCCAGCTTATAAATGTTTCCGACGGATATGCACGTAATTTCCTGCTTCCCAAGGGACTTGCGATTATTGCCGACAACAAGGCACTTAACGAGATCAAGGGACGCGAGGAATCCGAAAAGCATAAGCGCGAGGTAGAGCTTCAGAATGCCAAGGATACAGCGGCAAAGCTTGAAGCTGTGGTTATTAAGCTCTCCGCAAAACCCGGTAAGGACGGCACTATCTACGGCTCCGTTACCACAAAGGACATCGCTGATGAACTTGCCGCACAGGCTGATATTACCGTTGACAAGCGTAAGATCATGCTTGATAATCCGCTTAAGACCTTCGGTATGCATACGGTTGAAGTAAAGCTTCATGCGCAGGTGGTAGGTAAGATCAACGTTCTTGTGAACGAAGAAAAATAATCATGGCTGACAATATTACCGCTCGTAAGCTCCCCTTTTCTCTTGAAGCGGAGCAGTCGGTGCTCGGTTCGATTCTAATTGACCCGGAATGCTTTAATGCTATTGCGGGTATACTGAAAAGTGAGGATTTTTACCTTGACGAGCACTCGCAGATATATCTTGCTATGCAGGATATGTATATTAAAAACCGCGATATTGATATAGTTACGCTCATAGATACCTTGGTGCACCGCGGCGTGTATGACGAAAATAACAGCAAGTCCTACATAAAGCTGATTGCGGACGTTGTTCCGTCAGCGGCTAATGTGGAGGACTATGCCCGTATTGTCAAGGATAAGAGCCTGCTTCGCAGTCTTATTACCGCTTCTGAGGAAATTTCGGAATCGGCGTACAGTGCGGAGGACGAGGTATCGCATATACTCGGAAATGCGGAGCAGAAGATATTCGCAATTGCCGAGGGTAATGAGCAGAAAGGTTTCACACATATCCGTGAGGTGCTTGTGCAGACCTACGAGCATCTTCATCAGCTTCAGACAAACCGTGCAGATACTATCGGTACTCCCACAGGCTTCGGCGACCTTGATAAGGTGCTGGTGGGCATGGGAAAGAGCGATATGATAATCGTAGGTGCACGTCCCGGTGTGGGTAAGACCTCATTTGTTCTCAATATCGCTTCCAATGTGGCGCGAGAGTCAAAAAAAGCTGTGTGCATCTTCTCTCTTGAAATGTCGGCACAGCAGCTTGTGTCCCGTCTGCTTTCAAGCGAGGCACTTGTGGACAGCCACAATATCCGTTCAGGCGAGCTTACCGATGAGGATTGGACAAAGCTTGCCCATGCATCTGCCACGCTGTCGGAATGTGATATCTTGATTGACGATACCACCGGAATTACCGCAACAGGCATGAAAGCAAAGCTTCGTCGGGTAAAGAATCTGGGTCTTGTGGTTATTGACTATCTGCAGCTTATGCAAAGTGACCGCAGGATTGATAACCGTGTTCAGGAAGTAAGTGATATATCGAGAAATCTTAAGCTTCTTGCAAAGGAGCTTATGGTTCCCGTAATATGCTGTGCACAGCTTTCCCGTAATCCGGAATCCCGTAAGGGAAACGATAAAATGCCGATGCTTTCCGACCTTCGCGATTCGGGTGCAATTGAGCAGGATGCAGATATAATCATGTTCCTGTCCCGTGACTATTATCAGACCGACCCCGAGAAGCAGAATGTTGCTGATGTTGTGGTGGCAAAGAACCGTCACGGCTCAACCGGTACTGTTCCTATGGGATGGTTTGGTCAGTACACTAAGTTTACTTCTCTCGCTCCGGACGGTACTGCCGAAGCACCTATGTGATAAATTTCAGATGAAACAGAAATTTGACTTGTATGCCGAGGCTCTCAAGACCGTAGATGAGTATTCTATGCTTGATTCGGAGCGCGGTGTTCTCGTGGGATATTCCGGCGGAGCTGATTCGTCGGTGCTTCTCCATATTTTGGGGCGTGTGTGCCGTGCGCGCGGACTTGATATTCATGCGGTCCATGTTCACCACGGTATACGCGGTGCTGAAGCGGACCGTGATGCGGAATTTTGCAGAGAACAGTGCCAAAAGCTTGGCGTGCCGCTTACTGTTCGCTATGCCGACATACCGCGCCTTGCAAGGGATAGCGGCAAAGGTATTGAGGAGACGGCGCGTGAATACAGATATGCGGCGTTTGCCGAGATAATTTCCCAGAGCGAGAGTCTTACCTGCATTGCAACGGCACACAATGCCGACGATAATGCGGAAACTGTGATCTTCAATCTTGCACGCGGAAGCGGACTCGGCGGACTTCGAGGTATTCCCCCTGTTCGTACAGATTCAGGTGTCAAGGTAATAAGACCGCTTATCGGTGCCGCGAAAAGCGATATTTTGGGATATTGCGAGGAAAACGGCATAGAATATATATTTGACAGCACTAACGACGACACCGCTTATACGCGCAACTATATACGGCATGAGATAATTCCATCACTGCGGAGGATGAATCCCTCGGTGATTGATACTGTTTTTCGTATGTCATGCAGTCTCAGATGCGACAGCGACTATATTGAGACCCAAGCGAAGCTGTTTGCCGACTCGTATGTGAAAAAAGGCAAAATAAAGGCAGAAATTATTGCAGATGCCCATGAGGCGATTGCTTCAAGAGTCATTTCGTTAATGTATTCTGCCGCCGGCGGACGTTCACTTGAGCGCGTACACATTAAAGACGTGCTTAAGCTTGCCAAAAACGGCAAAAACGGTTCTTCGATTTCTCTCACAGGCGGAGTCCGGGCGAAAATCGAGAATGGAGACCTGTTTTTTACAAATATGCCGGATACAGAGGTCTTCGAGTTTCAAATGGAGCTTAAACCGGGCATAAACCGCTTTGAATCACCCGATTTCGCGATTTATGTCGCAAACGGTGATATATCCCGTGAGGATTTACAAAAAGATAACGAAACCCTGCAAAATATTTACAAATTATCAATACTCATGCAGGTAAATTCTGATAAAATAAATCGTGTGCTTATTGCGCGGTCCCGTCGCGACGGCGATTCCTACGTTTTCGGCGGAATGACAAGGAAGCTGAAGAAGCTTTACAATGACAGAGGGATCAGCATAGAGCGCCGAATGAAAACTCCCGTGATTTGTGACGGAGAGGGAATTGTTTGGGTTCCCGGATTCCCTGCGGCTGACCGAGTAAAGGACGACTGCAAAATCACACTTATATATTATTACAACGGAGAAGAAAATGAATAACGACATAAAAAGCATACTTGTCAGCGAGGAAGAATGCCAGAATATCGTTTCTCGCATAGCACAAAAGATAAGTCAGGACTACAACGGAAAAAGACTGCTTCTCGTTTGTATTCTTAAAGGCTCTGTGGTGTTTATGGGCGATCTTATGAAAAAGATCGGCATTCCCGTTGAGATAGACTTCATGAAGGTTTCTTCATACGGTCGTTCCACAACATCCAGCGGATCTATAAATATCATGCTTGATCTGTATCGCTCCGATCTTCCGGAAACGGATATACTGATCGTTGAGGATATTATTGACAGCGGCAGAACGCTGTCGTATCTTGTAGATTATCTTAAACTGAAGGGTGCTCGCAGTGTAAAGACTGTTACCATGCTTGACAAACCGTCACGCCGCGAGGTGGATTTTACTCCCGATTACTGCGGCATGGAAATTCCGGACGAATTTGTTGTGGGATACGGTCTTGACTTTGCGGAAAAATACAGAGCTTTGCCTTACATAGGCATTCTGAAGCCCGAGGTTTATGAAAAGTAATACCGGGACTATAGTGTAAGATAATATCTGAATCTGAAAAGTCTTTAAACAGTAAGGACTTGGCAATTATTATATTAAGATGGGGTAAGTAATGAAATCAAACTACAAAATTTTGATCTTCTATGTCGTTCTGATTGGTGTGATTCTTGTTTCCACCGCAATGTTATTTGGAAATCAGCCCGGCGAAGAAGTGATCTACAGTGACATTTACGAAGAATTTTATATTGAAAATGTCAAATCCTTTGAGATTGACAGCGATAATAAGCTTACGCTGAACACCCACGACGGCGAGGTAAAGACATTTACTCTGCGCGATCTCGGTATGTTCTGGGATCAGTTCGGTGAGATGATCGACGAGCAGCTTGTTGACGGTAAGCTTGAATCCTATAATATTGCAGAACCGCAGACTCTTCCTTGGTGGGTAGGTCTCATGCCCTATGCTATCGTCATTGTTCTGTTTGTTGTATTTTGGTTCATTCTTATGAATCAGGCAGGCGGCAGAGGCGGTAAGGTTGCCAATTTCGGCAAGGCACGTGCAAGACTTGGAGCTGACGAAAAGAAAAAGGTTTTCTTTAAGGATGTCGCCGGTGCGGATGAAGAAAAAGCTGAACTTCAGGAGGTCGTGGAATTTCTCCGCGATCCTGCAAAGTTTACAAAGCTTGGTGCTCACATACCCCACGGTGTACTGCTCGTAGGCCCTCCCGGTACAGGTAAGACCTTGCTTGCAAAGGCAGTTGCCGGTGAGGCAGGCGTTCCGTTCTACTCCATTTCCGGTTCGGACTTTGTTGAAATGTATGTTGGTGTCGGCGCATCCCGTGTACGTGATCTCTTCGACACTGCAAAGAAGAATCCGGCAAGTATTGTATTCATTGACGAAATAGATGCAGTGGGACGCCACCGCGGAGCAGGACTTGGCGGCGGACATGATGAGCGCGAGCAGACACTTAATCAGCTTCTTGTTGAGATGGACGGCTTCGGTGCAAACGAGGGCGTTATTGTAATGGCGGCGACCAACCGTCCCGATATTCTTGACCCTGCGCTTCTCCGTCCGGGACGCTTTGACAGACAGATTACTGTAAATTACCCCGATGTTAAGGGCCGTGAGGAAATACTCAAGGTTCATGCAGGAAACAAGCCTTTCGAGAATAATGTTGATCTCGGTACACTTGCCAAGACAACCGTAGGATTTACCGGTGCTGATCTTGAAAACCTTCTTAATGAAGCGGCGCTTCTTGCGGCAAGAAAGGATAAGAGCCTCATCGGAAACGATGAGATCGAGGAAGCAACCATAAAGGTTATTGTCGGTCCCAATAAAAAATCCAAGGTTGTACACGAGGAAGACAAGCGCATTACAGCTTATCATGAAGCAGGTCACGCTATTGTCATGAAGAAGCTCCAGCCCAATACCTCTGTACACCAGATATCCATAATTCCGGCAGGACGTGCGGCAGGATACACGCTTCCGCTTCCTATTGAGGACAGATCCCATATGTCAAAGAGCGACATGGAGCACGAGATCGTATCACTGCTTGGCGGACGTGTGGCAGAGAAGCTTATAATCGGCGACATCTGCACGGGTGCTTCAAACGATATTCAGCGAGCTACCAACATTGCGCGCAGCATGGTTACACGATACGGCATGAGCGATCTTCTCGGACCTATCGTGTACGGATCTGAGCATGAGGGTGACGAGGTGTTCCTCGGACGTGATTTCAACACCTCAAAGAACTATTCCGATGACACTGCATCGCTTATTGACAGCGAGATCAAGCGTCTTGTTAACACTGCGTATGATACTGCTATGAAGATTCTCTCCGAGAATGTTGACAAGCTTCATTTCGTGGCAGAGTTTCTCATGAAGAATGAGGTGATGGATGCCGATCAGTTTAATGCGGCTATGGAAGGAACTCCCACTATCGAGGAGCTTGAAGAAATGGCTGCCGAGAAGAAGCGCAGAAGTGCATCTGAGAACGAGGCTCGCGCAAAGGAAAATGAAGAAGAGCGTGCTCGCAAGGAAGCTGAGGATGCTGCCAAGGAAAACAACGACAAAAAAGACGATTTCCCTCCGAGGATGAAAGAATAGCAATATTTTATCGGCGGAGTGTAAAACTCCGCCGATGTTTATTATTTATATTTAGAAAGGAAGAAAAACTATGGATACGCAAATTAAAACCGCACGTGCCAGCGCAGTATGCTCTACCCTTGGCGGCGAGCTTATCTCCTATAAGCTTGACGGCAAGGAATATGTATGGGAGGGCATTCCCGAATATTGGGCAAGTCATACTCCGGTACTTTTTCCGACTGTTGGCTCTACCATTGATGAAAGCGTAAAATTCGAGGGAGTGGCATACCCGCTGAAGAAGCATGGCTTTGCGAGGAAGATGGAGTTTAAACTGGTTGAAGCTGAAGGCGACAAACTGACATACCTCCTCACGGATTCCCCGGAAACCAAAGAGGTATATCCCTACAATTTTAACCTGTTCATCACCCATAAGATTACCGATGAGGGCTTTACTACTGAGTTCAAGGTAGTTAATACTGACGACAAGCCTATTGTGTTCTGCATAGGCGGTCATCCCGGATTCCGTTGCCCTATTAACGACGGAGAAAAATTCTCGGACTACAAGCTTGTATTTGAAAAGGTTGAGGACGAGGAAGTCATATACACAACCAATTACGGCGGAGGATACATTGACAAATCCCTTCCTGCTGCTGACAAGCTTAAGAACACTAATGAGTGGGAGCTGACACACGAGGATTACGACGTGGATGTACTCCTTACAAAGAAGCTTAAGAGCCGCAAGGTAAAGCTGGTACATAAAGTAACAGGCAAGGGCGTAGAGTTTGACTTTAACGGTTTCAATGCTCTCGGAGTTTGGACTCCTCCCAAGAAGAAGGCACCCTTTGTATGCCTTGAGCCTTGGAACGGTCTGCCGGCTCACCTTGATGAAACAGGCAATTTTGAGGATAAACCATACGCTATCACTCTCCCTGTTGGCGCGGAGTATTCCGTAGGCTACAAGGTTAAGATTATCGACTGAGCAAAATAGATAAGTACGCCGCCGAAGCTGTATTCGGCGGCGTACTTTCCGTATCCCGGCATTTGTCTTGATGATATTGACATCCTGCAATTTTTGATGTATACTGTTACTATACAACATTTTGGGAGGCTATATATGAAAACTCGTTCCGAGATAAAAAAAGAGGCAAAGGGGATAATCAGTGCAAATTGGGGTAAGTGTGTGCTTCCTGCCTTTATATATACTGTTATTATAGGAGCTTCCAACTCCTTTTTACCCGGAATTGCCGCAATACTTCTTCTGCCGCTTGTCGTTGGACTTTATATGACATACTCTCTTTTTATGAGCGGTGAATCACCTGAAGTCGGTGTTATGTTCAGCGGTGCTTTTCAGGGGGATTACGGCAGAAAGCTTGGCGGAATGCTTCTTATGGAGCTGTACATTTTCCTCTGGTCACTGCTTTTCGTTATTCCAGGTATCGTCAAGTCATACTCATACTGCATGACACCGTATATACTTGCAAAGTATCCGAATGTTACGGCACAGGATGCCATCACACTGTCAAGACGTATCATGGACGGCAACAAAGGGAAGATGTTTTTGGTAGGGCTTAGCTTTATGGGATGGATTCTTCTTGGAATACTTACACTTGGTATCTCTATGATACTCCACACAACGCCGTATATATATCTTACTGAGGTGGGATGCTTCGAGGAATATCTTAAAGATGCTCTTGACCACGGACGTATTACCGAGGATGATCTCAAAATAAACTAATAAAGATTAAAATACCCTCACATTCTGAATGATATGCACCCCAAAAGTTAGACACTTTTGGAGGTGCATATTTTATGGCAAAAAAGGGACAAATTCAAAGAAGGTACTCGTCAGAATTCAAAATATGTGTTATAATGGATATGCGAGAACACCGGTTGAGTTATCATGAA
>JAEIGA010000868.1_pt1 | contig 44869 bp, 30 predicted proteins | sample 9270691 | NCBI WGS metagenome assembly JAEIGA01 (sample SAMN17057246, study PRJNA624740) | gut metagenome | biome: biome; isolation source: fecal sample | host: Bos grunniens | place: China: Xizang | collected 2019
CGACGCATACGCTATCAAATGGACACTTTCCGGTGATGAAAGCACGATTCTTGGTGCTGTCTATCAGATTACCTCCCTACGCCCCGACATCTACGAGAAGGAACTGGCATCATCAAGGAAGACCTTCAAGATTGTGGGACGTGTGGACGAGAACATCAAAGACTCGCTCTACAACATCTACATCGCCGAGTCGGGTGAAGAACTTGCCAACATTGGAGACGATGACTATGTGGCTTGCGTGCCTGTCATCAACAAACGCTTTGAGTGGCAGACAGAACTCGATAAGCCTATGGCGGGACGCCTGCGCTGCATCTTCCCTGACGGTTCGCTCTGCTCCACATGGATAAACCTCGACTTTGTGCCTGGCGAGACCTACAACATCACCGTACACAACGGTTACTACGATGGCGACCAAGACTACGAGCGTCGTGTGGGACGCTACTCAGGAAAGAGTCTACTGAATGATAACGATGTAACAGCTGGGGATGATGATGGCAGGGAGGAAATTGACACGATACCTGGCTACAATGAGGGATTCCATCCTACACGAGAACAGGAGATGGGATGGGAGGCCAAGGCCAAGGCCATTGAGACAAACATAAATTCCATCAAGGCCACTTATGAGGCTCTGGAAGCTTTTGTGAAAATGAGATCACTCACTGATTCAGACAACTATTTCAAACAAATCATCAGACTGAACAAGGAGTTGGATGTGAAGTGTCAAGACTACATCAAGTATTTGGGAGGTTTTGATAGTCTTCCTTCCGATTGGAAGACCGACCTATACGAAGGAATTTTAGGGTTCTACTCCGAACAGAGCCAAGGATTCGGGGAGTTGTACAAGAAAGTCGGTGTCCTCCCCAAGCCAGCCCAGAAGGCTCAGAAGTACGTCAACAAACTCATGGAGAAATACATGAAAGAGATGGAAAAGGCGATGACAGAAATGAAATGACTGCATCCACGCATACCTTTTAGGAAAAGGAAATAACACGTTCCGACGCCTATAGACAAGCCCACCACCGTAATTACGATACAAGGCGTAACGTAATTACGGTGGTGGGCTTGAGGTAATGATGATACTGAGTGCCCTATAAAACACTCAAAACTGGCTACATCTTTGCCATTGCCTGTTCGAGGTCAGCGATGATGTCCTCGGCATTCTCGATGCCCACAGAGAGGCGCACGAGATCAGGTGCCACACCTGCTTCACGCAGTTGTTTGTCGTTGATCAGCCTTTCTCTATGAGGCACGACTTTTTTCATTTCCAATAACCTGCCATTATTTTCCAATAACCCAGCCTTATTGATCAATAACCTGCCTCTGCTGAGAAATAACCGTGGGTTATTGGAGAAGACTCGCCCCCGCCAAATTAGCCAAACGCCAAATAAGAAATAAGGGAAATGCTACCCTTATATATAATATAATAATATATAGGGATAGAAGTAAATGGATAGGAACTATATAAATATAATAACCGCCCCTTCACCCTTATTTGGCATTTGGCGTTTGGCGGAATAGTGGATGGTGTGTAACAGGGATGAAAGGCGAGTTTTTCTAGGACGCGTTCTAAAACTTTCTGCAACGTGTAACATAATTGCGGTTATTGGTGTGGTGATTGGGTCTATTCCTTATTCAGCCTCTTTTACAAGCATTTTCTTGCGAATCCTAAGGCTTTCTCTTAAAGTAGTTTGAGAAATGAAAGGGTTGGCTCATTTTCTTATGTTTTTCTTTGGTTTGCTCTCTTGTTTAGTATAACTTTGCCCCCGAAATGTTAAATAATCACATTTCACTGAAAAAAATCACTCCTTCTTATGAAACAAATCATCATCACACTCATCGCATGAACGACCATCGTCCTCAGCGTCAGCGCCACTGGGCAGGAGGGCGAACAACTCTTTTGGAAAGGGGCAAACTATCAGATGTTGACGTGCCCTCTCTATGACTGCCATGCGTTTGATAATTTGGGCAAGAAATTGGAAGAGGAATGCTCTACCACCTCCCTATGGCGTGGCTACATCGGCCATTGGGAGATAGAAAACGGAATGCTCTACCTCAGTTCTATCTGGACGGAGAAGGAAGGAAAAATTCTCCCCAATGACATCCCCGAACTCCGCAAGTACTGCAAGAATGGGAAGTGTGCCGCCACCTGGTTCAGCGACACCCTGCGCGTCGTGTCGGGCAGCCGAATCTCATACGAGCACATGGGGTGGAACCGATATTACGAGCACGAAGACTTCATCGCCGTGAAACAGGGCAAAGTCGTATCAGTAAAGCGGATGGAGAACAAACTCATCATCAAGGGGAAGACGGAAGACCCAGATGCAAACAAAAAATTCAATCAGTTCCTAGGCAATCTCGGTGCCCAGCTCCACAAGAGCCACCCCGAAGCGAGCGGACTCATCCTCGCCAAAGTCCAATACAGCAAATTCGGTCTCATGATGATGCCCACCGACGTGGACGTGACCTTCCCCAACAAGCGCGAAGAACCGCCCTACCCCCAAATGGAGCGGGAAATCAAGGAGAAACTCGCCAACTACATCCTCGCCAACCAATACCTTCCCCTCTACTACATCAACGGAAAAATCAAGCAAGTGTCCTGGACAATACCCATCCGCATCAACAAATAAAAAACCATAACGATATGAAGAAAATGAGCCTACCAATCATCCTTGCCGTCGCTGCCATTACAGCGACGTCGTATAATTGTTCCGATTCCAAAACTGACAATCCCGGCTGGCTGTGGGAGATAAGCGGCAATGGACTCGCTCAGAAATCATACCTCTTTGGCACTTGCCACGGAGGTGGACACAGCTTCACGCATGAGGAGATTTTTGGCCTTGAGGGCGTCGATGAAGCCTTGTCGAATGTGAAGACTGTGTACTTCGAGACGGATTTGACCAACGCGATTCGGTTGGCAACCAAAGAGATGAGCATAGCGGAGTTTCTGGGATGCGACAAGGATACAACAAAAGAGTATATGATGCCTGAAGGCGTGACCTACGAGAGCCTCTTCGACAGCGTGGCCCAGTATCAGGAGGTGCATCAGTTCCTGAGCCAGAAGATGGGCGATGCGGAGTATTGGAAAAAGACCCCGTTCTTTTGGACGCACCATCTTCTTGGATACAGTGCGGCAAAGATGTATTATGGCATTCAACCCGTGGAAGGAGTGTTATACCAGGAAGCCGTCAAACGGGGAATTGAGATTGGACAAATGGAAAGTACGGAGCAACACACACAATGGACAAAGGGGCCTAAAATCCCTAAACCGCAACGACAGCGTCCTGCAGGCAAGCTGAAGACTGATGCCTGGATACTTTACATAGCAATACACGGTGATGATGAAGAGATTCCTGAGCCTGTGAAGGAAGTCCAAGCAGCCTATCTGGAAAACGACACATGCAGCATGCATAACTGGCTGGAGAATCAGGCGAAGAATGCCGCGTTGAACCCAGGCATTCCCATGAACCCAGGCGTTCCCTCTCCTGTTCAATCCATGAATCAGGCCTGGTGCCCCGTCATCGAGCAGAACATCGCCAAGCGGCCATGTATGGTAGCCGTAGGTGCCCGCCACCTCCTTGGCAACGACGGACTGATTGCTATGTTGCGGCGCAAGGGATACACGGTCGAGGCGGTGAAATAGATTTAATACGAAAAGCAAACATTTTTGCAGGCAAATAAAACAATCATCAATGGAAGAAATCAAATTATATCACAAGGTCTGGGTGATTCTGCCCTGGCTTCTTCTCATGTTGGGATTTACCATAGTTTTTCTCATCCCTATTACCAAAGGTCTAAACGCTCGGTTCTGGATATGGAATTGGTCTTTACTACTGCTGTCAGGTGCGACCTTTCTTTGGGGTCTTTCCGTTCTCATTCGTGAGCGGGTATTACATATACCACCTATCATCATCACGGACGATAAACTCATCGTCGGTAAAAAGGAATATAACTTCGCTGATATCCACCATTTCGACCTTATTTATTTCTCCAAAACCACCAATATACGCATTCACTACAAGCCCGACGTGGAAGCCAAGAAGAAGAGCGAGGCAAAGGGCATGGACCGCATCGGCCGTAAGATAAATCGAATCATTATGGGTGCTGAGGATTGTATTCAAGTCGCCAATCTCACCATGAAACCTGAGAAGCTGTGCAACCTGCTCAACAAGCGGCTGAAAAAATAATGAGTGCCATGGACAAATATACAACTATGACTATTCTCAAAAAATGTTTGTTTCTATTGCCATCCATAGCAATAGTTCTGTTTATGACATCGTGCAATCATGTCGTAAACAAAGATAGTTATCAATATATAGACCCTACATCTGCTCATACTCTGATGTGGAAAGTCGAGAATGCCGAGAAGAAAGAAATTGCTTATGTTTTTGGGACGATGCATTTGCAGCATAAGAGTTTTTTTGAAAATATTGAAGGATGGGACTCTGTGTTCAACTCATGTGACGCTGTTTGTATAGAAAGCTTCTTTGGTGCCAAAATGACAAGTTCAGATAACTCGCAAATGATGGAAGAATTGATGCCTAATGATACGACATACGAAGACATCTTGGGCGAGAAAACAAAAGCTTTACGCCCATATGTCACAGATTGGAAATATCGCCCCTATGTGATAAGAAATGCATTTATTCTTTCATTGTATGCGGAGATATTCCCTAAACTAATACATAATACAAAGAATCATATTGAATTATCCAAAGACTACATGTTTATGGATTTAGCGATACAAAACAGAACTTTAGCAAAGGGGAAGAAAATTGTGTTTTTGGATGGAGTAATACAAGAGGAAGACACTTCTATGAATAAAACACAAAGCAAATCTCTTCGAGAAGAAGTGTTGCCATTATATGAAGAGGTGACACACCGTGATTCTATTTTGCGTTTTCATTTAGCGGCGGATAGTGCTTACTATTTTCATGATTTAGAGCGGTTGTCTATACTTATCAACCAGGATTCCTTAGTACATACCAAACAAATAATACATGATAGAAACGAGAAGTGGATGCCCCAGATAGTTTCGTCCATACAAAAGCAAAGTACATTTATTGCTGTTGGTATGGCCCATCTTATACCAACTAAACATGATAAAGGCATTCTGCAAAGATTGAAAGACTTGGGATATACTGTAACGCCATATAAAAAATGAATAAAACATGGCTATGACTGGATGTTGAAATTCTGCGCAACTCATATGTGCGCCAAGAGAAGGGAAAAGCACACAAACGGGGTTCTCGTGTGTCTTTTGAGGCTTTTTAGAGGAGGAATTTGATACATTTTTTAATCTGTAACTCAACTTTCGGAAGTTGATATGATGAAGGCAAAAAACCTAGCCCCTCGTACTGAAAAACGGATTCTCTCGCTATAAAATTTTCCTTTTCCCCTTGTTTCTTCTATGTTGCTAAGTTGGAAACTTATGTTGCTAACTCAGAAACTTATGTTGCCAACTTAGAAACTTGTGTTGCTAATTTAGCAACATAGATGCTTTCGGGCACAAAAGTACAAAAACTGCCGACACAACAAAAAATCTGAAGTGAAATGATGAATAACTCTACTTCCGGAACTTAAATCAATAACCTGCCTCTGCTGAGAAGCGTGGGTTATTGAAAAACAAGAGGACTGACATTGCTGCCAGTCCTCTTTTTCTTCAAGTGATGATTGTGGTATTCTTCACATCTTTGCCATTGCCTGCTCAAGGTCAGCGATGATGTCTTCCACATTCTCGATGCCGACAGAGAGTCGGATGAGGTCGGGGGCAACGCCTGCCTCGCGCAACTGCTCTTCTGAGAGTTGGCGATGTGTATGGCTTGCGGGGTGTAGCACGCAGGTGCGTGCATCTGCCACATGAGTTACGATAGAGATGAAGTCGAGGTTGTCCATGAACTTGATGGCTTCCTCGCGGCTTCCCTTCAAACCGAAAGCGATGACACCACAAGAGCCATTGGGGAGGTACTTCTGACCAAGGGCATAATACTTGTTAGAGGGCAAACCGCAATAGTTGACCCAGCCTACCTTAGGGTTCTTCTCCAGCCACTCTGCCACCTTCTGTGCATTGTCACAGTGCTGACGCATGCGCAGGTGGAGGGTCTCCAGTCCCAGATTGAGAAGGAAGGAGTTCTGTGGAGCAGGAATTGAACCGAGGTCACGCATGAGCTGGGCTACGAGCTTGGTCATGTATGCCATCTTGCCGAATGCCTTGGTGTAGGTTAGCCCGTGGTAGCTCTCATCGGGTGTAGTCAAGCCTGGGAACTTTTCGCTGTAAGCATCCCAGTCGAAATTTCCGCTATCGACAACGCAGCCGCCTACTTGTGTGGCATGACCGTCCATGTACTTAGTGGTAGAGTGTGTGACGATGTCGCAGCCCCACTCAAATGGACGGCAGTTGATAGGTGTGGCGAAGGTGTTATCTACGATGAGGGGCACGCCATGCTTGTGCGCCATCTTGGCAAAACGCTCGATGTCGAACACATTGCCACCAGGATTGCTGACCGTCTCGCCAAAGAAGCACTTTGTGTTGGGACGGAACTCCTTCTCGATGCGCTCATCGTCCCAGTCTGGATCAACGAATGTGCATTCGATGCCCAGCTTCTTCATCGTCACGCCAAAGAGGTTGAATGTGCCGCCATAGATGGTGTTGCTGGTGATGAAGTGGTCGCCAGACTGGCAGATGTTGAATATGGCGTAGAAGTTGGCAGCCTGTCCGCTGGATGTCAGCATAGCGCCCACACCGCCCTCAAGCGCGCATATCTTCTTGGCTACGAAGTCGTTTGTTGGATTAGCAAGACGAGTATAGAAATACCCGCTGTCTTCCAAGTCGAACAAACGAGCCATCTGTTCGCTTGTATCATACTTAAAAGTTGTGCTCTGATAGACGGGCAGCTGCTGAGGCTCGCCCTTTGTTGGTTTCCACCCTCCGTGAATACAGAGTGTCTCAAGATTCTTCTTCATATTTTATTTAATTGTAAATGTCACCATGACGTCAACAGTCTTGCTTCCGCGCTGATACTGCATCCGCACCGTGTGGGCATCGCCCTTCCGGCAATTGTGAGGATGGCAGCCATACGCCCAGGAGTAGAGGTCGTTGCTTTCGATGTAGGCGTGCACATTGCCCCAATTGAATTCGGCGGTATTGCCGCTTGCGTCAAACCAGGCTCCGTATCGTCCTGCAGCCGTATTCTGTCCCACGCTGCCATCGGCATTCAGAGCGACGAGCTTGTCTGGAGTTCCTCCAAGGAAGGTCTCCACCTCGTTCTTGCTAACTTCTATCTTGCCATCCTGTGTATATCCACCACTAAAGTTCATCTCAGCAGAGACATTGATGGTCTTTTTTTCGGCAACCGGGGCATCGTCTGAAGAGCCGTCGTCATTGAACTCGCCCGGGTGTATATAGAAGGTTACGAACACCTTCACTACCTTTGAGCCCAACTGATACTGCATAGCCACAACATGCTTCTCTCCTGGGGCGCAATTGCTAGGATGACAGCCAAATGACCAGGAGTAGAGGTCGTTGCCCTCGATGAACACATGCACATTGCCCCAATTGTAGTCGGCGGTATTGCCGCTTGCGTCAAACCAAGCTCCGTATCGTCCTGCCGCCGTGTTTCGTCCCACGACGCCATCTGCATTCAGAGGTTCGAGCTTTTCAGGAAGGCCTCCAAGCAACTCCTGCACTGCGGTCTTGTCTATTTTTATCTTATAGTCCTGATTGTAACCTCCATAGAAATCCATTTCGGCACGCACGTAGACTGCACCATCTTTCATTGTAACAACAGGCTCGGCAATTGTTGCCTCCTCTTCTTGCTCGTCCGCATCAGGATAATCCGCTATCACGCCGTCCAAGTAGTTCTTGCGGTTCTTCAACCATTTTGCCATTTTCCCTATTTCCTCCTGCACATCATAGTCTCCCCCTCTATAAGGATACTTCAGCGGCCACCTCTTCACATCGCGCTCATAAGCGCCCTTGTTCATCTCATCTATATATTTCTGTATTTCTGTCCAGTTGCGAGTATAGATGGAATCACTCACACCCTCCCATGCCTGCTTGTACTGCGCCACAAACTCCTTGCTGCCGAACATGTCACGGAAGAACTTATTGATACTGTAATTAGCGCCTCCCGCATTGAGAGGGTCCCTTCCATAAATCAGCTCCTTGTAACTCGAGAAGTAAGTGTGATTCTCTGTCCAATCCGCCCAATCGAAATCATAAGCAGCATCCCAGTCCCAAACCGGACCGAAAACGTACTTACCCCCTTTGTCCTTATACATATAGAGGCTGCGAGGCGCATCTATCTCAACATTGTAGAGAAACTCGTGCAACTGCAAGATGGCGATGAACGAGGGAATGTCCATCAGGCTGTCAACCAAAGCATAGTCTTTTGCCTTGACGGCTTTCTCCAGCACGGCGAAGTCGGCTTTGATGGAGTCCAACTTCTCAACAGGAATGTCTTCGGGTTCTTTCACACACATCGGCAAATCATACACCTCGCTCCAGAAATTGTCGGTGGCATCAGGGCTAAGCTCAGGCCCATCGTCTTTGTCGAAAGACATCAGCACGCCCCCCTCTTTATCTATATTTACACGCTTCTCCCCTATCTCTACTTTTTCTGTCAACTGATATACACCCACATAGTCGCCATTCAGGAACATCTCGACAAAGCGGCTGTTCACCGTGTGTGGCAGGCCCATCCAACGTGCAGTTTCAAAAGCAAACATATTCATCATGTCTGTCACATCACGATAGTTGGAGAGCAGGTTCCAATTTTTCGCCTTACCCATGCCCAACAGCTTATGCTTCTCATCGAGCTTGAACTTGTAAGGCTTCTTGTCGTAAAAGAGCCAGCTGGAATTTCCGCGGCCCTTGATTCGTCCCGTGCCCGAATAATCAGAGTATTCTCCCTTGCCATCAAGAGAGAAATGGCAATTAATCCACTCTTCCTTATCTTTAATTTCCCGCCCATCCTCCGTAGTGATGTAAAGCGTGAAAACACGATACTTGTCATGCCCCTTTTCCTCGTCGGTCAAGCCATTGACAAAACTGATACTATCTAGAGATTCCACATTGAACGGCACAAGCATTTCTGTACCATCTTCCTTCAGGGCATATCCACGCAGCGTCTTCTCATCGTCCGAGAAATCGAACTGCGACATCTTGTCTATCTGCAACGGAAAAGTCCAAGACTCTCCGTCGTAATTTCCGTGCACTCTCATCCACTCCTGAGCATTAAGCAATGAGCATATCAACAGCAACACGGTGGACAGTAAAAGTTTCATTCTCATAAGTTTTCTTTCGCTAATCTTTAGGTACATTGTTATATCTTGCAAAGATACATCGTTTTTTTCGAACAACCAAAAGACTAAGACAAAAAAGGAAGTGCATCGAACCGAATTCGATGCACTTCTGCTTATTTTAGAAGTACAAGCCTATATTAGGGTCTAGATATTCTAGATTGACTAGACGCTCTAGGCTAGTTGTATTTTCTAGATAATTGAGACGCAACTGTTTACACGATACCCTGAGCCATCATAGCCTTAGCCACCTTCATGAAGCCTGCAACGTTAGCACCCTTCACGTAGTTCACGTAGCCATCAGGTTCTGTACCGTATGTTACACAGTTTTCGTGGATGTTCTCCATGATCCAGAGCAACTTAGCGTCAACCTCTTCTGCAGTCCAAGACAAGCGCTCAGAGTTCTGAGACATCTCAAGACCTGAAACTGATACACCGCCAGCGTTTGAAGCCTTACCTGGAGAGTACAGAATCTTTGCTTCCTGGAACACGCGGATAGCACCTGGAGTAGAAGGCATGTTGGCACCTTCAGCCACTGCGATAACACCGTTTGCAACAAGTGCCTTTGCAGCCTCTTCGTTCAACTCATTCTGAGTAGCACATGGGAGAGCGATGTCCGCCTTCTCAAACCAAGGCTTAGCGCCTTCTACATACTTAGCTGTTGGATACTTGTCAACATATTCCTTGATACGTCCACGATAAACATTCTTCAGCTCCATGATGAAGTCCAACTTTTCACGAGTGATGCCATCTGGATCGTAGATATAACCATTTGAATCTGACATAGTCATAGGAGTACCGCCAAGCTGGAGCACCTTCTCTGCAGCATACTGAGCAACGTTTCCTGCACCAGAAATGAGCACCTTCTTGCCTTCGATAGTCTCACCCTTAGTCTTCAGCATTGCACGGAGGAAGTACACTGTACCATAACCTGTTGCCTCTGGACGAACAAGAGAACCACCAAACTCACGACCCTTACCAGTGAACACGCCTGAGAACTCGTGAGTGAGTTTCTTATACATGCCGAACATATAACCTACCTCACGGCCACCTACACCGATGTCGCCTGCTGGTACGTCAACATCTGGACCAATGTGACGAGTAAGTTCAAGCATGAAAGCCTGGCAGAAACGCATTACTTCAGCATTAGACTTGCCACGTGGAGAGAAGTCAGAACCTCCCTTGCCACCACCCATTGGCAGTGTAGTGAGCGAGTTCTTGAAAGTCTGCTCGAATGCGAGGAACTTGAGGATGCTAAGGTTTACAGAACTGTGGAAACGAATACCTCCCTTATAAGGGCCAATAGCGTTGTTATGCTGTACACGGTAACCCATGTTTGTCTGAACCTGTCCCTTATCGTCCATCCAAGTTACACGGAACTGGTAAACACGCTCAGGAATGCAGAGGCGTTCAATCAAATTCATCTTGTCGAACTCTGGGTGCTTGTTATACTCTTCCTCAATGGTTGAGAGCACCTCTTCTACCGCCTGATGGTATTCAGGCTCATTTGGAAAACGACGCATCAGGTCTTCCAATACTTTTTTTGCGTCCATGTGAAAAACTTTTATTAAATATTTTGAATTATTTTACTTATCGAACAATGAAGCACAAACGCTGTATGTCCAAGTCCTAAAAACGGACATTTTAACACGCATTTTCGCCCGTATTTTTTATTCCGGGTGCAAAGTTAGAAACTTTCCACAAATACAACAAAAAATCTAACAAAAAAACACAAATTCACAAGAAAAAGTTTCAAAATAACAAAAAAACCAGTAATAATTAAGCAAAAAGCAGCAGAGAATTTATCTATGAGTTTCATATTTCTATAATTGTAACGAAAGGCAAATTCATCGAGATACCCCTGTATATACTTTTTAGAAAACCATTGGTATGTTCCATGCCACGTCCTCCTAAGGTGACTAAAGTGGTTTTCGATTGGATTTGAAGAATACCCATCAGCACTTTTATATTGACCCTTACCATGATTACATATGCTTCTTTTGAATGGGAGACTACCATAGAGTCTTGATTGGTCTGTGATGATTCTAGAGATACCTTTATTTCGCGTTTTAATAAGCTCTACTACACGTTCTCCTGTGAGGGTTGGTATATACAACAGTTCTAATTTTCTCGCTTTATAATCACGGATTCCTAATACTATCATCTTATCGTCTGCTGCACATCTATAGTTGAGGCATTTCAATCTTTCGTTGTCTAATGGTGCTACCCAACGAGGGTTTTCTAAACGCATTCTTTTTTCCATCTCTCGGAGCTTCCTCATTTTGGTGTAGGTCGGTACCCATTTCCATTCAGCACCTAAATAAACTTCATCTAAGATTATTTCATCGGATAACTCTATCTGCTGTCTTAAATGAGTACGCAGTAACATTTGCATTCTCCACGCAGTAGGTTGAGATACTGATATGTATTTAGATAATGTGTAACTACTGATTCCGTGTGGGGTTGATAAGAAATAATATATTGCTGTGAGCCATTTCCAAAGAGGTAGTTTCGTACTGTGGAAAATCGTGTTGGAGGTATCACTAAAATATCTATTACAACTATTACAGTGATGATGGTTTATGTCTTTACTCGTGATATGAATTGAACCACAGAAAGGACATTGGAAAGATTTACCATTATTCCAACGGAGTTTGTGGAAAATCTCTTCTGCATTTCTTTGGATGTGGGACAAATTCATTTAAGTTTGCAATTAGTTGATTACGAGGGGTTTGCTGACCTAAAGTTAAGAATTATTTTGTTAATATACAAGCAATTAAAGGATTTTTTTTGCTGCATTTTGATTGATTATCTCTAAAAAACCGTTATCTTTGTAGAAAAAATACAGCAAAAGTTCCATTTTTGCGAATAAACATCAAGTAGCATGAATACTACAGAAAAATTAGAAGCACTCAGAAATTTAATGAGGCAAGAAGGCATCGACGCCTTCATCACCCCAAGTACAGACCCACATTCGGGAGAATATGTGCCCGAACGCTGGAAATCACGCCGTTGGATTAGCGGATTCACAGGATCTGCAGGAACAGCCGTTGTGACACTCGACAAAGCTGCACTATGGACAGACTCACGCTACTTCATTCAAGCGGCAGAGCAACTGGAAGGAACTGGTTTCCTGCTGATGAAAGAGAAAATAGAAGGCACTCCATCTGTTGCCGAATGGTTAGGTAGCACTCTGCCAGCAGGAAGCACCGTTGCCGTCGACGGATGGGTTAACACAGCCTCCGAAGTGGAAGAACTCGAGAACGAGCTGAAAGCATACGGGCTGACACTCCGAACAGACATTGACCCCTACAATACAATCTGGACCGACCGACCCGCTATCCCTCAAAGCAAGGCATTCATACAAGAGTTAGAGTTTGCAGGCGAAAGTGCCGCATCAAAGATTGAGCGCATCCGGAAGGAAATTGGCAACAACGCAATTGTGCTCTCCATGCTCGAGGAGGTGGCATGGACGCTCAACCTGCGCGCCAACGACGTGGAGAACACTCCTTTCATGTTGGGCTATGTCGTTATCACGCCTCAAAATACATTATTATATATATGTAAAGAAAAACTCACGCCAGAAATAGAGAAATACCTGAAAGGCGAGGGAGTCAACATACGCGAATACGAGGACATCATCGCCGACCTCAACGGGCTGTCCATGCCAGTGTACGCACAGCCCAACAAGACCAACCATGCCGTTTATTCAGCCATCAAGACTCCCATCCGCAAAGAGAGTCCTGTGGCACATATGCTCATCTTCAAGAACGAGACAGAAATCAAGTGTTTCCGCAACGCCATGGAAAAAGACGGCGTCGCTATGGTGAAATGGATAAAGTGGACACTGGAGAATGTACCGAGAGGTGGCCAAACAGAGCTTTCGCTTTCAGAGAAACTCAAGGCATTCCGTATGGAGCAGCCCCTGTCCAAAGGCGTCAGCTTTGAGAGCATCATGGGCTATGCACACCATGGCGCCATTGTCCACTATGACCCGACCCCCGAAACAGACATCCCCGTCAAGCCAGAAGGTCTGCTGCTCATCGACTCAGGCGGACAATACCTTGATGGCACAACCGACATCACACGCACCATCCCGCTCGGACCACTCACATGGGAGATGAAACGTGATTATACGCTGGTGCTTAAGGGATGGATTCGTCTCGGTTCCGCAGTCTTCCCCAAAGGCACCTGCGGCACACAGCTTGACGGCTTCGCCCGCGAAGCCATGTGGAAATACGGCATCAACTACTTGCACGGAACAGGTCATGGCGTAGGACAATACATGTCTGTACATGAAGGCATCGACCTGCACCAGTTCCGTATGCAATGGCGTCCCACCCCGCTTCTTCCCGGCATGATTATCACCGTCGAGCCCGGCATCTACATCGAAGGAAGCCATGGAGTTCGCCACGAAAACACCATGCTCGTTGTCAACGCCGACTTCTCTGGCGAGAACGGGAAAGCCAACATGCCCGACGGTAAACCATACGACGGTCCTGAAGCTCAAGGCATCACCTTTGGCCCCTACTATGCGTTCGAGCATCTCACACTTTGCCCTATCCTGACCAGCCCTATCTTGACCGAGATGCTGAGCGAGGAAGAACGCCAGTGGTTCAACAGCTACCAGCAGACTGTCTATCAACGTCTTGCACCACGCCTTGACGAAGAGCATCAGGCATGGCTCAAAGAGATAACACAACCCATATAGTATTGAAGGGCGCTTTCCTATAACCACTATTGTTATCACAGTCACTATAGTTACTATAGCTACCATAGCCCCTAAAACTCTCTAAAAAAATAAAAGAATATGATTACCTATATCCGAGGCATCGTCGACGAGCTCAGCCCCACCCAAGCTACCATCGAAGCACATGGCGTGGGCTACCTTCTCAACATATCTCTCAACACCTACACCGCCCTGCAAGGCAAAAGCGAGGCACGACTCTTTGTCTATGAGTCTATCCGTGAAGATGCATGGACCCTCTTCGGCTTTGCCACCAAACAAGAGCGCGAGCTGTTTCTCATGCTCATCAGCGTCAGCGGCGTAGGCGGCAACACGGCCCGCACCATGCTCAGCAGCTTCACAGCACCAGAACTGGCAGGTCTCATCATGGATGGCAATGAGAAAATGCTCAAGACCGTGAAAGGACTCGGTGCCAAGACCGCCCAGCGCATCATCGTAGAGCTTCACGACAAAGTCACCTCTCTGGGCATCGGTGTATCCATGCCTTCCGACAGCGAAGCCAATGCACCAGCCATACAGAACAGCGAGGTTTACAACGAAGCCTTCGAAGCCCTCAAGATGCTCGGTTTCCCTCCTGCGCCCGTTGCCAAAACCGTCAAGGCAATTCTCAAGGACGAGCCTTCTGCACCTGTCGAAAAGGTTATCAAACTCGCCCTCAAGATGCTGTAATGGGCATCCGCCCCTGCTGTTCATCTGCACAAAAACAAAATTTCCTGATAGAGCTAACCATTCATTCAGAAATTATCTCTATCTTTGCCATAGAAACGCGGCACATGCCGCCAACATAAAACCATTAAACTTAAAACATAAGAACTCAAAAAAACTCAAAAACTTAAACATAACATATTAACAAAGCATTAGCTATCTCGAAGTACCCCGAAAATTTGGCGATTTGAAAAGGTATTATACAGATTTAGTTCATGTTCACGTTAAAGCGTGGATATGACTTATCGTATAATACAGGTTACGCCAAATACCTCGGGTACTTGATAAGGAAAGTCCGCGCTTTTTGTGTGCCTTCAAGTACCCGAGATTCTGTTTGACGTAACCTGTATTTCTTCCGATTTAGACTGATGTGCAGCAAGAAATGCACATGAATGACATGGACGCAGGCTTGATGCCTCCCCCGAAGGCGGAGCGGCAAATCAAGTCGAAGGAGCGTGTGTCGAAGCATGGCGAGGTTTTCACCGCCGAACGGGAGGTGAACGCGATGCTCGACCTTGTGAAGCAGGAAACGGAGCGTATCGAGAGCCGTTTTCTGGAGCCGGCGTGTGGCGACGGCAACTTCCTCATTGAGATTTTTCGCCGCAAGCTGGCGGTGTGCGAAGAGCGTGTCAAGAAGAAGCAGTTCACCCAGTTGCAGTATGAGAAGCATGCTGTTTGGGCGGTGAGCAGCATCTACGGCATCGAACTCCTGCCCGACAATGCCGAGACTTGTCGGCAACGACTCTACCACTACTTTTGTCAGCAGTACAAGCAACTGTTTGGCGATGCGTGCAAACCCACGTGTCGCGAGGCGGTGGCGTATCTGCTGGAGCGCAACATCATCATGGGCGATGCCTTGACCTATCGGCGTGTCGACCATCCCGACGAGTGGATTGTGGTGAGCGAATGGTCATTCATCGGCGACGGGAAGGTGGTGCGCCGCGATTACAGCTTCTCCTACTTGGTGGCGACGGGACAGGGTGGCGACCTCTTCAGCGATATTCCCTGCGACACCTTCCCTCCTGTGTACTTCTTGAACCTGAACCATCAAGCCTATGAAAACTAACACGTACAATCCCGATGTGCTCAACTGCCTTGCCAACTTGAGCAACGATGAGGTGTTCACGCCTCCTTCACTTGCCAATCAGGTGCTTGACCTGTTGCCGAAAGAGGTGTTCAATTCTCCCGAAACAACCTTTCTCGACCCAGTGTCGAAGTCGGGTGTTTTCCTTCGCGAAATAGTCAAGCGGCTTGACCGAGGCTTGGAGCCTTTGATGCCCAATCGTCGAGAGCGCATTGAGCACATTCTGAAGAAGCAAGTGTTCGGCATTGCCATCACGGAACTCACTTCCCATCTTTCTCGCCGTTCGGTCTATTGTTCCAAAGATGCCAGCAGTGAGTATAGCGTTACTCGTTTCGCCACAGAAAGCGGCAACATCCTTTATCGTCCGCTCCATCATACATGGCAGAATGGCAAGTGCCGTTACTGCGGAGCCTCCCAAGAGGTGTATGACCGAGGCGACCAAGCCGAACAATATGCCTATCAGTTTATTCACACAGACAAACCACACACATTATTTAATAATATGAAGTTTGACGTAATTATTGGGAATCCTCCGTATCAGCTGAGCGATGGAGGAGCACAAGCAAGTGCTATGCCGATATATCATAAATTTGTCATGCAGGCAAAGAAACTAAATCCACGATATTTAGTGATGATTACACCATCTCGTTGGTTTGCAGGTGGACGTGGGTTGGATGATTATAGAAATGAGATGCTGAATGATAGAAGACTTCGTGCTATATGTGATTATATAGATGCTTCAGAATGTTTCCCTGGTGTAGAAATAAAAGGTGGAATCTCTTATTTCATGTGGGAGAAGGATTATAGCGGTGATTGTACTGTTTCCACTTTTAGCGGAGGCTCTGTCATTTCACAGATGAAGCGTCCTTTATTGGAGAAAGGTTCTGATGTTTTTATTCGATATAATGAAGCGATTTCTATATTTAGAAAAGTGAGAGGGAAGAAAGAACCGACTATTGATGAGCAAATAAGCTCTCAGAAACCTTTTGGGTTAAGAACTTTCTTCCAAGGTGAAAAAGTTAAGAAAGATGGGTGGATTAAAGTTTATGCAAATCACAATGTCGGTTATGTATCTCCTGATATGATTAGTCAAAATGCCTCTTGGATAGACAAACATAAGATTATATTGCCTCGTGCAATAGGTTCTGGAGATAGTAAAGAAGACCTTGTAAAGCCAATATACTCAGAACCAGGATCCTGCTGTACAGAAACATATGTGGTTTTAGGACCATATCATAACAAAAATGAGATAGATAATGTGATGAGTTATATTGGGACAAAATTCTTTCACTTCATGCTTACCTTAAAGAAGAATACCATGATGGCTCCTAAAACTGTTTATTCCTTTGTCCCCCTCCAAGACTTCTCTCATCCGTGGACAGATGAAATGCTATACAAGAAGTATGGTTTAACCGATGAAGAAATAGCTTTTATAGAGAGCATGATTCGCCCGATGGAATGATGGCGAGGATACCTCAAAAGTGGTAAGACTCTCACCGTTCCATCGATAAGACTCTCACCGTTCCATAGGTGAGACTCTCACCACTTTTGAGGCTGTGGAGGGGGGGGGGAAGATAGGGAAAGGAAACAAAAACAAAGGCGCTCTTTGGCATTTTGTGGGAATTTATTGCTTGGATTGAGAAGAAAGTTGTATCTTTGTATTCAAAACACAATGAGGATGAACAACGAAACAACTCAATCATCCCAAGACAACCCGACCGAAAAGCAGGTGTTGCGCAAACAGGCTAATTGGGAAGGACTCTACTTCTATCAGAAGGCGAATGTGCTCTACCAAATGACCTTTGCCTTCACCAAGCGTTTCCTCACACGGGGCGACCGCACTATCGACCAGATGGTGCAGGCGGCTCGTTCGGGCAAACAGAACATCGTGGAAGGCTCTGCCGATGGGGTCACCTCGATGGAGATGGAACTGAAACTCCTGAATGTGGCTCGCAGTAGCATGAAGGAACTGAAAGAAGACTATGAGGACTATCTCACCTCGCGCCACTTGTCGCGCTGGGAGGTGGGGCATGCTCGCTATGACGGCATGCTCAAGTTCTGCCGTCAACACAACGGCATCGACAGTTACCAACCTTTCTTTGAGAAATGGACGGCAGAGGAGATGGCGAACATTGCCCTGACTCTCTGCCACATGGTAGATAGGATGATGACCACCTATCAAAAGCAGCGTGAGCAGGAGTTTATCACCGAAGGGGGTATCAAGGAGCGCATGACTGCTGCCCGACTGGGCTACCGAACGAATCAGCGGGAGGAGATAGCCCGGCTGAAGCAGGAACTGGATGCTGCCAACAGGCGGATAGTGGAACTGGAAAGGATATTGAAAGCGAAGGAGGGGTAGTGCTTGTCAGGTCATTCTAGTTTTTCTAGCCCTTCTAGCCTATCTAGATGGGCTAGAAGGGCTAGAAAAACTAGGAAAACTAGATAGGCTAGAAAGACTAGAAGCCCCGAAAAACTCCCACAAAAATCAAGAGTGCCATAAACAAAAAACGGCTTATGGCGACAACAGAATTACTACAAGCCAGAGTGGAGGGGCAGCCTTCCATCTATGCTTACGAGCTGCCCGAGGTGCCTTCGCATCGCGGGATGCTGAAGGTGGGCTACACCGTAAGAACCGCTGAGGAGCGGGTGGCGGAGCAGTGCAGGACTGCTCATCTGAAGTATAAGATTGTGCTGGTGCGCTCTGCCATGAAGGCGGACGGCACTTCGTTTGACGACCATGCGGTGCATCGCCTTCTGCGCGAAGCTGGGTTTTCCAACCCCGAAGGCGAATGGTTTCGCTGTTCCGTCAGGGATGTGGAACGTGCCATCAAGGCTGTGAAGGCTGGAAGCGAGACAATGCTGGAGCGCACGGAAACGTTTGCTATGCGCCCTGAACAGGCGGCGGCTGTAAAGAAGACGGCTGAATACTTTGAGGCATTCTATCGTGAGGAGGTGGCAGCTGGACGAACGGGAGAAACGGGGTCGCCGCAGCTGATTCCTCACTTTCTCTGGAATGCCAAGATGCGTTTCGGAAAGACTTTCACGACCTATCAGCTGGCGCTCCGCATGGGGTGGAAGCGTCTTTTGGTGCTGACTTTCAAGCCTGCGGTGAAGACGGCTTGGAAGGAGGACTTGCTGACACACAAGGACTTTGAAGGCTGGCAGTTTTGCGAGAAGGGAGAGAATGCCCAGTTCAATTGTGTGGATGAACGACATCCCTTTGTGTGTTTCGCTTCTTTTCAGGATGTGCTGGGGCGCAATGCGGCAGGTGGCATCAAGGCGACGAACGAGTGGATTCAGGAGGTGGAGTGGGATTGCATCGTGTTGGACGAGTATCATTATGGCGCATGGGGCAGGCATGCCAAGGAGTTTTACAGCAAGCAGGATGTGGAGCAGCTGGCGCGTGCGGTTGAGATGGGAGAGCTGATGGCTGAGGATGCTGAAAGCCGCAAGGAAATGGACAGCCGTGAACTGTATGACGAGGGGCTGATGCCGCTTTCGACTCGTGCTTATCTTTATTTGTCAGGTACTCCTTTTAGGGCTATCAGCACAGGAGAGTTTATCGAAGAACAGATTTACAACTGGACCTACTCGGACGAGCAGAAAGCCAAAGAGGACTGGAAAGGAGAGAAAAACCCATACCTGCCGCTGCCAAAGATGGTGATGATGACTTATCAGCTGCCTGACAGCATCAAGGAAGTGGCTGACCAAGGAGAGTTTGACGAGTTCGACCTGAACGAGTTTTTCCGTGCTGACAACAGCGGATTTGCACATGAGGAACATGTGCAGAAGTGGCTCGACCTCATCAGAGGCAACTACAAAGAAAATATTATTACAGAACTGAAACTGGGAACGGAACGACCACCAATGCCGTTCTCGGATGTGCGTCTGCACAGCTACTTGCAACACACCTACTGGTTCTTGCCATCGGTGGCCGCCTGCAAAGCGATGAAACATCTGATAGACAAGCCCATCAACCATTTTTACCACGACTACGAAGTGGTCGTGGCAGCAGGCAACGAAGCTGGCATGGGCGCAGAAGCTGTGCACCCCGTGTATGAAGCGATGTCTTCAGAAGGTGACCCGCGGCTGAGCAAGACCATCACGCTCTCTTGCGGCAAACTCTCGACGGGTGTGACGGTGAGACCGTGGACGGGCATCTTGATGCTGCGCAATGCACGGTCGCCCGAAACTTATTTCCAGGCGGCATTTCGTGTACAGTCGCCATGGACAACACGCGACGAATGGGGTAAGGAAATTATCTTGAAGCCTTACTGCTACGTGTTCGACTTTGCCCCCAACCGCGCCTTGCGACAGGTGGAGGAATACAGCTGCCAACTCAATCTGCATGAGCCTAATCCAGAGACGAAGGTGGAGGAGTTCATCCGTTTCTTGCCCGTACTGGCCTACGATGGCAGCTCGATGAAGGAGATTGATGCAGCAGGCATTCTCGACATGGCAATGAGCGGAACGACAGCTACGCTACTGGCAAGACGATGGGAAAGTGCCGTGCTGGTGAATGTGGACAATGTTACTCTCGCCCGACTGATGAACTCGCCTGAAGCGATGAGAGCGCTGATGAACATTGAGGGGTTCCGTTCGCTGAATCAGGACATTGAGACCATCATCAACAAGAGCGAGCAGGTGAAGAAGGCCAAGCGTGAACAGGGGGATGGTATGTCGGCAACGATGAAGAGGGAACTGACGGAGGCGGAGAAGGAGTATAAGAGCAAGCGCAAGGAGATTCAGCAGAAGCTCATCAAGTTTGCAACCCGCATTCCTATATTCATGTATCTGACCGACTTCAGAGAGTATTCGCTGAAAGATGTCATCGTGAATTTGGAACCCGATCTGTTCCGAAAGGTGACAGGATTGAATATCAGCGACTTTGAACTATTGGTAAGTCTCAACGTGTTCAACAGTGAACTGATGAACGATGCGGTGTATAAGTTCAAGCGTTATGAAGACAGCAGTCTTGACTACACAGGCATTGACACACACAAAGGCACGATTATTGGCGGATGGGATACAGCTATTGAGAGAGCTATACTCTATCCTGAAGAAGCCAACATTTCCATCACGGAAACGGCTGAGAACAAAGATGTTATAAAAAGCAAAGAAGAGAAAGAACTGGAAACAAAAGAAGAGAAAAATATTCAGGACGTAGAGGAGCTGAAAGCAGCATGGAAGATGGTCAAAGAGGGCGACGCTGTTACACACAAGACTTTTGGAAATGGTGTGGTCAAATCCATTGACGGACGCTTCATCATTGTCGCCTTTGCACAGAAGGAGTCAAGATTCCTCTATCCATGGGTGTTTGAACAGGGCTATCTCATGGCATGAGAGCAGCCCGTTCTTCCCTTTTTCACACAAATGTCTGTACATTTTTTACCTTTTAATACAATAATGTAGAGATTTTCACGTTTCTTATTATAGAAGTATGTAAGAACGGGCTTTTGAGAGTCCCTCAACACGAAAAAAGGTTTGAAGCAGACACTTCGAAATATATTATATATCTTATTGATAATGACAACCGTAAGTACTATTGCAGCAGCAAGCAATAGTGCTCTTTATGCGTTTGCCATGCCTCAGACATCTGCAGCAGAACCTGATTCTGTAAAGGTAAAGAAAACTGACTACCCTTTCGAATTTCATGCTGAAGATTTCTCCATAGACCTGAAAGACCCTGAGAACATCAAGGCTGACACAGCTATATATGATGAGAAATCAGGATATTACAAAGTCGGAACAAAACTGGGTGACGACTTTTTGAGTCAACCCTGGATGATGACTCCTGAGGAATATCTGAAATGGTCGGAAAAGAAATCTTTCTGGAATCATTTCAAAACCCGCAATGACTCGCTTTTTGTATCGAAAGGAAAGGAGAAGTTCGACTTCACCGATATGCACTTTGACTTAGGGCCTGCGGAAAAAATATTTGGTCCTGGAGGCGTACAAATCAAGACACAAGGTAGTGCAGAACTGAAGTTTGGCTATAACTACAAGTTTGTTGACAACCCTTCACTTTCCGAACGTAATCGAACAACCAAATCTTTTGATTTTGACGAAAAAATCAACATCAGCGTCAATGCTAAAGTGGGCGACAAGATGGATTTCAACATCAACTACAACACTGACGCCACGTTTGAGATGGATGCTAAGAACCTGAAACTGAGCTATGAAGGAAAGGAAGACGAGATTGTAAAACTGCTGGAAGCCGGCAATGTAGAGTTCCCCACCAATTCGAGTCTCATCAGAGGCTCGAACTCCTTGTTTGGTATCAGAAGCGACCTCCAATTTGGTCGTTTAAGATTGCAGACAGTTGTCAGCCAGAAAAAAACAAAGTCAAAATCAGTCGGCAGCAAAGGCGGTGCCCAACTGACCACTTTTGACATTCAAGCGTACGAGTATGATGAAAACCGCCACTTCTTTCTTGCCCACTACTTCCACGACACATACGACAGGGCCTGCTCAACGCTGCCTAACATCACGAGCGGCATCACCATCAACAGAATCGAGCTGTGGGTGACGAATACTGGCGGACAGACGGAAAACACACGCAACATCATCGGACTGGTTGACCTCGGAGAGAGAAACAACATCAGCAACATAAGCTGGACTGGCACAGGAAATGCCAATCCTAGCAACAACAGCAACAATATGTATTCGCAAATGGTGAGCACCTACAGCGAAGCACGAAACATTGACAAGACAAGTACGATTCTGGATGCCGTGATGCAAGGCGGTATTGAATACGAAAAAGTGGAAAATGCCCGACTGCTCAGTCCTTCAGAATATACGCTCAACAAATATTTAGGTTATGTCAGTCTCAAGTCGACGTTACAATCCAATCAAATTTTGGCAGTCGCATTCGAATACACCTACAATGGACAGACCTACCAAGTCGGAGAGTTTTCTGGTGACCAAAAAGACAACGATAAAGCATTGTATGTGAAGCTGCTGAAAAACACCAGCAACTCTCCTCGCATTGGCAACTGGAACTTGATGATGAAAAACGTGTACAGCCTCAACGCGCAGACTGTACAACGGGAGAAATTCAAGCTGGACATAAAATATTTGAGTGACACGACAGGTGTTAACCTCAACTACATTCCGGAAGAACTCTTCAAGCAGACAACGCTGCTGAAGATGATGAACCTAGACCGACTGGACGACAACCAAAAGCCCAATCCTAACGGCAAGTTTGACTTCATCGAAGGTTACACAATACAAGCACAAACGGGTCATATCATATTCCCTGTAGTAGAGCCATTTGGCGATTGGTTGAGACAGAAAATCGGTAACGACGCTATCGCAAACAAATACTGCTACGACGCATTGTACGACTCCACAAAAACAGTGGCAAGACAAATTGCAGAGAAAAACAAATTCTCTCTCGTTGGAGAATATAAAGCCTCAAGTGGCAGCACCATTAGCTTGGGCTATGGCTACATCCCCGAAGGGTCTGTAGTTGTAACTGCAGGAGGTGTGACTTTGACGGAAGGCAGCGACTACACCATCGACTACTCTGCTGGCGAAGTCCACATTATCAACCAGAGCATCATTGACGCAGGAACCAACATCAATGTCAGCCTTGAAGACAATTCTGAATATGCCTACATGCGCAAAACGATGCTGGGATTGAACTGGGAATATGACTTCTCTAAAAACTTCAACATTGGCGGTACATTGCTGAAAGTTAACGAAAAGCCTCTCACTTCAAAGGTCAGCATGGGAGCAGAGCCTTTGAACAATATGCTGTGGGGATTCCATATTAACTGGAAACAAAATTCTCAGTGGCTGACCAACATGCTGGACAAACTGCCTTTCCTTGCTCTCAGCGCACCTTCATCTATTTCTTTTACGGGAGAATATGCCCAACTGGATGCAGGCGAAGCGAAGGGAACTCAAGGCAACGCTTCATATCTGGACGACTTTGAACAAACTAAAAGTCCGATAGATGTGAGCAATCCAAAGGAATGGACGCTATCCTCTACCCCTTCTCATCTGGAACATGGCAAACTGACAAACGATGCGAAATATGGCTACAATCGCGCCCGACTGGCTTGGTACAACATCGACCCTCTTTTCACTCGACGCTCATCTTCTCTCACGCCAAGCCACCTCAAGAGCGACCTTGACCAGCTGTCCAACCATTATGTGCGTGAAGTTTATGTGCGTGAAGTATATCCCAACAGGGACACCAATTCTGGTGAGAGCAATACGCTGAACATCTTGAATTTGGCTTATTATCCTAACGAACGAGGCCCTTACAACCTGGATACAGATATTGACGAGAATGCCAAGCTGAACAACCCTCAAAAACGCTGGGGAGGAATGATGCGTAGAATCAACGCCAGCGATTTCGAATCCAGCAACATACAATACATCGAGTTCTGGATGCTTGACCCATTCATCTACACTAAAGATGACCACAGATATGGCGGTGATTTCTACATCAACTTGGGCGACATCAGCGAGGATGTGCTGAAAGACGGAAAGAAATTCTACGAAAGCGGCATGCCCGTAAGTTCCGTTTCCACCTATACCGAAACAGCATGGGGACGCGTTCCTAATGAGAAATCAGTCGTTTATTCCTTCTCAAACGAAAGCGGAGCACGACAGAAGCAAGATATTGGCCTCAACGGACTTGCCGATGCAGACGAACGTAATTTCGGCATCTATGCTGATTATCTTAATGCTCTGAAAGGCAAGGTGAATGCTTCAGCATACGATTCCATCTACAACGACCCTGCTGGCGACGACTACCATTATTTCAGAGGCAGTGATTTTGACGCAAACAAGACTTCTATTCTTGAACGTTATAAGCGCATCAACTCACCCGAAGGCAACTCACCAAACACCAGCGAATCGGGCGAAAGTTATTCTACCGCATATAAAAGCGGACCTGACGCCGAAGATGCCAACTCGGATTACACCATGAACGAGTATGAGAACTTCTATGAATACCGCATCAGTCTTCGTCCTGAAGATATGGTTGTAGGCAGAAACTTCATCGTCGATTCGCGTGAAACTTCTGTATCTCTCCGCAACGGAAAGAAGGAAACCGCCACATGGTACGAATTCCGTATTCCTGTTGAAGCATTCGAGGGTAAGGAAGGCAGCATCAGCGACTTTTCTAGCATCCGTTTCATGCGTATGTATATGACAGGCTTTGAAGAGCCTATCGTTGTCCGTCTTGCCAATCTCGACTTGGTGAAAGGCGAATGGCGCAATTATACACAACCACTTTATACAGGAGAAAAGCCAAGTGTGAGCGGAACAATCGTTCCATCAGCCGTCAATATCGAAGAAAACAACGACAAGACTCCTGTCAACTACGTTTTGCCTCCTGGCATTACCCGAATTCTCGACCCACAGCAGCCACAGCTCTCACAAGAGAATGAACAAGCATTGGCACTTACCGTTGAGAATCTGGCAACAGGCGATGCACGTGCTGTGTACAAAACGATGAATCAGGATTTACGCCACTACAAGCATTTGCAAATGTTTGTACATGCAAATGCCATGGAAGGAGACACAGAACTGCAAGACAATCAAATGAGTATGTTTATTCGTATCGGTAGCGACTACAAGAGCAACTACTATGAATATGAAGTTCCGCTCAAGCTAACTCCTGCAGGTCATTACGACACTTACACTACTCAAGGCTGCAAAGCGGTATGGCCAGAAGAGAATATGCTTGATATTGACTTCAGCGTGTTCACCAACCTGAAACACGAACGCAATAAAGCTAAAGCAAACGGCACCGCCAGCTACACACAACTATATTACGCCTATGACGAGAACAAACCCAACAACAAAATCAGTGTCATCGGAAATCCTTCCCTGGGCGAAGTAAAGACCATGATGATTGGCGTTCGTAACAACGGCCGCCGTACAGGCAGCGTGGAAGTTTGGGTAAATGAACTCCGTATGCAAGACTACAGCAACGAGGGGGGCTGGGCTGCTCAAGGAAATCTCAACGTGCAATTGTCGGATTTCGGTTCTGTCAATATGTCTGGCCACATTGAAACAGCTGGCTTCGGAGGACTGGAGGAAGGAGTTAGCGACCGCCGTGACGACAACCTCTACGAATGGAGCATTACCACTCAATTCGAATTGGGCAAATTCTTCCCAGAACAGTGGAAGATGTCTCTCCCGCTCTACTATTCATACTCATGGCAGAAGTTATCACCTAAATACAATCCATTTGATACTGACATGCTGCTGAAGGACGCGCTTGACGAATGCGAAACTTCGACGGCAAGAGATTCCTTAAGCAACTTAACAGAGTCCATTGTCAAGAACAAAAACCTGTCATTCAGTAATTGGAAGTCTAGTGTACAAAGCCGCAAGCCTATGCCTTACGACCCCGCCAATTTCTCCGTAAGTTACAGTTACAGCCAAAAATACCAGACTGGAGAGACCACAGTGTATGAGAATGAGGAAAACTGGAAGTTCAATCTGGCTTATAATTATTCGCCCAAATTCAAGGCTTGGGAACCATTCAAGAATCTGAAAGGCAAGTCAAAATGGCTGGACATTCTGAAAGCACAGAATCTGCAGTGGCTGCCACAAAGTTTCTCGTTCAATACAGATATTACACGCAACTATTACGAATTCCAAGAACGAGACATTGATGCTGGCACCCAATTGCCTGTGACATTCTCCGACCAATTCTTGTGGAATCGCGATCTGACTGTCAGATGGGACATATTCAAGGCACTGAAACTCTCTTGGACATCTGCCACACATGCAGAAATAGAGGAACCATATACCGTCGTAAACAAGAACCTTTATCCCGACGAATATTCTGCATGGAAAGATTCTGTTAAAAGAAGTCTTGCTTCATTTGGCCGTCCATTGACCTACAGAAGCACCTTTACGGGCTCTTATACAGTGCCTTTCAACAAAATACCTATCTTTGACTGGATAACAGCCAATGGATCCTACAATGCTAATTACAACTGGACCCGTGGAGCCGAGATGGAAGATGGCACATCACTGGGTCATACTGTCAGCACCCAGCGAACGGTTAATTTAGACGGAAATTTCAATCTTGGAAATCTATATAAAAAATGGAAGTTCCTTGCCGATGCAGAAAAACGACTTGCCGGCAACAACCCAAACAACAGGAACAATAGTAGAACAACAACCCAAAGAAACACTAGAACAGCAAACAACAAAAACACAAAGAATGAAGGCGAGGAAAACAGTGCTGAGAACAAGAAGAACAAAGGATTCACGAAAGAGATTACACTCAACGACTCTACCGACATCGAAGTGAAGCACAGCCAAAATTCCAAACGCATCATTGTGCGTGCTACCACTGCCGAAGGCAAAACTTACAAGCTGAAATTCAAAAAAGTTGATGCAAATACTATCAAGATCAAGAATCACGATACAATTCCATTGAAAATTTCTGTTGTTGCCAAAAAGCCGCTCGACGACCTCAACTGGTACAAGACCGCACAAGTTGTCGCGCGAGGACTTACCATGCTGCGGAGTGTTGGAATCACTTACCGCAACACCTACGCTTTGACTCTTCCTGGGTTCAGCACAGAAGTGGGCGATGCCTTTGGACAAAAGAGCGTAAATGGCATGCTATCGCCAGGCCTGGGCTTTGCCTTTGGAGCTGTGGGAGACGGTTTCATCGACAAGGCTGCTCGTAATGGCTGGCTCATGCAGAACGACAGTAACATTACCACTCCTGCAACAACTGCTGCAATGGAAGATTTGCAACTACGCGCAACACTTGAGCCTTTCAACGACTTCAAGATTGACCTCAACGCCAGCCGAACGGTCAACAAATCAAAGAGCGTACAGTTTATGTACTCAGGCATGCCAACAACACAAAGCGGAAGCTACTCTATGACAGTCATTTCTATTGGCTCTGCGTTCGGAAAGACAGGCAACATCAATAACAACTATCACTCCAAGCATTTCCAAAAGTTCCTTGACAACATGCCTGTCATACAGAAAAGACTCGAACAGAAATATGCTTCAATGACTTACCCTCAAAGCACTGGCGCAGAATGGGCAGGAAAGCCTTACAATGCAGCAAATGGAGGCGTTGAACTCTATTCGGCAGATGTCATGGTACCAGCATTCCTTTCTGCTTATTGTGGAGGAAATGCGATTTCATCACCACTCGACATTTTCCCTGCTCTGGCACGTCTCATGCCAAACTGGAGCGTAAAATACGGTGGCTTGACTAAGCTATTCCCTTGGTTTGCAGACAAATTTAAGAGTTTCAATATCAACCATGCATATAAGAGTGTGTATTCTGTTGGAGCATACAATTCATACTCCAGCTTTATGGAATACATGGGAGAATGGGGATTCATCAGCGATGTCACCACTGGCAATCCTATTCCAAGTTCCATGTACAACGTCTCTACTGTTAGCATCAACGAATCGTTCTCACCACTTATCGGTGTGGACATGACGTTCAATAACGGATTGACAGCCAAACTGAATTACAACAAGACCCGTACACTCAACCTATCTATGACAAGTGTTGCTTTGACCGAAAACTTCTCCAACGACATCGTAATTGGAATGGGTTACAAGATTAAAGACCTGAATTTATTCGGAGCTAAATCCATACAAGATCCCAACCGAAAGAAGTCGAAGAAATCTAATAACGACGATGAGGCAAACAGCAGAACAACTACCCGTACACGAAGTAGTGTCAGTCACGACCTCAACATCCGTGCAGATTTCTCCTACCGTATGCAGAATGCTCTCAACCGCAACATTCAAACTGCGATCACCACTGCTACCAGCGGAGCAACAGCCTACAAGATTGCAATCTCAGCAGACTACACCTTCAGCCGTCTGTTGACGCTCTCTGGCTTCCTTGACTGGCAAAAGAATGTTCCTCTCGTTTCACAATCTTCATACCCAACCATCACAGCAGATTTTGGTGTCAGCATGAAGTTCTCATTAACAAGGTAATAGCAGCCTAAAATCCCCGCAGCATGACCCATAAAGAAAAAGCACTTCTGTTCATTAACGCTCGCGACTGGGAAGGGATGGAGCGAATGCTAAAAAGTCTGAGCAACATGGAGTTCAGACGGATGGAGCGTGTGATGCGAGAAGAAGTGCTCGCCAATCTTGACAACTGTCTATACTGGGAGACACTTTTACACATTATTATATATAAGAGAGCCGCTTTCATCAGCGGTGCGACAGCAATTGGGCATCTGGCAAAAGACAGGACGTTGGACTTTCATGTAGAAAGCGTAAAACAATTGCATGAGCACCTGAAAAATACAGACGAAGCTTCAATTACGAAACTTTGCAATATGATGATTCCCGAAATGCAAACGGAAGAACAGGTAACGGAACTCTGGAAAGCCTTCCACATTGAGAATGAAGTAACCAAACTTTCCATGCTGCTGAAAGTGGATTCAGAGCTGTCCTATTATCTCATCTTCAAGATACTCAAATTGATAGAAGATAAAGTAATTGCAAAAAAATGCTGCATGACACTGATTAAACGAAACAGTGACCAAGCATTTAATGCCGCCAGTCTCATCAAGACCTATTTAGGGCTCAACGACCTGCCAGCATGCTTCTCTCTAAAAATTGAAGAATTTGAATTAAGCCATATAGACCGTGATTTCAACACGTTCCAGCATGTGCTAAACGGCAAACGCCCCAATCTATGAATGCACTGACACTTTTTGAATTAAACAGTCTTGTCCGACAGACACTGGAACTCAGCATCAGTGAAGAATACTGGGTGTGTGCCGAGATTAGCGAACTTCGCGTGAATCGGCACTGCTACATGGAACTTGTCCAGAAAGACACGCATGAAAATGGCATCATAGCAAAAGCTAGAGCACAAGTTTGGGCCAACAGATGGAGCCTCATCAAAACCATGTTTGAAAGCATCACCCAACAGACATTAGCTCCCGGCATGCAGGTGTTGGTTAAAACTGAAATCACATTCCATGAAATTTACGGCTATTCGCTCAACATCACAGACATCGATCCTACTTATACCTTGGGCGACATGGCTAAGCGAAGAATGGAAATTATGCGCCAGCTGGAGGAAGAAGGCATTCGCGACATGAACAAAGAGCTGCAACTTCCCCGACTGCTGCAACGCATTGCCATTATTTCTTCTGCATCCGCAGCAGGTTATGATGACTTTTGCAACCAGCTGAAAAACAATCCAGAAGGATTAGCATTCAATATACAGCTATTCCAAGCCACCATGCAAGGAAACGAAGTGACGCCAAGCATCATTGCTTCCCTCAACGCCATCGCAGAACATTTGGACGACTGGGATGCGGTTATCATCATACGAGGCGGAGGCGCCACATCCGACCTCAGCGGCTTCGATACGCTAGAACTGGCAGAGAACATTGCCCAATTCCCTCTGCCCATCATTACTGGCATTGGACATGAAAGAGACGACACCATCATAGACCTCATTGCCCACACTCGTGTAAAGACCCCCACAGCAGCAGCAGAGTTTCTCATTCGCCACCAGAAAGAAGAACTCAGTTTGCTGGAGAATATAAATACACGTATCAGCAATAGTATCAGTAATTTACTTTTATCCGAAAGCACACATTTAAAACTTCTTGCCAGTAAAATTCCCGCACTTTTTTCCATGACGAAAAACCGCGAGGAAGTCAGAATAGACAAACTCGCGTCCATGCTCGGATACAACAGTTTTCGATGTATAGACACCAAGAAAAATGCCATTACGATGCTCAACAAACAAATGGCATTATACGTTCTTGATTTTCTGAACAACAAGAAGATAAAAATAGAATCCATTGAAAACAAGTTGAAAAATTCAAATCCAGAACGCCTACTAAAGCTCGGATTTAGTATTGCCCGCGTCAATGGAAAAGTCATAAAAAATATTGAAGAGGTGAAAGAAGGAGACAACATAGAAACCACATTAGCATCAGGAACAATTAAATCAACCGTGACATGGAAAAGAACTTAACTTACGAAATGGCCATCAAGCGCCTTGAACAAATTGTTGCAAAAATAGAAAACGGAGAGATGGATGTTGACGCTTTAGCATTCAGTATCAAAGAAGCGAAAGACTTGGCTGAATTTTGCAAAGAGAAGTTGACAAAAGTAGAGAATGAAGTAAAAAAATGCCTCGAATTGTAAAAAAAAACGTAAAATCAATTAAACATACTTGCGAGAAACGGATATATTTCCTAACTTTGCAATTGAGAATTGATTAGTTCGATTTACTATGCCCTTTTACAGGCATAGTTTTGTTATTTATTAAACAAAAATCTCTGACCAAAAGAGAGACTATCAGATATATATGGAGAAAACCCTTGTAATCCTGAAACCAGGTGCAGTACAACGTGCATTAGTCGGCGAAGTTACAGCGCGTTTTGAACGCAAAGGTCTGCGTTTGGCTGGCATGAAAATGATGCAGTTGACAGACGAATTGCTGAACGAGCACTACGCTCACCTTGCTGGCAAGCCCTTCTTCCAGCGCATCAAAAATTCCATGATGGCTTCCCCCGTAATATGTTGTTGCTACGAAGGAGTTGACGCGGTGGAGACCGTTCGCTTTATGACAGGAAGTACAAATTCAAGGAAAGCGGCTCCAGGTACCATCCGCGGTGACTTCGGTATGAGTTTTCAAGAAAACATCATCCACACATCCGACTCTCCAGAGAATGCTGTAATTGAACTGAACCGATTCTTCAAACCCGAAGAAATCTTTGATTACACCCCAGGTGTATTTCAGTATCTTTACGCAAACGACGAATATTAAATCAAAAGACCTTTCACGAACAACCTAAAACCTAAAACCAGTGCATTCATTCACATTGAAAAAGACAATAGGAATAGCCTTACTATCGATGTTTTCCATTGGTAGCTATGCGCAAGACGCCATTGCGCGACAAGCTCCCTCCGATAAACGGATGAAGGATATTCGTAACGTAAAGCTTTACAATAAAATAGAAGCCATCGACCTCGACAATCCCGCATCAGACATCTACACGGATTGGACTGAAGACTTCAGACGTTGTAGCGGCAGTGTCCCCTCAAACTACCAGATAGACTTGAGAGGATTTTGTATGCCCACAACCAGCAGGAAAGTCACATCCAACTATGGCCGCCGCTGGAGAAAACAGCACGAAGGCATCGACGTAAAAGTCTACACAGGAGATACCATCCGAGCAGCTTTCGATGGCAAAGTGCGCATCTGTAAATACAATAGAGGCGGATACGGATATTACATCGTCATCCGGCATCCAAATGGCCTTGAGACACTCTACGGCCACCTCAGCAAACAAATTGTCAAGAAAGACCAGATAGTACGAGCAGGAGAACCCATCGGACTCGGAGGAAATACAGGTAAATCGTCTGGTTCTCACCTTCACTTCGAGACACGCCTGTTAGGAAAACCCATCAACCCTGCCTTGATGTTTGATTTTGAGCATCAGGACATTACAGGAGACTACTATGTTGTTCGCAACGGAAAAGTCATCAAAGAGCAAGAACTTGCTGCTGCCACACGTTCAGCAAACCACATCAAGGTTGAGGACGAACAAAACCACAATTCATCCGTTGCAGCAACATCTAACAAGGTTCCGGCAGCGCCAACATCTACAGAATCAGATAGTCAGGAGCAACCAATCATTGCACCTCAAACGAAGGAAAAGAGTATCTCACATTCTGTAAAAAAAGGCGACACACTGTCTGCCATCGCTCGCAAATACGGCACGACTATCAACAAACTTTGCGAATTGAATGGCATAAAAACAAACACCACCCTTCGCCCAGGACAGACACTCAAATGTTCATAAACACACATATAATTTATCTCTCTAAAAGGCTGCGATTAAGCAGCCTTTTTTCGTTCCTCAATATGCGCCAAAGAGGGATCACAAGCGCAACATATCTTCCCTCCACACGATTTCCTTACACCCTCACCGTGTGCATAATATTCAAAACACCGCTTATATAATATGATGCACACGGTGTTTAAAATATCACACACAACGGGTTATATTTCCGATGTTCTTTATTCTGAATTATTTAGACATACATTGCTTTTTGAAACCTCCAACTTGCTTTTTACCACAGTTTTTTACACACAATTCAATAAAAAGCAGTATCTTTGCACCTAATAAGGCAATAGCAATGAATACTCAGCAACAATTCAAGCAAGCCATGGCTGAATGCCGTGACATTTTCAGCAAAAAACTTCACGATTATGGAGCAGCGTGGCGCATTATGCGTCCATCTTCAGTTACCGACCAAATCTTCATCAAGGCCAACCGCATTAGAAGCCTTGAAATAAAAGGCACATCAATGGTTGGAGAAGGCATCTATCAGGAGTTTCAAGCTATCGTGAACTATGGCATCGTTGGGCTCATACAGTTGGAACTAGGATACGCTGAAACAGAAGACATGAATGCCAATGCAGCGATGAGCCTGTATGACAAGTATGCCCAAACGGCTTTAGAGCTGATGCTCCGCAAAAATCACGATTATGACGAAGCATGGCGTTCCATGAGAACGAGCAGCTACACAGACCTCATACTCATGAAACTGAACCGCACTAAACAAATAGAAGAACATGACGGACAAACACTGATTTCAGAAGGTATAGACGCCAATTATCTCGACATGATCAACTATTCCGTTTTCGGACTCATCAAACTTTCCGAAGCACAGCATGAAACAGAAGAGTAAGTCTCTGATACTCACAATTGCAATAAACGCTTGCCGCATACTACTTGCTGGCACATTCATTTTCAGCGGATTTGTCAAGGCCAATGACCCGTTAGGGACAGTCTATAAATTTGAGGACTACCTTAGCGCTATGGCATGGTTCACCCTACCACAGACATTTCTGCTAGCATGCGCTGTCATTCTTGCTTTTGTCGAATTTACCATCGGTACACATTTGCTGTTCGGCATCAACAGGCGAGGCACGGCAAGAGTCGCCACTGTCTTTATGGCAGCAATGACAATTCTAACCACATACATCGCAATCGCCAACCCTGTGTCAGACTGTGGCTGCTTCGGCGATGTCATCATACTCAGCAACGAGGAAACACTGGCCAAAAACATTATCTTGCTGGCAGCATCTATATTCATCTGCCGTTTTTATCGCCTGCAGAAAGATTTCCTGACAGCCGGAGCCAAATGGTTCATTGTACTCATATCCTTCTGCTTTATTATTGGATATGCTATCTATTGCGTCGTATTCTTGCCATGCATAGACTTCCGCCCATACAAAATCGGAACAAACCTCCTGCAAAGCGCCACGACAGCGGGACAAGAATATGATGTCAAAATCATATACACAAAGGATGGAGAAACGCTGGAACTCACACTCGAAGACGAAGATCCAGATTCCACATGGACCTATGTAGAAACACGCCAAACCCCATTAGAGACAACCGACAATACGGCCTCCGACTTTCATATCACAGATGAATACGGCAACGACATAACGGCAGACATCCTTGCTGCAGACGAATATGCATTCCTGCTCATCGTCCCACACCTGACATCTGCCGACGAAGGCTGTGTCGGAAGAATCAACGAAGTGTATGATTTTTCCCAAGACCATGGAACTGGTTTCTACTGCCTGACCTCCTCTTCAGAACCAGAAGCACAAGCATACTGGACCGACCACACGGGAGCCGAATATAACTATTACATCACCAACGATCGAATTCTCAAGACCGTAGTGCGTGCACAGCCTGGACTTCTGCTCCTGCACAATGGGATTATCATCAAGAAATGGAGCAACTACAATATGCCCAACGAAAACGACCTACTTAAAGATTGCGATATCTTGGCAGAAAAATAACTATTAACATAAAGTTTAACTATCTAAAAAAACAAAACACTACTATGGCAAAGAAAATTGTTGCTGGAAACTGGAAGATGAACAAGAATCTTCAGGAAGGTATTGAACTCGCACAAAGCCTCAACGCAGCTCTCGCTGCAGACAAACCAAACTGCGATGTAGTCATCTGTACTCCATTCATCCACCTCGCAAAGGTTTCAGACATCATCAACCACGACATCATCAACCTCGGTGCAGAGAACTGTGCAGACAAGGCTTCCGGTGCTTACACAGGAGAAGTTTCTGCAGAAATGGTTAAATCCACTGGCGCTGAATACGTTATTCTCGGTCACTCTGAGCGCCGCGAATATTACAACGAGACTCCAGAAATCCTCAAGGAGAAAGTAGATCTCGCTCTTGCTAACGGTCTCAAGATTCTCTTCTGCATCGGCGAATCTCTCGAACAGCGCGAAGCTAACGAGCAGAATGCTGTTGTAAAAGCAGAACTCGAAGGTTCTGTATTCCACCTCACAGCAGAGCAGTTCGCAAACATCGTTATCGCATACGAACCAATTTGGGCTATCGGTACAGGCAAGACTGCTACAGCAGAACAAGCAGAAGAGATTCACGCTTATATCCGCTCTGTAGTTGCAGCAAAATACGGAGAAGAAGTTGCAGCAAACACATCTATCCTTTACGGTGGTTCTTGCAAGGCTTCTAATGCTCCAGAGCTCTTCGCTAAGCCAAACATCGACGGTGGCCTCATCGGCGGTGCATCACTCAAGGTAGATGACTTCAAGGGCATCATTGACGCTTGGAAATAAGCACACAATAAGGTCATAATTCATAATTCATAATTGCCATCCTGCTCCAAAGCAGAAAACGCTTTTATGAATTATGGATTATGAATTCAAATACACCATCCTAACTCCAACAAACAGAACACAATGAAAAGAATTCTTTTTCTCACACTATCCATCCTGGCACACACTATCACCATGTCTGCACAAACATTCACAGAACACCTTGAAAGCAAGGTTGCAGGCCAAGGAACAGTGACAGTGTACCAAGACCCCATTTTGGAAGACATGGTGAATGGCAAAAAGCAATTTGCCGCAGAGAAAAAGGAATATAGGAAAGACTTTTCCCAAGTAACAACGGGAAAAAAAATCAAGGCACGTGGCTATCGCATACAAGTTTTTTGGGGAGGAAGCACACGTGCAGATCGAACAAAAGCCCAGCAAGCAGGAATCAGAATAACAAGTAGATTTCCTGAACTTCAGGCATATACCACATTCGAATCTCCCAATTGGCGATGCCGCGTCGGAGATTTCGTCACTCAAAAAGAGGCAACCGATTACCTCCAGAAACTCAAGGATGCCCAGCTCTCGCAAAATGCCATCATTGTTAAGAGCGAAGTATTCATCTATCAATAAAATCAAGACGCAATGAACAGGGACGAACAGATAGAAATACTTAAAAAAACTTGTATTCAAAATCTTGAAGTCATAGGAGAAGACCCTCAGCGCGAGGGACTTGTGAAGACACCCGAGCGAATGGCTCGTTCATTTCTCGAACTCACGAAGGGATACTCCATGGATCCTATCGCGACACTCAAGTCCGCGATGTTCCAAGAAGACTACGACCAAATGGTCTTGGTCAAGGACATTGAATTCTATTCACTTTGCGAGCATCACATCTTACCATTCTTCGGGAAAGTACATGTTGCTTACATCCCCAACGGGCAAATCGTCGGACTCAGCAAAATTCCACGCGTCGTTGACATCTTTTCCCACCGTCTCCAAGTGCAAGAGCATCTCACCAAACAAATTTGTGACTGCGTACAGCAAGCACTCAACCCTCTGGGAGCCATTGTGGTGATAGAAGCTCAACACCTATGCATACAAATGCGAGGCATCGAAAAACAAGGCTCAACAACCACAACCATGTACTATACTGGTGTCTTCGAAAACATAGAAAAACGAAAAGAAATCCTAAGCCTAATCAGGAATTAGACCATTAACATGATACCACAATCCACCATAGACCGCATCATTGACGCTGCCAACATAGTTGACGTTGTTTCCGACTATGTGACACTTCGACGTGCTGGTGCGAGCTACAAAGGATTGTGCCCTTTCCACGACGACAAGACCCCATCTTTCTCCGTATCTCCCGCCCGTGGTGTATGCAAGTGCTTCAGCTGCGGAAAAGGCGGTAACTCCGTTCATTTCATCATGGAGATGGAGCAAATGAACTACGTGGAAGCCCTCAAGCATCTAGCTAAAAAATACGGGATTCAAGTCGAGGAAGAACAAATGACTGACGAACAGCGCCAGCATTTGAACGAACGTGAAAGTATGTTTGCAGTCAACGAATGGGCAGCCAACTACTTCAGCCAAACCATGCAGAACCATCAGGACGGACGTGCCATCGGACTTGCTTACTTCCGTAGCCGCGGCTTCCGTGATGACATCATCACAAAGTTCCGCCTCGGATTCTGCCTCGACGCACCCAATGCAATGTCAGACGAGGCAAAGGCAAAAGGTTACAATGAAAAATATCTAATCGACACAGGATTATGTGTCAAACGCGACAACGGCACTATCTACGACCGTTTCCGTGGTCGCGCCATGTTTCCCTGGATTGCAGTAAATGGCAAAGTTGTAGCCTTCGGCGGACGCGTGCTTGATGCACGAACCAAAGGTGTAAGCCAAAAATATGTAAACTCTCCCGATTCCTCCATCTATCACAAAGCGCATGAACTCTACGGCATCTTTCAGGCAAAGAAAATGATTGCCAAAGAAGACATGGTTTACATGGTCGAAGGCTACACCGATGTATTAGCCATGCACCAATGCGGAATAGAGAATGTTGTTGCCAATTCAGGTACAGCACTCAACGAAGCACAAATCCACCTTCTTCACCGCTTCACTAATAACATCACCTTGATTTACGACGGTGACGAAGCGGGCATACACGCAGCTACACGCAGCACCGATATGCTCTTAGCCGAAGGAATGAACGTCAAGATTCTTCTTCTTCCTGACGGCGATGACCCCGACAGCTTCTCACGGAAGCACAACGCACAAGAATTCAAAAAATATGTGGCTGCACATCAGACAGATTTCATTCTGTTCAAAACCAATCTCTTGCTGAAAGATGCACAACGCGATCCTATCAAGCGAGCACAACTCACCGAAGATATCGTAAAAAGCATTGCTGTCATCCCCGACGAGATTATCCGATCCACCTACGTTCACGAATGTGCCGAAATACTTGGCATTGAAGAAGGCATACTCATGCGCGGTGCCAACAAGAACCGTGCAGCAATCCTTGAAAACCTGAAGAAAGAAGCACAGCGTGAAAGAGACAGACAGGCACGCCTGCTCAACAATGAGCAAGAGCGTCAATCCAACTCCGTCAATCTAACAGAAGGAGCGCCGAATGATTCTCTTGCACCTTCCGACATTCCTCCATTCCCTGACAATGAGGACTTTCCACCAGCAGAGTTTCTGCCCAACGAAAATATGCCTGTTGTCGCATCTACTACCATCACCACCAAGCAAAGCCAAACAGAACAACGTTTTTATGGCCTTGAACGTTTGATGATGACACTTATCACACGATATGGAGAACACCTGATTGAAGGTGAGGGAGCAAATGGAGAAAAAACACAAATCACATTGGCTGAGTATGTACAAGGAGACCTCAATTATGACGACATCGTCCTTCGTTCACCGCTCTATGCCAAGATGCTTTCCCTCACTTGCCAACATGTCCACGAGGAAGGTTTCACTGCCAGCAAATTCCTTCTCAACAATCAAGAAGAAGCCATCAGCCGTGAAGCCGCGGACCTCATCAACGAACGCTACCAACTCAGCAAAGGCAACCAGATGACACAGAGCGAAGAAGAACTGAAAGTAGCATACATATCCCGATTACTCCTCGACTACAAAAACGCCATTGTAGAAGAAGAACTGAAACAATGCAACGCAGATCTTACACGTCCCGAAGTGAAAAACGACATCAAAAAGACACTGGACATCATGCAACGCATCAAGGACCTCTGCGAAACTCAGCGCAGAATCGCCAAATACCTCGGAGATCGAGTCGTGATGAAATGAACATTTTAACTCAAGATATCAAGTACCTGCAAGGAGTTGGTCCTCAACGCGCCACATTGCTTGCTAACGAACTCGGGATAACCACCGTTGGCGATCTTCTTTCATATTATCCCTATAAACATATTGACCGTAGCCGCATCTACAAAATCAATGAAATAGACGGCAACATGCCTCATGTACAAGTATGCGGACAAATCTTCTCCTTCGAAAGCGTAGGAGAAGGACGAAGCAAACGTCTCATCGCTCATTTCGTCGATGGTACAGGCAGCATCGATCTGGTGTGGTTCCAAGGCATCAAATACGCCTTAAAGAACTACGACTGCAGAAAATCATACATTGTTTTTGGCAAACCATCTGTTTTCAATGGCAAGATACAAATTGCTCATCCTGAAATAGAGAATGCTCCAGAACAGCTGAAAGCCCAAGCTAGAACCACGGGAAGTCTATTTGAAGAGCAGCCAATCAACCACAATCTCAAGGATTCAGAACTGGACATACAGCCAACAGTCTTCAAAGGTTTATGCCCAAGCTATAACACATCTGAAAAGATGAAAAAAAGCGGTCTAACCTCGTCAAGCATGGCGAAACTGACCGCAAATATGTTTAAGCTGCTGAAACAGCATCCACTGCCGGAAACACTTCCACCCTATATCATTGCACAACACCATCTCATGTCCTTCAACGAGGCCGTACGCAACATCCATTACCCTTCTTCACCAGAAGCTTTGCGGCATGCACAACTACGCCTCAAATTTGAAGAACTTTTCTACATACAGCTCAATATACTTCGCTATGTAAAAGACCGACAGCTCCGCTATCGAGGCATCGTTTTCAATACGATTGGAGATAACTTTAATAGTTTCTTTTACAATCATTTGCCATTCGAACTTACCAATGCGCAGAAACGCGTCATCAAAGAAATCCGTACAGACATGAAATCTGGCCGCCAGATGAATCGTCTGCTGCAAGGCGATGTGGGTAGTGGTAAAACATTGGTTGCGCTGATGGTGGCTCTTATCGCTATTGACAACGGGCATCAAGCCTGCATCATGGCGCCAACCGAAATACTTGCAGAACAGCACCTCAACACCCTTCGCCAGTTCCTTGGCAATCTACCTGTTCGTGTAGAGCTGCTCACAGGTACAGTAAAAGGGAAAAAACGAGCGGCAGTACTTGAAGGACTTGTCACTGGTGACATTCACATTCTCGTAGGCACTCATGCCGTGATTGAAGACAACGTGCTTTTCAACAAGTTAGGGCTTGTCGTCATTGACGAGCAGCATCGTTTCGGGGTTGCACAACGCGCCAAGCTCTGGATGAAAAACAGCGTGCCACCACATGTATTAGTGATGACCGCTACCCCCATTCCACGTACACTCGCCATGACCCTCTACGGTGACCTCGACGTCAGCATCATCGATGAATTGCCTCCTGGCCGCAAACCAATCCGCACCGTACACATGTTCGATGCTCACCGACCACGCATCTACGAACTGATGAATCGAGAACTTTCACTCGGACGTCAAATCTACATTGTCTATCCTCTCATCAAGGAAACGGAGAAGATGGACATGAAAGACCTTGAAGCTGGTTTTGAAGAAATTAGCAAAACTTTCCCAAACCACAAAGTAGGAAAAGTACACGGCAAGATGAAACCAGCCGACAAAGACTTCGAGATGCAGCGTTTTGCCAACCACGAAACCCACATTCTTGTTTCCACCACCGTTATCGAAGTGGGGGTTAACGTGCCCAATGCTTCCGTCATGATTATCGAAAATGCAGAACGCTTCGGACTCAGCCAGTTGCACCAACTTCGCGGACGTGTCGGACGTGGAGCAGAACAAAGTTATTGTGTGCTTGTCACCAAATACGAAATTGGAGATACAACCCGAAAACGAGTTCAAGTGATGGTTGACACCACCGATGGTTTCGAAATAGCCGAGCAAGACCTCAAGCTCCGCGGCCCTGGTGACCTCGAAGGAACTCAGCAATCAGGAATGGCATTCGACCTCAAAATAGCCAACTTGGCACGCGATGGACAAATCCTCACCATAGCACGCGACGCAGCCCAATCCGTCATTTCCTCCGACCCAGAAGAGCGCAACCCACAAAACGACATCCTCTGGCGAAGACTTCGTGAACTTCGCAAAAGCAATATCAATTGGGGAGCCATCAGCTAATAGAACATCCACCATGAAAGAAAGAATCAAACAACTTCTACAAGCAATCAATAACGGCATTTACGAAAAAGAACAAGAACTCGCCCTCTCTCTTCTCGCAGCCATAGCAGGCGAAAGCATCATTCTTCTTGGCCCTCCTGGTGTCGCAAAATCCATGATTGCCAGAAGAGTGAAAGCAGCCTTCAGTCAGGCACACTCCTTCGAATACCTCATGTCGAGGTTCTCCACTCCTGACGAAATCTTTGGTCCCGTCAGCATCAGCAAGTTAAAAGACTCTGACAACTATGAACGCAAGACCAAGGGCTATCTTCCATCTGCAGATGTTGTCTTCCTTGACGAAATTTGGAAAGCTGGCCCAGCCATACAAAACACCCTGCTGACAGCCATCAATGAAAAACTCTTCAGAAATGGAGAAAAAGAAATCAAACTACCTCTGAAGCTACTGATTGCCGCCAGCAACGAACTCCCCACACAAGACGAAGGGCTGGAAGCACTATGGGACAGATTTCTTATCAGAGTTGAATGTAAGGGAATTCAAGAAGAAAAGAACTTCTGCTCCATGCTGACCGACACAACCTCCGACCAAGACATAGTCGTCTCTCCTGAACTACAAATCAGCAAGGAGGAATACGAACGTTGGAGTAAAGAAATTGACTTCGTCACTTTTCCAACACACGTGCTAAAGAGTATAAATCAGATACGACAAGCCATTAAAAATGTAGCAGTTACCAACAGTAATGAATGCCACGATGTCTATGTCAGCGACCGCCGCTGGAAAAAGATAGCCCGGTTGCTCCGCACCTCCGCCTTCATCCACGGCAGGCAGCAAGTTGCTCTGTCCGACTTAGCGCCCATTTACCTTTGCCTTTGGCAAGAGCCTGATGAGAGAAACGACCTGCGAAGCATTGTCATCCGCATCCTCTTCAGCGATATCATGTCCGCTCTGTCCAATTTGCGCACCTCGCTAGACAACGACATCAGGACCCACCGCCAGCACAAAGCCACCGCCAGAGCACAGGCAATCATGGAAAGGAAAGACGGCAACAAGAAAATCTACGACCACTACTATTATCATCTGCTTGACCACGATACGGGCAATACCTATATCCTCATGGCAGACTATCAGAATCTGCCCATCGTGACAAAAGGAAATGCAGGAGCCCCCGGCATCTTGTACCCCGACCCCAAAGACTCAAAGCGCACCATCATCAGAGCATACGACGGCGTTGATACCCCACCAGGGACAAGACATGTACACCTGGCCAGAAGCGACGAGAGCCTCTTCATCGATGGAGTCCGTTTCTACATAGAGACGCTCAAGAAAGGCGAGACGCAAGTTACAGCCTCAACCATCGGACATCTTTCAGACAGAGATTACCACCAAGAGATAGATGCTTTAGGTACCGCTATACAGGAACGCGAACAAGAAATAGAAGAGAATATCTTCCTATCCAAGGCCGACAAAAAAGAAGTTGGTGAAACCGTACAGTCCATCTACACAGAGATAGCCTACACCAGATACGATATCCAAAAACTTGAAGATGAGTAAAATAAATACAGCTTATTATCTGCATCTCATCAAGCAGTTCACAGATCGTGGCGACGTTTTTACCCTTGAAGTTTCCGACCCCATATTGGAATATCTACATCAAACCATGAACAACCCGCTCATCCAGTCCAAGGTTCTGTCTAGCCGACTGGCTGGCAAAATCTTTTACGAGACCATCGGCAAGTTCGTGCTCGACTGTCTGCACCAAGAGCAGTTCGCAAGCCAGCGTGCCATCAGCGAGAAAAAGCAGATTGAGAAAACGAAGGAATGGACTGAAGCAAAGAAAGAAGACCATTGGCAGACCCTGCTCGATACCATTGACGAAAAGCACAAGGAAGACGGATTCGACCTCGACTTCATGAAAAAGAAATTCCGAGCAAGCGGCTGGGATAATCCCGAGAACTGGGAGATGCTGAGACACGAGTGGAGCACCGCCATCGACAAACGTATCCAACAACAGAAGGCTGATGCTGTCAACAAAAACAAAAAATTCACAACCCAACACCTTGACCGGCAATTCGCCCTGATGGAAAATTTGAAAACCGAAGGGGTGCAGGAGGAACAAGCCATGCAAGCATGGGAAATGATGGAAGGGCAATGGACCGAGACCGAATTTGAGAAGAAACTGAATATCGTCAACATACAAAATAAATATCCTGAAATAGGAGATGTAGCGAAAAGGATGGGACGGCTGCCCGATGAAGACGGTAAAGAACGGCTGTTCATCCAAAGCGGAACCAGCCACAAACTAACGCATGCCACAGGAAGCGACATCGAAGGCATCACCATCGGCAACGACCTTCACGCAATGATGCCGCTGGAATTAGCGCAATACGCTGATGCAGAAACAGAAAAACTCTTCCTGAAGAAGTACATGACCCGCAAGCTGCAAATATTCCGCTACAAGTCCGAAATCACCAAGCCCTCTCGCCGCCTGCACCCCGAACGGGCATCGCTGCGAGGGCCCATGATTGTCTGCATCGACTCGTCAGACAGCATGAACGGGATTCCGAAGAAGATAGAAGCTTCGCTGCTTTCCAAACTCGAACAGACGGCAGAAAGCCTCAACCGCGACTGTTTTCTGATTGACTTCTCCGTCGGCATACGCCCCATAGAACTTCGTTCAAGAAGAAAGCAGAGAGCCATGGAACGTATCGGTATGAGAGTCGAAGACAACGAGAACTTTGCCAAAGGGCTTTTTCCTTTCATCGGAGGCGGGACCGATGCACAGAAAATGCTCAATTTGACTTTTTCCCTGCTCGACAATCAAGGAGACCGATATATGAATGCTGACGTGCTATGGATTACCGATTTTCTCATTCCGCGAACCTCCGAAGACCTCATGCGCAAATTCAAAGATTATCAGAAGCGTGGCACCCGATTCTATGGTTTCAAGATTGGAAACGGGAAGTCTGACTGGGAACAGTATTTCGACAAAGTGTACGAAATACACTATACACAACCAAGAAGATACTGAGATGCAAACAAGGAATCATTATTCCGCATTCCAAACACGTCACAAAACGATGCGCTCAATGCCCCAAAAGGGGTGAGACTCTCACCTATGGTACAGGTAAGAGTCTGACCTATGGTATAGGTGAGAGTCTCACCCCTTTTGAGGTGCTGAATACACCATGAAAGAATAGAAAGGTTTACTTAACGTGCACGTTATTCTAATGTCGTGACATCTCAACAAACACACTTAATTTCCAGGTCATGCCTCTGCCTGTTTCAGGCAAAAAAAAGACGGCCATTCAGCTTGTTTTGCTGAATGGCCGTCTTATCATCCTTGTCAATGTACTTATTTCTTTTTGCGAGCCTCATCAAGGAACTTCACCATCTTCTGAAGATTCTCCTCTGAATACATGCCCATGCCGTGACCACCTTCAGGCACGAATGTAGCTTCAGTCTTCACGCCAACAGCCTTCAGCAGTTCGTAGAACTTCTTTCCCTGACAGCATGGCACCACATTGTCCTTCTCGCCATGGAAAATAATGATGGGCACATCGTTCTTGTCCACATAGTTAGTTGCGCTCAATCCAAGATACTTATCTGGCTCGTCTGCCAGTTTCGTACCGCCCAGCAATACGTCTTCAGGACTAGATGCCCCAAAAGCCATGTGCTCGCCACAGTTCATATCTGTAAGGTCAACTGGACCAGACCAGTCGCATGCCGCATTCACCTCGCTACTTTCCTTGGTGTATTTGCCCAAAGAACCTTCAATATCCACGTCCTCCTTACCTACTTTCGCTACCTTAACACCGTTGGTTGTACCGCACACAGATGAGAGATGACCACCAGATGAAAAACCTGATGTAGCGATGAAAGAAGGGTCAAACTTGTAAGCCTTTGCCTCGCCGCGAATA